>Ga0209515_10000023_pt1 | contig 317963 bp, 364 predicted proteins | sample Subgroupgradi54m_FD_187454 | JGI IMG/M metagenome (GOLD analysis project Ga0209515, IMG submission 187454) | Subsurface groundwater microbial communities from S. Glens Falls, New York, USA - GMW60B uncontaminated upgradient, 5.4 m (SPAdes)... ... | reverse complement strand
TGGCTTGCTTCATTCTGGCTTTACTGGCCGGTGATGGGGCAATCTTTCTCATTAGCTGGAACGCGTCAGTGTGGGGAACTATTTTTGGATTGACTGCAAAAACTGCAGCAACCGTAAGCGGACAGCATCCCCTTTCACTTTTTGCACTGGTGATGCTGATTGTCTTTCCACATATGATTTTGGAAGCAATTTCCTATTTTTTGGCAGCTATTTCAGGCAGTGTCATTTCCAAAGATGTCCTCTTAGAAAAATTTGCCTCTAATCGCTTCTTTGAAGTATTTGGATTTAATTTATATCTGCTCTTGTTTGCCCTTTTCTTTTTGATAATGGGAGCAATCGTGGAAACCTTTGTTTTGAATAACGTTGATGTCTATCAGCAGATTATTCAGTTGAGCTTTAAGGCAGTTGGTGGATAGTCTCTACAGAATTAAGAAATTAGATTAACAATCTTTAATAAGATCTCTTCTTATTTCTTTTTAGATGGGAAATGAAAAAATAGGCTTTACTGGAATTAATTACCACGTTTGTTTGTATTGTAGTCATGTCATGAGAGGAATGCAAAGAGATGATTATAAAGATGGTTGTGGGCTTCAAGAAACAGATGGAAAATATGCCGGTGTTAGGGATATTGATTATAAGGGCTGTGACCAGTTTAATTCCAGCGGTCTCCCTGCTCATCCAATAGTTTTAGAAACTTTAATTCGCGCAAATCCAAAATGTTCTACTATTCCTTCTGATCCAAAGGCAACGGAAACATCATGGGATTTTGAGGATAAAATCAAAAAACATTTGCCAGTAGTAAATTTTGTTTCATGCACAAAAATTCGATAAAACTATTTATTTTAGTTATTCTTTCTATCCATGCGGCTTACATACTTCATAAAAATCGCACTGTCCGCCATTCCATTTGCATAAGGGACTTACTGTTTTAGGATAATCATCTTTTGCTTCTGTAATGGAAGTATGAGCATGAATCAATTCAATCTCCCGCTTAGCTAATTTCAACAATTCTTCATCAACAGTAACAAGTTTCAGTTTATGACGTAAAAAAAAGATTCCTGCTTTTGACGGTAACTTTCCATGCTTCTCAAAGTACAAGAGACTGTAAATAGCTAACTGCAGCCGAATGCTATCTTTTACTTCCAGACTAGCATTGGTTTTGTAATCAATTATATGCACTTCATCTTCTACATGCTGAATGGCATCAATAAAGCCGCGCACTGAATAATTGTCAGAAACATATTGCATTTCTCGTACCGGGGTAAGGTAAGTAAAAGCTTCCTGCAAAGAGATTTGCTTCTTCTGCATCGTTTCTTCCACCTTGTCAAAAAATTGATTGCCCCAATTTATCAGCATCAGCATGGTCTCTTCAAAGTAAAACCGTGATTGATCCTGTGTAAGCTGTAAGATCTGTAATTCCGCTGCTTTTGCTTTCCAATGATGAAGCAGCAGCTTCTGGAGGGCTTCGCGTGATCTCTGCTTATAATTTTCTTGGGTGTATGAACTGACATCTATATCATAAAAATGTTCCAAGCACGAATGAGCGATATTTCCACGTACCGTATGCACGCTGGGAGAAGTGGGAAGTTTTTCGATATATTGAAAATAATATTTCCTTTGGCACTGCTTGAACGTATTAATAGACGACGGAGATTCTACTCTCTTAGCCATAGAACAACACCTCTCTTTTTAGTAATTCCAGGAAGTTAAATCTTTAAATGCTTTTCCGTGCTTGAATGTGGGTCTTTTAGCTACTGCTAGACTTTCATGACAAATGTTTATAAATAGACTTCAGAATATAATCCTATGGCCGATCATCCCGATGAAGAAATGCAGGTAATCCGCGTACGCTTGCCGCAGAGGAACGAAGTTCTAGGTATAGTCCAGCAACGTCTAGGTGGGAGTAGGATGAAAGTTCTCTGTTTGGATGGAAAGGATCGCATTTGCCGCATTCCTGGAAGATTACGCAGAAATTTATGGGTTCGCGAGAAGGATGTAGTGATTGTGGAACCTTGGGAATTAGGCGGCGATGAGAAAGGAGATGTCGTTCACAAGTACCAAGGTAAAGCAGAAGTAGCTTTCTTAAAGAAAAGAGGCTATCTTAAGAATTTAGAAGAAGAATTCTGATAAGTGTAAAAATATTGGGGTTTGAGAAAAAATGTCAAAACCACAAAAAGCTGGAAAAATAAGTCCCGGATTGGAAAGAGTAGTTGAAGAATGTAAAGAAGCAAGAACTCTTGATACTACTATGCTTTCTGGAATAATTAGATTTTCTCAAGGTGTTGATTATCAAGCTTTGTTGACAGGATTCAAAGAACATTATCCTGGGTTTAGGGTGGTTGTACCAGGTAGAGATGTTACAATTGTTGGTTTTCGAAGCCCAGCAAAATATATTAATGATCTGGCAGGACATAAAGAAGTTGTAGAAATAAAGCTACCTATTGAATACATTCGTTCTTAATATTTGTTTATTTTAGTACTACTTTAAGATAGAAAATTATTTAAAGGAAGCCTTCTAAAAATGCTTCATGAAACAAAAAACTGCAGGAAAATTATTCTTTCAAAGTTTAGTATTAGTAGTGCTTTTATTTGGTTTAGTTCGTCTTATCTCACTGAAACATGGTCTCTTTCCACTCTTGGAACTAGCTGTCTTGGCAGTATTTTTGATCTTATCAGTAGTAGGATTAGCTGCTCCCAGTTACGGAAACAAATTCTTATTTCTGGTATTTGTTCTCTACATCGGAAATTTACTTTCAGTGTGGGTCCATTATCACACCTTATATCTGGTCCTATTGATCGTGGCCGTAGTTGGTCTTTTCACCAGCTTACCTTGCCGAGCTTCCCGACGTTGTGAGCCCCGCTGTGGGCAAAAATGCGGAAGTTGCTGTGAAGGAAGCTGTCAGTGTGAAACTAATTGCGCAGAACCAATGGTTACCTCTGAGCCTCCACAAAAAAACACAGAACCAAAAGTAGCAGTTGAAGTTGCTGAAACCGCCGCAGTAAAAACAAAATTCACTCCCGGCAAATATGTGGCCAGCAAACGCAGTAATGTTTATCATGAAGCAAAATGCGATTGGGCGAAGAAAATTCAAAAAGACCGCCGAGTCTGGTTTGCTTCTCGCGAAGAAGCCTTGAACAAAGGCTACAAGAAGCATGAATGTGTACAATAGATTTTTTTAAATTAATTTTTTAAATCTTTTTAATTAGAATTACTTCTCCTTCCAAAAATACAATACTAATCCAATCACTGACAGAGAAATAGCTACATCTGCAATATTAAACACCGGCCAAAAGCCTACATCAATAAAATCAACTACATATTGCCTCAAGATTCGATCAATCAGATTTCCCAATACGCCGCCTAAAAATAAGCCAAATAAAACTTGCGCAATTTTTTCTTTGGGAATTCGTTTATAAAAAAGAATTATTGCCAGCGCTACCAGTGCAGAAATGATGGCCAGCATTCCCATCTGTTCTTTGAAAAGTCCGAAACCTGCTCCGGTATTGTAGACAAAATGAATCAATAAAAAACCTAACTTCCATTCTGGTCTTTGCACTGCAATAATATATTTGGTAATTTGGTCCAGAATAATAGTTACCGCTGCAACAACAAGAAATAATACTAAATACTTTTTCTCTTTACTCTTTACCATAAGCGTTCGCGCCGCTGCGATTGTACACCTGCAGCTCGTTCTAAATTAGCAGTTCTCTGATCCAATGAAGAAAGCATGGCTTTGATAGTATCTAATTTGCTACTGATTAATTCTAAATCTTTGTCAATAGCTTCGGAAGGAGGTGCAAATGCTGCCGGTTGCTGAACGGTTTGCTTGTACGGCGATCCTGGTCGGGGAGAAGGTTTCAGATCATGCTCTTCCGGAAAAGGACTCTTTTCTTCAAAATCAGGCATTTCCTGATCTATTCCTAATGGGTCTTTACCGGGTTTGAACTGACTATTTGCTAATGTATCAAAATCCATCTCATCATCATGCCGCCAGAACATAAGCTTGTTTAAGATACCCATATCACAAAGAACGATTTTAGAGTTTAAATGGTTTTTCTTTTACTTGAACATTATCCTATAAAAATTATGCTTTTCATCAATCAGAACTTTCACATTAGGTTTGATCAAATCGTAACAAACATAGGTAAATGGCAGGAATGGTTCGACAAACTGCTCTATTTCCTTTTCGTCCATGCCCTGTCCTTTTGCTGTCTTCAGTTTCTGTTCTTGCAGCAATCGCCATTTCTTATGTACTTTAGGAGAATCAGCTTTTAGCATAATTTGATAATCAAGTAATTTCCATACTGGTTGGTATTCTTTCACAAAATCAAGCACTACTTTATGATCTTGCAATCTTGGATCAATTTTTTTAATCTCAATGCCATTTTTTGTACAAATATCCAATAACTGCTGAGAACTAACTACGGGCATTCCCACACACCATCCCTCTATTATAACAAAGTCCTGTTTTCCCTTCACTTTTTTAGTCTGAGAAAGAACATCTCCCTTTCCATCATACAAAGACTTATCAAAAAGAGGTATTTCAAAATCCTTTCCTGCTTTTGCTTTCTGCAAAGTTTCCAGCAAGAATTTCACCCGATGTGTTCCCGGTAATCCTCGAGAGATCTGATAAAACAAATTCTGCGAATATTTCTCTTGTAAATCCTTCCTTTCTTTCCAATTCTTGTAAAAATCATCAATAGAAAAAGATTCTACCCTAAATCCTTTCTTCTTCAGTTGCTTTTCCAGGAATTGTATTATGGTAGTTTTTCCCGTTCCCTGCCCACCTTGAATCCCGATGATGGTAGGTTTACTTTTTTGATGAAGCTTCTGCAATCTTTCGGCAATGGGAACAATGATCCTCTGCTCTTCCTCTTTGGTGAATTTGCGTTCTCCCATAAGAGCTAGAAAGAAAATAATCTATTTAAGGTTAACTTCAACTTCATTCAAACCTATCAAAATTTATTTAAAGTACTTTCATTATAAGGTAGTAATGGCAAAATCTAATTTCCTTTTGGTGGACTTAAATGAACCAAAGACCAAGAAACTGGCAGAGACTATTACTAGTGATACTAGCCGGAAAATCCTTAATCATCTCGCTGAAAAAGAAGAGACTGAAGCCAATATTGCTAAAACGCTTAATCTTCCCATCTCTACTGTTCATTACCACTTACAAAAATTACAAGAGGCACATCTTATTACTGCTAAAGAATTCCATTATAGCCAGAAAGGCCGAGAAGTCCTTCATTACAAGTTAGCTAACAAGTATATTATTATCGCTCCCCAGCATGTTTCCGGCTTGAAAGAAAAATTGAAAGGAATTCTTCCCGCTGCTATAGCGGCGCTGGGAATTAGTGCGGTCATTAAGTTCATTCAAAGCACTTCTCAAGTTGTCCCAGCCATGGAGGCGACTGAATCAGCTGCTGATGCCGCTCCGCAAATGGCTATGAAGGTAGCAGAAATAGCTCCCTCTGTAGTATCATCACCACCAGATATTGCCCTATGGTTTTTAATAGGAAGTTTGGCCGCCTTAGTGATTTACTTGTTAGTGGATTTAATTAAAGAGAAATTAAACAAGTAAAGATTTTTCTAAGAAAATTGCTAAGTCCGCAAACATTCTACCACCAATAAAAGAAGGATTATTCGGTAATTTTGTAGACAAATACTGAGGATAGAACACTGACAAGTATCCTTCCTTGAAAGCAATTTCATCTATATTTTTAGCTGTAGGATTTATTTCTACCATTCCTTTAAAATATCCATGAATATAACCTCTATCCATTTTTAAATCGCCAAAACGAGCTGCATTTAATCCTGCCAGGGCATCTTCTTTTCCTTGAGTAAAATAGGCATTTATTTTCATTAATTTGGTTCAAATAAAGTAGCTTATAAAACTTGTGAAGAAAAAGAAATGACTGCCATTTTTGTCAAAACCTAAAAGTTTACTACTTTTAAGTGAAATTTATAAACTTCAACCCTTTTTAGCTTTTAATTTGCTGTTTTAAGGCCAAAATGTCCTTAGAAATAATTACGGGAAATCTAGGCGATGCCTGCAAGCAGGCTCTAGTTGGAACAATATCCCATGCTGATGAATTAATGAAATTGCGCCGGAAATTGTTCAACGAAGGGCAAAAAGATTCCGAAGTATGTAGCAAAGGATTTTATGTTGCGGGAACCAATATTTTCTTTGTGGATAGTAAAACCAAAACTCCTTACTGGGCTATCACCAGAAGAGAGCATAGTCTTGTTTTACAAAATATTGATCCGGCCATGGAACAATTAGGCCAAGCAAGCGATCCAAACTATCGTCCTAATTCGGCAGAAGCCAGAAGAGCTATTTTGGCACAAAGTACTTCTGTTACTGATTTAACAAAAATACATTTTCAGAATTACAAAATATGGTCCTGCTTTGAAATAGGCACTACGTCTGCCAAATATAATCAGCTAAATACAGAAGAACGAAGATTAGCGGAGCGTATCTTTGGAGAGGGCGATGAATTTTATCTTAACATGGATATGTTAGAAAGAGCTGGTATTAATGCCACTAAAATTTTGCTACCTCATCTGGATTATATTCAGAAACAGGTGGCCAAAGGTCCGTTTGCCCGCCCTTCTTGGTTATGGTTAGATAGCTTATACATTTTATCTTATTTCAGCGCTGCTCGTTCCGGTCACGATTGCGAGTGCATTCATGCAGAACGTACAGAATTAACCAGAAATGTTTCTGTACATACTTATGATCATCCTAATCATCCCTTGCGCACCCAAACGCCGAAAATAAAAGAAAGTTATCCTCCAGCGGCAGAAAGAACATCAGGCGTTTATTGTTTTGAAAATGTAGTAAAAGATCAACCTAAAAATAGTAATTAAATAAAATAAAAAAATTAAGAAAAAATAAATTACTTCTTCTTAATGTTGTTTTGATTCTTTCGGTATTTCTTCCATCCTAACCAAGCTAATAAAGCCACGATAGCGTATGGAATCAATCCTACAATCAGTTTTAGTAATGCATTCAAGCTTGCGATAAACTTAGTTACTAATTCTGAAAACTTCACAAATACTGCATCGACATACTCAGAGCGCTTTTCATTCAAAGTAACGTAGATAGTTGAATAAGTTACCTGATTATTGGTATTCTTCAATTGTTCTTGCAAGTACTTGATGGTTCTTTCTTCTTCAAAGATGCGATCGCTTAACTGAATCTTGTCTTCAACTGTGGTTGCTTCTTTCAGCATTTGCTGATATCGCGCTAATCTTCCTTGCTCTGCAACTAATTCGGTTTGCACGTCAACAAATTGCTGGGTGATGTCATCCTTATTCTCATTGAACATGGTAACATCGCCGATTTGTTTCAGTTGGTTAACGAGTGCATCATACTTTCCTTCTGCAACTTTAATGGTATAACTCCCTGAGAAATAGGAATTTCTTCCTTGGTCATCATACTTCTGTGCATTTTCGTTTAATAATAAGGAATCAGTAGCGGTAACAATACTTTTTAATTTGCTTTCTGCATCCTTAAAAGTGCCGCGTTCTACATCCATGCTTAGAGATGCAGTTTTGGTAATCTTTCTATCTTTTACTTCTGGCGCAAATCCATTATTGTAGATTGGTGAGGGCATTCCTATACCGATCTTTGATCCAACAATGCCTCCATTATATCCCCCGTATCCAGCGTCTGCACTTTCAGTTTGAAATAGCCTTTGTTGCACTGTATCTACGGCGGGCATTCCCATAAATAAGACTAATACTATTGCCAATAGCAAAACTATCAACCAGTTCTCTTTTACTTTTTGAAATTGTTCTTTAACAGTCATGGTTTATACCTCCATTGTGGTGATTTAGACTATAGAAAATAAAACTAGTATATAAATGCTTTAAAGACTTTGAAATGAGTTGAAGTTAAAGATAGAAATAATCAAGGTCTCGTTCTTTCCGGATCTCTTGGTAATAATACTGCTTCTCGGATGTTATCTAACCCTAACAGTTTGTGAGTTATCCGATCTAATCCAAAGCCTGCGCCACCATGAGGAGGAGCTCCAAACTGAAATATTTCTGCGTATTCAGTCATTTTATCCAAATCTAAACCTTTGGCTTTAGCTTGCTTTTTCAGAATTTCATAACGGTGTTCACGTTGTGAACCACTACATACTTCTACGCCATTGAATAGTAAATCAAATGATTTAGTTACTGCTTTTCCCTCGCCTTTCATTTGATAAAATGGTTTTACTGCCCAGGGAAATAAAGTTAGGAAAACAAACTCGGAGTTATACTTCTCTTTGACTAGTTCACCCAACATCTTTTCTCCTTCCGGATCCAGATCTTCATCATCTTTGTACTTTTTGCCTTTCTTGGCTAGCATTTTCTTGGCTTCATCCATGGTGATGCGGGGAATTTTCTTCGGAACAGTCAATTCCACTCCCAACGTTTTCAATTCTGCAGCCGCTTCTTCAGACAAACTGCCCATCAAATTGACAAACATTTCTTCAATCAAATTCATTACATCTTCATAATCATTAATGAATCCCATTTCAAAATCCACACCGGTAAATTCCGTCAAATGGCGAGTGGTATGCGATTTCTCTGCCCTGAATACCGGGCCAATTTCATATACTCGCTCAAAGCCGCCCACCACAAACATTTGCTTGTAAATTTGTGGTGACTGCGCTAAATAAGCTGGTTTGCCAAAATAATCTAAAATAAACAACTCTGCTCCAGATTCTACACCAATAGTAGTTATCTTGGGAGTATTAATATTAGTAAATCCCTGGCTATCAAAGAAATTAGTCAAAATCTTGACAATTTTTCCCCGCACTTTGAAAATTGCTTGCTTTTTCAAGTTGCGAGTATCCAAAAAGCGGTGATCGATCCGTTTATCAATATTAGTTTGTCCTTTATCAGAATTATCGATAGGTAAAGGTGTAATGGCCGGTGAAATAACTTCTATTTTCTTAATTAAAACTTCCATGCCCCAACGTGATTCCTTACTTTTCTTCGGTGTACCTATGATTTCTACTACCGATTCATTAGTAATAGTAGCTAAAGCTTCAAAAGAAGCATCTTCAGTAGTGCCTTTCAAAGCAATGGTTTGCATATCGCCAGTTCTATCGCGTAAAATGAGAAATTTGATTTTGCTTAAGTTGCGTAAGTCTTGTACCCATCCTTGGAGCAAAACTTCCTTATCAAGATGCTCAGATAATTGATTGATTAGTATTCTTTCCATGAAAAGCTCAAATAAGAGCTCCTTTTTATTATTTTCTATGAAAATATGTCATAACTACAAAACAATCAGGGAAAATGAGAAAAGAACAGTCAAGCCGTCTCAGCTTTTGGTAAAAAAGATAAAGAATTCAAACGTTGAAAAAGAAGAAAAGAAAAAAAAGAAAATTAAAAAACGAATTTATCTTCTTTTTTTCTTTGCTGCTGCTTTTTTCTTAGCCATCTATCAAAACACCTCTTTGATTAATTATGAACAAGTAAATACTTTTACCTATTTAAATGTTACTTATATTCAACTTTTATTTTTACTTTTGTTTTTTTCTGCAGCAACAATTTTTTTCAATGCTAAAACATAAGCAGCAGTTCTAAAACTTTTTTTCTCGTCGGAGAATTCCTTCCAGATCTGTTGAAAGGCAGAAATCATCTTTTCTTGCAACTTTTTCTTGACTTCCTGCTCGTTCCAGGATTCATTTTTCTTATTTTGCACCCATTCGAAGTAAGAAACGGTAACTCCGCCGGCATTGGCCAGAATATCCGGCAGCACTAATACTTTTTTCTTAAACAGCATTTCATCCGCTTCCGGGGTGGTCGGTCCGTTCGCTAACTCGACAATAATTTTTGCTTTTATATTGTTTGCATTCTTTTCAGTAATAACTCCGCTCAATGCGGAAGGAATAAGAATAGAACTCTCGCTTTCCAATAATTCTTCATTACTGATCTTCTTGGCATTTCGATATTCAACCACGCTACCTTTACTTTCTTTTACCGCAATGACTTCCTTAATGTTGAGCCCTTTTTGGTCGTAAATCCCTCCTTTTGAATCAGAAACAGCAACAATAGTATACCCTCTTTCTGCCAATAATTGTGCCATATTCATACCCGCATTGCCAAAACCTTGGATTGCAACTTTTTTATCCTTCAATCCAGTTTTCTTAACTGCTTCTTCCAGAACATACACTCCACCCAGCGCGGTAGCGATATCTCTGACTTTAGAACCACCCAATTCCAGAGGTTTTCCGGTAATAAACGCCGGAGCTTTCTTACCGACCAATTTCTGGTACTCATCTAACATCCAACCCATAATTTCCGGCGTGGTATAGACATCCGGAGCAGGAATATCAGTATCCGGTCCTAAATTTTTGTAAAAAGCACGTACATATGCCCGACTAAGTTCTTCCAATTCCTTTTTGCTTAATTTTTTTGGATCAACTGTAACTCCGCCCTTTCCTCCGCCGAGAGGTAAATCAGTAACTGCAGTTTTAAGACTCATCCAGAAAGCTAAGGAAGTTACTTCATCTTCTGAAACTTCAGGATGATATCGGATTCCTCCTTTGTACGGGCCGCGAGCGTTATTGAATTGCACCCGATAAGCCGGATATTTTTTTCCATTAACCATCAATTCTGCTCTAAGAATGCGGTCGGCTGTTTCTAATTTGACCATCTCTTCTTTGCTTAATCTAGCTAGGGGAGCAATCTTTTTTAAAAAGGCGGTAACTTCTGAAAATGACATACCTTCTTAAAGAAATAATCAGGTTTTAAATTTTATGTAGTAATAGGTAAGTTTCATCAACTTTCTTCTTTAAGATCTCATAGCGCTGCTGAGTGATTGGAAAAGATAATATATAATCTCTTGTAGATGCAAAAGTTTTCTTCTTCTCAACCCCAGTAGGAATAATCGTTCCTTCTGGAAATTGTTTTCGAGTTAAATCGGTTTCTTTTTTTTGAATGAAATTGAAATAATGCGAAATGACTCTTCCATCCGGAAGTTGTGCTTCTGCCCAAACAATATTGCCACCAAGATAATCATTTACAATAAGCGCGCTAACTGCACATTGTCCCCAAGCCGGATTTTTATCTTCCCAATGTTCAGGATCAGAACTAGTTTCTTTACACCAGGATTTTTTGATTGCTTCTTCTAATTTAGAGGAGATCATATTCTTTCCAATACAAACTTCACTCTTTCTTCTACTGGCAGCAACGGAACTTTCGTCACTTCATATCCTAATTCTGTATACGCTTCTTGATGCAAGGATCGCAGTTTTTGTACCATCTCCAAAGGTTCTCTGCGAATCTGATCTTGTCTGTACCCAGGCAAAGCCTCTAACAAAAATACGGTCGTCTCATATCGATGTTCTCGGAACGCTTTTTCATACACCGGGGTAGGTTTTATTCCTCTATATTTGAAATAAGCAAGTTCATCCGGAATGCCTCGATCAATAAAAGCAACCGTACTCTCAGCCGGTATTTGCGCTTCTAAGGCTAACTGTTTTTCTATCAACACTTCTAAAAAATAATCTAGGTTCGTCCAGGGAAGAAGATTTCCTCCTTTAGTCAGTTGTTCTGAAATGATCAGTGTTGCTGCTTCCGGAACCGTCACAAATTTCTCTCTAGCCAAAGCATTAATTACGCTCGTTTTTCCAGACCAGGCTGACCCCGTAAGCACATATTTTTTAGTCATAATAATTAAATAAAATTACGAGTAACTAACTTCAATGAGATCTCCTTCTTGAGGAACATAATTGCCAAAGAGGGTAGAATTGTTTCCATTCGCCTTCATCAATAACTCTTTGCTACAGTGTTGATTTTGGTCAAAGGTAAGACATTGAGTATCAAAAATAATATTTGCTTTTTCTAAAATGTGGTAGAGAGAAAATTTAGTTGTAAATACCTGCACTTTATTACCATTAAATTTTACAAAAATATCTTTATCATTGCTTCGTTCTTGCAAGGTCACATTTTGAAGGTTAAGAGTGAAGGAAATAGGCGTAGGATTGTACTGATAATAACTCTTTTCTTGACAGGAATTGATCAAGCATAAATTTTGAAGGCACAATACTGTTTCAGGCCCTTGATCACAACTTAAATAACAATCAGCATCGCTGGAACAAACTCGTGGTTCGTTTGCTTTTGAATCCGAAGAAGAATTATTAAGAATTCCTGGAACCACAAATCCCAGTATAAGCAATACCAAAAAGACTATTATGATTACCTTACTAAACAATTTCTCAGTTTTTGCCATTCTTTTTCCTAAAAGATAAAGAAATAAAAAAGAAGAAATAGTTAAATATTTCTATTCTGTACTTACTCAACCACTAAAGTTCCTTTCATTCCCCGCCAATCTTCACAACTGGCACAGGTGAAATCAAAACTTCCTGCTTTATCAGCAGTAAATTGAACTTCAGTAGTTCCAGAGACTTTCTTCTCCACTCCCAAAGCAGGAACTGCAAAAGTAAAGTCCAAAGCGGTAGGCACAACAGTTACTACTACGATGCTTCCTTTCTTTACGGTTACTTCGTGAGGTTCAAAAATCCATTTCTTGGCATTCAAAGTAAGTTTTACTGTTTCCCCGCTCACCGTTGGGGTAGGTTCCTGAACAGTGGGTTCTTCTACCTTCTGCGGTTCTTGGGTAACAACCTCTGGTTTGGGTTGCTCAGTCTTTACTTCCTGGCCACTTGACTTGCCTGCTGCAACTAAAGCTGCCTCAATTTCTTGTTGAAAAACAGTATAAGGTTGAGCTCCACTAATCATTTTTCCATTGATAAAAAATGCTGGAGTTCCGGAAACCCCATACTTTTGGCCGTCAGCCAAGTCTTTTTTAACTTCATCAAGATACTGCAGGTTTTTGTAACATTTGTTAAACTTTTGGGTATCCAAGCCTAAATCTGCGGCCCATTTCTTATAATTTGCATCACTTAATTCTGCTTGATTGGTAAACAATAAGTCATGATATTCCCAAAACTTACCTTGTTCATTAGCGCAATCTGCGGCTAGAGCAGCAGGTTCTGCTTCCGGATGAAATTCTAAAGGAAAATCTCGGTACACTAATTTTACTTTGCCGGTTTCAACATAATCTTTACGAAGTTGTCCTTCCGTTTCTGTAAAAAATTTACTACAGAAAGGGCACTGATAATCTGAAAACTCTACAATTGTTACCGGTGCGTCAGCATTGCCTAAAACTGGATCATCATCAACTGATACATCCATCGCTTTAGCAGTGGCAGTACCGCTCGCTGCCCCCTTAGTAGGATTATCTGCTCGAGGTGCATTTAGATCTAATGCTTGAGGGAAGAAAAGCTTTCCATCCTTAGTGACATAAGAATCAACTGTTTGCCCGGCCACCGCCAAGGTAACTTTGTAAAGTGTATCTAACTCTTCTGAGGACTTCACCGTAGCCTGAAATGGCGATTGTAATAGTTGAGTATTAACATAGGTAAGCGCTTTTTGTTCAGCTTCTTGTAACGTTACTGTGGCTGCCCCGGTAACCGAAGCTTTATCAGAAAAAGTAAAACCGTGGGTAAACACTGAGACCATCAATAATATTAGTGCTAATCCAGTTAATGTTTTCCAGGCAGAAGCTTTGGTAAACCAGCTTGAACCACTTTTTTCATCTTCCCAAGGATTGACCGGAGAAGTTGTTTCAACCATTGGTTTTACTTCTTTAACTGATTCTTTTGCCGGCTTGATTTGAACCGTTGCCGTTTCTTTCTTAACTTCAGGTTCAGCAGTTTTTTTCTCTTTATGATCTTTAACTTCGACAGGCATAGGCCTTGGAGCAGCAACTGGTTTCATTTCTTCCGAAACAACTTCTCTGCTTAGTTTAGCTGGACTTTTTTCTGCCTTTTTAGAAAGGACTTTTTTTACTACGACAGCTTTCTTATGAGCTTTATGCAGTCGCAATTCCGGATCTTCACGTGGCTCTATCTTGACTTCCTGGATCTTATTATTTACAGGAGGCAGGTCCTCTAAATCCTCAATGAATTCTTCACCGAAAAAAGAATCTTCCAAATCATCTAACTGTTTTTGCTCCATCTGTAGCTCACCCTCAATTTTTCTAAATAGATATTTTGACGGGGATAAAAAGTTTATAAAGATTTATGTTATCGAAGAAATAGGTTATCTTGTTCAGTTACTCTCACATTTCTTCATCTTTTGGTGGCGGTTTCCTACAAAATCTTAATAAAGCCAAACCATTTAATAGTTCCAGATGGAGTTTAAGATTTACAAAAAAGAGAATGAGAACGTTCATCGCTATCCTACTGAGGATGTTAAGATTGCCCAGAAATTTGCTCAGGAATTAAAGAATGAGTTAGGTGATTTTTTATTAAGTTCAGTGGTCTTTGGCAGTTCTGCCCGAAGAGAAGCTACTCCCGAAAGCGATATTGATGTCTTGGTTATCACTGATGATACTCGTTTCCATCTTAGCGAAGCTTTAATCGAAGGATATCGCCTGATTGTGGAAAAGTTAGTGATCAGAACTTCCTCTAAATTGCATATTACCTCCATGACCTTTACTTCCTTTTGGGAATACGCTAAAGCCGGAGATCCAGTAGTAGTCAACATTTTGCGTGATGGAGTTGCCCTGATCGATACCGGTTTCTTTGAACCCTTGCAAGTGCTTCTTAAAAATGGACGAATCAGGCCTACGGAGGAAAGTATCTGGCGCTACTATGGAAGAGCTCCCCAGACTTTGTTAAACTCTAAGTGGCATGTTCTTCAAGCTACTTTGGATTTATATTGGGCAGTTATCGACGCTGCTCATGCTGCTTTAATGCGCGCCAAAGAAGTTCCTCCCACTCCTGAGCATGTTGCGGATATGCTGGAAAAAGTCTTTGTCAAACATCAGATGCTGGAAAAAAAGTATGTCGAAACCATGCGCAAGTTTTATCATCTCAGTAAAATGATTGTCCACCGTGAAATTCAAGAAGTCAAGGGTTCTGCTTATGATCAATATTATCGAGAAGCAGATGAATTTATTAAAAGAATGAAACGCTTGATTGAACGCGGAAAGATGTGATTTTCTTATTTCTTTTTCGCCAATTCTCGAAGAACAAAATCTAGGGGATGGATTTCCTCGCCCCCATCATCATAATCTAACATAACTGCATAAGAATTATTTATTTGTTTAAAGTTTGCGACGCTCTTTAAGTTATCTTTTTGTTCATTGTAGAGAAAAATAACACCTGACGTAGAAGCCTCATTAATTTTATGAAACATTCCTTTTTCTACTTCATTTTCTAGTATAAAATATGCAGCAGTATCTCCTAATATTTTTTGTTTTAACTGATACTCTTTCCCATCTGGTCCTTGAACTTTATACGTTCCTTCTATAGGATCTAACTGCAATAACTGTTGCTTCAAGATTTCTAGTCATTTTTCCACCTTTTGAAATTATTTACAAATTTTACGGTAGCATTAATAAAGATTATGGTGACTCAGTCCAATCAAAACATTTAAGAATCTCTTTCTATATCTAGTCGTTAATGAAAGATATTATTCTCAAGCACGCGTTGAAGAATGCTTTAGACTTTGCCGGCAAGGTCAATAAGAATGTCGTTCTTGGTGCGGTCTTACGGGAAAATCCTGCTTTAAAGAAAGATGTTCCTAAACTTCTGAAAGAAATTGAAAGCGTCATGAAAGAAGTGGAAGCATTACCTCCAGCGAAAATAAAAAAAGATTTACAAAAACTTGCTCCTGAACTTCTCCAAGAAAAAAAAGAAGAAACAATTGAAGGACCATTAAAACCATTACCCAACGCAGTAAAGGGAAAGGTCGTGGTCAGAATCGCTCCTTCACCGTCTGGTCCATTACATATCGGACATGCTTACGGTGCTTCTCTCAATTACGAATATGCAAAAATGTATGAAGGAAAATTCCTACTAAGAATAGAAGATACTAACCCAGAAAATATCTATGCTCCCGCGTATGAGTTAATACCGCAGGATACTCAATGGCTGACTGATAACCACATTGCCCAAGTAACTGTCCAATCATCGCGTTTAGGAATGTACTACGATTATGCCGAACAGCTAGTGCAGAAAGGAAAAGCCTACCTTTGCATTTGTGATCCAGATCAATGGCGGGAGAAAAAGAACCAAGGAATTGCCTGCTCTTGCCGAAGCTTGCCGTTGAAAGAACATCAACTTCGCTATTCCAAAATGTTTTCTGAATATGCTGAAGGCGAAGCAGTATTGAGATTAAAAACGGACATTAAAGATAAAAATCCAGCTATGCGCGATTTTCCTATTATGCGCATCAATGAACATATTCATCCTAAAACCGGAAAGGAACAAAAAGTCTGGCCCTTAATGGTTTTTTCCGTGGCTGTGGATGACCATGAATTAGGTGTCACTCATGTCTTAAATGGAAAAGATCATGCTGATAATGCCAAAAAAGAAATTATGATCATGGAGTTTTTAGGTTGGAAACACCCTGAATACAAACACTGGGGTAGAATTAATTTTGAAGGATTTACTCTCAGCACCACTCAGACTCGACATGCGATTGAGCAGAAAGCATATTCTGGCTGGGACGATATGCGTCTTCCTTTTTTACCGGCCTTGCGTCGACGAGGATATCAGCCACAAGCCTTCCGCAAATTTGCCACGGAAATTGGTTTAAGCCTGGCCGACAAAACGGTAAGCCAGGAAGAATTCTGGAAAATGATCAATTCCTTTAATCGTGATGTAATCGAACCAAATGCTAACCGATACTTCTTCGTTTCCGATCCGGTCGAGATAGCGATCAAAGGTGCTCCTCAAAAAGAAGCTACTCTTGACTTGCATCCAGACTATCCTAAACGAGGGAAGAGAACTCTTCTAGCTGACGGTAAGGTTTTTATTTCTCAGGCGGATGTTAAAAAATTAGGAAAAGGCAAGATCCATCGTTTGATGGATTATTGCAATTTTACTCTTGACGGTAAAGGCTGGAAATTCGTTTCTGAAGAATATGAAGATTACAAAAACAATTCAGATAAAGGTTTTATTATCCATTGGTTGCCGGTCTCAAAAGATCTGCCTAAAGTAGAAGTCTTGCTGGATACTGGCGAAAAAGCTAATGGAGTAGGAGAGAGCGGATTAGCATCATTAAAAGAAGGACAAATTGTGCAGCTAGAAAGAATGTACTTTGCAAAAATAGACAAAAAGGAGAAGAACAAAGTAACCTTTTGTTATCTTCATCCTTAACTTTAGATTTATTATTATTCCATAAAAAAATAACAAAAAAAAGAAAAGAGGAAGACCATGGCCAGAATAAGTCGAGATACCCCGTTAGCAGAAATCACTTTACGTCGATACGAAAAACCCGCGGTGAGTGATCGCGAATTAGTACGAAAATTTTGTTTATCTGTAGGATTACTACAACCCGGAGATTCAAGAGATGTAGTGGTAGACGTATTCCATGTTTTACTGAAAGCACGTCAGAATCGAGAGGAATTACATTCTGAAGAAATAAAAAACCACGTCATGTCGCTGCGCAAAAGTGCTGGACTGCCTATGCTGGGAATTGCTTCTTCCAATGTACGCCGACAACTAAAAAGACTGAAAGATTTGCATATGATTGAAACCAATGCTAATTTATACAGGATTACTGAATTTAACCATCTTTCTGAAATCTTTGAAGAAAAGGTAGAAAATTTCCTTCTTGCTTCGGTAGTCAGTAGAGTTAAAGATTACCTGCAGAAGATCGATGAAGAATTTAAGCCTGGCGTTAAACAACCTAAGGAATAATCTTAATCTAACTAATCCAAAACATAAATAGTTAAAAACTTTTTATATTCTTTCTTACTTTTCTATGGCAAAAAAAATAGGAATTGTGGGAATAGGTGTTGGCGATGAAGGCAAAGCCAAAGTTGCTGTTTATTTTGTATCTTCTGCTTTAAAGAATCTTTCAAAAAGCGGAATTTTATTTGAAGAAAAAGTAAAACCCATTCTTGTTGAACGTTACCAAGGCGGAAGCAATGCTGGTCATACTATTGAGATAAATGATGTTCAATATAAATTGAATAACATCCCTTGCGGAATTTTATACGAGCATACCTACAACCTCATGGGTCAGAAAACATTTGTAAACCCGCGAGAAGTGGTAGCAGAAATTGAACGGCTTAGGAAAAGAGGAATTACCATTTCTGAAAGTAATTTTGGCATTGCTGCTAATGCTCATGTTACTTTAGATTACCATGTTTTGGAAGATCAAGTCATCTTCAAATCAAAAAAAAGAACTTCTACCGGGAGCGGAATTAAACAGACTGCGGTTGATAAACAGGGTCGAGTGGGAATGCGTTTTATCGAATTTTTAGATCCACAGCTCATGAAAGAAGTTTTAGCGTCTCGATTTCCACAAGGATTACCATCTGAGCTGGGCAGTTTTGATGAATTAGTAGCTAGTTATGATCGCGAAAGAGATTTCTTAAAAAATTTTGCAGTTCAAGAGCACAGTGTCAGAAAAATTCACGGATCACAATATTGGATTGGCGAAGGTGCTCAAGGTGCGCTTCTTGATGTTGATTCCGGACTTTATCCTGGCATAACTTCATCAAATCCCCTGGATGTTCCCCATCGTCCCGATACTATTGTTGGTGTTCTAAAATTATATACTAGTAGTGTAGGTGAAGGCAGACCTTTTGTTGCTCAAATAGAACCGAGCTTAGAAACGTATTTGCGTGATGAATGGAAAGAATATGGTACCAAAACCGGTAAGCCGCGAGATCTAGGATGGGCAGATACAGTAGCATTGCGTTATGCGGTCGAGGTAGGAAATGTTGATGCCTTAGCCGGAACTTGTGGGGATAGGTTGGAAACATTAGCAAAAATTGGTCAAAAAATTAAGCTTGTTGTCGGCTATGAAATTAATGGAAAGCGGTACGATGAATGGGATCTTTCTTTTCATCGACGAGACACCCTCTACCAAGCAAGACCAATTTTTGAAGAGTTTGATCCTTGGGAGAAGTTTGTTGATCCTTCTGGAGAAAAACTAACTCCAAATGCCCAACGCTATGTAGATAGGATTCAAGAGTTAGTGGGTAAAAAGTTTATGGTGCTGGGTACCGGACCGGAACAAGATGACATGGTTGTCTACAAAAATATTTTTGCTTCTAAATAATCAATTAATTCAAAATAAATAAACAGAATAATTATCAATAAAATAGAAAGTAAAATAAAATTTATTAAAAAATCTAAATAATATCTTCTTCAGCTACTACAATGTAATCGCCGCTAGCAATTACTGCAGAAAAGGGAATAAGAATATTTCCTTCCCTGGTTTTTTCCAGTTCCATTTTATCAGTATAGGATGTAGGATTCTTCAATAATAAATGGATCAGTTCTCCTGAACCTACTTCAAAAATCAAATCGCCTACTTCACCAAACTTTTTTCCAGATTTGGAAACTATGGTTTTCCCCAATAGTTCCTTAGAATAATTTTTTCCTTTTTCTTCCATGATCATTCACCCTCATTTTAGTAAATGCTAATAATGATTCTTCATAAATGCCGGCATATATATATAAAGTTTGCGGTGATCAATTATTTATGCTTGCAACAGTAAATATTTAATAGTTATTCGCAATCACAGCTTCTCATGTGGACTTACAACCTTAATCCTGTTCTAGTTCATTTAGGTCCTTTAGAGATTCGCTGGTACGGCTTAGTCTACGTATTTGGGTTTCTACTGGCTATTATTTGGCTCAAATATACGCAAAAAAAAGAGTTTATCTCTTTATCCAATGATGAAATTTGGGATTTTGTCTTTTATTTGATGCTAGGAGTTCTGATTGGTTCGAGATTGTTTGAAGTATTTTGGGAACCGCAACTCTACCTTGTCCATCCCTTAGATTTATTCAAGATTTGGCAAGGGGGAATGAGTTTCCACGGCGGTTTTGTGGGAATTGTAACTGCTGCTTGGCTCTATTGCAAAAAGAATAAGCTTTCTTTCGGAAAGATGGCTGATCTGATGAGCGTTCCGGCCATCTTTGCCTTAGCCTTAGGCAGAATTGCTAACTTTGTCAACGGCGAATTAGTAGGCCGAGTCTGGAATGGTTCTTGGTGCGTGGTATTTCCTGACTACGGTCCACAGTGTCGACATCCCAACATGATTTATTCTTTTTTTGAACGGATGATTGTTTTTGGCTGGTTATTCCTCTTAACGTTCTGGAAAGAATTCAAACCTGGCTTTATATTTTGGAACTTCGTCTTTTGGGAAGGCTTAGGTAGAATAATAGTTGACTTCTTTCGTGAAGATACCCGTTATCTTGGTTTCAGCTTAGGCCAATGGTTTAGTACAGTGATGGTAGTCGCCGCAGTGATTGTTTTTGTGAAATATTATAAACAAGATTGGAAGAAAGTTTTCAACAAAAATAATAGAAAATAAAGAGAACAAATAAAAAAATCTTTTAAATTTATAATTTCTTGCGCATCTTCGCCAACTGAATATAATCGTCTTTGGTTCCGCTGCCGCCTTGACATTTTGCTTCCAAGTCAGCCAACTCTTTTTTATGATCTCGTTGTCTTTTTTCCAAATCTCTTTTGCTCATTGCCATGTCAGATCACCATTTTACTAATTTTTAAGAGGTAGTGTAAATTGATTTATATAAATCTTATCCGTAATACAATCTATTTTCTGCTTTCTGTTCCCGATCTTTTACCGAACCAGGCTTGTTGATTCTAGGTCGATGCGAGTTGATATCCCGTCTCATGGTAATATCCAAGCTTTTCAAAAATAAGTTCATTCCTTCCTCCAAAGGCAGAGGTCCTTGCAGATGACCTTCTCTTGCTGGCGTTCCCGAAAATACCACTAATCGAGTAGAAATATAATCCAAAAACAGTAAATCGTGATCCACTACTAAAATAGTAATATCGCGCTCCCAGGTTAAGTTTTTAATGATCTTGGAGATTAATAAGCGTTGTTCTATGTCTAGATATGCCGAAGGCTCATCCAGTAAGAATAGATCAGCATCTTGTGATAAGCAATGAGCGATGGAAACTCGCTGCAATTGCCCGCCGGAAAGCTCTGATAATTTCTGAGTAAATAGCTTTTCCAGATCTAAAGGCTTAATCAATTGGTGTTGGTATTTAGCTACTGCCCGTTCCAAAAATTCAAGCACAGTCATTTCTGAACTGGTTTCTAAATATTGTGGCTTGTAAGCTACCCGAACTTTTTGTCCAATTTCACCAGAATCAGGATTGATTAATCCTGCTAACATTTTCATAAAAGAAGTTTTTCCAATACCATTCTCTCCCAGAATTCCAATAATTTCATTTCGATACAAAGTTCCTGATCCAGTTGTTAAGGTAAAATGTCCTAATTTTTTGGTAATATTTCCCCACGACGTAAGTTGACTTCGTGAACCTGCTTTAACATCCTGCGCTTTTTCATATTTAATAGCATGATCGCGAAAACGGACATTCTCCTCTTTTAAATATCCATCTAGGAAAGCATTTACTCCTTCCCGGGCTGCTTTTACTCCTGAAACTATTCCAAAGCCATTCTCAACCCCGTAAATAACATTCACTAGATCAGTCATGTAATCAAAAATAATTAAATCGTGCTCAATCACCATAATCGCCGTATCGGGCATGGCTAAAGATTCAATAAATTTAGAAACCTTAATTCTTTGTTTTATATCCAGATAAGAAGTTGGCTCGTCAAATAAATACAAGTTGGCATTTTTCAACACTGCTGCAGCAATCGCTACTCGTTGTAACTCCCCGCCAGAAATAGTTTCAATGTCGTTGTCAAGAATGTTGGCAATATCTAATTCATGGGTCAGCCGTTCTAACTTTGCTCCGCCGTCTATTTTCGTAAGAAGTTCGCGAATAGTACCAGAAAATTGTTTAGGAATTAAATCTACTTGCTGCGGCTTGTAGGATAAGGAAATTTCTCCTTTCCCCAATTTTTCCAAAAATTTCTGTGTTTCTGAACCTTTAAAATATTGAATCACTTGCTTGAAATCAGGTGTTTTTTTCCAGTCTCCTAAATTAGGTTTAATCATTCCTGACATGATCTTTAAGGCAGTTGATTTTCCGATACCGTTCTTTCCCAAAATACCGGTAACTTTTCCAAACATGGGCGAAGGCAGCGAATATAATTCAAACAAATTTTCCCCATAACGATGTAAGGGTGGCTTGTCTAACGCAGTAGGTAGATTGATGATTTCTATCGCTCCAAAGGGGCAGCGATTAGGACAAATTCCACAGCCGGTACAAAGCATTTCATCAATGCGTGCTTTCTTATCCGGCTCCCCAGGATAGATGCAATCAGCTCCGGCGCGATTAACAGGACACAATTTAGCGCAAAGGTAATTGCCACACTCATCAGGGTGGCATTTTTCTCTATGGATGATTGCTATACGCTTTCGTGTGCTCATGTACTCATCATCAGAGGTTGATTTTATATTCTTTTTGGTCTTTTTACGGACAATAATTTTATAAAATACTGCTCTTCCAAGGATACTATGACTAAATGCAGCATCTGTGGAAACAAAATGGGAGAATTGTTTTTAGAGAAAATTAAAGGTACCGTAGTAAGAAAGCCTGGCTCTAGCAAGCAATATCCGGTCTGTTTCGAATGTCAGAAGAAGTTTCCTACTAAAGACGAGCTGCTCAAACATCTTTAAACTCCTGCCCTTATAGCTCAGCGGTAGAGCGACTGCTTCGTATAAACTTAGAAACAGCAGTAGGCCGAGGGTTCAAATCCCTCTAAGGGCTTATTATTTTTAATATGGGGGTGGAAAAATGAACTTGAATGAAAAGTGGTTAGCAGCAGTAGAACGAAAGAATTCTATACTATGCGCAGGCTTGGACCCGGCAGAATTCAAGATGGGGGGAGGAAATGAAGGGCTTCCTGAAACTGTGGAGAGCCGATTAGATAAATTATTTTGGGTAAAAAGATATTTAGATGCAGTTGCTCCTTTTTGTGCTGCAGTTAAACCTAATCTTCAATATTGGAAAGGTGAAGAAGATAAGGATTTGCTCAGTGGAATAGTCACTTATGCACAGCATTTAGGTCTAGTAACTATTGACGATTCTAAGCTTGCAGATATTGGTTCAACTAATGATGCAGGATTATACCATGCTAAACAGAAAGGATTTGATGCTGTTACCTTAGCACCTTTTGCTGGAAACGTAAAAGAAGCAGCTGAACAGGCTAAAAAAAGAGATATTGGTTTGATTTCCATGTGTCTGATGAGCAATCCAGAATATGCAAATGTTAAGAATTCTTTAGTGCCGGTTATGCATTGGGGTGATTATCTTCCCGAAGATGTAGTTGAAATTAATGGAACGCATTATGTTAAACAATATGTCCATTTAGCTTCGGCGGTAGATAACGGAATAGATGGCCTTGTCATTGGTGCACCAAGCAAAAAGAATCACATTACTGACGAGGAAATCAAGAGAGTTAGGGAATATTCTTGTAACGATACTTTAATTCTCCTTCCAGGAGTCGGCGCACAGGGCGGAGAAGCAGGTGCCATATGGAAATATTTTGACAAAGATAATGTCATTGTCAATGTTGGTCGAGGATTAATGTTTCCCAATGGAAGCAATTCCACGCGAGAAGAACAAGCACAAGCAGCTAAACAATATTGCGACATGCTGAATAAATTGCGGCAGAAATAATTTTTGTCCTTATTTTCTTTTTTCCAACTTTCTAAAATATTGCTTCGTCTTGGGCAGTATTTTTTTCTTTAATTCTTCATCAAACGGTAATTCTTGCACTAATCTCTGCAGATCCAGATCTGATAATTCTGTAAATTTTCCATCTAGTTTTCTGCCTGCGCGCTTGCATCCTTCTTCTAATTCCTGCGCATATTGGGAATTGAAGTCCATGAAAACTTTAAACCTGCTAAATCCATTTGCCCCGGCACGTAAATATAATTCTACATCGCCCGTTCGTTCCTGTACTAAGGCAACTTTAATCTGCACTTCAGGACAAGCGATTCTTATTTTGACAATCCACCAGGCCATATACTCTGGATTTGGAGCAGGCACTTCATCAAACACGGTATTCTCCTGCGGCTTGAGAAAACATAATTGTACTTTCTCAATTTGATACTGTTTTATTTTTTCAATAACTAATTCTACATCTTCTTTTCGTTCGCCAATTCCTAAAATAATAGTAATTAATTTTTGTAATCCTTCTTGTTGTAAATTTTCCAAAAACTTCATCAATGATCGCAACGGCTTCGATGGACAGATAAAATTGTGCAACTCTTCATCAAACGATTCAATGGCCGATCCCATTCCTAAAACGTACGGTTTCAACTTTACTATTTCGCTTTTAGCATAAGGGCCAAAGTTCATCATGATCTTTTCCCCAGTAATAAGATTTATTTTATTGATCAAGCCAATCAAATAATCAGTTGACTCTACTCGTAAACCGCCGGTGATATATCCTACTTTCCAACCCATAGCTTTGCAAACTAACACTTCCGCCAGAATAGAAGCCGGACTTCGAATCGCGGTTGGTTTTTCTTTTGGATCATGTTTTGGTTTGGTAGAAAGAAAACAATATTTACAATCAGCAATACTGCAAGTCCAATTTATGAAAATAGAACGCTCAAAGTAAACCGAGGCAGGAAAATGTTGTTTGTATGTATTTTCAGCTTTTTTCAGTAAAGGGGCTAACTCTTCCTTCGTGACCGTATGGGTACCATTATTCTCCTTAATCTTAGCTAAAAAGTTCATTAATTCCCTTTTTCAAAGCCCTTTTAAAAAATTTACTATTTAATAGAACAAAGAGAAGAAAAGTTATTAAACCCTTGATTCTGCGATAAAAATATGAGCGTAAAGATCGAAAAAATCTCTCAAAAAGAGCCTGAACAGAACCCTCAAAACGTAATTTCTACCTCGATTGAACCGGAACAAACTTCCGGAACCAGTAGCGATACTAAAAGCGTACTGATTATGATAGCCGTTTTGCTAGGCTTATTTGCTCTGGTTCTGGGTGGATTTAAGCTCTACAATCACTTTACGACTGCTGCGGTAGTAGTCATTGACGATTTACATAAACAAAACTTAGAAGGTAAATTAGCGAGTGATCAAGGTTATATCTACAATGGATTCAGTTTTGTCAAAGCTGACGGCTTATGGTGGACTCAGGTAGAACTCAAAAACCGGATCATTAAAATCCCTCTCCATTACGGTCCTAAAGATGTGGAAAATATTTCAGTCACCGGAAAAATTTCTCCCGAATTTAATAAAGGAGATAAAATTTACATTTCTATTGATCCCGCCGTAAATTATGACAAGTATTATACCTTAGGTTTAATGGAATTGAATAATAATATTATTCAGGGAGCTCAACGAAAAATAGAATCAGCTTGTAGCAAAGCAGATCCGATCTGTGAAAATAGAACTATTATTAGCTGCGAAAATAATGTTCTTAACCAACCTGTTATTCAGATCGTGAAAAGTGATAAGCCCAGTATACAACTTCATGGCTTATGCATCAAAATTGGCGGGAAAGATGAAGACTTAGTAAGATCAGTAGATCGGGTCTTATACGGTTTGTATAAAATTTTTGGATAAGTTAATTAAGAAATAAAAATATATTATACTTTCAATCCGAGAACTTCTATTTGATTTCGATTAGTGGTGATCAATCTGAAATTCAATCCCAATTGCAATACTGCCTCCAATAAAGCCATATGTTCTCTTCCTGAGCCGGAAACAAAATTTAGTGCTACTTCAAAATCAGCAATTTTATCTTTCAATTGTTTTTTAATTTGTTCAGTAATAATAGTAGTGGGACTATCTGGGAAACTGTCTACTATCACCAGTTCAGTATTCTTTCCCGGGGTATAATTATCTTTCCCGAATTGGTTGGTAATCAAAAATACTTTATTCCATTCCTGGCTTTGGATGATTTTGTTAACTTCAGTCCAAGTGCCTTTTCCGGTAGATAGACAAGCAATTAAGGTTGGCATAAAAGAAAGATTTTCAACACAGCTTTAAATGTTTTGAGGTGTTTTAGTAGATAAATCCTTAAATATTATAATTCCTTTTTTTTGTTATGAAACCAGAAAAAGCCCATTACGTGGTTGCTACTGCTATTATTGTTAAAGACGGAAAATATCTTCTTCTCAAACGTGCTGCGCATGAAACAGTTTATCCTAATGCCTGGACAGTTCCAGGCGGAAAATTAGAAAGAAAAGATTATGAAAATAAACCAAAAGATTCGGAAGATGCCTGGTATGGCATAGGCGAGAAATTAGTAGAACGCGAAGTTATGGAAGAAGCCGGTATTACTATTAAAGACATAAAATATGCCACCAGTTTGACTTTTATCAGGCCAGATAACATTCCTGTAGTCATCCTGAGTTATTTTGCCTTTCATGATCAGGGCGAAGTTGCTTTGAATGATGGAAGCCACACTGAACATGCCTGGGTCACTTTAGAAGAAGCAAAAGGTTTTGATTTAATTCCCGGTATTTATGAAGAGATTGAAATGGTTGATCATCATCTGAAAGGGAATTCTTTGGGTACGTGGAAGAAGAGTAAGTAGAAAAGCATATTAATTCTAAAAAAATCAGGTAAAGATGTTCATTAGCTTCTTTGAAGAATTTCCTACGGAAGATACTTTAGCTAAATTGAAACTTGTTTCCTGGCCCACCAAACTCTACGTAGCAGCTAATAACCTGGAGCAATTCAGAGCTATCACCTCTACTCTCAGACACAACAAACGTCTTCTGGAGGCAGTCTATTGGCCTATTCTCAAAAAGAAAGAAGGATATTGGATTTCTCCTTTCTCCAAGCAAAGTGCCTTACTACATCTTTTTACAGAATTAGAAAATAAAAAGATTCCGGTCATGCTTGACTTAGAATTACCCACTACCAGAAATCCCTTGCTTTATTTGACCCAGTTCTTCCACTTCCGTAAACACAAAAAATTGATTCATTCTTTTGTCTGCAATCATCCTGGTGAAACTTATTTGTGTGAATATTCTGCGCCGGAAAAAGGCCTGCAAAAATTAGGTCTACATTACATCCATAAAAAAAGTAAAGTGATGAAGATGATGTATCATTCAGTACACAAGTACAGCGATGAACAGTTCCGCGCACAACTGCAGCAAGGGTTGCAGCAATTTGGAGAGAATTATATTGTAGGTTATGGAACTATCGCTCTTGGTGTGGGCGGCAATGAACCTTTATTATCCCCAGAACAATTAGAGAAAGATTTGCAAATTGCTCAAGAAGTCGGAGTCAAAGAAGTTGTCTTGTTTAGGCTGGGCGGATTGAATAAACAGTATGTGAAAGTGCTGGAGAAGTTTGTATGAGTAAAATATGGTTTCTTTTTTTTCTCTTACTAATCAGTTTTGTGATTGTAGGAGGTTACGTCAGTAGGAATCCCTTAATCACTGACGATCTAACTCCACTAAGCTCTTGCGATAAGCTCATTGAACAATCGGATCTTCTTTTGGTCATCCCTGAATATGAAAATCATTCGCTGGATCTGTACCCAGAATGGTGTGAAAAGATGAGAAGTTACCATAAAACCTTTGGATTACATGGGATAAATCACGAATATCATGAGTTCCTGAAACCAGTAGATAAAGCTAAATTTACCAGGGCGACTATAAGTTTCGAGAAATGTTTTGGTTATAAGCCAACTATTTTTAGGCCCCCTTACAATAAAATCTCAGCTGAGAATAAAGCCCTAGTAGAATCATTCAATATGACTGTGTATCAAGAAACCTATCTCCACCATCCTTACTGTCATTGCCAACCCCAAGGATTGATGAAATTATTAAATCAGATTATTGGATGCTGAACGAATATACTTACACCAAATACTTCGCAAACCGTAAAAATCGAGGTTCCCTTAACAAGGCCATCGTCACTAATGGAATTGGATTGTCTCGGGTATATTTCTCAAATACTTTCTGCACGGTAGGTTTATTGATATATGAAACTAACTTGTCCCAATCGTTATCTGAGAACTTGTCTAAAATGCGACGGACCATCAAGTGCAACTTCAAGCGTTTTGCAATTGGTTTTACTTCCTTTTCATAATTCTTATTATTGTTAATACAGTCAGCGAGAATCTCTGCTTGTTTCAATCCAGGTACTAAACCGCCTAAGGTAGTGGCCTTGACAAATCCTGCTGCATCGCCCAACAGATAGCAATTATCTTGCTGCAGCTTCTGAGCTGGATGATATACTGGAATAGTGCCAGCCTGCATTTCTTTGACCGTAAAGCCTTGCTCTTTCATGAACCTGTCAAAATATGTTCTCGAATTTTTACGCATTCCTAAGCCTACTCTCGCTACCGTATCGGACTCAGGAACAACCCAAGCAAATAATTCCGGACAGACTGAGACCCCAAAATAAGTCTTGAATGCAGTTGGATCAAATTTTCCTTCCACCAAAGCTTGGACACCGAAATAATTTTCCCGTTCCGGATGGTACATCCCAAATGCTTTAGCAGTCGGAGATAAAGGTCCATCTGCAGCAATAATCAGATCTGGTGAAATGCGTTTTTCTTGGCTGTTGGCAGAGTCTTTTATCACTAACTCCTTCCCTTCCTTGCGAGCAAAAGAATGATTCAGATAAATTTTCACCCCTTCCTTCTTAGCCAAATCACCAAAGAAATTATCAAACTTATTTCGACAGACTAAATACTCTTTTTGCCTAATTTCTATTTTATGCTGTGGCGAATAAACTTCAACTTTGTTAAAAGTATTGACTAGGAATGATTCTGTCGGTAAATTAAATTGATCAAAATCAGAAGTCAATAAACCGGTACATTGGATCGGCAAACCTATCTGGGCATGATTCTCGTAAATATCCACAGAATGTCCGTTTTTAGCCAGCAAATACCCGGCATAGCAGCCAATCGGCCCTGCACCTATAATAGTAATATTCATTAAGAAATTGACGAAATTCCGACTATAAAAAGATTATCCAACTAAGAATAAAACACAATAAAAGAAAAAAAAGAAAAAAGATTTGGAGGATTAAAAAATACTACCTTAGTAGTATTTTTCTTCTCCTTCGTCGTCTTTCCGTAATCTGCTGAAACCGATTACTAAGCCAAGCAATACTAGTAAAACTACTAATACTACTAGAGCAATTTCTAATCCGTTTCGTAAGCTTGAATCACTGTCTTCAGCATTTTTAGCTGGAGCAGCAACATTAGCTTTTAAGACTACAGTTTCTAAGACATCACTGCCAGATTTAACTGCAACGGAGGCAAGATGCTCTCCTGCAGCTGCATCTTTAGCGGTAGCAAGGTCAACATAGACAACTTTGTTCTGGCCAGGTTCAAGCACAACTAGCTTTTCACTGACAGAAGCGGTTGCCCAGTCTCCACTGGTAGCTTCAACGGTGTATGCTTTGGAAGCACTGCCATCGTTGGTTAAAGCTACAGCGTAACTTGCGGTTTTACCAGCAGCAACGGATTGAGTTTCAGGTCCTACAGCCAAAACAGTCTTACTTGATTTAGATGGGTAGTTCTTAGCAATAAGATCATTTTCCACAACTTTCAAGGTGTATGTTTTGCTTGAGGTGTCCTTCAAATCGTTATATTGTGCAGTTACCTTAACTGTGTATTCGCCAGGTTTTGCATCAGTTGGGATTTGTAAAAACATTTCGTCCGCCGATTGGTGGTCGTTTGCACCTACATGATCAACATACTCTGATGCGCTTAATCCTAGTTCAGGAACAGCTACAGTAACTTTTACGTCATTTTCAGTCTTTTCAGCGTAGTTCTCTAATAGAACAGTTGAAAGTAAGGATCTTCCTACTTTAACAGTTAGAGAAGGTGAAAAAGATACATCAGCCACTTCAACTGAATGACGTGGAGCTTCAACGTGAAGTTTTACTTTGTCGTTAAAAGCTTCGGTATTTTGGTCCAAAACTCTTAATCTAAGCCAGTAATCCTTTCCGTTTACTAGATCATTAGGTAAAGTTATTTTTAAGGTAACGTACTTAACGGTACCATTTTTGAAGTTGGTTAACTCGGTTGAGTCGCTTAGACTTCCGTGTTCGTAGCCGTTAATTTCAGCTTCAACTTGAACGTTTTTAACGTTGTCGGAAACAGCTTTAATTCCAACTCTTACTTCTACATCTTGTCCTTCCTGAATAGCAAGGACATCGTTATTCCAATTTACAATATCGCCATTAACTTTAACTGAATCGATTTTCAGGTCGTTGCTATCTAAAGCACTAACCATTGAAACAGCTAACAAGCTAATGACAAACAATGCCATTATACTTAGTAATTTTCTCATTTTATTCTCTCCTCCAAATCCTTTTTCAAGGTTTGAGCGTTATTTTTTATGAAGTCCTCAGAGACTCTGTTTCGAGCGTACCTGAAGCTTTTACCACTTCAAAATGGGGGTGTTATTTAAATGTTTCGTATTTTAGTATCATCGAGTAGGAACACCAAGGCACTACTTAAAAGTGTAGTAATCAACATATAGTAATCTATAGGTTGAAGTATGATAATAACCATTGGTAGCCGTTACTTTGACCAGGTACCATCCTGCTTGAGCGTCACTGGGAAGATGCACATAGACGTTCTTATCGGTCTCCTTTCCTGCTTTAAGGGTAAAGGTGCCGGTGCTTCCCCATACTCCTAAATCGTATAATTTAGCCTGAACTTTAAGGTCTTTGGCCTCCTTTTTACCGCTATTATGAATGCGGGTATCCACAAACAAGGTCTTTCCAGCCTCGATTTGGTCTTCCATATGTGCAGATACTAAGTTAATCACAATGGGCTGAGTTGGTGTTGCTTGTGGCGGAACATAATTGCTTTCATCATTATCATCTTTATTGGCACAGCCGGGATCTTCCATATCCACGAAACCATCTTTATCATTATCGATACCATCATCACATTGTGGTTTGTTTACGGGTTGGTCAGATTCATCATCATCATGATCGTTGTAAGACTGGTCATTAGTGGCATCCCCATCAGTGTGACAGCCCGGATCGTTTTTGTCTTTTTTCCCGTCCTTATCATTATCTATACCATCATTACATTGAGGTTTCTTAACAGGTTCGTCGCTTTCGTCATCGTCATGAGGATTATATGATTTGTCATTAGTAGCATCTCCATCAGAATGGCAGCCTGGATCCTTTTCATCAGTCTTTCCATCTTTATCATTATCTAAGCCATCGCTACATTGTGGTGTTTTACTGGGCTTCTCATCGGTTTCATCATTGTCATCAGGGTTGTAGGTATTGTTATTATCTGCATTTCCATCCGTATGACAACCGGGATCTTTCTCATCGATTTTGCTATCTTTATCATTATCCTTACCATCATTACACTGAGTTTTATTTTCTTGGTTTTTATCCAATACCATAATCTTGACGGTTTCTTCATCCTGACCGCCGAATCCATCTACTACTTTGAAAGTGACAGAATAATTGCCGGCTTGAGTGAAGTTCGGAGTGAAAGTAAACTGCTGAGTCTGAGCATTGAAAGTATACCATTCAGAGTTTGGACTCTTTTTAGAGATACTATACGTTAAATTGTCTTTATCAGCGTCAGTAGCATGAATCGTAAACTGTACGGTTTCTCCTTCGAAAATAGTTTTATCGGAAATGTGATCAAATATTGGATCTCTGTTTACATCATGCACATTGATAACAGCGGAAATCCATTGAGTACTCTTCTTATCATCTTTAGCTTCAACTGCTTTGAATCTAAATTCGGCTTTTCTGGTTAAGGAAGCTACCGTATGCTGCACATATTCGTAACCAGGAGTCCAGGTGAAGGCACCCGTATTTTCATTGAAAGATAAATCCGTCTCTTGAGCAGTAACCCAATTAATACAGTTACCAAACCAGAAAGCGCTACATTCTTCTGCAACATATTTCAACTTATCATTTTCTTTATCGTTAGCAGAGATAGTGAATTGCAAATTATCAGTTTCCAGAATGTCCTTGGAAAATGATTTAGTTTTCATTTCTGGATCAGTATCTTTGATTAACACAATTCCGGGTGGAATTTTAGCAACAGTAGGATTAGGAAATACTTGAAGGAATAAACTAGTGTCAACATATTCCGTATTGGTATCCTTAACTTTTACTACTACAATATATTGTCCTGCATTGTTTTGATAATCTTTTGAAGTGATAGTGAATGTTTTATAGGCAAAAGTTTTTGATACATCTACATCGCTAGAGAAAATAGTGCTGACAATTTTTCCGGTACTAACGCTATTCAAAGTTACTGTTAATTTTACCGTAGAACTTGCAGTTGAAGTAAAATAACCGGTAGCAAAAGATGCATCTTCACCATTATTTACATATCTAGTTTTACCGTTCTCATATATGTAACTAGTTTCAGAGGAATTTTTTGGTACATACCAAGTCAAATAATTTGTACCATTGTCTTGCTTCATCCAGTTAATCTGGGCTGTAGCGCTGACCGCTAGAAGCATCGTCAATAAAAGTACTGCTAGTAATTTGAATGCTTTCATGGTTTACTCCTGCTTTGGGCAATATCCTAAAGTTGCTGCACCGGTGGGGTAGATTGCAGCAAAATTGGTTCTGAAACCTACGCTTGGGGTGAGGCAAAATTCACCAAATCTAAGTCTAAGACCGATTTGATTAGAGATGAATAAGTTGTGATCAATTCTGTCGGAGTGGTTAGAAATATCGCTTCCTTCCACCATGTTACCATTAATGTATTGTGCAGAATTTTCACCAAACTTGTGGTGTTCCCAGTCATGCATGAGCATGGTAAGTCCTTCGATTCCTAATCCGAAAGTATTCTTTTCGTTGGCATATACTTCACCACCAACAACAATTCCGACGCCTAAGCTTAAGGGTTGATAAGAAAATTGATTAGCTCCTTTCATAACTAGCTTTCCAGCTAAAGGGCCATCTACAGCAGGTCTTTCAAGATCTGTATCAAGGCCGCTCCAATTTCCAGCTGCAGACAAAGCCACACCAATCCAAGGCAAGCGTTTTCCGGAAGGAGTATATGTTAATTGAGTAATTGCTCCATGTAGTACTCCATTAGATTCAGTTTCAGGATCCTTTGCAGTACCCATTACTAAATATCCCGCAGATACGCCAAATTTTCCTTTTGATTTTTTCCCAGTTCCATTTGGTCCAGGTACAATTGGAGCATTAGGATTAGGTACAGGAGGTGTATCTGGTTCTGCTTTCAGATCGCAAGGGAAGTAGAATTTTTTAGCTGGATCTTTTTCTGCGAAATTGAGAATCATTTCTGCTTTTCGTAATTCTCCGTCTTTCTCTCTAGGATCAGCAGGCAGATCATATTTTTGTGGGAAACCATCTAAGCCCATGTAACAATAACCTGGTTGTCCTTTCACTGGTTCAATAAGAACAGTTACTTTTCCACTATCGATTAATTTTTGTTGACTAAGCCAATCTAGCTCATTTTTTGGAGTTGAGGTAGCAATATTATTTTTTTGTTTGAGCACTATAATCTGTTCTGGGGTAGCTACTTGAGCATCGGTTGCATATACATTACCTGATACAGCTAGAGCTGTGGCAAAAATTCCTGTTTTTACAATATTTTCTAATTTCATTTTTTATTCTCCTTGTCTAAAGTAAGGACTTGACTCACATTTTGGTGCTGGTGGACATTCCTTTTGATTAGGTGTGTATTTTGGTTTTGGACAATGTTCTGGTCGCTTTCGTAATTTTTCATTCTCATCTAAGCAAACTTTCAATTTATGTTCTAAACCAGAATCAAGGCAAGTTTTTCCTTCTGGACATTGCTTAGAATCATAAGTGGGTTTATTTTTTCCAGAATTATGACTATTGCCAGAATCAGTTTTTGTACCATCGCAGATTTGGAACTGAAACTGAACAGGATTTACTTGCTTGTCGCAATCAGAAACATTTTGTTTAGTAGTAGTATAATTTCCATTACAGCTGTGCATCAATAAATAAGTAAGAAGAGCACCTACTCCGCCACCAATTATACCTGAACCCGCTCGATTATTATTAATAGTTTTTTTTGTAGATTTCTCTAACTGATTATAATTAGTTTGTAATTCTTCATATTGTGCAATAGGAACTCGTGATGGTTTAGTTCTGTCTTCTTCTGCCATAAGTGTAATTACCTCCTTTTGATCTCTTTTGTCACAAAACAGTAGTGTATATTTAAATGTTTCCACTGTCAAGTTACAACATTTCCTATCAAAAAAGTAGATCTAGGTCTCTTTTGACAAAAATTTTGCTCAAAAATAGCGTAATTTAGAACAAATGTACTAATTCCAAGACCACGCCTAATGCAAACAATATTACTAATAACCAGCCAACAAAAGTGTATCTTTTCAATGAATATTCAGGTACTCTCTCTCCCTGCTTCTTGGCTTTCCAAAACATGAAAATAATCAGAATCGATTGCAAGCCCCCGGCCACTGCTCCGGTAAGGGCAATAATAGTAATGAAGGTTGATAATTTAAGTAGGGTAATCAGCAAGGGAATGGAAAAGGTCAGTACCAAAGCAGAAGTATGAGGTAAAACATAGTCATATTCATACATTTCTATCAAAGCGATGCTTAAAGACAAGAAGGAAGTAAACATCGATAATACTGCAATGCAGTTAGCTAAAATACCAAATATCGGCGAAGAGTAAATGCTCAACGCCACCGTGGCAATTCGTTCGTTAGGCTGCAGCACTTCAAAATTATGCAAACCAATTACTCCGACTACAATAAAAGCAAAGAGGATGTATAATATGATCGGAATAACCGAACCAATAATAATCGCTTTTTTCATCTTCTTCTTTTGCTCTCCTACCACTTCCTGCATCTCGGGAATGGAAGTTATCCCGGCTAAGGCAAATAAAATAACTCCATAGGGAACAAAGAATTTTGTCCAGTTAAAATAAGTTAGATTTTCTAAAACAATATTTTTATAAGAAAAAATTCCAATCACTGCTACAATGGTCAGCAGTAATATTATCAGGATCAAATCTACTTTTCCTGCTGCTTTCACGCCTTGATAAATTACAAAAAAAGCTAAACCAAAAAAGATCAAGCTGTACCAGAGCGGATGTCCCCAGCCAAACAATGCTTTTAACGTTTCTCCCTCTCCAATCAAGTAGGCGGTCAACGCTCCATAAATCCCAAAGACCATCGAAAACATCATCAATCGTTTTCCTGCCAGGCCCAGATATCTTTCTGCATACCCTGTCAACTGATGCTGTTTCTTGGTTCGTAATACTACTTCTCCGGTCATCAAGTTAAGCAAGAGCAAAGAAAGTCCTAAGACCACGGTAATGATAAATCCCAGCAAGAAACCACTTTGTGCTACTACATATGGAATTGCTAATATTCCTGCTCCCACTATCGTACCAACAAGTGTTGCTACAGCGATAGTAGTTTTATGCTGTGCTAAGAAACCCTTTTCAGGGAAACCTCTCTTTTTGAACATCGACTACAATAATAGTATTTACGTTTATATACATTTCGAGCAGAGAAAACGTGGGGCTGCTGGGATTTGAACCCAGATCAAAAGCTGGCTTCAAGGAAAGGTTTTTTCATTGCCGTTAAGCTCAACCCTCCATTACTGGAGGCTCCCATTCTACCGGATTAAACTACAGCCCCGATCAATAGCACAAAACCTGAGTTCTTTTATTAATATTTTTGTTTTTAAACAACAATTAATAAAAACCATAACAAAATCTTCTCACTATGATCATCTTAGATGGCAACTATGGCGAAGGCGGCGGAGCATTAGTAAGAACTGCGTTAGCCTTAGCAGCGTTAACCGGACAAGAATTCAAAGTGACTAACATCAGAGCGGGAAGATCAGAATCAGGTCTGAAAGCGCAACATCTTACTGCTATTAAAACTTTGAAAGAACTGTGTCATGCGGAGACCAACAAGATCGACCTAGGTTCTATTGAACTTCATTTTAAACCTGGAAAAATCAAGAAAGGAATTTACGATATTGACATTGGCACCGCCGGAAGTATCACCCTTTTACTCCAAGCATTAATCCTTCCTAGCTTATTTGCACCGGGAAAAGTGACTTTTAATATTACTGGTGGCACTTGCGGAAAGTGGCAAGCTTCCGTTGATTACTTGCAAAATATTTTACTGCCTTACCTTAATCGCTTCGTGGAAAAGATCGAGATGAAAATCCTCAAACGCGGTTATTATCCCAAGGGCCAAGGATTAATTCGTTTAGAAATTAGTCCGCGTTTCAATATTCACAAGTACGAATCCTTTTCCGGATTGCTGGAAGAGTTACCCTTCAAAGTTCCCAAGATTATACTACTTGAACAAGGAAAGTTAGAACAGATCCGTGGCATTGTCAATGTCTCCGCAGAATTGCAAGAAAAAGAAGTTGGCGAGAGAATAAAAAATGCCATCGTCGGCAGTGTAAAGCAGTATGCTGTTCCTACTACGGTTCGGGTAGAATATGCTAAAGCAGAAAGTATCGGTGGAGAAGCTTTAGTCTGGGGAGTATTCAGCAATAACGGAAAAGTAGATTACGATAATCCAGTGCTCCTTGCCGGTGATGCTCTGCTTGAGAAAAATAAAAGTTCAGAAGAGATCGGCAAAGAAGCTTCAGATGAGTTAAAGAAACAGATTGATCTCGATGCAGCAGTCGATCACCATCTCGCTGATCAATTGATTCAGTTCATGGCCTTGCTGCCTGGCTCCAAAATAAAAGCCGGTGAAATCAGCAAACATGCTGAGACTAATATGTATGTGCTGGAGAAATTTTTACCGGTTGCCTTTAAAATTGAAGGAAATCTAGTTAGTGTGGAAGAGAAGTAATTTTAAGAAATTCTTATAAAGAAAGAACCTAAATTTATTTTTTATGACTGTTGATGATTTGATTACTGTTCAAGGAAATTTACGCGATGGATACAAACAGCTGCAGCCAGGCACTATGTTGCACGTTGATCAATTGATGAACGAACGCCGAGATAATGCTGAGTTGCGCAATCAATGGTTTTATACTGCTGATGGTGGGATTTATTTTCTTTATGACTCTCAAGCACCTATTCTGGCTATAACTCGAGAAGCTTACAATCCTGTTTTACAGAATATTGATAATGCTTTTGAACAATTAACCTGCAACCAAAATTATACTGTTCTGTTTCAAGATTTTGAACAAGCTCTTGCTGTTCCTGAGACTGTGCTAGTTTCCTTACCTAATTTACGTTTATCTAAACATAATGCAGAATTTAGCTATCTTTCATTGGGAACAACCCCTGCTAAATATAACCAGTTGAATTATGACGAGTGCAAGTTAGCAGAACGTGTCTATGCTAAGGGAAATGATTTTGTTCAGAATATGAAGATGTTGAAAGATGCAGGAATTGGAGAAACTCGCATTTGGGTTCTTAATCCTGATTACGTTCAAAAACATGCAAAAAAAGGCGCAATTGCGCGGGCCTCTTGGCTTGACGTTTTCAATGGCGATTCGCAATTCGGCGCCGATGTTCGTTTTATCGGTAATCATGATCGCGTCCGTGGGGTACGTCGTGGTGCGAGCGTGAGCGAGCAAAGAATATCCAAAGTACAAGAATTGGAAGTGATTCCTCCACAAAATGTTTCTCAACCAACCCTACCGCAGGTATATGATTCCTCAAGTCTAGAATATGCAAAACAACAGCTGGCAGGAATCAAGAGTGGTACAGTAATGGATTGGAAAAGACATTAAAAATTTCTATTTTTTAATTCTATTACATACAAAACTTTATAAATAACCCTAAGTCCTACCCTCGCATGGAAGCAAAAGTCTGTATATCTACCAAGAAACGAATTGACAACGACGAAGGATCAGTTACCTTTCTATGCCCTAAATGCGGTGAGTATGAAATTGTCCGCAGTTCCTACGCCAGGGTCAATGGCTTAAAGTACACCTGTCCTAAATGCGAATTTACCGGACCAAATTAGTTGTCTAAATAGTTGTGAGGAATAAAAAATGGCTAAAGCAATCATTACTTTCAAATTGATGCCTGAATCTCCGGAAATAAATCTGGAGGCAGTTTCTAAGCAAGCTGAAGAAATAGCTAAAAAAGCCGGTTCTATCGGGCAAATGCAACAAAAAATTGAACCGATTGCCTTCGGTTTGAAAGCAGTTTTAATTCTGGCTATGTATGAGGTAGAAGGTTCTGATTTTGACGGAATCGCCGAAAGAATGGCAACTATTAAAGGCGTACAAAGCGCAGAAGTAGCTAAGATGGATCTTGCTTTAGGATAGATGTTTGGAGAGTAAGGTGGTTGTAGTAAAGAAATGGAATAATGTATTGTATGATACCAATTCTGATACTGGAGAGGTCCGTTTAGAGAGTCGAGTAAGGCTTCTTGAAAATTATATTACTGTTACCAAAGAGGGAAGACCTAAAATTCCTTTTGAAATTGTAGTTAGGGCAACTAAGAGTTATACCAAAGTCGAATATACTGGAAAAGATTATTCTTTAGAATTTGATTCCGAAGGCAAAGACGGCAGCGCCGCACGTTTACAAATGTCCTGTAAAGTAGGAGCAGATGGTCTGCTGAGATATAATGTTCGCATTTCTGATGATGACGTAAATTATCATTATCGAATTATTCCGCAAAAAACCAGCCGGAAATCAAACAATTAAATTTATATATTAATTTTCTTTAAGTATAAACATGGCTAATCCTTTACAGTTTGAACAATTTAGAACTAAATTAAAAAAAGCTAATACGGTGGAAGAAATGGAACAAATAATTGCTTCCTTGAAACAAAATTTTGAATTAGAAACTCCTACTAAAATAATCCTTTTAGAATATGCAAGAGAATTGCGTAAATCTTTGCTGAATTGTGAAATCGAAATACAAGGTGTGACTAAGAATCTTGTTAAATCAACAGAATTGTCAAAAGTAATAGGTATGATTAAGAAAGCGGTGTCCCCAGACGATATCGCTGCAGCACGGACAATAGTTGCTGATGCTAACCTCGCAGATAAAGTAAAACTTCAATTGATGGCAATTTTAAAAAAGAAAAGAACACTTAATTAATCTAATTTTCTTCCATACTTTTGCCCAAAGTCATACAAAAACTGTGGGTCAACTCCTATTTGATGAAGCGGATGGATAGTAAATAACCTTCCATCGTCCTTTACTTGAAAAGAAGCGAGATCAAATAAACTTATGGGCTGAGGTAACAGATTATCAAACCCATCAGTTGTTACTTGTGCGGCCATCAATCTCCCTTCATGACTGAGATAAAGAAGCTCTGTCTGTAACAATAATCTTCCTGAAAGAATTCTCCAAGCAATAAAATTTTTATAAGTTTTATTCGTTTTAAGATCATAGTCAGTTGCACTAGAAGGACCATCAAAAAGTATAACTGGTATATTCTCATTAATTTTACTAACTCTCGTTAATTTCTCAGTAAGATCAGCACCTATTTCTCTGGTTCTTTCTAGAGTCATTTTTTCCAAAAAATAATGGTGTTCTTTTGATTCAAAAAATGTTGTCATAATAAAGCCGACTCAGGAGTCTTTATAATAATTATGAATTTATCTTATTCAACTTGTTTACTGACTCCAAAGCTTTCAATCGTTCTCCCGCATTAATGCTTTGTCCCCAGAGCTGCCAGAATACTTTCTGAATCCACGAAACCCATTCCTGTTCTTGAATTAAATAAAATAGAAAGGTTTTTTCTTTCAATTCCCTACAATACAACGGATTCATCACTTCTTTAATTGAAGCAAACCTATCATCCACTACGATTGCCCGCAACGGCTGTTCGCAATGGCGTATTTCTACTGCATCCCAACCTACTCGCTGATTTAAGGAGAGCATTTCTTCAGTATTCTTTTGTGAAGTAATATCTACTCGTGTTAAAACTTTTATTCTCACTTTTTTCTTAGCTAATTCTTCCAATGCTTTTTGCATGTTTGGTCCTAGCTCCACCCAAGAAAGATTTCCGGAGAAAAACAAGACTTGCTGTTGTGCCTGAGAAAGCAAGTAATCAAAACGTATCTGCTGCTGCTGAGAAAACTCGGTAGTCTCAATAAATGCTTTTCTATTTCCTGCATCCACAAACTGATAAATATCTAAGGGTGAAAAATCCTCTTTGCGCTTTCCTTGCAAAATTTTCTGCAGTAAACGCTCCTGATAGGCGCTACCTTTAATGCTCTCTAAAGCATTCCAGTATACTACTTTTAATGCCCCTCTGCTTCCTTCTCGGAAAATTCTGGTAGCAATAAACCCAGTTTCTTGCGCAATAATCTCTATATACCTATCTGCAGTGCGCCAGTTCTTGCCGATTGTTTCCGCTATCTCTTGAACGGTTCTGGGTTTCTGCTGGATTAAACGAAGAATTGAATCTTTGATTTCTTTTTGAACGGTCATAAACACAACACCATGTCATTTAATTTGTAAGTAATTGCTATCTTTTCTACAAGTATATATGTATTTTGATGGAAAAGTACATACTTACTGGTGGTCCAGGAACGGGAAAGACTACTATCATCCAGGAGCTTAGAAAACAAGGTGAAATTACTCTTCCTGAAGTAGCTAGGGAAATTATCGCAGAAGAACAAGGGAAAGAACAAGGAATTTTACCCTGGACTGATCTGACCAAATTTCAAGAATTAGTAGTTGAAAGACAGATCAAATTGGAAGAAAAAATAAAAATTCATCGACCTGCCAGAATTTTTCAAGATCGCAGCTTAGTAGATGGGATTGCCTATGCTGAAGAAGGTAAAGCAAAATCTCCTGATAAATTACACCTATTAATTGAACAGGCTGGTTACACTAAAGTATTCTATCTACAACAACTTCCTTTCTACCATCAAGACCAAGAACGAAAAGAAGATCAGGTCCTAGCTCAAAAAATTCATGAAAAAATATACCGGGTATATGATCGTTTGGGATTTGATATCGTTACTGTACCGGTATGCAGCATTGAAGAACGAGTACAATTTGTGTTGAAAGAAGCATATTCAGGAAAGAATCGTGAAATAGAAAGAAAATATCGTGTTGAGCATCATCAGGTAAAAGAAATGTTGGCAACGTATGTAGCAAAGCATGTTGGCACTGACAACGAAGAAAATAGTCTTTACGATTTTCACGGTATCTTAAAAAATGCAGATTGCGTATTCAGAATTCGTGAAAATAATGGGCAGCATCTTCTCACTCTCAAAGGACCAAATAAAAGTCGGGATATGACCAACAAAATTGAATATAATATTTCTCTCCCATCATCGCTTTCCAAGATTCTCCAGATGATTTTGCCTGAATCTGTGTCCTATTCCAAACGTCGAGAAAACTATCACCATCTTGGCGATGCCAAATGTACTATCTCCTTAGACTACTTACCTCAACTAGGCGAATTTGTAGAGATAGAAGCTGGTTCTGAGAATCAAGTTTTGTTGTGGGAAAAGAGATTAGGAATTTCTTCCTACACCATCAAAGATTCCTATCCAGCCTTAATCAGGAAAGCAAAGGAAAATAAATAGAAAACAATAGAAATGAAAACGCAAATCTTGATTGAAGGGCCTGACTGTTCGGGGAAAACAACCTTAGTAGAACGAATAAAGAATGAATTACAATGGGATGCCAAGTCGCTACATCATCTTGAAGGAAATCAGTTCAAGAGATATTTGAAAGAATATGCTCTTCAGGAAAAAATTGTGTTCAACCGTGGGCATTTTTCAGAGATTGCTTACACAAAATTGTGGTCGAGAGGTAATTCTTTTTCAAAAGAGCAGCAACAGATTCTTGATAATCTCTGCAATCAGAATATGCTAGTCATCTTTGCCAACCCTCCTTTGACAGTTTTACAAGAGCGCTATCTGCAAAGAAAATTTCCTCAACAAATAAAATATGAAGAATTAGAATTAATTCAATCTCATTTTTGTGAAATAATGAATATTATTCCTCATCTTCTTTATCAATCTGCTTCATATCAGGAATTAGACTCTCTTATGCCGGAAATTATCAGAAAAATATCATGATCTTGACCGGTTCAGAGATTAAGAAACAAGTACTACAAGGAAAAATTCATATTTTTCCTTTCGATGAATATAATTTGAATCCTAACAGTTATAACTTTCGTTTGGGAAATAAATTAAAAATATACAAACAACAAATTCTTGATCCGATTCAAGCCATGGATTGTGAAGAAATAATTATTCCAACGGAAGGATATATTCTCCAACCAAATCAACTTTACTTGAGTCATACCATCGAAGAGATGGGATCTGATTTTTTTGTACCTATCATGCAGGCGCGCAGTTCGATGGGCAGATTAGGATTGTATATTTACCTTAATTCCGGTTTAGGTGATTTAGGCTTCAAGAAACAATGGACTTTAGAATTACATACTATTCATCCTTTACGAATTTATCCGGGAATGAAGATTGGCCAGATGCTGTTCTGGAAGCCACTAGGAGAAATTACTCTGTATCAAGGAAAATATAAAGATTCGCAAGGTCCAGAAATAAGTCAGATCTGGAAAGATTTTGAAAAATAATTTTTTATTACTACGCAACCTATTTATACCCAATGACTCCTTCAAATATCATAACGGAGGTTAACATGAAACTAACTAGTCCGGTCTTTACAGAAGGAGGAAAAATTCCTTCCAAATATACTTGTGACGGAGAGAATATTAATCCAGCTTTAACCATCACTGACGTTCCCGTTGAAGCTACTTCATTAGTCTTAATCATGGATGATCCCGACATTCCTGATTTTGTCAAACAAAAAAATAATATTGAAGTTTGGGATCACTGGATTGTCTGGAACATTCCCCCTAGCACTAAAAATATCCCAGAAGGAAAAAACCCGCTTGGCGTAGTGGGAAGAAATAGTAGAGGAAATAACACCTATGGTGGTCCTTGCCCGCCGGATAGAGAACATCGTTATTTCTTTAAATTATATGCTTTAGATACGGAATTAAAACTTACGGAAAGTTCCACCAAAGTAGATGTTGAAGCTGCTATGGAAGGACATCTCGTAGCAGAAGCGAAGTTGATGGGAAGATATGAACGAGTGAAGAAGTAATTCTTTTGAATTAATTTTTCTTTTGATTATCAATATGTTCCTTGGTCTCCCCAAAGACTTGTTTATGTTCTGGTGATTCAGTTACTCCATATACCATTTTTTTTGGTTCAGATTTTTTAAAATAAATATCATCAACGTATGGTCTTAAAAGATCACCTAATTTTTCACAAGCCATATTTACCAGTTCTATATCCCATCCTAGTTCTTGAGCTATAAGATTTTTATAAGATGGAAAAGTTTGCAGCATACCCAGAATATCTTCTGCTCTAAAATAGGTACCAAAATCAGTGACTTGATTGTATACTCCTTCAGGTAATAGTAATTTACCTCCTTCTACTTTTGCTCCAAAATCGCCGGGTGAATAAGTAAGTTCTTTTGATAATTCTACCAGCAAGTTCTCTAACTTAGTCATTTTTTCCTTTTCTCATCCTTTTTTAATTCTTTTCTTACCTTCTCTTTCTTCTCAAAATCAAGCGATACAGAATTGATACAATATCTTTTTTTGGTAGGACCAGGCCCATCATCAAACAGATGCCCTAAATGTCCGCCGCAGTTCTTGCACAAGACCTCGATACGCTGCATCCCATAACTGTGATCATCTTTCAGTTCAATGTTCTTTTTATTGGCATCAGAAAAACTAGGCCAGCCGCTGCCGGAATCAAATTTAGTATCTGAAGAAAATAATTCTGCTCCGCAGGAAGCGCACCGGTAATTTCCTTTTTCCTTATTGTAGAGCCATTTGCCGGTGAATGGAGCTTCCGTTCCCTTTTCATAGAGAACATGGCATTGTTGAGAAGATAACTTGGGGTTAGTTGCAGGCTTTTTCTTCTTCATAAAAAAAGGAAATTTTTCTAAATTATAAACCCTTCCACAGAAAACCATAAAAAGCCTCCTCTAAATCAGGATAAACCGTGAAACCATACCTCAATGCTCTCAGAAATTTACGTAATCCAGAATTATATTTTTCTCGGGTCAAAGCCGGTTTTTTTCTGTTACTGCTTTTTTCCATCTGCGCTAACTTCTCTTCTTCCTTTATTCCATTTTATTTTAAGGAACAAGGTTTTTCTTTAAGCGCGATTATTTTGATGTATACCATCTACGCTTCTGTCGGGCTGCTGCTGATTCCTTTCATTAGAACCTTCTCCGTACGGCGCTATCTTACTGCAGGCCTGCTGGTCTTCAGCCTGGCCTTGTTGTCTTTAGCTTTCCTTCCGGCATCACTATCATTTTATGCCTATGCTTTCCTATCCGCCCTAAATTTGATCTTGTTCTGGCTTCCTCTCAATTATTTGTTTTTTCTTCATTCCAGTAAAAATACTAATGCCACAGATTCATCCTTATACATGGTTGCCCCAGGCATAATTGCCATGATCATGCCCTTATTGGGAGCATTTGCCGTGAGCAAATGGGGATATCCTTGGTTATTTGGAATTGCCGCAGTACTATATTCACTTCCTTTATTTTTTGTTCTTAAGAAAATTCCTGCAGAAAAAATATCTACTACTTCTTTCAAAGAAAGTATACACAGCTTCAAAGGGCTAAAGACTTTAACTATGCTGGAAGGAGCACTTCAATATTTCAACGGCATCGTCATTGTTGTCTATGCCTTAATCTTTTTGAAGAACACCACTCAAGTAGGATACTTCCTTAGTTATCTCGGCTTGCTAGGTTTTGTGATCGGCATGATTCTGTCGCGCAATTCCGATAAAAGTCAGAAAAGAAAAATATTCATTTTCATTCTCTTCCTGCTGATGTCGCTTTCCATTTTCATGCTGCCTCTGGCCGGAACCAATATTATCTGGTTTGTGATGGTGGGAATTTTCAACGTCATTTACACTGTTTCATCTCCATTGCGCCTGGCGATTTCCCTTGACACCAGGATTCCAGACATGAGCTTCTGGCGGGTGCGTGAATTTTTTCTGAACGTCGGCAGGGTCACGACTTTGGCCTTAACAGTCCTTTTATTTTCCCTGGAAAGATATTTACCGGTCTTTATCTTGTTTGGCGTGATTGCTTTATTCTATCCGTTTGTGGTGAATTACAAGCTGACGGAATTGAAGTGATTATATTGTTTTTTTCCTAAAGATTTAAATATACGTAAGTATACTCGGGTATACTATGGATGCCACGACTATAAAGATTCACGAAGATACCAAGATTGAGTTAGATACATTTAGAGAATATAAAAACGAAAGTTATGATGAAGTTCTAAAAAAATTACTGTTTATAGCAAAAACTTGCAAAACAGAACCTAAACTAAGCAAAGAAACAGTTGAAGCTATAGAAAAGGCTCGAGAAAGAATAAAAAAAGGAAAGTTTTTAACTGAAGCAGAAGCCAGAAAGAGACTTGGCTTGTAAAAACAGTATCGGTGGTTTCTAATGTACGATGTAATCTTTGATGAAGAAGCTATAGAATTCCTAAATGCACTTCCTAAAGAAATCAAAGAAAGAATATTCAAGAAAATAATTTCTAGCAAAGAGGCACCACTTCACTTTTTTGAGCGTTTAAGTGGCAGAAATGAATACAAGTTACGGGTAGGTGATTATCGAGTCATCGCAGACATTGATCAGTCAAATCAGAAAATCAAAATTGTCTTTGTAGGCCACAGAAAAAATGTGTATGATAAGATCTGATTAGGAATTAACTACTTCTGAGTGTAAAATTTATAAATAAACAATATTATTCAATAGTATATTAACGGAGGAACTCACTATGTCATTAGAAACAATCACTGGAAACTTACGCGATGGATATAAACAACTTCAACCCGGCACGATGCTGCACGTTGATCAATTAATGAAAGAACGCCGAACCACTGAAGAATTACGTAGTAATGGTTTTTACACTGCTGACGGAGAAGTATATTTGCTTGACGGCGCTCGGAAAACACCTACTCTGGCTATGACCAGAGAAGCTTACAATCCTGTTTTACAGAATATTGATGTTGCCTATGGGCAATTAGTAAATAAACATAATTACCGAGTTAGTCAAACAGATGTTCAGCAAGCACTTGCTGCTTCTGAAACAGTAGTTATCGCCTTACCTAATTTACGTTTGACTGAACACAATGCAGAATTTAGCTATCTTACGTTAGGAACAACTCCTGCTAAATACGATAAACTTAACGATGAAGAGCGAAAGTTGGCAAAACGTGTGTACGGGCAAGAAGATGACTTTGCTCAGAACATGAAAATGTTGAAAGATGCAGGAATTGGAGAAACTCGCATTTGGGTTCTTAATCCTGATTATGTTCGAAAACAGGCAGAAGCAGGCGCAGTGGCGCGGGCCTCTTGGCTTAGCATTTTCATTAACAGTTCGCAGTTCAACGCCATTGATCGTAATTTCGTTAATCGTGGCCGCGTCCGTGGGGTACGTCGGGGGAGCGAAGCGACTCAGGCGCCCGAAGGGCGCAGTGCGCAAAAAGCTGGCTCACTATATCGGGAACAAGGAGCAATCTTAGGGCCATCATGTGATGAAGTCCTTGAATACTCTGCTTCTTTCGTACCAGAAGTAGTACGGGAACAATACGAAGCTGGATTGCGAAATCTATATAAAAAGTAATTATTTTATTTCTTTGTCTCAGCATTTCTCCATGGTGGAGAACTGGACTACACGCCCTGATGCTACGACTTAAGGTGACTGGTCATAAAAACTTCAGCATAGACAAGCTCTATCGTTGATAAGACAGCTGCAACACATAGCTTTCGAGTTATCATGAAGCGGCAGAGAAGCAAGAAATACGACCGTTGTCGTATTTCTTGTGTATACGGTATCAGAGCTACTCATGTGGCGCGGGCCTCTTGGCTTAACAATTTCAATAACAATTCGCAATTCAACGCCAATGATCGTAATATCAATAATCATAACCGCGTCCGTGGAATAGCCCAGACTGCTGAGACTCCTTCTTCTATGGCTGCATATCGAGACTTATGGAAAGAATTATGCAGTTACAGTAATCTGGAACTTGCTTACAAAAAGGCGCGTAAAGGCAAAACACTAAAGCCCTACATCATTGAATTTGAAAAAAATCTGAAAGAAAATCTTCAGCAGCTGAGAACAGAACTTTTTCTTCATTGCTATAAGCCCAAACCATTACAAACATTTATACTCCGCGAGCCAAAGACCAGAAAAATCAGTAAATCGCATTTTCGTGACCGGGTAATTCATCATGCTCTTTGTAATGTAATTGAACCGCTGTTCGAGAACAGTTTCATTTACGATTCCTATGCCAACAGAAAAACCAAAGGGACGTTGAAAGCAATTCAACGATTTGAGTTTTACGCCAGAAAAATTTCCCGAAATTATACCAAATCTGCCTTTGTGCTCAAAGCAGATGTCAGGAAATATTTTGATCATGTTGATCATCATGTCCTTCTAACTATACTCAAAAGAAAAATAAAAGACCACAAAATAATGTGGCTAGTAAAAACCATTTTATCAAATTACTTTACTGCGCCCGGAAAAGGTATGCCTCTGGGCAATCTCACTTCGCAATTTTTCGCCAACATTTATCTCAATGAACTAGATCAGTTTGTGAAAAAGCAACTGAGGGCAACGTATTATATTCGATATGTTGATGATTTTGTTATCCTCAACTCTTCAGAAAATACTCTTCAGAATTATAAAGAAAAAATAGATCAATTTCTCTCTGAAAATCTTCTCTTGACCCTCCATCCGGATAAATCTAAAGTAATACCTTCAAAACAGGGAATCGAATTTCTGGGATTGAAGGTTTTCCCGCACCATAAAACGATTAAAAAGAAAAATCTTCGCAAGTTTAAGAGAAAACTGTCAATGTTGTCTTCAGAATATATTCAGGACAAAGCATCATATGATCAAATTTATGATTTTATGGAAGGTTGGAATGCCTATATTCAATATGCCGATGCTTTTAATTTGCGTTTTAGGATACTTGCTGGTTTTGAAAAAGAATTTTCCCATGAAATATCAACCAAAGAAATTAGCCGTGCCCGGAAGTTTATTCGTTCACCTCAATGATTTCATTGTCTTCACAATCTCTTTAATCCCCTTCTTCGTCTTGATTCCTGTTCCTGAAAATTGTGTTCTAACTCCCTTTACTTTCTTCAAAACTGGTTCAAGCTTAGTTGTTTCTACACCATATTTCTTGGCAATTACATGTAGATCATAAAATCCAACAATATCTAGTTTTGATTCCTGATACAATAAATCCAAAAATTTTTGTTCTTCGGGAAAAGGATTTTCTTTTTTCATTTTCGCAATTAATTTCTTATCAGATAACTTTCCTGTCCATAAAGGCCCAAAATATTCAAATCCCTTCTCTTGATTAAAATCACTGGTCTTAAATTTCAAAGTCTTTGGATTAAACAATAAATACTTGTGTTCTTTCAGCAGCTGGTCGCACTTCTCTTTTCCTTTTACTGAGCGAAAATAAATCCGGAAGTAATGATCCTTATGATAAGCTAAGATCGGAATGAGTGCTTTATCAAATTGCACGCCCTGCAATTGTACTTTTCGAATCAGAATTCGTAGCCCTATTTCATGCATCATGTAATTGCGCACTGCTTTAGCCCAATATTTGCGCTTGGTCACTTTTGGATAGGTTCCGGTAAGTGCAGCAGTATCAGTTGCAGTAACTGCAATAATCCCATTTCTCGTTATCCGCGCCACTGCGCTTGCTAAAAATGGATTTGGGCTGCCAAAAGGATCAATATCCATATAATCAAAATAGCCGCAGAAGGAATCATCAATATGATGTTTAACTTGATTTAATAAAAACAGATTGGCATCCTCGTTGTGAACAATTAGCTTATCTTTTTTCAGTTTATTTAAAGTGAGATTCTCTTCAATTACCTTTGGGAAATTTTCTTTAATATCATTGACAAAAATATGTTCTATCTTTCCCGGTTTCAGCTCTTGTAAGAAACGTAATTCTCGAATTCCCGAACCAGCCAGTGGAGAGGCAATATTCATCTTCTCATTCTCCACAGAATTAAGCAGCAGAATAGCAATATTGCGGTTAGACTTCATCACTGGATTGTAAAATACCTCCATCTGGGCATGCACATCTTTGGGTGGAAGCTCTACCTTTATTTTGCAGGAACCTTCTGTTAGTAATGACATCACCTTAGAAAAAGAAAGATACAACTTAAATCTTTTGACTTACTTTTTTATTTTATACTCAAGAGAGTTTTGGTCTACCAGCTCCTGCGGCAGCCTATACTCATCTATTTTTAGTTTCGCTTTTCTGTCTCCGTATATCATTGATAAAATATGATATGTATCTTCCTGCCAGGTTTGTCGTCTGATTGCCGTTGCATCAATCGTTTTAGCAGCTGAAATAACCGGAGAAGCCCTGTCCCTAAATTTAATTGGTTGGTTGAAATCTACATATCGCTGCTGATCTTCCAATAGTAATCCAAAACAATCACTATCCTCTCCTGTTTTTTGCCCAAAATCTTGAATAAAATTCCTGGCTTCACCAAGCGTAGTTATGGGAGTATAATTAAATTTTTTAAAAGGCGGTTTAGTTATATCTACTCTCCCGGTAATTGCTCGAACATAAAAATCACCAGGAAGGTAATCATTTCGGAGGTGTGCGAACTGTATCGCTAATACTGTTCTGTTTCGATCAAAGTATTGAAGCCGATATTTTTCCATGTTCCTTTCTACTTTCATGATTTTCTTTAAAAAGATATTGTCTATTTTACTGAACCTACCCAGCATAAATTTAAAAAGAACTATTCAGCTTTATACCTCATGGCTACTCGCAGACCCATCGTAACTGTACTCGGACATGTAGATCACGGCAAGTCCAGCATCTTAGATCGCATCAGAGGCACTGCCGTGGTAGCCAGAGAAGTCGGTGGCATTACTCAAGCCATCGGTTGTAGTATCGTTCCTATCAAAACCATTCAAACTATTTGCGGACCGTTGCTGAATGCCATCAAATCCGGCTTAACTATTCCCGGTTTATTGTTTATTGACTCTCCTGGACACGCTGCCTTTACCTCGTTACGAAAGCGTGGTGGTTCCCTAGCTGACATTGCTATCTTAGTAGTAGACATCAATGAAGGTTTTAAGCCGCAAACTGCCGAGTCTATTGAAATCTTAAAAGCAAACAAAGTACCTTTCATCATTGCCGCGAACAAAATAGACCTTATCCATGGTTGGAAATACGATCCTAAAAAATTCCTTCTCGACAACATTAATTCTTTTGACTACAACATTCAAGGAAATTTTGAAAAAAAGATGTATGAATTAGTTGCTCAAGTAGCTGGGCATGCCTTGCAATCAGAACGTTTTGATCGAATAAGCGACTTTACCAAGCAAATCGCCATTGTTCCTGTCTCTGCCTTCAGTGGACAAGGAATCCCTGAATTATTGATGGTTCTAACCGGATTAGCACAGAAATATCTGGAAAAGCAACTTGAAGTTGAGGAAAAAGGATACTGTGAAGGAACGCTCTTAGAAGTGAAAGAAGAAAAAGGCTTGGGTATGACTATTGATTGCATCATCTACGGCGGAAAATTGCGAGTAAATGATACCTTAATCATCGGTAATCTAGAACAGCCTATCGTTACTAAAATTCGTGCTCTCCTCGAACCGGGCGAGTTAGTAGAAATGCGAGAAAAGAAAAGCAAGTTTCAGAATGTCAAAGAAGTAACTGCCGCTACTGGCGTGAAGATTTCCGCTCCCGGTTTGGAAAATGCCATTGCTGGTATGCCTTTGCGCAGTTGTTCCGGAAAAGCAGAAGAAGTTGAAAAACTAAAGCAAGAAGTACAACAGCAAGTCGAAGAAGTTGTTTCCCTGGTTGAACAAGAACAGGGAGTGATGATTAAAGCTGATACTATCGGCGGCTTAGAAGCATTGCGCCATTTACTGGAAGAAAAAAATATTCCTATTGCCTCAGCATCATTAGGGGATATTACTAAAAAAGATTTATCCAAATTAGAGTCATTAAAAGAAAAAGATGAATTTACCGGAGTTCTGGTGGGTTTTAATGTCAAAGCAGGTTCGGACATTACCGAATACGCCAAAATAAAAGGATTCACCATGATTCTCAATGAAGTAATTTACAAGATCATTGAAGATTATGAAAAGTATGTAGATAATTTAAAGAAAGAAATTGAGCTACGGGAGTTAGCTAACATTGTTCGTCCCTGTAAATTTTTCGTGATGAAAGGATATATTTTCCGCCAGAGCAATCCTGCTATTGTAGGAGTAGAAATAGAAGTTGGTCGAATCCGAACGGCTGATCCGATCATGCGTGGTGATGGGATGCGCGTCTCTACCGTGAAAAGCTTAGGCGAAGAACAGGAATCCCTAACCGTAGCCGAGCAAGGTAAGCAGGTAGCCATGGCCATGGATGGAGTAACTATTGGTCGACAAGTAAAGGAAGGAGATTATCTCTATACTGATATTTCCGAAGAACATTTTAAGAAACTAAAAGAATTAAAGAAAAACCTTTCCAAGAAAGAATTGGAAGTCTTAAAAGAAATTGCCGATATCAAAAGGAAAGATAATCCTGTCTGGGGAGTGGGATAAATGCAAACTCTCACTATCCTCAATACCCGAGACATTAAGAAAATCCGCCAGCTTTTTGAAGAGACTTACGGATCTTTTTTCACAGGAGATTACGCTTATTTGCAAGGTAAAGATGGTCGGCTTTCGCTCATTAGCAAAGATATGGCCAAAATTGATTTACAAAAACTCCGTGTCGATAAATTTGGCTTGTATGTTGCTGAAATCAAAGCAAACGCTGTTCGTCTAAGCAAAGAAGGTGCCCAACTGCTAGCCAAGGAAGCTCGGGATAAACTAAAGAATGTTATCAAGTTAGACAGTCGGGAAATAAAAGCATACTTTTTAGGAATTGACTTGCGAAAAGACCTCGGTCCAGAAGCAAGATTTGTCTTGATAGAATATGACGGCGATATTGTTGGTTGTTCTAAATATAAAGAAGGAGTTATTCTCAATTACTTGCCGAAGATCCATCGAGGAGAAGTAATTGTGTAGTTTAATTATGCTAAAACATCTTCAATCGCTTTCTTGCCTTTCAGCTTCTTAGGCTCATCCTTGGCTTGTGCGGCCAGGTCTACGCCTAAATCCTTCAATTCTTTGATATGCATCTGCATTAACTGTTCTACAATCTGCAAAATGCGCATCAATTCTTCTCGTTCCTTGCTTAAAGTGGCTAAAGAACCTTTATGAAAGCCTACTTTTTCATCCTTAGACATATCGTTAGTTACCATACCTCTCTAGTTAGCTATTTTCTTTATAAATTTTGTGAGAATACTCCTTCAATAATGTTTTTAAACTCCCAAATATTCCTTTTCCTGGTGAATCGATGTCTAAATATGATGTTCTTTGTGTAGGCTCAGCAACCGTAGATACGTTCCTTACCATCGAACAGTCTTTTTCCTCGCTCAAGCTGGGTGATAAAGTGATGGTCAAGTCGGTGAACAAACGGTCTGGGGGAGGAGCAACCAACTCTGCTGTCGCCTTAGCAAAATTAGGTTTGAGAGTAAAAACCGCCACCAAAGTAGGAGCTGATGAGGATGGTAATTTCATTCTCAAGGAATTAAAAGCAGAGGGTGTGGAAAATATTTGCCCTACCAAAAGCACACAGCAAACCGATTTAGCCACTATTATCTCTTCTACCAAAGAAAAAGATAGGATCATTTTAGTACATAAAGGAGCATCAACCGATTTATCAGCTAAAGATTTTCATACCTCACAAATCAACCCTTCCTGGATCTATTTAGCTACCTTAACTGGAAAATCATTTCAGGTCGCTCAGGAAATAGCAGAACTTGCCAGAAAAAAAAGTATCAAACTATTATTTAACCCTTCTCTCTACTTAGCGCAACAAGGAAAGAAGAAACTTTCTGAAATCTTGCAAAATAGTGCTGCGCTAGTCCTTAATAAAGAAGAAGCGCAAGCTTTGCTGAAATCTTCCTCAAGTAATATCCAACATCTTCTCCAAGGATTGCAACAATGCGGACCACAAATAGTTATCGTAACTGACGGAAGGAGGGGCTTATACGCTTTGCAAAATCAAACCATGTATTCATTAACAAAAACCCCTAATGTAAAAATAGTGCACACTGCCGGTGCCGGTGATGCGTTTACTTCTGGATTTCTTGCAGGACTAATAAAAAAGTATTCATTCGATAATGCCTTACGTTTAGGTCAAGTCAATGCTTCATCAGTAATTCAATATGTCGGCGCTAAAAACGGCCAATTAAATGAAACAGAAGCAAAAGCAATGATGAGGAAATACAACATCAAAATAACCAAAAAGAGGATCTGAAGAAATAAAATGTTTGCGGATACGAAGAAACTATTGTTGAAAGCACAGCAAGGAAAATATGCAGTTGCTCATTTTAATATTAACAATATGGAAATTGTACAGGGTGTAGTAGCTGCAGCTCAGAAATTGAAAGCTCCGGTCATTCTAGCTACCTCTGAAGGCGCACTGAAATATGCCGGCATGGATTATCTCTATGCTATAACAAAAACTGCTGCTGAAAAGGCAAATGTTCCCATTGCTTTACATCTTGATCACGGCAAAGATCTGGAAGTAATCAAAAAAGCAATACAGATGGGTTATTCTTCAGTCATGATTGACGCTTCCCATGAAAAATTTGAAAAAAATATTCGCCTAACTAAAAAAATAGTTGCGCTTGCTCACCAGAAAGGAATTTCTGTAGAAGCAGAGTTAGGTACTATCGGGGGAGCAGAGGACTTAGTTTCTTCGCGAAATATCATTTACACTGATCCAGCCAAAGCACAAGAGTTTGTCCAACGCACCGGATGCGACTTTCTTGCCGTTGCCATTGGTACTTCCCATGGTGCATACAAGTTTGCTGGTAAAGCTGATTTACGACAAGATATTCTTCAACAGATACAAAAGAAAGTCAAGATTCCTTTAGTATTACATGGTGCATCTGGTGTACCTCAGAATTTGGTAACTATGGCAGAAAAATACGGCGCAAATTTATCGGGAGTGAAAGGCGTTCCCGATTCACAAATAAACGCAGCCATCTCCCATGGTATCACTAAAATTAATACCGATACTGATATCAGAATCGCTTTTGATGCTGCGGTACGCAAAGCTCTTCAAGCCCAACCAAAAGATTTTGATCCACGACATATCTTAGCCCCAGCTCGCGATTTAATTCAAGAAATAGCTGAACAACGAATAAAAGTATTTGGATCAGTAAACAAAGGAAGGAGATAAAGATGAAACCAATCTATATCGGAGCAGATCATGCTGGATTTGCACTTAAAGAAAAAATCAAGAGATGGTTAGATCATAAGCGTGTCCCGTATGTTGATATTGGCAACCGCAAGCTTGACCATAAAGATGATTACCCTGACTTTGCTATTCCTTTAGCTCGAAAAGTAGCAGCTGAAAAAAGCCTTGGTATTTTAGTCTGCGGTTCTGCGCAAGGCATGTGTATCGCTGCCAACAAAATAAAAGGTGCACGAGCAGTCATCCCTTATTCACTACAAGAAGCAAGATTGTCCAAAGAACACAATAATGCTAACATTATCTGTTTGTCGGGCTGGTTTACTCATCTGCACCAAGCTAAGCGCATGATTGAAATTTTTCTTACTACTCCTTTCTCCAAGCATCCGCGACATTTGCGTCGACTTCAGAAAATCAAGAGAGTAGAGAGATGACCCAACAGAAAGTATTTCCTTCGATAATGGCCAAAAGCCAGAAAGAGTTAGATCATCTCTTAAAAAATGTACACGGGGTTGCTAAATACCTACATTTAGATGTTGCGGATGGAAAATTTGTTCACAATACTTCTTTGTGGTTTCCATTTAAACTATCCAAGAAATTCAAGTATATCGCCCATCTGATGGTTGCCGAGCCCAACAACTGGATTAGGAAGCATGGAAAAAAAGTTGAGTTTTGTATAGTGCAAGCGGAAGCTGTTAAAATTCCAAGCTATATTAAGAAAACAAAATTACTCAAAAAGAAAGTTGCCTTCGCCCTAAAGCCGGAAACCAGAGTAGGAAAAATAAAGAACTATTTGAAAGAGATTGATTACGTTTTAATTCTCACTGTCCATCCTGGTTTTTATGGTGCAAAATATCTGCAATATCCCTTAAAGAAAATTGCAGCTATTAAGAAAATAAATCCTAAGATCAAAATAATCGTTGACGGGGGAATGAATCCAAATCGAGTCAAAGAAGTAGTCAAAGCTGGGGCTGATTATATTGTGTCTGGTTCGTTTATCACGAAAGCGGAGAAGCCGAAAGAAAGGATGAGAATGTTAGAGAAAAATGTTTAATTTCGTTTAGCGGGAACTAAAGTTTTCCTAACCGTTTTTTTCTTCCACAGAATCTGCGCCTGATAAATTGTGGCAATGATTTGAATTGTTCCCATAGTTAAAAATAAAGCAGTAAATGATCCATAGCTTACGATATAGCTGGCAAGAACAACAGCAACGCCGGTAATGATATGTGCAGTTCCTCCAGCCAATCCCCAACGATATCCATTATTTTTTATACTCTTATCTTTTGTAAATAAGGCATCCCAAGTGGGAGTGGCTAATGCAGAAGCGACACCTAATCCAATTTGAACTAAAAATAAATGCCAAGGTTTGGAAACAAGCAGATATCCGAAAGTTAACAGCGCATTGAGACCGTATCCCAGAATCATAATTTCTTCATTATTATTGCGCGCATCAGTCATTTTACCGACAAGAATATACAATAATCCAGAAACTATCAGATATGTCGCCCAGGCCCATGAAATATCAAGAATGTTTCCGCCGATTCTTTCAGTAAAGATAGCAAAAAGCGGTCCCAACATACCTTCGCCGAAATACCATATGTTTGCCCCAGAAATAAGAAGCTTATTGTATTTATTGAGAGCCATAGTTGTATTAGAATATGTACTTTTATATAATCATTTTGAAAAATAGGCTCACCACTGGACACCCACTGGACAAAGCTAGATTGGCTTAATTCTTGAAAATTTTCTAATTTGGATACTTTTAGCCTTCACATTTCATGCAGTGGACAAGTTCGGGCCAAATATATAAAGAAATTCAAAAACAAAAAGAAATAAGCCCAGGTCGCATAATTAGGGATTGCGGAAGTCTTAAGCCCCTGCGGGGCAGAGGGATAAGATAACTTCTTTTCTCCGCCAAGAGATTTGTGGGTTCAAATCCCACCCTGGGCGATTTAACACCCAAGAACTTAATAAAACTTCCTATGAAAATAACTGACCTCTCTCCGGAAAATCGTCCTAGAGAACGACTGCAAAAAGAAGGACCTGAAGTACTTTCTCCAGCAGAACTTCTGGCCATAATTCTCAAATCAGGAACTAAGAAAGAAAATGTTCTGGAAATTTCCAATCGTCTTATTTCAAGGTATGGATTGCATAATCTTTCTAGCTGTTCCTTAGGGCAATTACAACAGCAGTACGGTATTGGTCCGGTCAGAGCTTCGCAGATACTCGCTCTGTTTGAATTATATCGAAGACTTCCGCAACATCAGGATAAAAAGAAAATTTCTTCTGCCAAAGAAGTTGCTCAAATGTATTTACCAAAAACCAAAGATCTGCAAAAAGAACATTTCATCGCTATCTATGTAGATACCAAGAATAATATCATCGCGCAAGAAACCATCACCATCGGTATTCTTAATTCTTCTTTAGTGCATCCGCGAGAAGTTTTCCATGGTGCGATCAAGCACTTAGCCCATGCCATTATCATTCTTCACAACCATCCTTCTGGCGATCCTGAACCATCAGCAGAAGATCTGCAGATCACCAAAATTTTGGAAAAAACTGGAAAGCTGATGGGCATTCCCCTGCTGGACCACATTATTCTGGGAAAAGACACTTGGTGGAGCTGGATGGAATCGAGCAAAGCTTTTTAAAAGGCCTTCCTTTTATCTCCTTCATGGCTAAAAAAAAGGCCGTCGAAGCAGCAGAGCCTGAAACTTCGGACGACAAAAAAGTAGAAGAAAAAATAGAACTGAAGAAACCCAAGAATCCCGTATTAGGTATTCTTGCCGGGGAACGAGTAATTACTGAATCTTCTGATGATGCCCGCGAATTCTTTAATCAATCTCGCTTTGGAACATTAAACGAAAGCGGCAAAGTCGAATTATCTCTTTTAGAAGCTTTATACTTATTGGAACGGGAACGCTTAAAGATTAAAAGCGAAACCGGAAAATTATTACTTTTTGAATCCTATGTTAAGAAAGCTCGTAAAGTAGAGCCAAATTTTTGGATTCGTTATGTGGTTTTTAGAGATATGCGTAACCGCGGTTACATTATCAAAACTGCTCTGAAATTCGGAGCAGATTTCCGGGTCTATGATCGCGGGGTCAAACCAGGCGAGGATCACGCCAAATGGATTGTCTTTCCGGTTCATGAAGCCAGCGTTTTTACCTGGCACGAATTTAGTGCCAAGAATAGAGTTGCCCACAGCACTAAGAAGCGGCTTTTACTGGCAATTGTAGATGATGAGAACGATGTCACGTATTATCAAGTCAGCTGGACTAGGCCTTGATATTCTTCATATCTAGAGATGTGATAAATATTTCACATCTACAGTAAAGAAAACTATTTAAACACTCTTTCTTCCTAAAGCCCTATGGGTGATCAGGACAAAATTCTTTATTTTTTAAAGGTAGTAGGTCCAACTATTCCCTCCAAGGTTGCTAAGAATATCGGCACCGAAATCTTGCTGGCTTCCGCTCATCTTTCCGATCTTGCCGCACAGGGCAAGGTTAAGATTTCCAATCTTAAGATCGGCGGCACTCCCTTGTATTATCTTGCCGGCCAGGAGGAACAACTTTACCATTTTGCAGCCGGAAATCTCAATCCTAAAGATTTTCAGGTACTGGAAGTTTTAAAGCAACAAAAAATATTGCGAGAAAGTTTCTTAGATTTGCTTTTTCGGGTAGCTTTACGTTCCTTAAAAGATTTTGCCATCCCCTTACATGTAACTGTTTCCGGAGAACGAGAATTATTTTGGAAATGGCATCTCCTTTCTGATGATGAAGCAGCTTTCAACATTAAACAAATACTCTTTGCCAGAGAACAAACTGCTCCTACTTCTTCAGCAGTCGAAGAGCAGCAATCTCTTCCTCAAGCTTTAGATTCTCGGACCTCAACCGCACTAACAGAATCAGGAAATGTATCAGCCTTGGCCTTAGAACCAGAAGATTCAGAAGAAAGTGTTGAACCAGAACCTAGCGAAGAAGAGTTGCAAGAAAAAATAGAAAAAGTTCTATCACAAAATAAATCAAAATCTTCCCCTAAACTTAAGCGCGTTCCCAAGAAGCCTAAGGCTAATCAAGAAACTCAGGATACTTTTTTTCCTCTCGCCGAATCTTTCCTCGTCAATAAAGAAATTGTAATCCAAGAACACGAAATCATCCGTAAGAATGAAATCAATCTATTGCTTAAAGTTCCTTCCGCGGTGGGACAAGTTACCTATTTTTGTAAAGCGAAAAAGAAAGCAAAATGTGATGAAGGAGATCTTTCTTCAGCTTACATGGAAGCACAGATAAAAAAACTTCCCTTACTCTTCCTGTATACTCATGAATTGACTAAAAAAGCGCAGGAGATGTTAGCTACTGATGCCTTTCAGAATGCCATTGTCTCCAAGTTAAAAGAAGATTAAGATGACCGATTATCAAAATATTGTAGTTGAACTAACCGTTACCAGGAAGAAAATAGAACATGCTTTTGCGGAATTGAAAGTATTGGATTATCAGCGCCTGCAAAATATTAACTCTTATCTTGCTACCAAAAACCATGAGAACTTGGAACGTTTTAAAAATGAAACCATTGCTTCCAATACTAATTTTGAAAATATCGAAAAGAATTTCCATCAAGTGTTAGGCTACGTTTTATTGATGGAGAAAGAAGGACACAAGCACCCTTTGTTTAAAGAACTTCTCAAACGTTCCGAATTGATGCGAGAAATAGTCGAAACATTATTTAAACAACAAAAGAAACAAATTACCATTGCTTCATACTTAAAAAAAAGAAAATGGAATTTTATCTCCGCTATTCAAGAAAAAAGAATGATCCGTTCTTTGAAAAAAGAAGAAGATTTAGTTACTGTTTTAGCAGGGATATACAAACATGAAAAAGAACGAGTCAAAGCTATCTTTGAAGCGTATGAAAACGAAAAAAAGAAACAGACTGCGGTGACCGTGGCTGCCATTGCTGCGTGGACCGTTCCCGCCTTAGGAACGGCTCTTTCTTTGAGCATTTTCGCTGCCTATGATTGGGCTAATGAATCTAGCAAGAATTATAAACTATTACTGGAATTGTCTAAATAACTTAAAAAATCTAAAGCTATTTTAATTAAATAATTTAATTAGGTATTAACATGGGCCTGCAATTCAAAGAATTAATTGTAAAAAAAGAAATTTCTATATCTGATCTAAAAGGAAAAGTTTTAGCTGTAGATACTATGAACTTGTTGTATCAGTTTCTGACTACCATCCGCTCTCCTGATGGTTCTGTCTTAACCGATAGCAAAGGTCGAGTGACTTCACATTTAATTGGCTTGTTCAGTAGAACTACTAATTTAATGGAACAAGGTTTGAAATTAGTCTTTGTCTTTGATGGCAGGCCACCAGCAATCAAACAAAAAACTTGGGAAAAACGTACAGCAATAAAGACTGAAGCATTCCTCAAACTAAAAGTAGCGCAAGAAGATGGAGATAGTGAATCTATGCGCAAATTTGCTGCTCGAACTGCTGTGCTTACTAAAGAGATGCGTGATGATGCTAAAGCAGTCATTACTGCCTTAGGCTTACCAATATTGCAAGCGCCTTCTGAAGGAGAAGCCCAGACTGCTCACATGGTCAAGAATGGCGATGCCTATGCTTCAGTAAGTCAAGATTACGATAATTTAATTTTTGGTTGCCCTTTATTGGTTCGTAATCTTTCTATTGAAGGCAGGCGAAAAAAAGCGGGACAATTTGCCTATCAAAAAGTAAATCCAGAATTAATCTCCTTACCAGAAGTGCTCGAAAGCTTGAAATTAACCATAGATCAGCTTATCGTACTAGCTATCCTCGTTGGAACAGATTACAATCCCGGGGGCGTAAAAGGAATCGGTCCCAAAACCGGTTTGAAATTACTTAAAGAACACGGTACCAATTTTGAAGCTATTTTTGAGAAAGTAGAATGGCAGAAACAATATCCTGACCTATCCTGGCAGGAGGTCTTTGATACTATCAAACATATTCCCGTGACTAATGACTACAAACTAGAGTGGAAAAAAATAGATGATCAGAAACTGCTTACCTTATTGGTGGAAGGGCACAATTTTGGTGAAGAGCGTGTTCGTACAAAACTAGAAAAACTCAAAGAAGTGCAAAAAGAAATGGCCCAGAAAGGATTGAAGAATTTCTTTTGAAAGGTTGCAATGGATCCCCAAGCGAATAATATTGAAGTAGAAATCCGTAGTTTTATTTCTAAAGATCAATACCAAGAACTTATAACCTTTTTTCACAAAAATGGCCAATTTAAAGGTGAAGATAATCAGGAAACGTATTATTTCGATGCGGAGCAAGATTTACGCATCCAACGCAACCACACTCATTCTAAGATCTGGATGAAAAAAGGAAAATTACATGATGAACATCGTGAGGAAATAGAAAATTTGATAAACAGTATTTCGAAACCCTGGAAAAATTATTCTTAGCTTTAGATTACAAGGTTAACATCAAATGGTTTAGGCAAAGACATACTTTTGTCTGGGAAGGGATTAGTGTCATGCTGGATTATACTAAGGGATATGGGTATATCATTGAACTGGAAAAAATGTCTTCTGAACAAGAAAAAGAAAAGGCTTTGCAACTGTTGAAAGCAAAATTAAGTATGTTGAATGTTCTCCAAACTCCTAAAGAAGATTTTGAAGCAAAATATAAACATTACAAAGAGAATTGGCAGACCTTATTATCAAAATGATTTTTAATTAGAATGATTTTTAAATTCATCCTTCCTTCTCACTTCTATGCTCGCCGCTTATACTGAACTTAAACATGCTCAAAAAGTAAAAGAATTTTTAGCAAAAAGGCAGCTTCTTCATCAAGATCACCTGCCGGTGAAAGAATTAGATCATATTTTTTTTCCTATAACTAAAAAAGCAGATGTGCCCAATGCCAAAGTAGTTAATACTAAATTCTCTTTCCCAGAGCGGCAGAAACCAGTAACGGTCGATGATTTACTGAAAGGAAAATTAACAACCAAGGAAATGGAACTCCTTCCCAGGACGCAGGAATTAGTAGGAGAAATTATGATCCTAGAAATTCCAGAAGAACTGAAGAAAAAAGAAAAGATCATTGCTGAGGCCTATCTTAAAGCCAACAAGCAAATTTCTACTGTAGTTAAGAAAAGTGATGTCCATACCGGACAATATCGCACTAGAAAAGTAAAGATATTAGCCGGAAAAAAAACGAAAGAAACCATTCATCATGAAAACGGGATCGAGTTAAAATTGCATCTGGAGCGTACCTACTTCTCTGCCAGAAGCGGAAGTGAACGTTTGCGTATTGCCTCACTAGTAAAACCAGGAGAATTAGTCTTAGTAATGTTTTCTGGCGCTGCTCCCTATCCTTTAGTTATTGCTAAGAATTCCGAAGCCCGACATGTTTATGGCATTGAATTGAACCCAGAAGCACACCAATATGCTTTGGAAAATGTGCAGCTCAACAATCTGCAAGATAGAGTCACCATTCTGCACGGCGACGTAAAACATAAAATTCCATCTCTTAAACAGAAATTTGATCGCATTGCCATGCCTCTTCCTAAGACTGGAGAACAGTTCTTAGATTTGGCTTTGCTTAAGGCAAAAAAAGGTGCAGTTATTCATCTTTATTCTTTCTTGGAAGAATCAGAAATTGATGCCTATGCTAAAAAAGTGAAGGAAATTTGCAAGAAACTTGGCCATCCGGTTAAAGTACTGGACAAAGTCAAATGCGGCCAGTTCTCTCCGGGAACATTCAGAGTTAGTTTGGATTTGAAGGTGGTTTAATGAATAATCGAACGTTTAATACCCTTTTTATGATTTCTTCTGTCGATGGTAAAATTTCAACAGGAAATACTGATAAAAGAGATATAGATAAAGATTTTCCTAAAGTAAAAGGATTAAGGGAAGGATTACATCAGTATTACAAACTGGAACAACAAACAGATTTACATTCTTTAAATACTGGGAGAGTGATGGTGAAAATAGGGTTAAATCAAAAAAAAGTCATACAAAAAATGCCAGTAAGTTTTATCATCGTTGATAACACTCATTTAACTAAAACTGGTGTTGAAAATTTAATTCAGAAAAGTAAGAAACTTTTTCTTGTTACAACTAATAAAAATCATCCAGCATTCAAAGTAAAAGAAAGATTAGAGTTAATTTATTATCCCAGAAAAATTAACTTTGAAGATCTTTTCAAAAAAATGAAACAGAAGTATAAAGTGCAAAGAATAACTATTCAATCAGGTGGAACTTTAAATGCTACTTTATTGAGAAAAGGGTTGGTAGATAGGGTTTCTATTGTAATTGCTCCTGCTCTTATTGGAGGTAAAAATACCTCTACCCTAGTTGATGGGATCTCCTTACAATCAGAAAAGGATTTGAAAAAGATAAAAACACTAAAAATAAAAAAGTGCGAAAAAATCAAAAATTCCTACTTGCATCTTGTTTATGATGTAATTAACTAATGCGAGACTATTTTAATTAAAATCCAAAAATTTACTCGGAAATTGTCCGTTTTGTTCCATTAAAAAATCATGCCTTTTTTTGAAAGCTTTTTTGACTTCTGGCAACACCATCTTTTTATTCCAATCTTTCAATGCTTTTCTAATATTATCCTGCATCAGCTCTTCAAATGGTTTGCTTGAATTTTCATACCAATACAATGAATAGAAAGGGCCAATTAAATGCGAGGCAGCATCAGCAGATGAAATAATTTTAACTTCAATGGGAGCAGTATTGAGATCCATTTCCATTTTTTTATCCACTATTTCAATATAAGAGATTGCTTTCTGTATGAATTGCGAAGAAAACCCAAGCTCTTCAAGTTTTTGTTTACCTTTTACTAACGTAACTTTATCCCGATTAACAAAATCTAATATTTTTCCATAATCATGGAGCCAAACCATCACTAAAACTAGTTTCTTGTCTGCTTTCTTATATTTATCACAAAGCTCCAAAGCAATCTTTTCGACAATTTCTAAATGATACTGTACATACCATTGATGATGGATAAACGCAGATTTTTTTGCTTCAGCAATGACCTGTTTTTTGAATTTTAGAATCAATTCTTCCATAGATTTGCTAAGTTGACAATTCTATATAAATTTTGCTTGGCCTAAATATGATTCCCGCCTATAACGATTATTTCTGTTCTATTTTCTTTCTATAATAAGTAATCAATTTTTCCACGACCTTCTCTTCAGCATACAATTCTTCCGCTATCTTTCTGCCCTTTCTTCCCATCTCTCGTCGCATTTTTTGATCATGCATCAGTATACCTATCGCTTCTCGTAATTGCTCGCTATTTCCTGGTTCTACTAATATGCCTGTTCCTTCAGCAATAGTTTCCCTAATGCCACCAATCGCTGAACCAATTACTGGTTTTCCTGCGGCCATGGCTTCGATGGCAATTCTACCAAAAGGTTCAGGCCAGAGCGAAGGGAAAACAATAATATCTGCCTGGGCATACAGAGAAGGAATTTGCTCATACGGCAAAGGAGCAAAGATTTGTGCAGGTAAATTCTCTTTCTGTATCTTCTGCTGTAATTCTTCTTTCATCACTCCTTCGCCATATAACTGCGATTCTAGATCTAATCCTTGAATCGCTTCCAGTAACACCTGCGCTCCTTTGGAACGTATCAAAGAACCAAGATATAATACTTTTATTTTTTCTTTTTTGATGGTCTCATTTTTGATAGAATCTATTTTAAATTTTGTGATATCTAAGGCATTAGGAATAATTGTACTTTCCTGTCCTTGCTGTTGCAGCAAGTTCTGCACATACTCGCTGATGGCAATAAGATTACAATATTGTAGCGCTTCATTTAATTGATTATAATAATGATAAATATAAGATAGGCCTGCAGCATTGTATTTCAAATACCACTCGTTTTTCATCTTCCCAATCTCGGTCGAATCTCGCTGACAGGACAAAAATTCTGTAAATGAACATTTTACTTTGCACTCGCTTTTACCGTGAAAGATGCGATCTCCCTTTGGACAAAGAGTGGGATAACTTTCGATCGTTGCAAATAAGGGTATTCCTAAACTTTTTAACTTTGGTGCAGCAATAATGCTGGTTCCGATAAAATGAATAGCTTCAAACTGTTGTTTTTTAGTGATATTTTTGACTTCTTCAACTACCGATTTTGGGAAAACCAAAGAGCGTTTTACATTCTCTAGTAATCCTGAAGGGTTATCTCCTGTTCTCAGTTTGCGGTAGATAGTTACTCCTTCCTTTTCCTCTGTCTCTCGCAGTCCAAAATGTGCTGAAGTCAGTACAAAAACTTCCACTCCTTTCTTTGCCAAGGCCTTGGCCAGAAGCTCTAAATTAATTTCCCCACCACCCATCACTTTAGGCGGATAATATTCAGATACAAAGAGAAGTTTCATAGGATAATTTTCAGATAGCGATTTATAATGGTTGTGGACTAAAAGTTTATAAAAAATAACTATTTAAGGCAAAAAGAAGTAATCTCTTCAAGAGTGAATAACGCGATGATTATGTGAACACCATTCCCGCTATGGGATACGGATGTAACTGATGAGCGTTCACAAGTCTTTCTATCAGCCATCTAATCTGTCTATTTCTGCCAGAACTGCCAGATGATCGCTTACTCCGTTAATCGCTTTTACTTTTGCAACCTTATAGTGAGGCGTACTCCAGATATAATCGACCACATAAGGCAGCGGCCCTGCTTTATGTAAATTTTGATCTAACGTGGTCTTTATTCCAGGAGGTATATTATCTTTCAAATGCTTATTTAACGTAACAAAAATCTCGCGACCTCGTGGAGCGTTAAAGTCTCCGCATAATACTAACTCTTTTTGCTGAAGTAGTTTTAGCAGTTGCTGTACATCTCTTCGTTGTTCTTCGTTAACTTTTCCTCCATTATCATCTCTAGTAAAATGAGTAGTAGCAATAGTATACTTTTTTCCTTCTTTCTCTGTTAAACTTAATAACAACGCTCGATCATTAGTGTTAAATCCGGTATACGTTGGGACGCTACCCTCTCCCACATAAAAAAAAGCTTCTGTTTTCAATAACGATAATGTAGTAAAGAGTGCAATTCCTTGTTTTACTAAGCTTTCTTTTCCTTTCAGGTTACGAGAATAAGCAGCCATAGGTACAAAAAATCCTTGCCATCCGAATTTCTTCTTAAACATCTCAAAATCTGGTTCTTGAATTTCTTGCAGACAAATAACTTCTGGTTTTTCCTTTTCTAGCAACGCCGTCACTAAAGGAAGATGTTGATGATTTTCAATATTCAAAGAAAGTAATTTTACTGACATTTTCTTTTATTACCAAATCTGTAAAATAGGTAATTAAGTTTATCCAATCAAACCGGCTGCGTCATCTTCCTCTTGCTCAACATATATTTTGTCTATGGCTTGCAAGAAGTCAATATGGGTAACATGTTCTCGGTCTTCGCGAATCGCAAAATATCCTGCTTCGGTGCACACTGCTTTTAGATCTGCTCCGCTGAAATTGTCTGTTTTCCCGGCAATTTCTTTTAATTGTACTTTCTTAAGATTCATCCTGGCGGTATGAACTTTTAGAATTTCTAATCTGCCTTCTTCATTAGGAAGGCCTACTTCTATCAAGCGATCTAATCGTCCCGGGCGGATCATAGCGGTATCTAATATATCTGCCCTATTAGTAGCACCGATAACTTTAACATTATCAAGATGTTTGAAGCCATCAATCTCAGCCAAAAGTTGCATGAAAGTCCTGCTCACTTCTCGTTCTCCGGAAGTGCCGGTTTCCATTCTTTTAGATGCCAAAGCATCAATTTCATCAATAAATATGATAGTAGGAGCTTTACGCCTGGCTAAAGCAAAAATATCTTTTACTAATTTTGCTCCTTCACCAATAAACTTCTGCACTAACTCTGAGCCGACAATTTCGATAAAAGTAGCATTGGTGCTGCTGGCTACTGCTTTTGCGAGCAACGTTTTACCCGTTCCGGGAGGTCCGTATAAAAGTATTCCTTTAGGCGGCTGAATGCCTACATTTTCAAATAAATGCGGTTTAGTAAGAGGTAGTTCTATTACTTCTTTTACTTCTTTGACGGTTTCTTTTAATCCGCCAATAGAATTCCAGTTTTCTTTTGGTTTTTCTAGAATAATATACTTTTCTACTTCAAAATTATCATTAGATTCAAATTTATCCACAATATTGAGAGATTTTTGATCAACCAAGGCTGCATCTCCGCTCTTAAGATCCTTGACATGCTGAGCGATATAACAATAAAACTTATTGCCATTGGGAAGTTTAATGGTCGCTTTATCACCATGAATGCTAGCAACTTCAGCCACCAATAAAGATGGTTTTTTGAGATTGTTTAGCTCATTATTAGTATTATTAAATAACTCTCGTAAGATAGAACTTTCCTGTTCTAGTCTGCTCAAATTAGCATTAATATTTTTATTTTCTTCTTCTAACTTTTCAACCGCTACTGCCAGAATTCTATTCTCTTCTTCTATGTCTACCGTATTAACCGTTTGTGAGTAAACCATTTTGTCATTTTGACTTTCTTTTACATTTACTTTTGCCATCTTTGTCTAAGAAGAGAATTTTATTTTTAAATTTAGTGTTATTTTTTTGAAAAATTCCATTTTTCTTTCTTTTTGGTCGATTTTTTGTTTTTTCTCTCTTATTTTTAATGACTTAAAACGATACGCTTAAAAAGGAAAAAATCTTTCTCCTTTTTAAAATTTATAAAGAGGTGTCATAAATATATGGCTAAGAAAGCAAAAAAGAGATCTTCTATGAAGAAAAAAGGTTCTTCTAAGAAAAAATCTTCCAAAAAGAAAAGACAATAAATCTCATTTTTTATTTCCTTTTTTTATTTTTTTAATAAGTTTTGTTTATCATTTTATAAGAATAAGTTTAGCACGGAATTAAGAAGCATTTTGAGGTTATCTGTAAAAGAAGCAGCATTTGCTTTCATTGTAACTTTCTGGGTCGTGGAATATAATTTTCCTTCTTTATCCTGCCAGGCCGTAGTGATGATAAAATCAGTATTCCAGCTTAAGGCTTGGCCTTCGATGGGCGATGATAAGGTCTGCTCTTGATTCAATACCGGTATATCCCAACTATTTTTTGCTCCTGCTCCTACTATAGTCACACTCATTTTCCGCGGCTCTTGAAAGGAATCCTTCTTCACTTTTACGTTCATGGTAAGTGAATCGCCAAAGTTTACAGTCTCAGGATAGGTTGCAGTAACGGTAACTTTCGGTTCATCTATCACTGCATATTCTAAAGAAGTCGTTTTCTCAACTAAATCATTCTTAGCCTGTATGATTACTTTTTGCCAACCAATCTGTTCTCCCTTCACCTGTATCTGGGCACTTTTTTGCTGATTAATAGGTAGATCAAAAGTTTCACAGCTCTTATCCAAACAAAACTGCAGACCGTTCAAATTGGTATTTCCAATATTCTTAACGGAACAACTGACGGGTGCTTCTTCTCCCGGATGGATTTCTTTTTGATATTGGCAGTCAAAGGATATTTTTCTGGAATAACTTTTTTCTTCATCCTGTACTGTTAATTCTTCAATCTCTTGTTTAGAATAACTATTCTTTCCCTCTTGAGAAGTAAATTGTTCTTCTACCGAAATATTTTTTTCTGAATAAATCTTTACCGGAAAAGTATAGATATATTGTGACTTCAAATTGTCTGGAACTTTAATGATCCAAAACGTTTCCCGCACTTCCTTTGGTCGTAGCAATATATTTCTTCTGTTCCTGCCAATAACTCCTATCTCTTTTGGCGCTGCTAAATTTAAGGCGGTGGCTACATAATAATCGGCATTATTTTTAACAATTCCTTTCACTAAGTTGTAACTGCCAAAACCGATTTCATGAGCTAATATTTCTTGTTCTAAGGAAATCTCTTCCGGAACAACTGTTCCTTCTTTTTGTATCTCTACCTTCAGGTCCAATTTTCCTTTTTTCAAATCTACTCCGTCAGAAATCCATTCATATTTTACTGCTGGATCAGTAGGATCAAATCCATCTCGCAGTTTAATGTGTGTAACATCGATGTAACCATACTGATTGAATGTAACATCAAAGCTGACCCAGCCCCGGCCGGGAAAATACAACTCTGCCCATCCATGCCCGGCCCAATTTGAACCTGCTACATTGACCACATCCTGACTATTAGTATATGAAATTCCTGAAACAAATCGCGCCGGAATTCCTAATGATCTAGCCATGGCTACAAACAAAGAACTCATTTCATCGCAAACTCCTTCTTTATTTTCTAACACCCAGCTCGCTTTTTGAGAAGCAGAAACAGTAACGGTGTTAAGATCATATTTAATATTCTCTTCCACCCAACTGGCTAAGTTGAAAGCTACTTTGAATAAATCATCCTCTCCCTCTGCCAATTGCGCTGCTTTAGCAATCACGGCCGGATTATTAGAGTCAATAGTTTCAGTAGATTGAAGATATTCCTCCAACCCTGCTACATCTTTAGATGGTAATGGAAAAGAAATTTTTTGTTGTACCTTAAAGTGCTCATCACTGGTTTTGATCAATGCATCATAGCCAAATTGTTTTTGTTCGATTTTACCATCCTTCCAAAGAAAAGTTACATCACGAGTTCCTTTTGTTCCCTTGCTACTCCAATCTATGATCTGTTGGCGATAATCTTCTTGAGGATAATATAGGACATCTGCTGACACTTCTTTTATGGTAGCTGTATTTTTCACCGGTACTAACTCGAAAGAGCCATCAACCTGTAATTTTAACTCCAAAGAATTCATTGAATACAGGTCATTCCGGGCTAGAGAAAAAGGTAATAGTAATAGCACTACTGCTAAAATCATCACACTTTTTTTCATACCATTTTGATTTTCTCTCAGAATATAAAGATTATTGTTTTCCATCTAAACTTTTTTAAGTAGCACCTTTAATAATGCTTTATGTCGAAAGCAATCGCTCTGTTATCAGGAGGAATAGATAGCCCGGTAGCTATTCATCAGCTACAATCACAGCTAGATATTATTCCGGTGCATTTCCATCAGCTGCCCTTAGTGGACGAATCAGAAATAGAGAAAGTAAAAGCCCTAGCCAAGCATCTTAAAGTTAGGAAATTCTACCTAGTTCCCTTCACTCCCGTTCTGAAAGCCTTGGTCGAGAAATGTAATCACAAACAATACTTTATTTTATCGAAGATTGCCATGTTTCGGGCTGCAGAAATGATTGCCCAGCAAGAAAAAGCGCAGTTTCTGATTACCGGAGAAAATCTGGCTCAAGTCTCCAGCCAAACCTTAAGTAATCTGACTTCCATCACCAAGCATGTTTCTACAGAAATTTTACGTCCATTATTGACCTATGACAAGCAAGAGATTATCACTGTGGCCACGAAAATTGGAACATACGAATTGTCTAAAGGACCAGAGATCTGTAATTTGCTTGGCCCGAAAAAGCCTTCTACTAAATCAAATCCAGAAGAGATTGGCAGAGAATTGCAAAAACTAGACTTACATGAATTATTACAAGAATGCATTAATAAAGCAGAAATAACGGAGGAATAAAATGACCGACATAATCAAAGCATTAAACTGGCGATACGCAACCAAGAAATATGACACCAAAAAAGTTCCTGAAAAGGACGTTGAAGAATTATTAGAAGTATTGAGATTAGCACCCAGTTCTTTCGGATTACAACCCTGGAAGTTTGTGGTAGTAAAAAATCTAGAATTGCGGGCAAAATTAGCTGCCTTCAGCCAGCCTAAAGTAGCAGATTCTTCGCATATTATTGTCTTATGTGCACGCACTGATGTAGATGAAAAATTCATCAAGCATTACGTCCAGACCACTGCTAAAATCAGAAAAGTTCCAATTGAATCATTGAAAGGATTTCATGACGGTATGATTACCTCTATGAATAATATGACCCAAGAGAAAAGAATTGAATGGAGCAAGAAGCAAGTCTATCTCGCTTTAGGAATGCTTTTGGAAGCAGCAGCGCTGAAAGGTATTGATGCCTCCCCGATGGAAGGTTTCATGCCCGACAAATTTGATGAGATTCTCAATCTCAAGAAAGAACATGCCACTGCTGCAGTCTTGTGTGCTTTAGGATATCGTGCTGAAGATGATAGTATGGCCAAAGAAGCTAAGGTGCGCTTTCCCAAAGAAGAAGTTATTGTCGAGAAATGAAAATAACAAAATTACAAAAAGTGTGCCTGGGGACATTAGCGGGTAGTTTATTTCCTCTTTACTTTATTATCCAAAGTAAGATTAATAATAATATTCAACCTTATGTGGAAAGTCACCTTGCAGAAATTATAAAAAATCAAGAAGAAAAATTAGGAATAAAACATTTTGGCATTCCTAAAATCTCTTATCATTTACCACCTGGGGAATCGAGTTGGTTAACAGCAGGATTATATGATCAAAAAAAAGATGAAATCTATCTTCCGCTCGGAGCAGCAATTACGCCTGAGAAAAATTTTGAAAATACAGCGGCAGTATATCTATCATTTGGTTCTGTTCACAATGTCAAAGAAACTTTGGATCACGAATTAGGCCATTTTTATGTAGATAAATTAAGTGAAAGTTTGGGAAGAGTTGATTGGCTTGATTTTTCAGATCATATACCAACTGATGATAAAATTGGAACAAAGTTAATCGCTGAAGGAATCGCAGAATATTTTAAGAAAACAATAAATAATGGAAAAGACGATTTTAATGATTCCGATTTTCCAAAAGAATTAAAAGAATTCTGGACAATAGATGTAATATATCATGGTGGTTTCCATTTGGTCAAACCAATAATAGATCGATATGGAAAAAAAGGGATAGAACATCTCATACTAATTCCACCAACCATTGAAGATTTACACAATCTTCCTGCTTACCAAAGTAAAATTTTTAATTCATTTAAATCAACAATTAAAGAATAAAGATAGTAAGAAAAGTAAAACACAAGCAAATCTATATTAATCACAAAAGCTATCAAACTACTATGAACCGAGTCATACACTTTGAAATACAAGCGGACAATGTTGATCGAGCTAAAAATTTTTACCAGAAAGTGCTGGGCTGGAAAATTGAACAAGCCATGAAGAAAGAAGAAGGCGGCATGGATTACTGGACCATTACCACTGGTGATGCTGGTCCGGGCATTAATGGCGGCATGTACCCACGTCCGCAGGAAAAAGAAAAGAAATTTTACCTTTACGATTGCACCATTACCGTTCCCAATCTTGATCAGGCCATCAAAGCAGTAAAAGAAAATGGCGGAACTATCACCAGCGAAAAAATGGAAATTCCTAAAGTGGGCTGGTTTGCCAGTGCTAAAGATACCGAAGGCAATAAATTTGGCCTAATGCAGCCGATAGAATGGAAGCCAAAATAATTCTTTGCTTTTGATGATATTTTATTCTTTATTTCCTCCTAATGAATTTGTCACTACTTTTAAATACTAATTCTCAAAAGTTTTATAAACTAACTTCCTAAATCCCTTCTATGTCTACGCTTATTAAGCTCGAAAATGTGCACAAAATCTACCGCTTAGAAGGCGGAGAAGTTCCTGCTATCAATGGTATCTCACTGAACATCAATAAAGGTGACTTTGTCGCTTTAATAGGCCCCAGCGGTTCAGGAAAAAGCACGGCCATGAATTTAGTCGGCTGTTTAGATACCGCCAGCAAAGGAAATATTTTCCTGGGAAAGCATAACATTCAAGATTTATCGGAAAGCGATTTAGCCCAAGTGCGAGGAAAGCAAATTGGATTCATCTTTCAAACTTTCAATCTTATTCCTAGCTTGAATGCCTTAGAAAACGTAGCCTTACCGATGATGTTTCAAAATGCGTCCAGAAACGTAAGAAACACGAAAGCACGAAAACTATTGGAACAAGTAGGATTAGCCAATCGCATGGATCACCTACCTAATCAATTATCTGGTGGGCAACGACAACGTGTCGCTATTGCCAGAGCGTTGGTTAATGATCCGGAAATTATCCTGGCTGACGAACCTACGGGAAACTTAGATACCAAAACTGGAGATGAGATCATGAAAATGCTCAAAGAACTAAATCAGCAAGGTAAAACTATCATCTTAGTAACTCACAATCCTGACTTAACTAAATTAGCAAATAAAGTTATCAAACTTAAAGACGGAAAAATTATAGAAAATTCAAAATCATCTATCGGAGGATAATATGAAAGCAATAACTAAACTAATATCCATTTTGCTTCTGGCAATAATGGTGCTTCCCTTGGTACAAGCACAGGTAGCAGTAAATTCTTTTTCACTCTACCCGCAGAAAGTTCTTCCCGGCGGCGAAACCAGTATCAAGCTGACTCTTGAAAACGTGGGCAGTATTGATGTAAAAAATGTGGTAGTAACCATGGACTTAAGTCAAGTACCATTTGTACCCATTGGTTCCTCAAATGAAAATGTTATTGAACGAATTAATAGTAATGATAAAGAAACTATTAACTTCCGAGTTAAAGCGTTACCTGATGCCAAACCATCAGTGTATAAAATTCCTGTAGTCATTAGTTATGAAGGCGCTACTAAAAATTCTTTGATTAGTATCGAAGTAGCTGCCAATGCCCATCTGGATATGCTTCTAGATAAATCAGAGGTAGTAAAGATAAACGATCATGGAAAGATAACTCTAAAGTTTGTAAATGATGGCTTAGCCAAAGTCAAGAATCTCAAAGTAACCTTGCAAGAAAGTCCGCTCTATGATATTATTTCTCCTAATGTGGTATACATTGGCGAAATAAGTATGGGAGACTTCGAAACTGAAGACTTCACTATCATCCCTAAAGCTAAGGATCCTATTCTGGCCGTAGATTTAGAATATCGCGATGATGCTAACAATTTGTTCAAAGAGTCAAAACTGATCAAAGTTTCTGTCCATACTGAGGAAGAAGCTAAGCAACTAGGTTTAGTCCCGCAGCAAAGTTTGTTTTTTCCTATAGTTGCGGCAGTTGTTGTAGTGGGCTTGGTCATTCTTTACTTCAGAAGGAAAAAGAAGAAAAAAAATGCGCTTTGATTATTTTGTATTAGCTGTAAATAGTATCCGGCATCGTAAGTTACGCTCCTGGCTAACGGTCATAGGCATAGTCATAGGAGTTGCCGCTATTATTTCTTTAATTACCATCTCTCGCAGTTTAGAAAGCACCTTGCAACAACAGTTTGAAACATTTGGAGCAAATCGGATTTTTGTCTCCGGAAAAGGTTTTCAAGGCCCGGGAACTATGTCTAACGGCTTGACTACTGATGATGTCAAAACCATCGAGAAGATTTCTGGTTTTGATTATGTTTCTCCCGGCCTCTTTCGAAGCGCGGAAGCGAAATACAAAGAAGAAGCTGCCTTTACTCTCATTGGCGGGCTGCCGGCAGAACAATACCAAAGTTTCTATGCCGATGCCGGAATAAAAATGAAACAGGGCCGAGTAATTAAAGAGAATGAAAAATATGTTGCCAACATCGGTTCCAGGGTTGCGGAAAAAATGTTTTCCAAAGAACTGAGTGTGGGTAACAAGATCCAAATCAACAAAGTTGATTTCAAAATTGTTGGAATTTTAGAAGCAGTCGGAAATTCACAAGATGATAACCAGATTAATATCCCCTTAGATGCAGCTCGAGAAATATTTAGTGAACCTAACAAAGTAGATTCTATCATTGCCCAAGTTAAATCTACTTCAGATATTCCCATGCTTCAAGACAAAATTGAGAAAGAATTGAAGCGTAAGAGAGGCGACACTAGTTTTGAAGTGGTTACTGCTTCTCAAATCTTGGAACAGATCAACCAAATTCTGGGAGTGATGCAAATTGTATTAGTAGGTATTGCCGCAATTTCGCTGGTAGTCGGTGCAGTAGGCATTATGAATTCGATGTACACCAGTGTCTTAGAAAGAACCAAGGAAATTGGAATTATGAAATCCATCGGTGCGCGCAACCCTGATATTTTATGGATATTTTTAATAGAAGCAGGATTGATTGGATTAGTTGGCGGAGTTCTCGGTACTGTCTTAGGAACGGGTATGGCCTTAGCCATCGGACCGATCGCTAAACAAGCAGGATTTCCCTTGATAGTCCAGGTAGAATGGACAGTTTTGGTAATAGGACTGCTTTTTGCTTTCATCGTAGGAATGGTTTCGGGAATCTTACCAGCGTACCAAGCATCGAAGTTGAAACCAGTGGATGCTTTACGATACGAGTAGAGTCACGAACGAAGTGACTTGACGTTGAGGTATGAGTAGGGAATGCTTTTATATAATGTGAAGCTACATCATTTATGAATATTGGAATTAAGTATTTTAAAGGTAGAAATTCCAGAAAACATAAATCCATTTATACCAGTTATATTGCAGGTATTTTTTCTGCTATAATAGTAGGTATGTTTTTTGCATTAGCAACAAAAAATAATTTTGAAGGTTGGATTCCTTACAAAAATTTTGGTTGGATTCAATATGTTATTTATATTTTATTTATCATTTATGTGTTCTTTCTTTTTGTTAAGATAGGTAAGACTTTGGCGCCTGATGCCGAAGAAAAATATAATTTTAAAATAAATTACGTAATTGGACTTCTCTCTTCAGTAATAACTGCTTTATTAATTCTATATCATTCTTGGGGGGCTAAAATAATAATTTCTTTATTAGCTATAGTTCTTTATGTTATAATCCACTATTCTTTAGTAAGAATAAAGAAACCAAGATAAAAACCATCACTTAGATGGTTTTATTTACAAATAAAAGAGAAAATTGGAAGCTAAGGGGAAAAGTTCAAATATTCTTAAAATAATAACATTTATATTAAAAACATAATTCTAAACTGATATGCATTTGTGGCGATGTGTAAATTGTGGAAAAGGTCATTCTACTGTTAGGGTATTTAATATTATAAAAGCTAAATTTTTTTCTTTAGAGTTCTGTTCTGATAAATGTCTTCAACAATACCACCAAAAGCACGACATAGGACTATTAGAAACTCATCCTAGAAAAGAAGGATACCCTATATATCAAGATATAAAGGGCAAAAAAAATTTAACAGGGCACATGGATGATATAGTTATGTGGGTACGTCCAAAAATGAAGATAACCTTAACACTGAGTAAGAATGCAAATTTTATTAGTAGATTAAAAAAATTTGAAGAATATACAAAAATTAATGCTGTTAAGGTTCCCCTATACAAGTATGATGTGACTGATTAGGATAAATAAAATTATTTCATCTCTATCCACTCTCCTACCACTAGACAATTATTAATGGATTTTAATTCTCAGAAATTTTCTTATTTTAATCCTTTTTAGCGATCCACTCCCGCACTGGACAAGTTCGGGTAGAATATTTAAACACTTCAAAAATAAAAAAGAATATGCCCACGTCGCATAACTTGGTTATTGCGGAGGTCTTAAAATCCCTTGACCTGAACTCAAGGGAAGGTAAGACAACCTTTAGTCTTCCAGGACTTACGGGTTCAAATCCCGTCGTGGGCAACTTATACTTACTAAATTTAATAAATCTTTCGTTAAAAATTACTATAATAAACTTTTATAAACCCCTTCCTCTTCATCAGCGACATGTCCTTAACTCTATTCAACACTTTAACCGGAACTAAAGAAAAATTCGTTCCCTTAAAAGACACCGTAGGCATATACACTTGCGGACCCACAGTATATAATCACCAGCACATCGGCAATTACCGTTCCTTCCTATTCGAAGACATTCTTAGGCGCACTCTCCAATTTAACAAATTCAAAGTAAAGCATATCATGAATATTACTGATGTCGGACATCTAACGTCGGATGCCGATCAGGGCGAGGACAAGATGCTCAAAGGTGCTAGAAGAGAAGGAAAAACTGTCTGGCAGATCGCTGATTTCTATACCAAATCATTTCAAAACGACATAAAAGAAATGAACCTCCTTCCTCCCAGCAAGCTCTGCAAAGCCACTGATCATATCAAAGAACAGATCGAAATGATAAAAACGCTGGAAAAGAAAGGCTATACCTATTTTAATGGTGGCAATGTTTATTTTGATACTTCTAAAGTAAACGATTACGGCAAATTAGTCCATCTCGACCTTCAAGCCGAGACTCAAGCTAGAGTACAACACGATCCAAATAAAAAGAATCATCATGACTTTGTTTTGTGGTTTACCAAATCTAAATTCCAAGAACAGGAAATGAAATGGCCGTCTCCTTGGGGACCAGCAGGATATCCGGGCTGGCACATCGAATGTTCAGCTATGGCTACCAAATACTTAGGAAAGCAATTCGATATCCACTGCGGCGGAATAGATCACATACCTGTACATCACACTAATGAAATCGCGCAATCAGAAGCAGCCAACGGAAAAAAACCCTGGGTCAAATATTGGCTACATGGCGAATTCCTGGTTTTGCAGGGAGAGAAAATGGCTAAATCCGGAGAGAATTTTATTACTCTTTCAACCCTGATAGAAAAAGGAATCGATCCTCTTGATTACCGCTATTTTTGCTTAGGAACACATTATCGCAAGCCTTTGATGTTTAGTTATGAAGCCTTGGAAGGAGCAAAAGCAGCTAGAAAGAGATTGAATGATAAATTTCTTGAATTAAAGAAAACAGGAACCGCATCCCCAGCAAAACAAAAGAAATATCTCCAAAACTTCACCGAAGATATCAATGATGATCTTAATACTCCCAAAACATTAGCAACTCTCTGGGAAGTATTCAAAGATGAAACTCTAACTGACAAAGACAAGCGCTCTTTGTTATTACAATTTGATAAAATTCTTGGTTTAAATCTCAACCAGCTCAAAAAAGAAAAAACTAAAGTTCCAGCTGAAGTAAAAAAGCTAGCAGAACAACGTCTGCAAGCCAGAGTTAACAAAGACTGGAAAAAAGCAGATGAATTACGAGAAAAAATCAAAGAGCTAGGCTATGTCGTTGGCGATACTAAGGAAGGATATGAATTAACCAAAGCTTAACGTATCGATTGATATCCGCCAGGAATTCCATTCTTCGACAAAACAATCTGCCATAATTGAAAACGACGCGCTCTGAAACCTCCCGCGCAGCTCAACAAATAATACTTCCACATTTGGTAAAAACGTTCATTGTAATTCTTCTTCAGTTTATGCCAATTTTTATCAAAATTGCTAAACCAGGCCATTAACGTTTTATCATAATCTGCACCAAAATTATGCCAGTCTTCCATCACAAAAATATTTTCTATCGAACTGCCGATCTGTTTTATAGAAGGTAGCATAGAATTAGGGAAGATATATTTGCTGATCCAGCGGTCAGTACTTCGCACTGAACGATTGCCACCTATAGTGTGCAATAAGAACATCCCATTATCATTCAGGCATTGACGCACTTTTTTCATATAAGTCCGATAATTTTTATAACCAACGTGTTCAAACATCCCTAAAGAAACGACGTGATCAAATTTTTCAGTAACCTCACGATAATCTTGTAATCGTATTTCCACTGGCAAGCCTTTACATCGTTCCCTGGCCAGTTCAACCTGTTCTTTAGAAATAGTAATCCCCACCACTGAAACTTTGTACTTTTCAGCAGCATACTTCGCAAAACTACCCCAGCCACAGCTGATATCCAATACTTTCTGTCCTTTCTTTAGACCTAGCTTTTTACAGACTAAATCCAATTTTGCTTCCTGGGCTTCGTCTAAGGTTTTTGCATCTTTCCAATAGCCGCAGGTGTAGACCATCCGTTTGTCCAGCATGGCTTCATACAAATCATTACCAATATCATAATGCTTTTCTCCCACTATTTTAGCCTTGGTTTTATTTTGCAGATTAGAAAGATTAGCCTTAAGGAAGGGAATCAGAAGACGCCATTTAGCTACCTTCTTATCTAGTTCTGCTTGTAAAAGATGAGCAAAAAACTGATCTAGCTGCGGCGAATCCCACCAGCCGTCCATGTACGCTTCTCCTAAACCTAAAGAGCCTTGCGCCATCACCCGCCTATAAAAAAGTGGAGTATGAACGTGAATATCCCAGGGTCGTTTTCCATTGATTTTTATATCAGCAAGAGAGAGAATTTGTTGTGCTTTCTTTTCTAATCTTTTGCTGGCCATGATCTTAAAATTATCCCCTCAATTATAAAGCCACCTCAGAATTCTTCTCATTATTGCTTTCTTTCATATTTAAGACTTAAGTTGTTAATTACTAGAATATTGTTATTTTTACTTGTTAAAAAATTAAAATATTAAGCAGACTTCAACTCTGCTTTCAACTTTTTCTCATCCAGCTTAAATCCCTTGCCTAGAAATTCTACTACTTGGCGTGCATCATTTTCTGCATTTTTTAGACAGACCGAAGCTCCTGGAGAAGGAGTGATATTAAAAATAATATTATCTCCCATAATTTTAGCTTCACCCATATTCATCTTTTTATGTTTAGTATCCACAATCTGCGGTCTAATCCCGCCAATCCCTTTTCCAAGATGAATATCTTTTGCTCGGGCCGAAGGAACAATCTTCTGGACGTCTTTTAAGAAGTTTCTTTTACCGAAAAAAGGAATATCATAACTAAAATTCTTTAAGACGAAGCGAAAATAAGTTGGATCAGCAATAATTTTCAGCAGGCTTATAATTCCATCTATAGTAAAAGCAGAAGTTCTGATGAAATCGGGTACAGTGGTGTACTTATGTCGTTCCAAAAGCGGAAGAACTTTTGCCGTCGGGCCGAATCTGGTTTCCGCAGGATTTTTGACGTCAGGATCACCGTGAATAGCAGCAAAAGGCAATTTCTTCAACTGCATTGTGTATACTTTTCCATGCAGCATCTTTTTAGCAATGTAAAAGCTTCCTGCCACCGGTAACAAACCTAGCTCTTTTCCATAACCTAATTTCTGGGCAAAGATCAAACTGTGCGAGCCGGCACAAACTGCTACCGCAGAAGCCTCAACCGTTTTTCCTTCCGCAATGATTTGATATCCTTTTTTTGTTTTGATAATTTCTTTAAGTTTATGATGCAAAAAAACATCAACCTTCTTATCACTTTCATGGGCATGTTTGACAAATGATTCCGATAATTTTCCGTAATCAATTGCATAACCATCTTCTGTACATAACGCTAACAACTTTTCATTAAGATTCCTTTCTTTGACAATACTAGGTTCAAGTCGAGCAATTTCTTCCCAACCTATTTTTTGCAGCTTCGGAAATAAATGTTTAAATTCTTCATACCGTTTTTCTAACTCGCCAACTTCATGCTCGTCCACAGCCAGAACCATCTTATGAGTTTTGTTAAAAAGTCCTTCTTCTTTACCTACGGTTTCTACATATTTAGCTACCATTTCCGCTGCTTCTTTTACCTTAGCAGCCTTTTCCAAAGGGTAGTTAGTTTCGATGTCACCAAAATGCAAAGTCTGGCTGTTATTATTCCGCTGAGAATTCACTGCCGCAATTTGCGGATACTTTTCGAGAAGCACCATGCTTTTGATATTAGTGTATTTGCTGAGAACGTATAACAAAGAAGTTCCGGTAACTCCTGCCCCAATGATAGCTACATCATATTTTTTCATGCTCATGGAAATAAAAAAGGTGGATTTAACTATTTTTCCTTGTAATAAGCTTAATGGCGGAGATTGAAAGTTCATTAATTTTAAATAGAACAATAACTTTAGATGCCAAGTGGTATACAAAAAAATAAAAGTGCGTGGAAGTACGCTTCCAGAAATAGATCATGCTAAAGTAGCTGAAGGATTAGGCGCAAAAATAGTAAATATTCCGGAAATCTCTAAAGAAGATTCTAAACAATACCAACCGTTAGGATCTCCCGTTATAGTTCTTCAGAACAATCCTTCTTTGATTCAATACCTTGGTTTTAAAATGTTATGCGCTCAAGGTTTATCCATAGATGACACTGTAGGCTATCGTATCTTAGATGCAGATGAAGAACTTCAGTTTCGACAAGATTGCGGGAATCAGTATTCAACGGTAATTCAATATTATAGAAAAAAGGATTAATTATTACTATTTTACTTTTTCTTCAACGCTTTTTCAATCGCCTTTGGATCATAGCCAACAATGACTGAATCTCCGACTTCTAGAACTGGAACGCCCATCTGTCCTGATTTTTCCATCATTCGTTTTCGAGCCTTTTCATCCTTAGCTACATTATATTCAGTAAAAGAAATTTTCTTCTCCATCATCCATTCCTTAGTCTTATGGCACCAGGGACAAGTTGGAGTAGTGTAAATTTTGACAGTATTCATGATTGCACCTTTTTAACATCTTACTAAATTTCTTTTCTTTTATAATCCTTTCTTTTGAAAAGATTTATTAAATAGAATAGTTGTCATATTCCATGCATAAAAAAAGCCTGATCAACCTTCTTTTAATTTTCACCCTACTAGGCTTGGCTACTTCAGTTTATTTAGTTTACAACCATTATTATCCTCATTTGCAAGGTGGAATATGTGATATCACTGCCTCAGTTTCTTGTACAGTTGTTAACTCCGGACCCTACTCCACCATCTTAAGAATACCGGTTGCTATATACGGAATTGTATGGTTTTTGATCTTTGGATTTTTTTGCTGGAAAGCTCTGACTGAAAATGGTGTCCTTCCAAAAGTCTTGGGATGGAACATCTTGGGAATTCTATTCATAATTTATTTCATCTACATTGAATATGTGCTGGGAACGGTCTGCCCTTTCTGTACTGTCGTACATGTCTTAATAGCAATTTCCTTAATTATTTCTATTTTCTTATACAAACAGTTTTATAAATCTGCATGACCTCCTACTTCGAAAGAGGTGCGTTATTATGGCTAAAAAAAAGTCTATCAGAAAGTCATCTGTCAAAAAAGCAGCTAAACCTAAGGCTAAGAAAGTTATTATGAAAAAAGGCAAAGTCTGTGAATTCTGCTGAGCCTGTACAAAAGTTTATTAACTCTTTTTTGTTTATTATTCTAAAAAGAGGAGCATGGCAGAGATAAAACCAATTAGTAGAGTAACTGATCTTAAACAGCTTAAACTTCTTGCTAACCAAATTCGCCAAGATCTTATCGAAGCTTTAGTTTCAGCCGGTTCCGGGCATACTGCCGGCCCATTAGGTATGGCGGATGTATTTACTGCGTTATACTTCAATGTTCTCAAGCACAACCCCAAATATCCCTTCTGGGAGGAACGAGATAGAGTAGTTCTTTCTAACGGACATATTTGTCCAGTGATTTATTCGACCATGGCTAACGTAGGATATTTCCCCAAAAAAGAATTAAAGACTCTTCGTCATTTTGGCAGCAGGCTGCAAGGACATCCTCATCGAACTTCTCTTCCCGGTTTAGAAACAACTTCCGGACCGTTAGGCTCAGGATTAAGTCAAGCTGCCGGCATGGCTTATGCATTGAGGATGGATAAAAAAAAGAATCGTGTCTATTGTCTCATGAGTGACGGAGAACAGGAAGCAGGTCAAACCTGGGAAGCAGCTATGTTTGCAGGAAAAAATAAATTGTCCAACCTAACTGCTTTTATCGATCGCAACAACATCCAGATCGATGGGCATACCGAAGATATCATGCCTCTCGAACCTTTAGCTGACAAATATCGTGCCTTTAATTGGCATGTGATAGAAGTTGATGCTAACAACATTAAAGCAGTCATTGATGCCTGTAATGCGGCCAAAACGATCTACGAGAAACCAACTCTTATCATCGCTCACAACATTCCCGGCAAGGGTGTGAGTTTCATGGAGAATGATTACGAATGGCATGGCAAAACTCCTACTGCAGAACAGGCAAAAATTGCTCTTGCTGAATTGAAAGTGTGGCGAGAAAATATTGTAAAGAATAGGGATTAAATATGAAAAGAAAAGAGGCATTGTATCAGGAATTTGCTCAATATTATGATACACTTTATGACAAAAAAAATTATCAAAAAGAAGCAAGTTTTATTGATAGCATTATTAAGAAACATAACCATGGAAAATCAATTCTTGAAGTAGCCTGCGGTACAGGAAACCATACCGAACTTCTATTGAAAAAAGGGTACGATGTTGTTGGCATTGACAAAAACAAACAAATGTTAAATTTAGCAAAAAAGAAGCTGCCACGCGTTGAGTTCAAGCAAGGAGATATGAAAAGCTTCAATGTAAATAAAAAATTTGATGCAGTATTATGCTTATTTACCGCGATAAATTATAATTTAACTGTCCCAGATGTGGTTAGATCCTTACAGAATTTTAAACGACATCTCAAAGAGAAAGGAGTAATTATTTTTGATGCTCCCCCACCGCAAAAACATATTAATTATGCCGATTTTTTAGATAAAGAGTCCGTCGTTCTGTATACCAGAAGCGATACTAAAAATATCTCTGAATTTGTTCTTTATTGGATCTTTAGAAAGAATGGAAAAATAGAAATTACAACAGATAGCCATCCATTAAGATTTTATACTTTGAAAGAAATATCTCAAGCAATTAAAAAGGCAGGACTGAGACATACCATGTACTGGGATTTTTCTTTAACCAACAAAAAAGGGAGGAGACCAGTAATTGTCTGTACTAACTAAAATGGGAAAACTAAATCCAAATGCATATCTGGTGGAAAACCTGTACACAAAAGAAATCAAACGAGTCAAAACCAGAGATGGGTATGGAAAAGGTCTAGTCAAAGCGGGAGAAAAAAATCCTAATGTAGTTGTTCTTTGTGCAGATCTTTCTGAATCAACTCGCAGTGAATGGTTTCAGAAAAAATTTCCTGATCGTTTTGTACAAATTGGTGTGGCTGAACAAAATATGGCTTCCCTAGCCTCGGGCATGGCTGCAGCAGGAAAAATAGCCTTCATCTCTTCCTATGCTGTCTTTAGTCCTGGAAGAAACAATGAACAGATCAGGACCACTATCAGCTATAACAGCTGGGATAGTAAACCTGGAAAAGAAATTAATGTCAAAATTGCTGGTGCACATGCGGGAATTTCTGTCGGTCCTGATGGAGCGACCCATCAAGCTTTGGAAGATGTCGGATTAATGCGACTCCAGCCGGGTATGACTGTCATTGTTCCCTGCGACGAAGTAGAATGTGAAAAAGCAACTATCGCTGCGGCAGAAACTCCTGGGCCAGTTTATCTTCGCTTTGGCCGTGCTGATTACCCTTCCATTACTACTGATAAAACTCCCTTCAAGGTAGGAAGAATTGAAGAATTTAGAATGGGAAAAGATTGCACCATCGTTGCTAATGGTCCATTAGTTTACGAAGCTATGCTTGCCGCCAAAAAATTAGAAAAAGAAATTGATTGTCAAGTGCTTGACTGTCACACAGTAAAGCCCTTGGATGGAAAGACTTTACTTGCTGCAGTCAAGAAAACCGGTTGTGTGGTAACGGCAGAAGAACATCAATGGCAGGGTGGCTTAGCCGGTGCTGTAGCAGAATTTCTGGGAGAAAATTATCCTGTCCCCATCAAGAGAGTAGGAGTCAAAGATCGATTCGGTGAATCGGGCACTCCTGAAGAATTATTCAAAGCCTTCGGCTTGACTGCTGATGATATTGTCAAAGCGGTTAGAGCAGCAGTGAAGATGAAACGATGAAAACAAAAAAAACTAAACCTTCTGTAAAAAAAGGATTTTCCTGCATTAAATGCGGCTATGAGGCATATAAGTTAGCCGCTTTGTCACATTGTCCACTTTGCGTGATTTGTAAAGGCTGTGCTCAGAAAGTCGGGAAATGTAAGTGTATGGAAAAGGAGTAATCAAGATAAATTTATATACCTCCAATTCTCTCTTTGCAGCAAATTAAACCGTAGGGGTGAACCAACATGGTCATGAAAGAATGTCCGGCTTGTGGAGAGGAAGTTGACAATGAAGATATGTGTCCTGACTGCAAGAAATGTGCAAGTTGTTGTGAATGTTTTTAGAGAATTTTGAATTATTTTTTTGTTATTTTATTTACACGGGAACTGCCAAGGCTGCTCTCTGTACCACTTCAGACAGGGCCGGGTGTACATGGATTGTATTTCGCAGCAACTCTAATCCTTTTCTTTTTCCCGCTTTCATGGCTACTGCCACTTCATGCAGCAAGACTGATGCTTCCGGTCCTAAAATATGGCAGCCTAGAATTTCTTTTGTTTTTTTATCTACAATCAGTTTCACAAATCCATGTTCTTCTGCTATAGCAAATCCCTTGCCCGTATCTTTGTAATAAGCTTTTCCAACTACATACTCTTTTTTTTGTTCCTGCACTTCTTGTTCGGTTAAACCAACTCCCGCAATTTGCGGCCAGGTAAAAATGGAATGAGGCATGGGATAATAGTCTACTGCTTTCTTTTTTCCTAAAATGGTGTGCAATACATATTCTGCTTCAATATTTGCACTATGACGAAATAAATGCACTCCAGCAATGTCTCCCAGCGCCCAGATATTTTTGACATTGGTTTCCATGAATCGATTGACCGCAATGAAACCATTCTCCCTGATTTTGATTCCTGTCTTTTCTACTTGCAGCGTATCAGAATTTGGTTTCACGCCGGTAGCAATCAGCAGTTTCTCAGCCCGAAGCTTCTGTATTTTCTTTCCTACTTTTACCGTCACTTCCACTTCTTTATGATCTTGATTAACTTTTACCACCTCAGCATTGGTAAGTACATTGTACTTTTTCTTCCAGAGTTCAGTAGTTAAGGTTGCTACATCTGCATCTTCCCGGGGAATCAACCATTTATTTCGCTGTACGATGGTTACTTTTGTTCCCATCGCAGCATAAAAAAATCCTAACTCCACTCCAATATATCCGCCGCCTAGAATAATCATGCTCTTAGGCAACACTGTCTGTCGTAATCCTTCGGTGCTGGTAATGTAAGGAACCTTGTCTAAGCCTGGAATAGCAGGAATCGCTGGCCTTGCTCCCGCTGCAATAACTATTTTCTTTCCCTTAATCAACTCGCCATTAACTTCTATCGTAAATTTATCTACAAATTTTCCTCTCCCCTTAAACAAGATTGGATCTTTATCGATACGAATATTTTTCTCAATAGAACGTGAATCAGCATCCACCGTGTTGTTGGCTCGATCGGTAACCTTTTTCAAATTTATTTTTTGTAACGATGCTTCCAGACCGAATTGATGGGCGCGATGAATCATTTCCGCCACCTCTGCTGATTGAATCACAATCTTTGATGGGATACATCCTCGATTCAGACAAGTTCCTCCTAAAGCGCTATCCTCTACTAGTGCAACCTTCAGCCCATGTTCTGCTGCCCCGACTGCGACGTTTAATCCTGCCCCGGAACCGATAACAATTAAATCAAAGTTTTTCATTCTTTGTCTCCGCCAAAAGTAATCCCTGAATATTCAACATTAATAGAAATATCTTCATTAATTTCCTGGAGATATTGTTCTAAATCATTCTTAATTCTCACAAAAAGTTGTTGGTCAATAGGATTAGGACTTCCCGGGAAGGGTTCTAATCGTGCTTCAAGAGAAATCTTTCCTTCCGCCCTAGCTACGCAGCAAGTTAAATTGTATCCAAGGTCTTCAATATCCAGCCCTTTTTCTCGTAGTAATTTCTTCTTTACAGCATGATAATGTTCTAAGTTAATTTCCGCCATAACCACCTCTATTTGAAATAGGAAGAAATTTATCTTAATAAACTCTCCTTTTTCCTGAAATTAAAAAGAAGAGTAAGAAAACCCGTGGTTTTCTGCACGTTGCCCTCACTCAGTCAAAAAAAAGATTTAAATATGACAAAATTTTCATGTCGTCATGCAAAAAAAGAAGGTGTTTGTAACTAGACAGATCCCCAAAAAAGGAATACTCTTATTGAGGAAGCATTTCTTAGTCAAAATCTATTCAAAAAATCAGCCTATACCCAGAAAAGAGCTTCTTCAGGAAGTCAAACAATGCGATGCACTTCTTTCTTTGCTTACCGAAAAGATTGATAACGAAGTGCTCAAAGCCAATCCCAATTTGAAAGTTGTTTCTAATTATGCTGTCGGCTATGATAATGTTGATGTTAAGGCCGCTACGGCTCAAGGAATTCCGGTTTGCAATACTCCGGGAGTGTTGGAAAATGCCGTAGCCGAACATACTTTTGCTTTATTGTTAGCATTATGCAAACGCATTGCCGAAGCAGATCAATATGTCCGCGCCGGTAAATATAAACGCTGGGAACCGATGCAGTTGTTAGGAACAGAATTGGAAGGAAAAACAATCGGTATCATCGGTTTAGGCAGGATAGGTGCTGGAGTGGCGGAACGAGCTAGCAAAGGTATGGGTGTAAATGTACTGTATCATGATATCAAACGAAACAAGCAATTTGAAAAAGAACTTCAAGCAAAATTTGTTTCCCTTACTGAGTTACTCAAAAAATCTGATTTTGTTTCTCTGCACGTTCCTTTACTTCCCTCAACTCGTCATTTGATCGGCAAAGAAGAATTGATGCTCATGAGAAAAACAGCTTATCTGATTAATACTTCTCGCGGTCCGGTGATAGATGAAAAAGCATTGGTAGAAGCATTGAAAAAGAAACATATCGCTGGCGCAGGACTAGATGTCTACGAAAATGAGCCCCGCTTAACTCCTGGACTAATTAAACTAAAGAATGTTATTCTTACCCCGCACACTGCTTCTGCCACTATCGAAGCCAGAACCGCCATGTCTGAATTAGCCGCACAAAATATCATTGATGTTCTTCAAGGCAGAAAAGCAAAATTTACCGTTAATCCAGAAGTTTATTCTCATAAAAAAAAGCAATAATTAAATAAAAAGATAAAAAAGAAAAATACTTACTTCTTTGCGCCCATGATTCTAAACATGGTAGTTCCGCACTTGGAGCATTTTCCTTTCATAGCTCTTCGAACTACTCCGCCTTTTCCTTTCATGGAAACTTCTTTTGCGTCAGCCATCATTCTTTTTGACTTACACTTAACACAATATCCTTCTACACTTGCTGCTGCTGCTGCCATTATAAAACACCTCAATAGTTTGTTAGAACGTTTTAACCACGCTCTTTACGCTCATTGAGCTTATTTGTCTTATAAACATTTCGTAAGAATAAGGGTAAATATGCTTATTTTAGGACCCAGAACATAAATAAGATTTGTTACTGTGGAATGAATTCTTTCCTTTGTAAAAGTAGTTTTTGATTATATTCTTTGCTTATTTTCAATGAAAAATTCTCTCACATTTTTAGTTCCGATGTTTCTTCTTGCTTCTTCGAATAAGGGCTCGAACATCTTTTGCCGCCCTTGAGGTAAATATAACTTTACTAATTCGTGAGTTTGATAAATATCAATAGTGGTACCTCCAACAAAGGTAGAATCTACACCAGCAACATTATATGCGTCTCTTAAAGTCCAATTAATCACATTTTCTGCAGACATAGCAAGTTCTTCATTACTAACTCCAAGTTTATCAGCCATTTTTCTAATTTTATCATGGCTTAAGGCAATATAATTTTCTCCATAAACAGGATAATCCATTGCGCCCATCTGATGAAGTAATTCACTTAATCTAAATTCTCCATGAGTAAGAGGTTCATAATATCCTCCCATTGCATTTTCAATAACCCATAAACTGGATTCTTTTTTTCTTCTTTCATCGAGACCAAAAGATTGTGCAACATAAAAACTATCATTTTTGTAACAATTGTGAGCAGCCTTATGTTCGTATATATGATTGGCCATCCATTGAGCAGTTGGAGATTTCTCTTGTTCTACCGCTAAAAAAAATCTCAATGCTTTACAGCTTGGCTTGCTTATTAACTCTGTAAATTTTAGTAAATAAGAATCATTTAAACTTAGATTTCCAAGCATCTCCCTAAATTCTGTTGTATAATCTATTTTCGCGGTCATAGTAAGATTTTTGATAAAAGATTTATAAATTTTCGGAAACTCACTTCACTAATCCAATCTTCACATTAAACTTCTCGCTCTCCAATGAAGTCTGACCGACAAACACAATCTCTTGCACATTTAAGACTGCTTTCAGATCAGCTTCGATGCTCTTGATCATGGAATGAAATTCTAAATCTTCATTCCCTAAAATCAAGCGCGCAAATCCTTCTTTCATAGAGAGTTGCTGTTCTGACTTATATTTACGGACAGTATTGATAATATCTATTCCTAAATCGCCAACTAACTCTGCTTTTTCATCTATTAATTTCTGATTAAATTCCGGCCAAGCAGAAATATGGATACTTTTCTTCTCTTCGTGTTTAGCAAAATACAATTGATAAATTTCTTCAGTGATGTGGGGCATGATTGGCGCAGCCATCTTCAAAACCGCTAACAAAGTCTGATAAAGCGCATCCTGCGCGCTTTTTCTTTCCTTCTGACCGCGTATCTGCGGATTATATAATCTGTCTTTTACAATTTCCATGTAATTATCGCAGAGCGTATGCCAGAAGAACTGTTCTACTTCTGCTTTTGTTCTTGCATACTCATAATTATCAAAAGAGTTAGTGCTTTCCTTAATCACTTTATGTAGTTTACTTAACAGCCATTTATCAAAGACTTCTGAAGATGCAGTTTTGGCAGCCTGATTGTAATCTTCCAGATGCATCAATGCAAACTTAGAAGCGTTCCATAATTTGGTTACAAACTTTTGTCCGGTCAACACATCTTTCTCTTGATAAGGTAAGTCTTCTCCTAATCTTGAAGTCGCTGCCCAGGATCTGATGGCATCAGCAGAATATTTTTGAATAACCTCTTGAGGAGCAACTACATTTCCTTTTGATTTAGACATTTTTTCTCCTTTTGGATCGAGAACCCAACCGGAAATAGCAACAGTGCTCCAAGGAGTAACTCCCTGCAGCAGCTGAGTTTTGGCCATACTATAAAACAACCAGAAATTAATGATGTCATGTGCTTGTGGCCTCAAACTCATAGGAAATAATTTAGTATGAATAGGTTTTCCTTCTACTAGGTTAGTTGCTAAGAAAGGCGAACTGGCCGAAGTAAACCAGGTGTCAAATACATCGGTCTCAGGAATGAGCTCAACACCTTTGGGCGCACTTAGCGGTCGGTCTTTTACTGGATCAATTGGAAGCTGCTTTTCATCAGAATAATACACTTTACCTTCACGATCATACCACACTGGAATAGGGGTACCGAAATTCCGTTGACGTGAAAATCCCCAATCCCAATTTAAACCTTTGATCCAATTATCCAGACGATGTTTCATATGCTCGGGATGCCATTGTAATTGTGCTGAAGCTTCCAGAAATTTTTCTTTTTTATCTAAATAACTTACGTACCATTGTTTGGAAATAATGTACTCAACTTCAACTCCGGAACGTTCACCTACATTAACAATATGTTCGATCTCTTCTTTTTTAATTAATTGGCCTTGTGCTTCCAGATCTGCGATAACTTCCTTGCGAGCATCTGCGGTTAGTTTACCGGCATATTTTTGGTTTTTCTCATTTAAAGTTCCATCTTTGTTGAGAATATTAATGGGCTTAGCTTCGGGATGCCTGGCCATCCATTCCACGCAATCTAACCCTCCATAAGTACAATAGTAGACAATTCCGGTTCCATAGTCTGCCTTCACCGAAAGATCATCGCTGATAGGAACAACATTTTGAGAGATAGGAATTCTTACTTTTTTACCCAGTAATTCTTTTCCAGAAATCTTTTCAACCATTTTATAGTTGATCTCTTTAAATTTCTCTTCGTAGGTTGCTGCACCGGTAATCCAGAACTCATCTCCTACTTTGAGTTTAACATATTTTCCTGCTTCTTCAATGCTCATTCCTACACAGGCGAATAACAATTCCGGTCGAGTAGTGGCGTAAACCAAATACGTTTTATCAACTCCAAACAACTGGGCTTTGATATAATTGAGGGTTGATTTCAATTTCTTATCTTCCAGCTCTGCCTGGGCTATCGCCGTTTGAAAAACTCTGTCCCAGAGAATCGGTCCTTCTTTTCTATAAACCAATCCTTTCTTAGCTAAATCCAAAAAACTCTTCTGAGAAATCTTTCGTGAATAATCATCAATTGTAGAATAACATAAATCAAAATCACAGCTCATTCCAATATTTTTCCAGTCCTGAATAAATTTGGGTCGTTCTTCTTTCAAAAAATCTAGGCATAATTTAATAGCCTCGGATCTTGGTAAATTGCGTAGATTTACTTTTTTTTCCTTCTGAACTAACTTTTCGGTAGCTAAACCGTTATCATCAGTGCCAAAAGGATAGTAGACTTCGTACCCTCGCATGCGCTTGTATCTGGCCAAGAAATCTTGTTGGGTATAACTGAAAGCATGCCCGATATGCATCCTCCCGGAAACAGTTGGCGGAGGCGTGTCGATTGAATAAACTTTCTTCTTTGTATGTACATCCGCTTTGTAAACATTATTTTCTTCCCAATACTTCTGCCATCGAGACTCAGCTTCCTTAGGATCATAACGTTGTGGTAATTCCATTTAGCTTGAAGGAGAATAGGTCTTTAAAAAGTTAATTATAAAAAAAATGTATTTTGAATGACTAAAATAAGAAGCAATACTTTTTCTTCATCTCTTCCAGTGCTATACTCACCACTCTCCAAGCTGATTTCTGGTCAAAAGCGCGATCATCGGACAACAACTCTGTCTTTTCATAATATGCCGGGCCCACTACATTCGGAGACATGCTCAGATCAGCATCAATCTTCTGGAACAAGGTAACAGTCAATGGTGTTAACGATTCAGAAGAATGAAAGTCTCCTTTAGGAACAGAATAATTATCATCAGCGGAAAAATACGACACTCTTCTTTTTGTACAAGAGACTTTTTGTTTTGTATTTACCAATTTTCCCGCTGCCGCTGTAAACAGAAGATATTCTCCTTGCGCATCTTCTTCAACTATATACTGAATGTCTCTCAAAACTCCTAATAGGATTTGACTTCGTACCCCGTAGATATGATCATGCACTTGAAATTCTGGTCGTTTCATGGGCGGCAGTTCATCGCTCCAGACGTGCAATCTGTATCCTGAATCTCGCCATGCTCCCTCCGAGAGGGACAGCTGCAGAAATCCATAGGGATGCAGGCGCACTTCTGCACCTCGTCTTGCTTCGATAGTTTCTACTAATGTAGACATGTTCATATTTTTCATCTTTATCACCAAAAGGAGAATAAGTGTTGTAGTAAGTATAAATATTATTTACAAGAAATGCTGAAGAGCATTGTACCTCTGTTTCTGATGGAAATAAAATTATTTTATGCTTATATCCCTTCAAGAGATTTTTTCTTTCGTATCCGCACTCTTGCTGGTGGGTAAAATTTGCCTTCTCCAGCAGGGAAATCTAAGGGATGCGGCTTGTAACTGGATTTAACTTCCAGTTCAATATATCCTTTCTCATGCAACTCTTGCATCCTTCTGTATTGCTGAGCCATTCTCTGCGAGGAACTATCCACAAATTCATTCTGTTTACCCCATTCAATGGAAAGATGTGCCTCTCCTCCCACTGACAATGATTGAAGAATGTTTTCTAATGCCAAGTGTTGGCCGGCCATATAAACAAAAGCCATATTAGATAAGATCAGATCCATATTCTCTTTAAGAGAGATGGGCATCCTTTCGGCTGGACAAGTGTAAAGGTAATCTGTGGGAAACATCACTGGTTCTACAGAAGGGCTTAAATTATGAGTAATTATAGTGTCAGTTAATTTTTTAGCATCATATAATGCAAGACCATTAGCGCCTCCAACATCGAATACATTGACTTTTTCCTTCCTGGTTGCATCCTGTATCCTTTTAATTGTTTCAAGGAAATGCTCATCTGTAATTCCGTATTCATGTAAATGGCGCATCCCATATCCTACTAAACAGTCACTTGTCCAACCAATACTCTTATATCCTGCAAACCAGCTTTCAGGATCACTAAGAAGATTTTTCTTTTTCATTATAGAAAGAGATTCGATCCCGGCTTTGGTAAGAGATTTAACAATCTTATTAAATTGTTCTTTCCTCCCAGGGTCGTAAGGAGATACAAAAAAGAATGGGAAATCAGGTAACCGAAGTTCCTTTGCTACATTTTCCGGTAATTCTTGAGAGGTGGCAAAAAAATATACCTCACGAGAAGTTAGCTCATGATATATTTCCCTGTTTAGGTACCAGCCAAGCAATTGTTTTGTGCTTGAATAAATAACTTCCTTGTCCCTTTGATTTAATTCCTTCAAAGGCTCAAAACCAAATATATCTTCTTCCAAAAATATTTGTGTTTCCTCTTCTGTCCAAGGTTGAAATGCTTCTTTTTCGATTCCTTCAAAAAATCGAGCTTTGATTTTTTCGTACATGAACTAATTTTGTTTGACGCCTGTTTATAAACATTTTTACCATTATTTAGAATATAAATTATAATAATAATCTTAGAATCTTAATCACTCACTCAGCTTACTTCCTCTGCTTTTACTCTCTTCCCAACCATTATTGGTAATCTGGATGAATTCTGCTTTTTCATGCATGCCTTTAATATCTTCTGCGCCGCAATAACTAATACCGCTCTGCAATCCTTTTACTAATCCTTTAATTACCTCGCGCACTGAGCCTTTGTAATCCACCAGAATGGCTACTCCTTCTACATAGACATCCAATTTTTCTTTCACTTTCTTACCTTCCGCATTTTCTTTTCGTTCATGGTTGCTGTCATACGAAGCGCTGCCCATATAGCGCTTGTAGCGTTTGCCATCTTTCATAATGATAAATCCTGGTGCTTCATCGGTTCCCGCAAAAAAACTTCCGGAATAAATTGTTGAAGCGCCAGCCGCAATAGCTTTAGCTACATCGCCAGGATACTGCATTCCTCCGTCGGCACTCACGGGAACATCATACCACTTAGCTACTGAAACGACATCCATGATGGCGGTAAGTTGCGGTACTCCCGAACCGGACATGATTCTGGTCGTACATACTGCTGATGGTCCTATGCCCACTTTTAATCCATCTGCGCCTGCTTCAATCAAATCTTTGGCTGCTTCTGCCGTGGCAATATTCCCGGCCATTAAATCAACCTGTGGAAATTGTTTCTTGAATTCCTTAATTTGTTGAATTGCCAGTTCAGAATGGCAATGGGCAATATCTAAAATAATGACATCTGCACCTGCATCAATCAACGCTTTAGCGCGTTCGATAGTATCCTTCACTCCTACTGCTGCTCCTACCCGTAACCGGCCGCGCTCATCTCGAGATGCATGTGGCCATTGTTCTAACTTGCGTAAATCTTTAGTAGTTATCAATGCCCGCAACATTCCCTGATCCAGCAATGGTAACTTTTCAATGCGGTGCTGATGTAAAATTTCTTTTGCTTGTTGTAACTCTATTCCATAAGGCGCAGTGATCAAGCGTTCTTTGGGGGTCATTACTTGAGTAATGTTTTTATCTAAATTTTCTTCAAATAAATAATCCCGAGGAGTAAAAATTCCCTGCAGTTCTTTACCTTCAACTACTAAAAGACTGGTCACTCCTTCCGCTTTCATGATCCTTACTGCTTCTCGTACGCTAATATTTGGCGGGACTGCCAGAGGGTTTTCAATTACATAACTAGTACTTTTTTTAACTTTCTTTATCTCTTCAACTTGTTCTTCAACTGTATTAAACTGATGAATGATTCCTAAGCCACCTTCACGAGCTATGGAAATAGCCATTCGATGTTCAGTGACTGTGGCCATGTTAGAGCTAACTAAAGGAATATTCAAAGAGATATTTCGGGTAAACTTTGTTTTAGTATCAGCTTCAGTTCGAGAACGAAGAGGGCTCCTTTTAGGAACGAGAAGAACATCTGAAAATGTAAGGCCTAACTTCATTTTGAACCATTTTTTATAGAGAGCACTCGAGTTTAAATATATTTTGGAGATGTATTATATGCTTTTCTAGACCCGTTCTGCAATAAAAGTCATCATAGGTTGACGACCAATTTCTGTTACCCACTGAGTTGGTTCGAAGCCTTGTTCTTTTAGTAAATGTAAATCTTCGTCGGGACTGTGAATAGTTCCTTGTGCGTATCCTCCGCCCAGAAAATAGGTTGCTTCCGGAAAATATTCTAACATTTTTATAGCTGCTCTGTTTGGTGCTTCTTGGTATTGATTATGTCCTAAATTTGCACATACTACCCTCACATCTTTTGCTATTTTTGTAACTAATTCTGGAGAATTAATATCGGTAGCAATTTTTGCTAATCCCTCGGTACTAAGACCGTTCAAAATAAGATTTTTCTCTAAAAGCGATACACGTTTACTACATAAATCGACTGCGGTAACTTTCGCTGCTCCATTCGTTTTAGCCACGAGGCTTAACAAGCCATCTGCTGAACCAAGTTCAAGAATATGCTGCTCTTTTACCTCAATTTGTTCCAGAGCATAGATAGCTATTGCTGAATAAGAGGCATATATCTTGCCCATTTGAAAAATGGTATCAAAATTATACAAAAATGTTATTTTTTCTTTTGCTTCTGGATATATTGGTTGACTAATCAAATCTTCTCTCAATCGGTGATCAACAAAAACTCGATCTCCGGTCCTGAACCAGTTTAAAGACCAATATGGGGCGGGTTCAAAAACTCGCTTTGTTTTCTGAGAAAAGCTGTTGGTAAATCTTCCCGCTTGCAGGAAAACATATTTATCACTTGGACCTTTAAAATGGTTGTTCTCAAGCCAGTCAGATTTTGTACGAAGATATTCGCATACCGCCGGAATAATAGTCTCATTGTCCATTGAGAAGAGACGAATTGCACCTACTTATAAAATATTTGTAGATTTCCACAATTCTTAAAAATAGGAAACTTCCTCAGTACTTTTTAATGTCTCAACCCTTTCTTTCTGATGAAGAGATTTTTGCTACTTTGGAAAATGTAGTTGATTCTATCTCTAAAAAAGTTCCTTCACGATTGCAACCTCGACCTTATAAATTTCCAGCTCAAGAAATAAAAGAAGAATTGCAACAACAGGGTTACAACCCCAAAATGTCTTTTGCTTTTCTTCGTGCTTGCTATTGGCATTTGCATGATCAAAAAGTATTGGATGTTGATCCTTCTAATCAGTGTTGTTTGACCGAAAAAATTACCGAAGACAAAAAAACAGATCTTTGTATGGAAATTTTCACTAAATACCACCGTTATCTCCAAGCTAACTATGAGCGTTCATTGACCAATCCTGATCCCTATCTGAAATCAGAAAAATCACCTGACAGTTCCCCTGGATTTGGCTTTTCCGAGTCCAGAGGAGGAAAATAATATTACCGGGCATTTTTCACCATAAATCTTAAAACCTGCTCTCGCTCTATCATGCTATGGCTCTTTTTACTATAAAATATGCACCTAAAAATTCCAGCCAAGTCTTCGGCCAGCAGTTAGCAGTAGCTCAATTACGTAATTTTGTACTTCAATATAAACAACAGCAGCATAAATCTGCCCTCCTGTTAGGCCCGATCGGCTGTGGAAAAACTTCATCTGTGTATGCCCTGGCCAAAGAATTGAATCATGACGTAGTGGAATTAAATTCCTCAGATCTGCGCAATGCTGATAATGTTACTCAATTTCTTAACGCTGCGCTAGGTCAGCAATCTCTTTTCTTTACCCCTAAAATAATTTTAATTGATGAAGTTGATAACATCTCCGGAGTTGCTGATCGTGGTTGTATTCCAGCTTTAATCAAAGCTCTGGAAAAATCTTCTTTTCCAGTCATACTTACTGCTAATGATGTTGACGATAGCAAATTTAAAGCCTTGGTCAAAAGCTCTCAAGTAATTCCTTATCACAAGTTGCAATATCGCACGGTTGCTCATTGCCTGCAATGGGTCTGTGAACAAGAAGAAATTAAATTTGATGAGAAAGCGATCAACTCTTTAGCCCGGCAGGTTGATGGAGATGTACGTGCCGCTTTGTTAGACTTGCATATTTCTTTTCAGAAAAAATTTCTATCCTTTACTGATGTAGCCACTCTTTCCGATCGTAAACGAACTGAAAACATTCTCAATGCCTTGATGATTATTTTCAAATCATCTTCTATTGAAACTGCTCTCCCTGCCTTAGAAAATGTTGATCTGGAACCGCGAGATGTAATTCATTGGGTTGATGAAAACATGCCCAAGGAATATCTTTCTGCCCAAGCTTTAGCCAAAGGATATGAACACCTCTCCCGGGCAGATGTCTTCCAAGGTAGAATTATGAATCGACAACACTGGCGTTTCTTAGCTTACATTAACGATCTCTTAACTGCAGGTATCTCCTCTGCTAAGGAAGAAAAAAATGCAGAATTTATTCCTTATCGAGAAACGATGCGCTTCTTGCGCTTATGGCAGTCTAAGATGAAAAATGCCAAGAAAAAAGAAATAGCACTCAAGTTAGCCGCCAAAACTCATACCTCCACTTCCGTCGCAGCGCAACAGATCCCTTATTTGCAGGTGATGTTCCAGAAAGGCGCAGGCGCTGCGGTCGCACAAGAATTAGAATTGAACGAAGAAGAAGTAGATTGGCTGAAGGCAAAATAAGTATAAATACAACATTATTTTTATAAATATCTTCTAAATTAAGATAATATGGGCCAAATTTCTTGGAATAGAAATCAGCACGAATCAAAAGTAGAAAAGTTCTATAGTACTGGCGTTGAAAAATTTGCTGATTATCACGGAGGATATCTTAATTTTGGCTTATGGAGCGAGGGTATTACCAACTACGAAGCAGCAGCAGAAAACCTAGTTACGCATTTGGGTAAACTCATTAACTTAGATAAAAATAGTATTCTTCTTGACGTTGCCTGCGGTACAGGGTCACAGGATATTTTACTCAATAAAACATTTCAATGCCGTATTCACGCGGTAGATGTTACCTGGAAACACGTAGAGCATACCCAACGCCGGATTGACCAGGCGAAGCTCAAGAAGCATGTAACTGCCTACCATGGCACCGCGACGGAGCTGTCTTTTCAAAACAATAGCTTTACTCATCTTACTGGTATCGAAGGTCCAGTACACTTTGATACCAGAGAAAAATTCTTTGAAGAAGCCTATCGGGTGCTAAAACCGGGCGGAGTCATAGGATTAGCGGATTATATTATCAAACGAAAACCTCGATCACTATTTGACAAATTTGTGGTGAAAATAACTACGAAGGTTTGGCACATCCCTAAAGAGAATTGTGATGACGCCGGATCGTATCAGGCAAAATTGCAAAGTAAAGGTTTTACCAATATTTTTTTTCGTGAATGTGGAGCTGAAGTCATTCCAGGCTATTATTTCGAGCAGAAAAAACCTGGAACTAGGCAGGCACTAAGAAAGATCAGGGGTTGGTTTGCTGCCTATCCCGGCCATTTGATTGATATTGCTGTCTATCAAGCTTTCAAGCGAGGATTGATAGAATACGTTTTTGTGACCGCGGAAAAACCAAACAATATTTAAAGTAAAACCGCTGAAGAAATAAAATGGCCAAAGATGGATTTGGAAATATTGTAAGTGACAGAAATCCAAATGATATTATAAATTCTATATTGAAATCAGATGATCCATCCTTGCAAGGGTTACAAAAGAATCTACAAGAACAATTATCAGAAAATGCTCTAACTGAAGCTGCGCAGAATGAATTTCTTGGTGCTTATGGAGCACTACCTACAATACCAGTATCAGATAATAAAAATAGATACATGAGCGAAATTTCTGCAATCATGCGAAAATATCAACATCCTAATTTTGAAAAAGGTGGTTTTCGCACTAATCAAGCCGGAAAAGCTTTAGAAGAAATCAAGGCCTATAGACAAAAGCATAATCTCTATTAAGAATCTAATCATCTCGTATCTTTCTTAATTCAAACACAAACTTTATAATTCTCCTTTATACTTACTACCTATGGCCCACACCGCGCAAGATTTAGCGACTTTCTGCAAAAAGAAAGGTTTCATGTACCCTTCTTCTGAAATTTATGGAGGAATTGCTGGGTTATACGATTATGGTCATCTTGGTACAAAACTGAAGCATAATTTTGAAAAGCTCTGGAGAGAATTCTTTTTAGGATTAGATGATAATTTTGTGGAGATTGAAGCCGCAAACATCATGCATGAAAATGTCTTCAAAGCTTCCGGGCATCTGGAAAACTTTAGTGATCCCCTTGTGAGTTGTTCAAAATGCGATTTCTCTGAACGGGCTGATCATTTTATCCAATCTAAAACCAAAACCAGGCATGAAGGGCTTTCTCCTGAACAACTGACTGTCTTAATTGAAAAAAATAAACTAGTGTGTCCCAAATGTCAATCAAAATTAAAACCGGTTTCAGTGATGAACATGATGTTTCCGGTGCAGTTAGGAACAGGCAAAGGATATCGTGGCTTTCTTCGCCCTGAAACTGCGCAGTCACCATTTGTCAATTTCAAGTTGCAATATGAATTGCAGCGTAAGAAGCTTCCTCTGGGCTTGGCAGTGATCGGCAAAGCTTATCGCAATGAAATCTCTCCGCGAAATTTTGTCCTTCGACAACGCGAATTCACCCAAGCAGAACTACAGATTTTTTTTAATCCCGCAAAAATAAATGAGCATAAATACTTTGATCTGATTAAAAATTACAAAATCAGGACCTTGTTGGTCAGCGACAGAAAAGAAGATCAAGTGGTAGAACGATCTGCTCAGGAATTACTCAAAAGCGGTCTTCCCCAATTTTATATTTATCATTTGGCCAAGATACAAGAGTTTTATTTTGAGGTGCTTAAGATACCTAAAGAAAAATTACGTTTCTATCAATTAGATGAAAAGGAAAAAGCGTTCTACAATAAATATCATTTTGACATTGAAATTGAACTGCAAGAGTTTGGATTTACGGAAGTAGGCGGCTTACATTACCGCACTAATCATGACCTTTCCGGTCATGAAAAAGTTTCCGGGCAAAAGATGGAAATTTTTGATGAAGAATCAGCCAGCAAATTTATTCCCCATGTCCTGGAACTTTCGTTTGGCGTAGATCGGAATGTCTATAGCTTGCTGGATTTGAATTATGATGATGATAAGCAAAGGGGTAATGTCGTACTTCACTTGCCTTCCCGACTAGCACCTTTTTTCTGCGCCGTCTTTCCTTTAGTAAAAAATAAGCCAGAACTGGTAGCTAAAGCAGAAGAAGTCTATTCACAATTAAAAAAACACTTTTCCTGCCTTTACGATGAAGCCGCGTCGGTAGGTCGGCGTTATGCCCGAGCCGATGAGATGGGCATAAAGTATTGCATTACCGTCGATTTTGAAAGTTTGGAAGATCATGCAGTAACCGTTCGTGATCGGGACAGTACTCAGCAGGAACGAGTTAAACTATCCCGGCTTCTGGAAAGGTTGTCAGAACTGCATTCTCATTGAAGCAATAGTCGTTTCAAGGTTTCACCTTCCGCTTTTTGTACATTCACACAGCAATTTTTATAAACGATAAAAAAATGAGTAGGAGAATGAAGCACAGCAAATTATCGGAACCAGAAACGCACAAATCAGGTTCTGTTACCTCTATCATTTTACTTATTTTAATTGCCGTGACTTTAGGCGTAGTGGTCTATCTCCTACTACAGCCCGGTCCCAGTGCGACAGGATCATCAATATCATCGATCTTATTGGCAGTTCTTGGTCTTACCGTATTAGTTTTAATCTGGTTTATGGTCTGGGAATTTTCCATTGCTAATCGCTTACGCAGGATGCTCAAAAAAACCTCTTCTCAGCTGGAGACCGAACCTACTGATATTGTAAAAGCTCACTACTTAAAAATTTACGATTTGTATATGAAATTGCCCGAGAAAAAGAAACAGAATTTTTACAGTCGAGTGAACGCTCTCCGCGAACGACTGGAAGAACAGTTACAAGCAGAAAAGGAATTAGAACGCCTGCTGGCGAAATCTGATAAAGGAAGTATCGCTGATCAAAAGAAAATTTATCTCAGTCTTTTTGCAAAGTATGAAAAGCTTCCTCGTTCAGTGCAGCACCAATATTATCCTCAGATAGTACAACTTCGTGATCGCTTGGAACGCGGACATTAGTAAATATCATCAATATACATCATATCCATACCTCTTACCCTCATGAAAATCAGCGAGATTCAAGCCAACCAAGGAAATATATCCTGCGAAGCGGAAGTAGTGGCAAAAGAAGAGCCACACACTTTTACCAAATTCGGTAAATCGGGCCAAGTATGTTCAGCTACTTTGCGCGATGCCAGCGGTGAGATAAGTTTAACCTTATGGAATGAAGATATCGAGAAAGTACAGCTAGGTAGTAAAATCAAACTAGAAAATGGCTGGTGTTCTGAATTTCGGGAACAGAAACAGCTTTCTGCCGGTAAGTACGGCAAATTAGAAGTCTTGGAAGCCAAAAAATGAAACTAAAACCCTCTCTACGGCAAAAAAAGCGGTATGTACTCTTTGAAATTCAAGCTGCCAAGACTTTTTCTCTAGCTGAAGTGAGTGAAGCAGTGGAATTTTCCTTGCAACGTTTCCTGGGCGAGTTGGGAATGGCTAAAGCCAGTCCTTTGCTGGTGAAAGAGAAATGGCACGAAAAAAAGCAGCGTTTTGTGCTTAAAGTTAACCATACCCATGTGGATGAAGTCAAATCAGCAGTGATATTAAACAAAAAGATTAAAAATACCCCTGTACTTATACGTTCCATTGTGATTTCAGGAACATTAAAAAAGATAAGCTCACATTTACTATAATCATATTTGAGGTGTTAAAAATGCAAAATAAACAACAACAAATGGTGGATAAGATGGGGTACGATCGCTCCATTACCATGTTTTCTCCCGATGGAAGACTATTACAAGTAGAATACGCTAAAAAAACGGTAAAACAAGGCTCTACTGCTCTTGGTATTGCTTGTAAAGATGGTGTGGTTTTTGTCGTCGATAAAAGAGTTACTTCCAAGCTTTTAGTTCCTGAAGCTATTGAAAAAATGTTTGTCATTGACGATCACGTTGCTGCGGCAGCTTCCGGTATCATTTCTGATGCTCGCGTGTTAGTTGACCGAGCGCAAATGCGCGCCCAACAACATTCCGTAACCTATGACTCTGCAGTAGACACTCTTTCCTTAGTAAAAGAGATCTGCGATATGAAACAAGTCTGCACTCAATCAGCAGGTTTGCGGCCTTTTGGTGTTTCCTTACTAGTAGGTGGAGTAGAAGATGACGGTAGTGTAAAATTATTCCTTACTGAACCATACGGCTTATACTTCCAGTATCGAGCAGCAGTTATTGGCGAAGGAGAAATGGAAATTGAAGCACAGCTTCAGAAACGCTACAAGGCCAGCATTACTGTCGACGAAGGATTGAAATTAGGCGTGACTTTGCTCAAAGAATTTTTACAAGCAGAATTCAACTTCGATCGTGTTGATGCTGCATATATTACTGTTGGCGAGAAACGCTTTACCAAGCTTAGCAATGACGAATTGAAGAAGCTGGTTAAGTAAGATTATTTTTTGTCCTTTAGTTCTTTTCTTTTTCTCTTTCTTTTCATTTCCTACCAATAAATTTTTAAATAAACCTGAATAAAAGCACTTGCGTGATAAAAATACGGAGGATTCGTGCCCACGCTCATCATACCAGCACGAATGAACAATAAAAATGAGTGAACTATTAGTACAAGAACGGAATGTAGTTGTTCCTGGAGAGGCTCTTGCCAAAGGCTTGGATTTTCTTCCTGGAGATAATACCTATCGAGAAAAAGATCAAATTTATTCTAAAGTTTTAGGATTAGTTGCGGTTTCTGGTCGAGTCATTAAAATAATGCCTTTATCCGGACCGTATGTGCCCAGAACTGAAGACAAAATAATCGCCAGAGTGATGGACATTACCATCAGCGGCTGGCGTTTCGAAACTGCTACTGCTTATTCTGCCATGCTTAATGTCAGAGATGCAACTACCAGATTCGTCAAGAAAGAAGAAGATTTGAGCCAAATTCTAGCTATCGGGGATTACGCCGTAGTTAAAATCATCAATGTTACTTCTCAAAATTTGATTGACCTGACTATGAAAGAACCAGGATTACGTAAGATCACTGGCGGCAGGATCATCAGCATCAACAGCCAAAAAGTTCCACGAGTAATTGGAAGACAGGGCAGTATGATTTCTTTAATCAAAGATAAAACTGGCTGTGACATTACGGTCGGCCAGAACGGCTTGATTTGGATTAAAGGTACTCCTGAAGGAGAACTAAAAGCTACCCAAGCTATCAAACTTATCGAAGCTAAATCCCACCTAGAAGGCTTAACCGAAAAAATGGAACAGTTTCTAGGGGAGAGTGCATAATGGTCTATTCAAAACGAGTCGATGGACGTAAAATCGACGAACTTCGTCCTATGGAAGCAAAAGCTGGCGTGGTAAAAAATGCCAATGGCTCTGCTTCATTTAAGATTGGAAAAACCTGGGCTATTGCCGGTGTGTACGGACCTCGAGAGGTCGTGCCAAGATTCATGGCTAATCCTCGACATGGTATCTTACGATGCCATTACACCATGATGCCTTTTTCCGGTTCCGGAGAACGTATCAAGCCGGGAAGAAGCCGCCGCGCGCAAGAAATTTCTATGGTCATGGAACAATCACTTGCTCCAGTAGTAGACTTATCTGCATTTCCTAATTCTGTGGTTGATATCTTTGTAGAACTTCCACAGACTGATGCAGGAACACGTTGCGCAGCTATCTCTGCTGCCTGCATTGCCTTAGCAGACGCTGGAATCCCCATGAAAGACATGATCAGTTCCGTTGCCGTCGGTCAAGTTGATGGCATGGTGGTGGCAGATTTGAATTATAATGAAGAAGCTTATCCGGCTATTGTCTCAGACATTCCGGTAGCCATGCTGCATAATACCAAAGAAATAACTCTTCTGCAGATGGACGGAGAAATTTCCAAAGCAGATTTGATTAAAGCCTTGGAATTAGCTAAAGTCGCTACAGAAAAAGTATACCAATTACAAGTCAAGGCATTAAAAGAAAAGTATGCTCTTGAGAATAACGAGGGTAAAAATGATAGTCAATAAAGAAACCATTGCTGAATTAGCAAAAGAAAATAAACGCTTGGACAACCGTTCTTTGACGGAATTCCGCCAGCCTATTTTAATTAACACTAATATCTCCTGGACTGCAGAAGGTTCTGCACGCGTCCAAATAGGAGAGACCGTAGTCATGGCTGGAGTAAAGCTTTCCATCGAGAAGCCTTACAACGATACTTCCGACGAAGGAGGCATTATGGTCAATGCAGAATTATCGCCGATTGCCAGTCCTGAGTTTGAAACTGGTCCACCCGGCATAAAAGCAGTGGAATTAGCTCGAGTCGTTGATCGCGGCATCCGCGAAGCAAAAGCGATTGACTTGAAAAAACTCTGCATCACTCCGGGAGAGAAAGCCTGGTTTGTCATAGTTGATATTATCGCTCTTAACGACGGTGGAAATCTGTTGGATGTAGCAGGATTAGCTGCCCTAGCGGCGCTGAAGACTGCAAAGTTTCCGGTAGTAGATCCGGCCACAGGCGCAATTGATTACAAGCAAAAAACTGACAAATCATTGCCACTAACCAAAGAACCATTACCTATCACCATTTACAAAGTTAATGGTGTATTAATGGTTGATCCAACCAATGAAGAAGAGAAAGCCTACGAAGCACGATTGACCGTAGGATCAGATGCCAAAGGAACTATCTCAGCTTTACAAAAAGGCGGCGATGTTCCTCTAAGTATTGAAGAAATCGGAAAAATGGTTGATCTGGCTTTGGAAAAGGCAAGCTTTTTACGAAAAGAGCTTACCAAAGCTCTCAAAATGTAAAATTATTGATGAAGGTACAAAAAATGGCAAAAACCAAATCGCAACCAACTGAAGAAGAGATGCACTACACTAAATACGAACGAGCCCGCATGATTGGGTCTCGTGCTTTGCAATTATCCATGGGGGCACCTTTTCTGGTGAAGTTAACTCCAGAAGAATTAACCAAAATGCGCCACGATCCTTTGGAAATTGCCTTGATGGAATACGAACAAGGAGTGCTTCCTATCACCGTTAAAAGACCTAAAGCAAAAGTCAATTAATTTTTTCTTTTCTTTCGACATATCTGATATTATCTGAAACGATGAATAAAACAATTACTTCAGAAAAATTGCAAAAATATTTCTCTATCACTACCGAAGCTTTAGAAAAAGCGAGCGCTGCTCGCGATACTGCCCGGAAACAGCAGGCTGATGATTTCTTAGATATGGCCTCTCGCTATGTACAAGATGCACATTACTTTCTTAATGAAAAAAAAGATGCAGTCCTGGCCTTTGCCGCGCTTAATTATGCTCATGGCTGGCTTGATGCCGGAGCCAGAATTGGCCTCTTTAAAGTAAAGGACAGTAGGCTATTTACCGTCGATTCAGAATAAGTAAAGGTACTACTAACTAGTACTAAACTCCAAAAGTTTTATAAATGAGGGGTATTCTGGAGTATATAGGTTAAGAGAGAGGTTTCTTAGGTGTTTAACAAGATTCGCGGAGACATAAAACTATGATTGTTCAAAAGGATTTTTTAGAAAGATTGAAGGATTTTGGCTTAAATTCCTACGAACGAAAATTATGGATTGCTTTATTGTCACGCGGAGTTTCTACCGCAGGAGAATTATCTGATATTTCTAACGTACCTCGCTCTCGAGCATATGATGTTCTTGAATCATTAGAAAAAAAAGGTTTCATTATTGTAAAAGTAGGAAAGCCCATTAAATATTTAGCAGTTTCACCTTCCGAAGTTATTGATAGAGTTAAGAAAAAAATATCCGAAGAAGCAGATGAACGCGGTAAAATGCTTTCCCAGCTTAAAGATTCTGAAGTTTTGGAACAATTAAATTCTTTGCATGTCGAAGGTATCGCTTTAGTTGATCCTACTGATAAATCTGGCTCTTTCCGTGGTCGAGATAAAGTATATGAACATCTTTTCTTAATGTTCAAAAACGCTAAAAAAAATATTACTATCATGACCTCTACTCAAGGGTTGGTTAGAAAACACGATTTCTTTGTCAACCATTTGCGTCGAGCTGCAAAAACCGGTGTAACTGTACAAATTGTTGTACCTCCTAATGCTGATAAAGAATTAATTGAAACCTTCTCCCAGTTTGCCAAAGTTAAAACCAGTAAAAACAGTACTACTCGATTTTGCATGGTAGATGGAAAAGATTTATTGCTTTTCTTAACTGACGACCAAAAAGTGCATAAGAGTTACGATTGCGCAGTTTGGGTTGAAGCACCGTATTTTGTAGACTATTTCGGCAAATTGTTTGATATGGAATGGAAAGCGAATAAATAAGCTAGGTGTTCTATGAAATGGTTGCGTTTTTCTCCTCTGCTGTTCTTTTTTTGTAATTCTACTAGTGCTATGCAGCAGCCAGTTATTGAATGTAAAGAGCGTAATCCTTCTTCACAATTATATGCAAAAGTATGTCGTTATGATCTTAACGGTGACGGTATCTATGAAAAGATAATCAGTCATGTAGAACGTGACGACAATAATGATGGCTGGATAGATTATATTGAAGATTGTGTACGAGAAGAAGATTATTCCATTAAAGAATGTGCGATTGGATATGCTAATTCGCATTTGGTTAAGGCAAAATATCCTGTGGAACTTTAAACCAATCAATACCTTTTTATAATAAATTCTTTTAATTAAACTATGAGGACAAACAGTAGTTTAGAAGATCAGTTAGAAGTTTCTGGAGTCAGAAGAATTTCAACGTACGAAAAAATCAAACGTATCAATGAAGTTGCCGATGAGGTAAAAGAGATAAGAATGAAAAATAGCCTATTTTATAGAGCATGGTACGGTTCTGCTGATTATATTAGAAATTTGTTTAAATAATTTATATCAATACCTTTTTATAATCCTATTTCTTCCTCGATATATGGCCGATTACAAGCAAGTTATTTTGGTACGTCAAGACTTACAGCTCCCTAAAGGTAAGCTCGCAGCTCAGTCTGCACATGCTGCAGTGGAAGCAGTGTTGAAGTCTTCAGACAAAATAGTGTCCGCCTGGCGAAAGCAAGGTATGCCTAAAATTGTTCTCAAAGTGAAAGATGAAAAAGAATTATTACTATATCTGCAGAAAGCCAAAGATGAAGAATTAACTACTGCTTTAATTACTGATGCCGGCAGAACCGTGGTCACACCAGGAACAAAGACTTGTGGAGCAATAGGTCCCGATGATGAGAAGAAAATTGATCACGTAACCGGAAAGCTTCCTCTCTTATAGAAAGGCGAAACCTTTTTAAATAACCCCTTTTCTAAAGCTTTATCAGGTTATTAACATGAAAATTCCTAAAATGATCAAGAAATTCTGCCGGTTCTGCAGAAAACATACCGAACAGAAAGTCGCTCAAAACAAAAAGAAAGCTCCTAGTTCTTTAAGCCGAGGTTCAAAGTATCGCGCCAGATTGCGAGGGGCTGCTCGAGGTATGGGAAATTTAGGCAGGTATTCTAAGCCAGCAGTAACTAAATTCAAGCGCACTGGTGCAAAAAGTACTAAAAAAACTGATCTTCGCTATACTTGTGCAGTCTGTAAAAAAACAAGCTCCCAAAGCAAAGGCATGAGAGCAAAGAAAGTGGAGTTGGTATAAAATGATGGAATCTCCTAATAGCAAATTCATTAAAGTTCGATGTTCTAAATGTAAGAATGAACAAATCATTTTCGGCAATGCTTCCAGCATCGTAACCTGCTTAGTATGCAGCAAAGAAGTAGCCTACCCAACCGGTGGAAAGGCTAAGATTTCAGCTCGTGTTTTGGAAGTCTTGGAATAAATTTTTTATTCTTATCGTGGTTTTTGGTGTACAGGTTTTATGATAAAAATAAGACGAAATATACTTGTACCCCAAGTTCTTGATGATAGATTAGCTCAGCTTGCAGAATTAGGGGAAGAAACAAACGGAATCTTAGTTTGTAAACCTCAGCAACAAGGACACCTTCTTAATTATGAGACTAACGCTTTGTATGTCACTGCTCTGGGAACATCACATCAGGTCGTTGCTTCTCCTACTATGATGAGAATGCTAAATCTATTCTTCCAACATAATCCCCAATACCACGTTGTGAAATGGCATACTCACTGCCGAGGAACCGGGGAAGAATGGTTCTCAAAATTATCGCGCGGAGATATTGATCATTATCAAGGTCATCTCGAAGTAAATTCTTTCTTTATCGGGATGATGGTTTCACCTACTCAAAAAATTCTGTATGGTCGTGGTGAGATTTCTCTGGAAGTAGTTCCGACTTCTCCACGGTTTGAAAGAGAGGAAAGAGTAATTCTTCAAAAGTTGGAAAATGCTGCTATTGAAGTTGGATACCAAGGACTTCCCACTTTTTCTACTACGGCAAGAAGATAAATTTCTCTCCAAACATTTATAAATGAATCCGGAGGTTAGAATCTATGCTCTACAAAAAGAAAGGCTATCCGGAAGAAGAAGAAATTCTACTCTGTAAAGTCAGTAAGATCTTTCCTAACTCAGTCTTCGTAGAACTCTTAGAATATGGCGAACAAGGATTAGTTCACATCTCTGAAATCGCTCCTGGTAGGATTCGCAATCTTCGTGATTATGTTACAGAAGGCAAGCAAATTGTCTGCAAAGTCCTGCGCATAGATCAATCAAAGGGACATATTGACTTATCCTTGCGCCGAGTAAATTCGCATCAGCGCCAAGCTAAGCTGGATGAAATCAAGCAAGAACTTATTGCTGAAACCTTGATCCAGAATATGTCCAAAAAATTACAAAAGCCCATGCAGGAACTTTATCAAAAAGTGACTGAAAAAGTGTTCAAGGAATATTCTCATTTGTATCTTTGCTTTAAAGACGTTGCTGCGGGAGAAGCTAGTCTTGAGAAACTCGGTTTAGACAGCATCTTAGCAGCCCCTTTAACCGAAGCTATTGTCGATCGATTCAAACCTGCCAAAATTACCGTAAAAGGCGAAATAAAAATGCAATCCTATGCTCCTAACGGCATAGAAAAAATAAAATCTACTTTACAACAAATAGAAACAGTTTCTCCCACCATCAGCGTTTTTTATCTGGGCGGCGGTCGTTTTAAAGTTACCATTGAAGATATTGATTACAAGCCCGCGGAACAAAATATCAAGCGTATTGAAGATGTCCTGGCTCACTTTAATGATAAACTCTCTACTGCTTCCTTTGAACGGGAGAAGTCAGAGTAATTACTTGCATAAATCACTAACCAAATCATAAAACAGCATGGCCGAACATATCTATAAATGCATCAAGGACTGCTCCTATACTATGGAGAAAGTGTGTCCTCGTTGTAATACTGCAACTATTCTTCCTCGACCACCTAAATTCTCATTACAAGATAAATACGCTTCTTTACGCCGTGAGTCGCGGAAAGCTGAATTACAACTAAGAAATCTGTATTAATCAGAAATTATATTACTATGTTTGAAAATTTAAAAGAATTATTCCTAATCTCACTAATTTATTTTGATCTAATGTAACATAAAAGTAATGGCATCACCATTATCATAAATCCCTTTTACATCCCCTTCTAGAGTTAGTTGAGGATTACTGGTGGAATTTTTGTCTGCCGTAAGTGACCCCTTAAAGTACAACATTTTTAATTCTTCACTTTCTAAAGTATATTGAAGCTTTTCACCAACCTTTAATTTCCCATCGCCTCGAGGAAGCTCCAAATCTTTTAGTTCTATATTCTGCAATTGTAAGAACTTATAATCCAATCCTTGGAAGGAAATTGGAACATTTTTTTCTGAAGAGAAGGCAATTCCGTTAATTGAAATGCCCCGGGCTGTTCCTGATAAAGAAACTTCTGAAGATTTTAAATCCACGGTGCCCACAAAATTATGGATGGAAAGCTTTACTTCTCGTAAGTTGTTTAACTCTAGCTTGTCTCCATTAACTTTTACAGTAGTGGAAAGATCATTAAATTCAAGGTTTACATCATCAACCGTCGCATTTTTCTCAAAAGTAGGAATTCTGTTAAACGTAAGAGCTAAAGGTATAGTGCGGTACAAATTGACTTTACTTCCTTCGTTAGCTAACTGAGCCAGTTCTTGACCTACATTTTGTTCTTTTGGTCCGGTTACTTTTTCAGTAGCATTTCCAGCATACCCTACAATAGCGCTTACAAAGCCGGTGCTGGTATCACGATGCCCATTAGCATATAATAAGAAAAATAATCCCCCTAAGACGAGAGTGACCATGAATATGTAAAAGCGAAGATGCGACTTATGTCCTTGTTGCGGAGCTTGGTTAAACATGTGGCCACTTCTTTACGTATTAAGGTAAATTTAAACCTTTGGCTTTAATAAACTTTTTGGTATGAAAAGAGTATGGAAAAGTCGCCGCCTAGGCCTTAAGGCGAACGAGGAACAACGAGACGTAAGCTGTAGATTATTGTTTGGTTTTTCTAGATTCTATGGAAAGAAACCAACCGAGTGAGCGGCCAAGGCGACTTTTTGATTCAGTTAACTGGGGTATGGAAAGTTTATATATTTCCTAAAAGAATCTCCCTAAAGAATCCTATCTATGCCAGAACTGCCTGAAGTTGAAACCATTGTACGACAACTAGAACATAAAGTAGGTCGGAAAACAATTCAAAAGGCGGAAACGTATGATAAGATGGTTGATTCCAAAATTAAGAAGCTCTCTTCTGTTTCTATCCAAAAAGTATGGCGGAGAGCCAAATATATCATCATGGAATTAAATAACAGCCGTTTTGTACTCACTCATTTAGGCATGACCGGGCACTTTCATTTTATAGACAAAATACATATTGACAACAAACATGAACGTTTTATGGTAGCGAAGTTTTTCTTTTCCGATGGTTCTTTTTTGACTCATAATTCCATCAGAAAATTTGGTCATATGAAATTAGTAGATAAAAAACAACTGCAACAAGTCCTAGACAGACATGGTCCTGAACCATTGGAAAAAGATTTCACTCTCCCTCGCTTTCAAAAACTTCTCGCTACAAAATCTCGAGCTAATATTAAAACCACGTTGATGGATCAATCGGTCATTGCGGGAATAGGCAACATCTATGCCCAGGAAGCGTTGTATTACGCTGGTATTTCTCCGCTACGTCAGGCAGGATCGTTATCCTCTGCTGAAGCAGGGCAATTACGTCATCATCTGCGCAGAATCCTGCAAAATGCGATAGAACATCACGGTACTACTGTAGACAATTATAGTAATCTGGAAGGCAGCGGCGGGTTTCAAAATTATTTAGCTGTCTATCAGCAGGAAAAATGCCAAAAGCAACATCAGTTGGAAAAAATAACCCTTGGTGGCAGAGGAACTACCTATTGTCCAAAGTGTCAGAAGTAAAGTAGCAATATTGTTAAATTAATTATATGTTAAAGTAATTGTAAATAAAAAGAGGTGCACTTATTGGTTTTCAAAGAACTATTGCAGAAATTGAAAAAAGTTCAGCAAGCTGCTGCTAGCCGTACCAAAAAGAAGACAAAAAAAGCAAAGAGCAAAAAAACAACCAAATTAAAGTCGATCAATAAATCAGATCAACAACTCCCTAATCGCTTCCTGAAATTCTATCACAATAACAAGGGAAGATTATTAAAGGAGCGAAAATCACTCTATCATGACAAGAAACGCAATGGTATTTGCGTGCGCTGCAGCAAAAAAGTTCTAGTAGGAATTATCTTTTGTGAATATCACCAACAGAAACAAGTATTCTACAATAAGCAGGCGAGGCAACGATGAAGATCATCAAAGTCAAGAAAAAAATAATCATTAACAAAAAACGAAAGAAAAAAGAAGATCAGTGGGAAGTAGATCCCCATTCAGATTATCCGGTGCATGAAAAGTACACGGAAGAAGAGCCGGTGAAACACTAAAAGAAAATAGTTGAAAAAATTAAAATATAAAAAACATCATTTACCAAACAGATTTACCCCCCCCCCCGGTGAATACGTCCAAGTTTCCAGAACTGGTAGGCGGAAAAGAGGAAAAGAACAACCATTCCTATGACCAGTGTAATCAGCAAATTCTTGGTGGTGGTTTGGGAAGAATCACGCGAGTCCAAATACGTTTTCGTAATTTCAAAAGAAACGGAACTTTCTCTCGAAACATCTTTATAATTTGCTCGGACTATTACGCTGTATATCCCTAAAGGAAGGTTTGAGGGGAGAAGCAGCTCTTTCACGGTTTGTATTCTGATAAAGCCTCCTTTTGTTTCAGAAAGTCTGGTGATGATGTTACCTTCTTTATCTTTAATCACATATTCTATTACTACATCAGTAATAGTATTGTTCTGTTGATAACCCACTAAATTGATTTGAGTATCTACTAATATTGAATCCCCCTCTGATATATGCTGGTACCCTTCTGGGATTTCTACATTTACTAAGAGGAGTTCTTCTGCTTGGGCTAGAGAGAAAGCTAACGGCAATACTAATAACCAGACTAAAAAAATTCTGTTTTTTGCCCTATTTTCCATCTGCATTAATCACTTTCCTCTTCTGAGTACAAATGAATAGATCAATAGTATCATCGCCGCCAAGGCCAGCACTACTGGTACAACTCTCTCAACTAAGACTCTTTTCAGTTTCTCCTGCTTGGCGATCTCTACTTGCTTCAGAATGCTCATTTCGTCATATTGATTATGAAATTTGTTCCAAGGGCGGATTCTTTCTCCAGTAATCAAGTTGTAAAAATAGGCTGTAGTCTTATCCTCATATTTTATCTTCCTGCCCGTAATTGGTTCTACCCATAGCTGCAAGTTAATATCTAAATTGATTCCTTCCTTTCCTAATGGATGGACAAGATTATTTAATTCAAAAGTTTGATCAGCATGGTAATCAGTTTCATATCTATAGACGGTAAGACCGTCAATGGTTTCTTCATCTTGAAATTTCATATAGGCAGGCGTATTGTAATTGATGTGCCAATAAATGAAATTCTGTCCCTTCTTCAGGTTAGGTGGAGCAAACAAATATCCTTCCCTGTTTTTATCACCATAACCTGGAACATGTCCCCTCGTTTTAGGATCAATCCCATAGATTCTTTTTACAGAAAATATTTCCTCGCCGTCTGATTTCTGCACCTCAAAGATATTTTTTATTAACAGAACCCCGTTTTGTTCCCCAATAACCTGTAAGGAATGCTCAGTATTGGAGACAATCTCTCCACTAAATTCCTGCCTTTCCGCATCATAAAAATTGTCTCGTGACAACACCAGCACTTTATAACTAAAATCAGCGGGAAGTTTGGTTAATCCTGGTGCGACACCTAAAAACCATATTGGTATAAACAATATTAGTGCAAATCCCAAAAACATAGTTATTTTGTGTCTTCTTTTTGTAGGCGTTAATATCTTATTCTTCGCTACAGCATTTAGTATCTTATAATCCAGCCAGCCAAGCGTAAGGATCATCAATAATCCGCTTATGATTAAAATAAAATACATCTTTTCTTGAAACTGATCTTTAATGATTTCTGTGAGACTTATTATTTCTGAAAGTTCTTTTTGGGTATGCAGTAAGAACGCTGATTCAGAATTAATAACCAGTTCGTGCAGCCTTTTCCACTCTGCACTCAACTCCGTAGGTAATGTATCTCTTTTCCCGCTCTTTTGGATAGATTCCACTTCTTTTAGAAATTCTTCGTGTTTTAAATCAAGGAGCTTAATTTTTGTTTCTAGATCTTGTAGCAACAAGTATGACACCGTATCGTGCTGATTATTATTTTCTACCGAAGAGTGCAATTTATGTAATTCTTTAAGCCGCAGGGAGGTAAGATCTTTTAAAGCAGAAATATCCGATTGGAGATCTTTCTGATTCATGCTTATATCATTGAGGATTCTAAGATGAGAATTTTGGATGTTGAGACATAAAAAACGGATGCGGGTTATAAGAACATTCTGTTCGGAAACAGGAATGCTCAGCTCTTCACTTACCAGCTCTTGCTTCTGCAGAAAGAGGGAATGATTGTAAATTAACCCTACACTAGCCAGAAGAAAAGGAAGCAACAATATTGCGGAAACATAAAGCAACTTATGAGTATCCTCTGTTTTCGCAGATTTTTTCCGGGAAATATACATCTACCTCTTTTTATCAACTTCTATACCTGTACTTGCTACTGTGTATGTAAGATACTCTCTATATAAAATTTTCCTTAATATTTACGTAGAAATCCCTCTAGTCACTATTATTCTAAATATAAACAAATACCCAAAAGGAAGGGAGTTATTGTAAATTTTTAACTTTTCCAAACGCTAGAACTTCCTTCTCTCCTACCACAAACACATCAAAATTCTTGATATCTTCCAAAAATGGGCTGAGAATTTGTTCTTTCAAAACATCTGTTCCCTCCAATAGCGGATTAAAGCTGGGAACGGCAATTAATTCCTTCAATTCTTTTTTGCTATTTTTTCCCTTGCTCTTCCATGTACCTTTCAAAAAACATTTGTACTTTTCCCACTTGCTGCCTTCACGGATAGTGATGGCCGGATGTTCATGGCCGATAACAATCCGTTTTGCTGATGTTTCCACCAATTCATCACCATGCACGATTAACGTATCACCTATCTTATACTCATTAACCACCACCACACCTTTTTTATCGGCAATTGGTTTAATGATCGGATCATGGTTGCCTTTGATGATAATAACCTCTTTTCCTTGACGCAACAAAAAATCTAAAAATTCCAACACCTCTCGCCATTCTTGGCGCAGTACTGTTCCGAATTCATGTTTTAAATCCCCGTTAATGATGACTTGGTTGATTTTTACTTGCTTGAATATTTTAGTTAATTTATCTACGATCTGTTCTAATTGTGATCGCGGTACTAAAACTCCTTTACGATGCAAGGCTTCTTCATAGCCTATATGTAAATCATTGATGACCAGCACTCTCTCTGCTTCAAACCACAACGCGGTGTCCACAGTTTTGATACCTTTGCTTATCTCCATCTTCTCTCTATTTTCTCTCTATCTAGCTGTTTTTAGGAAGAAATATTTATAAATCAATTGCCTCACAATCAAACTTATGCCTCGGTAGCTTAGCGGTGGAGCAGATGGCTGTTAACCATCAGGTCACCAGTTCGAATCTGGTCCGAGGCGCTCTTATATTTTCTGATCTTTTCCATTTTAGTTGGATTATTGAATCCAATCAATGACAACCAATTACCTAAGTTCTTATTTCCAGGAATCTCTAAACGGTAATTTTCTTTCCCTTTATGGCTTACAGAGCCATAAAAACCATATCTCTTCAACTGAGATAAAATTTCAATAAGAAATGCTTTTGATTTGCTGGTAATTTCAATTCTAGGATAGTACCTGTAGCTTCTATGTTGCCTACTAAACACAATACAACCATCTGTATCAGCAAGACCGCGGACAAAAGCAAAGAAATAATCTTTATCTTGCAATATCACAGGAGGTATAGTTAGATTTCTATACTTGCTTCCAATAGGTAAATATTCTGATAGTTCTTCAAAAAGAGCTTTATCTGAGAATCTGATAAAGAGTGTTTCTTCATCCTTTCTGAACTCTATTTTCACTTCCTTATTAAACAATTCCTTAAAAAGATTCTTTGTAATTGAAGTATGATATTCTAAATCATTGATTTTGTGTCCAGCGATGTAAACATATCTTGCTCTGCCGGTGTGGGAAAGACATCCGTCTCCATACATTAATCCGATCAATTCAGCATATTTTACGTTCATTTTCAATCACCTCTTTTTGTTTTCACTTTAAACAAAGAGTCAAAGAAAAGAGGCAGTTCAGCGAAACTTCTTAAATTTCTTCTCTGCCAAAGGCTGAAAGAATTTTATGGATGTTTTGCGTTGTCCTCTTTGATTATTAGGTTACTAATCCGGCCTTGTAAATTTTCTCAGCAATTTTTCTCATTAATTCTTGATCTTGGGATTTCTTAAATAATAATTCCCCATAACCATGGACAATAACTTCTATCCCTTCCACTTTTACCACCAGCAAAATGGGCGTTTCTAAAATCAGTTCAAAATGTGATTTAATCTTTTGTAAATGAAGTTGCTGTTGCTTTTTTAATTTAGCTGAATAAGTTGCTTTGGTCTTGCATTTTTCTAAGGTGAACTCCATCATCTCTGTCAATTCCTGACAATTTATATAAAATTATGTTAAAATTATATCAAATATATCTACCTGATCTCAAAAATATTTTTTTTGCTAACCGAATGATTTATATATCTAAATGCATTTTCTAAGTCTATATTATAGTCATGAATTAGAGGTGATAGTAGAATGGTTCAAAAAAAAGGAGGAACTGCTTTAAGTGGTAAGGGAAGTGTCGAACTTCATCGTTTAGCTCATTATGCGTTCTTCATAGGTGTTGCATTAGCATTATTAGTTGGTATTTTTCATCGAGTCTTTGATTCTATGCTTGGTGCAGATGCATCCAGGGTCTACGTCACGACTTTCGTCCTCTTAGGAACTCTAGTTGGATTATTTAACTTAACCGCTAAAGAAACTGTGCCTTTTTTAACTGCTGCAGTAGCTTTGATGCTTGCAGGCATTGTTAACCTTAACTTAGTTTATGGTGTCGGTGACATTTTGCGGCCAAGCTTAAGCAACATCGTCGTTTTCGTGGTCCCTGGAGCAATTATCGTGGGCATGAAAGCAATCTGGCGTTTGGCTTCAGATTAAATATTTTTTTAAGTTTATTTTTTTAGATTTATTTCAATTATTTAACCCAGTTAAATCTAAGTTTCTTCTAATTTTATATTGTTATCAACTATATTGAATAAATAATTAGAATAATCAACTAAAATCATTAGAACAATATTAAATCCTCTCCGCAAATTAAATAGAAATAAAGTAAGATTGTAATGTTTATACGTTCTTTAATTCTGACTGGATGGCTCTAACCTTCTCCATCTTCTGTTCTATTAAGGCTAACTTATCCTTAGCCGTAGCTTTTTTCTTGGTAATGGTTGCTTCTTGCTTCATAAGTTCAGAAATTTTATTACGTAAAGAAATCTCTTTATCCTGAGTACTACCTAATTGAGAAGAGAAATTACCCATTTTTAATTCTAACTTTTTGCGAGTAGTGCGCAAACTTTGTAATTCACGTTCCAAGTCTCGCAACGCGCCACCCAGAAGTTCACGGTCTTTATGCAACCACTTCTTGCCACCTGCGCCATCGTCCATATCCATAGAAGAAGACTTTGAAACTCTTTTAACCTTGCGCTTTACTTTTTTCATAGCTTTTCTCTTTTTGACAATCTTCTTCTTTTTTCTCTTCCTGATCGTGGAGAGAACTTTACCCTGGCTAGATGCAGGAATGAAAGAAGTGTCTGATGCCTGAGTCTTTACAATTTGCTCTTGCACTGAATTTATAACTTGGCTCTCTTCGGGAGTAAGCGCCGCTTTTTTTCGTTTAAACTTATCCCAAAAACCCATTATTCTCACTTCTTTTTATAATTTAATAAACACCAGGTGTATATAAATTTTTTGTCCTAATAAGATCATTATTATCCATTACTTTTCTCAACTTAACTATTCTTTCTGATAATCTCATCTAATTTTCCTTTCAGTTTTTTGTAAGTGTCCTCTTTGATATACCCGCGACTATGTCCTTCTTTTAACAAGGTTAACTTTCGTCTATATTCGGACATATCTCGTTTGATTATTGTTTTTGGCTTTACGACTGTTCTTTGGATAGTTCTTTCTTTAATAATGGTCTGGGTCTTTGACTTGGTAATTTTGCGGCGAGTAAATACTAATGCTATTCCTATCGTCACAATAAGTACAAACATAGCCGGAATAGCCCAGAGTAATGTTCGTCCCCCTGCCAATGAAGCTAAGCCGGCCAGGGCAGATACTTTTTCCTCTCCTTTTACGGTAAAGATTTCTGTTGCCGTGGCAAAAGAATCAGCATACTTCATCTTAAGAGAAATCACATACTGTCCGGGCGGAAGATTTTTTGGAATAAGGATAGTTTTGGTAAATGAAGCTTGCTTCTGAAGAGAAATCTGTTCTTCTTGGTTGTAAATGACTTGGTTAGATTGATCAAAAATTTCATATAACAAAGTGGCGTTTTCAACCGGCAGGTCAACTAAATTAAATACTGATACTGCTATTCGCAAACTATCGCCTGGCTTTACTATTTTTTCACGAATGTCTAAACTTCCATCAAGCTTGACTACATCTGATTCAACTTCAGCTACCACATTAATAACTTTATTAAATTCTTTTTTGGCTAAAGCAGTTATAGTGACAGTTCCGGTATACGTTCCCGGAGGTACATCACGGAGAGGATTGAAAGTTAATAATATGGGTTGCTTACTGCGTACTGGTAATGGGAAAGAAGTCGGTTCGACGGTCAGCAATTTTTCCATGGAGTTGACAATTCCGACTTGCAAGTCTTGCATCCAATCCTGAACGACGACAATTTTCTTTTCTAGAATCTGAGATTGATGAAGACTGATTTTGAGAACATCATCGCTTAAAATAATTCCTTCCCTTACTACTTTTATACTTAATTTTGGTATTCCTTTTTCTATCGATAGTAAAGTGATGGAAATATCTTTGCTCTTGTCGCCATCTAAATCTACTTCTTGACTTTCTCCGATGTGTAAGGTAAGATACTGCGGTTCTGAGCTTACCACGATTGTGGCGGTATCTGTTCCTACTTTAGTAATTTTGATCGAATGAGTTTCTCCACCAATCCAACTAAAAGTTAAGGCGTGGGCATTATCTAAATTTACCTCTTGCGTTTCTATGTCTGGAGTAATTTCAACACTTTCTTTAGGGCCACTTGCTCCGCTAGAACTGCTTCCTCCTCCTCCGCCGCCTCCACCGCCGCCACTTGATCCGCCAGAACTTCCATTTCCTGCTGCAGCTTCTATGGTGAGGGAAAAAGTTGTCGTGGCATTAACAGCGATATCACAATTAGACGCATCTTGGACAGTGATGATTATATTGCTAGTCCCTATATTTGCCGTTGCTGGAGTGAAACTAATATAGCCGCTCCCATTAATATTGAATAAAGAGGAATCGTCAAAATAAGCTATGCTGGTATTAGCTCCATAAAAGGTAGCAGTCACTTGCAGGTTGAAGGCAGTTCCTACTGTTGCTGTTTGAGCACTAATAGCGGCGATGCTGGGCGCTCGAGCATTGCATAAAGTGGCTGATCCGGTAGCAGTAGTTGATGCCGCTGCCGTAATTTTGTCAGCAGAAAGAAATACAATACAAAAACTAGCAATATTAATCACTAAAAGTAATATAGATACTACTAATATCGTCCTCTTTTTTAATTCCATCTCTGTTCTACTAAGAAAGAATTAGGCTATAAATAATTATCTTTTTTGTATCCTATTATTTTTATTCAATTATATTAGAATGTGCGTTTTATTGAATATTCTCATCGATCTCTTTTGCTACTGATATCAGCTCTGCAAAAATAGATTCGGTGTCCTTGCGTAAATCATCAATGAGGCGAAGTAAACTTTGCTCTCGTAAAAGATATCCTTCTTTTTCCCGAACTACGATTCCTGAATCCATCAATTTAATGAGATGATGTACTACTGTTCCTCGGCTTAAATGGAGTCTTTCTGCAATTTCGTCCGATGAGACGGGAGCTTCCGGCCTTTTGACTAAAGTAATAAAAATCCTAAAACAGCTGCTATCTTTGTCCCGTAACCCAAACAATCCTAAGGAATTACCTAGCCACTGCAGGTCTGCATTAGTATTTCCTGCTCCGATCCGGCGTAATTTTACTACTGTCACTCTTTTAGTCATGCCATTGAGATAATTCTCGTATTTTTAAGGTTTACCCGAAATATTTATATATTTGGCCGATTCCAAGCCAACAAGGTTGACCTAAGATCAACGAGAAGTAAGGGATCAACCCCAAGAATCAACCTCATAAAAGATATCACCAGGATCGCAATGACTACAAAAAAAGAAAACAAAATGGAAAGTGGGGAAGAAAAAGCAGCTGCAACACCGTTGCCGACTTCGCCCCCTTCGCCGACTTCAGCCTCTAGTCCTACTGTTACGGTAGAAGAACTAACTGATTTGGTTAAGCGTACCCAGGCTAATTTTGAAAATTACCGTAAGCAAATGCAGGTACAGATTGAAGAAATCAAAAAAATGGCCGCCCGCGATGTTATTAACCAGTTGCTGCCGATAGTGGATAATTTTGATCTTGCTCTGAAAACGGTAAATCCCGAAAAAGTAGATAAGGTAGATAAAGAATTCATTCAGGGCATCGAATTGATTCATTCTCAACTATTGCAACTCCTACAGCGAAATAATGTGCTGGCGATAGAAACTATCGGGAAAAAATTTGATCCTTATTATCATGAAGCTTTAATGAAAGCTCCTTCAGAACTTCCTGCTGATACCATCATTGAAGAATTTCAAAAAGGATTTATGATGCACGGCAAAGTGCTGCGCCATGCTAAAGTAAAGATCAGTTCTGGACCTACCAGTGATACAAATAAAAAAAATAGTCAAACAAATAATTAAAATAAAAACAAAGGAGATTAATAAAAATGACAACCACACCAAAAGATACAAAAGTTTCTGGACCAACTATTGGTATTGATTTAGGTACAACTTTCTCTGCCGTAGCAGTTATGGAAGGAGGAAAACCTACTATTATTCCTAATTCGGAAGGAACAAGAACTACTCCTAGCGTAGTCCACGTTAGGGAAGATGAAGTTATCGTCGGTCAAGTAGCCCGAAACCAAGCTATCATCGATCCCTCACATACTATTCGATCTATTAAGCGAAAAATGGGAACTGATGAAAAAGTTGACATTGACGGGAAAGAATATACTCCCGAACAAATATCAGCTATGATTCTGCAAAAATTAAAACGCGATGCCGAAGCTTATCTTGGTCAAAATGTAAATAATGCAGTTATCACTGTTCCAGCTTATTTTAATGATGCGCAACGACAAGCAACTAAAAATGCCGGCGAAATTGCTGGTCTTAATGTTTTGCGAATTATTAACGAACCAACTGCTGCAGCCTTAGCTTACGGCCTGGACAAGCAAGAAAAAGAACATACTATTTTAGTCTTTGATTTCGGAGGAGGAACATTTGACGTTTCTATCCTAGAATTAGGAGACGGCATCTTTGAAGTAAAATCAACTTCTGGAGATAATTTTCTGGGCGGAGATGACATCGACCAATTATTGATTGATCATCTAGCCAGAAATTTCAAAAACTCTACCGGCATTGATCTCCGTAATGATGCCACCGCCGTACAACGATTAAAAGAAGCTGCGGAAAAAGCAAAAATTGAATTATCCAGCAAGACTAAAGTGGAAATTAGCATTCCCTTTATCACTGCTGATCAGCACGGTCCAAAGCATATCAAGGAAGAATTAACCCGCGCTAAGTTTGAAGAGTTAATTCATGATATTATCAAAAGACTTGAAGGCCCTGTAAAGAATGCTTTGCGCGATGCTGATTTAACCCCGGCAAAAATAGATAAAGTAATTTTTGTTGGTGGTTCCACCCGAATTCCGGCGGTACAAGAATTAGTAAAAAGAATTACCGCAAAAGAAGGGGACAAATCAGTAAACCCTGATGAAGCAGTAGCAGTAGGCGCCGCCATCCAAGCTGGAGTTTTAGCTGGCGACATTAAAGATGTACTGCTCTTAGACGTTACTCCGCTTTCCTTAGGAATCGAAACTTTGGGAGGAGTATTTACTCAATTGATTGAGAGAAACTCTACTATCCCCACTAAGAAGTCGCAGATATTTTCTACTGCCGCGGATAACCAAACTGCCGTAACTATTCGTGTTGCTCAAGGAGAAAGACCGATGTTTTCAGATAACAAGGTCTTAGGGCAATTTGATCTGGTAGGAATACCTCCTGCTCCTCGTGGAGTGCCGCAGGTTGAAGTTACCTTTGACATTGATGCGAACGGAATTTTGCACGTCAGCGCTAAAGATAAAGGGACCGGAAAAGAGCACAAAATTAAGATTACCGGATCAGGCAATCTTAGCAAAGATGAAGTAGAAAAGATGAGACAAGAAGCTAAACTAAACGAAGCAGAGGATGCCAAGAAGAAAGAAAGAATCGAGGCAGATAACAATGCTGAAGCAATTCTCTTTCAAACTAAAAAAGTCTTGGAAGAATTTAAGGATAAGGTTGATGCTGCTACCAAAAAGAAAATTGAAGCAAAGATCACCGAACTTGAAGAAGCCAAGAAAGATGGAAATGTCTCTGCCATCAACGCTAAGATTGAAGAGCTCAACAAGACCGTGCAAGAAATCGGCGCCAAAATTTATCAGGATGCTGCCCAACAAGGCCAATCCGCCGATTCTGCTTCCAATTCAGGGCATAGTCACCAAGGACACCATGCTGAAAATGGAAACGGCGAAAGAGTAGTTGACGCAGAATTTACCGAGAAAGGTAAAGAAAATAAAGGAACGAAAAGAAAGGCATAAGCTTTTTATTCTTTTTTTTATTTTACCATGACTCAAAAAATCCCAAAACTTCCTACTGAAAAAGAATGTTTGAATTACTTTACAGAATATAAAGTGCCGGAAAATATCTTTCGTCATTGTTGCAAAGTACGGGAGGTAGCAGTATTTTTAGCACAGCAATTAAAAGCTAAGGACTTACCGATTAATGTTGAATTTGTAAGCTGCCTAGCCTATTTTCATGACCTCTGCAAAATGGTGGTAATAACTGATTTTGGAAAAAATAAACTCCATCAAGGTGCTTTGATTACCGCGGAACAAGAATCATTTTGGCAAAAAATGCGTGAAAAATATCCTCAGCATTACGAAAGCGAAATGGCTTATCATATCTTCAAAGATATTTACCCGGAATTGGCTCTTTCACTTAAAAAAGTAAGCAGCTCTAAAAACGAAAATCCAAGTTGGGAAGAGCAAGTGGTTCATTATGCGGATTTGCGCGTTTTACGAGAACAAGTGGTTTTAGTTTCAGAACGTCTGGCTTATTTGCATCAGCGTTATCCCGGAAGTGATGAAAAATGGGATAAGCATAAGGAGGTTATCCTAAAATTCGAACAGAAAATATTCGCGCATCTTCCTTTTCCACCAGACCAATTAACTGTAGAAATCCAGAAAAGTCGGAAAGTTAATAACCAGTAAATAACCACAACTAAATACACTAATAATCAAATGATAACCAACCAACCATAAGAAAAAATAAGATAAAACTACAAAAATATAACTCATATCACCTAAAATAAAAACCTAGAAGAAAAAAATGACAGACAAAGATTATTATCAAACCCTGGGTGTGCAAAAAAAAGCCACCAAAGAAGAAGTAAAAAAAGCATTTAAGAAGCTGGCGATGCAATATCATCCCGATCGTGCTCCTGAAGAAAAAAAAGTAGAATATGAAGAAAAATTTAAAGAAATTAATGAAGCAGTTTCTGTACTAGGAGACGAGAAAAAAAGACAACAGTACGATCAATTTGGCAGCACTGCCTTTTCCGGAGGATCAGGAGGAACAGAAGGGTTCCAGCAGGGCTTTGACTTTTCTGATATCATGTCTCAATTTAGATCAGGAATGTTTGGCGACTTTGATGATGTTTTTGATCATCTTTTTGGTGGAAATGCTGGCCGTCAAGGACGACGAGTACGGCGTGGAGCAGATTTACTCTATGAAATGATCATTACTTTGGAAGAAGCATATGCTGGCGCAGTTAAAATTATTCCTTTACATAAGCTCGAAAGATGTAGCCATTGCCAAGGAAAAGGTGCCCATTCTTTTGAATCCTGTCATCATTGCCATGGTGCCGGCTATTTAAAAAAAACTCAGCGCACTCCTTTCGGTTTATTTCAACAAACAGGTCCTTGTCCTTACTGTCATGGCAAAGGCGAATTGCCTCAAGATTCCTGTAAAAATTGCGGTGGCGAAGGATTAGTACGTCGCAAAAAAGAAATTGAAGTTTCCATCCCGGCTGGAATAGAAAGCAGTATGCGTCTTCGTATTTCTGGCGAGGGAGAAGTGGGCGAACAGAACGGTCCTTCCGGTGACTTATATGTCCAGATACAAATTGAAATTCATGAATTATTTCAGCGCCAAAGAAATGATCTATATTTAACTGTTCCTGTTTCTTTCTCACAAGCAGTGTTAGGAGACGAAATTGAAGTTCCTACCATTGATGGGAAAGCAAAATTGACTATTCCGGCAGGAACACAAACTGAAACTATTTTACGTATGCGTGGAAAAGGTATGCCTGAACTACATAGTACCGTCAAAGGAGATCAAATGGTAACTATCCACATTGTCGTTCCAACTAAATTAAACAAAAAACAAAAAGAATTAGTTGCTGAGTTACACGAGGAAAAACCGCAACACAGTTTTTTCAAAAAATTCTTCAGCAGTGCTTTTTCTGTTTTTTCTAGTATTTTCTGAAAATGTTTTAATAATTTTAAAATGTCTAAAGTGTAGGCAACGAACCTTAACTATCTTTAAAATGGTTTGTTCCCTTCTTCATATCTGTCTCTATTCACATAGCGCCAGCCAACATAAAATCCAATAATTCCGATCAGAATTCCCACTAAGAGCCAAGGCAACATACCCCCTACTCCGTCGATAGCATATCCTGTTGCGGCTCCGGTCAATGCTGGTGCACCAAGATGAAGATTTTTGGCATCTGCCTCGGTAACTAATTCCGTGCTGAAGGTAAATTTTTTCTCATCCATCCTTACCAAGCCCCAGAAATGCACAGTCATTTCAAAAGAATATTTCCCCGGACCTTTGTCCTTAGCATCAAGATAATCAGACACCCTTTTGATCATTTCTCCTTCAATATCAACCGATTTGGTTCTAAAGGAGTCGACTTCTTTTCCCTCTTTTAATACTTGCACATCAATATAAACATTGGTAATTTGTTTGTTCCATTTGTTGAGTAGATCCATGGTGTACTGGTTGACTTTGTAAGCAATAAAATATTTATCAAAGTAGGTGATGTCTAGATCTGGTTTTCCAATCACCAGGGTTTTATACATTTCCAAAGTTTGATCATCATATTTTGTAATTGCAGAAACTTCGTATTGTCCGGCGCTATCAAAATTATCTTTGGCAATGGTAGTGGTTAATAAGGTAGTCTCTTTTCTTTTCAAAGACTTCTTATCTGTTTCCACTTGATGCTGTTGTTGTTCTTTATCATTAACATAAAACGTGGTTTGGACCTCGTAAAGATCCAGTTGTCCCAGGTTCTTTACTTCTGATACTAATTCAATGGTGTCGCCTTTATCGTGAAAATTTACGCTTTCTTCAATATAGTGGTCGGGATAGGACCCAATAATATTTATCTTATGCTTTAATAATATCTTAGAAGAGATCACATTTGGCGAAGACCCTACAATTCTTTCTTCAATCACAATGCTGGCTGTGGTTGTTCCCGGAGGAATTTTATCTTTTTTGAATTTAATCTCAAAGTTAACTTCTTTAGCTTCTTCATCAGCTCTAAAACTCATTTTTTTTTCTGGTGCTTTTAATTTTACGAATTCAGCCATCTCTCCCTCTACATAAACATCAACGGCAAATTCTTTGTGATCGCTATTTACTACCCATAATTTCCCGTCAATTTTGACTTCCTCGTTCGGATAATCATCCATCACAATAGTTGTTCTCGCTGGTCGTATACCTAAGGCTGCGGCTAGCTGAAATGCGAGCAAAAAAATCAACATCCAAAGTATTATTTTTTGTTTCATTCTTTTTTATTTTTTATCCTGTCATGGTAAAAGTTACCGTGGAAGATTTGCTTCCTGCAGACTCATTTCCTGGGACGGAAATATTAAGATCAGTTATAAAATCGTTGCTGACACTGTGCCAATCTAAACTTACTACATGGAAAATTCCGCTGGTAGTATTCATCTGGACCCAGTTAGTAGTGGAGTTACTAACATTGAACGATCCGCTTTCGTTTGCTCTTATCTTAAATTGATAAAATGAAGAAGGAAAAGTTACTGCATTGAAAAATTTTGTTCCGGTAACCGTTATATTAGTTATAATATTCCCAACATTTTCCGCTCGGAAGGGAGTAGCATTATTTGGAGTGCTTACATTTGCTCCATTATTGAGAGAGCCAAACGCTACCGTGCTCGAAGTTACATTGATAGCAAGATAGGACTGAACTGTAAAATTATACACGCTGGAGTTTTCACTGTAAACAGTTTGGTCATACGCAAAGACTCTCCAGAAATAAGTTGTATCCACACTTAATTCTGTGGTAATAGTGTAGCTGGTATTGGTTGCGGTGCTGTTGAGAATGCCGCTGACGTTAACTTCAGTATTCGTAAATGCTCTATTGTCATCTACCTCTAACCTGTAGCTGACATTAGGATCGCCATCGGGATCGACAGAATTATTCCAGATGAAGGTCGGTGTCCTGGAAGTAGTAGTAGTTCCATTCGGCGACATTAATAATGGAATAGGGGGAGCAGTGTTGGTAGTAGCAGTAGTTGTTCGTATAGTAATATTATTTGAAACTAAAGTAATTCCATCATCATATCCATCATTAGGCGTTGCTTGCACCGTCCAGTTTTGTCCATCAGCCGTGAGCGCACTAGTAATAATATCGCTCCTATTAAGATATAAAGCCGCGATCTGTTCTGCAGGCAGAGAAATATTGTACACTTTGATATCGTCTATGTATCCATCCCAATATTCATTTCCACCACTGCCCGAACCAATGTTTAAAGAACTTCCATCGATTCCTCCAGAGCAACCTGTCCCATTAGAAATTAAGGTTGCGTTTTCATATAAAAAGAAAGTTGATCCATTCACCACCCAAGCTAATTGTGTCCATACTCCTTGTTTTACCGATGAAACTGAAATACTTCCGCATCGTCCAAATAAACTATAAAATGCTCCATTTCTGCCTAATAATTGTTTATCATCGTCAACATCTAAAATAGTGTGAAATCCTGCAGAGGTGGAGTCAGCTTTAACCCAGGCTACGAAAGTGAAGTTAGTAAAATCAAATAAGGTGTTGTTATTGATAGAAAGATAATCATCCGTTCCATCAAATTTGTAGGTACCTTTTCCATCAAATCCGGCTGTTCTATTCCATAGGATCCCGCCATGTTCAACTACTACATTTAAACCGGTATAATCTCTGGTATTTGCATTATCAGTACCATTAATTCCTTCGAAAGGTAAGTTTAAGATCGTAAAAATAGTGTTGTTGATATACCAGTTATAAATAACTTTGAGCGGATCATTATCATTATCTGTCGTAGTAGCGTACGCAGTAAGATTGACTGTGGTATCATTCGAGGCTAAATTAGTGCTGTTAAGTACTAATGCCGTGATGTTGGGTATAGCTCCGCGGGTAATATTACCAGCAACTGCGCTTGCAATATTAGTATAAGTATCATTGGCATAGAGACTAATATTATGTGCTCCCTTGCCCGGGAAAATGTATAAATTTGCGCAATTTGGAATAGTAGTATTTGTTCCGTTGTCAACAGCATACCAACATATACTCAATCCGGAAGAATCAGTTACTGAAAAATTTAAATAAATATTTCCAGACTGGTTAACACTATTATTTGCAGGCTGATAAATAGTAATAACGGGCGCAGTAGCATCTCTAATCGCAAGAATATTTGAAGTTGTCGTAACTCCATCATCGCGTCCATCATTAGGTGTTCCTTGTACGCTCCAATTATCTCCGACAATCAGCAAATCTTTGTCAATTTGATCACTTCTATTAAGATAAAGCATGTAAATTTGCTCTGCCGAAAGACTGGTATTAAAAATTTTAACATCATCAATTACCCCGGGATAAAATTCATTACCGCTGCTTCCGGTAAAGCCTGCCCCTATACTCAGGGTGCTTACATCAATACCGGCAGAACACCCGGTACCGCTGCCGATGAGTGTGGCATTTTCATATACATAGTACGTTGATCCATTCACCACCCAGGATATCATGGTCCACACCCCCGGCTTAACCGTACCTATAGGAATAGATCCGCAACGTCCATAAATTTGATAAGTACTACCCGCTGCCGCTAACAATTGTATATCATCATTAGCATCAATAATAGTATGATATCCTGCTGCTGCAGATTCTTCCTTAACCCAGGCTACGTAGGTGAAGTTTTTAAAATCAAATAAGGATTCATTCTGCGTCAAAATAAAATCATTAGATCCGTCAAATATGTATGCTCCCCGGCCATCAAAGCCCCCGCTCGCATTCCAAACTATACTTCCGTATTCAGATCCATTTAATCCATATCCTGAATAATCTTTAGTATTATTTCCTGTCGATCCATTAAATTTCTCAAAAGGCATGTTAAGAATAGTCATTGACTTGTTATTTCTAAACCAGTTGTAAATGACTTTAATGGAATCTAGATCGCCATCTGAAGTATTAGCATACGCGGTAAGATTTACAGTCGAATCATTTTTTACTAAATTAGTACTGTTGAGAATCAGGGGAGAAAGAACCGGGATTGAATTTAGGATATTTACCCCAGTTGCTGTAACCATCAATCCATCTTCATACCCGTCATTGGGTATTTCTTGCACGCTCCAATTTTGTCCTCGCACCGTTTCTGATGCAGTTATAACTGTATTATTATTTAGCCAGAGCGCAAAAATTTGTTCTGCAGATAAGGATCTATTGAAGATCATCACTTCGTCAATGGTTCCATTGAAAAATTGAATAGGAATACCATTTGAGCTACGTGCTCCGATAAAAGTTGGTTCAGAATCCTGCCAGGTACTAGAATTAATCGCAGAGAAACTACAAGAACTTGAAGCTTGTTGAGTTCCATTAATAAAAAGAGCAACAGAGCTTCCATTGTATCTTCCCACCATCTGAAACCAGCTATTGATAGGGATAACTAAACCAGTAGAACATTCAGTAGTGCTGCTTCCATTCTGAAATATATAAAAATGTAATGCTCCGGCACTGGTATTAGTAATTTCTAACCAAAAAAAACGATCGTCATTTTCTGTGTCAAAGCGCCCCAAAATAGTAGAGGTTGCTGATGCCCCTGAAGCTGCATTTCCTTTCCAATTAATCCAGGCTCTAAAAGTGCATCCACCATCACAGACAGTCTTAAAATAATCTTTATCTCCTAGATTAATATAATCATCAATGCTATCGAACATGTATGCTCCCTTTCTTTCGTAACCAGCAGTAGCATTCCAGGCTATTCCTCCTGATTCATTTCCATGATTTCCGAATCCGGAATAGTCCCAACTATTGTTAAAAGCTGTTCCATTGATTTTTTCAAAAGGCATGTTTAAAACAGCAATAGCAGTCGCGTTTACTAACCAATTGTAAATAACTTTGACTGAGTCACCATCTGCATCAGAAGTAACTGCATAGGCAGTAAGATTAACTTCGGTTCTATTGGAACTAATGTTAGTGGTATTTATGAAGTAAGTGCTGATCGTCGGAAGTACATTCTTAATCGTAACCGTGTTGGTAGTGGTGATATTCCCATCTCCAGTTCCGTCGCTGGGTGTTACTTGAACATTCCAAGTATCTCCGATTACTGTTTCTGCCGCAACAATGATATCGGTTCGATTTAACCACAACGCCTTTATTTGTTCATCAGAAAGAGAGCGATTGAAAATAATAACATCGTCGATAGTTCCATTCCAAAAACTAGAGGTAGACATACTAATGGTGACTGGATCGATACTGACATTCATGGAGCCAATAATCTGTCCGGTTTGTATAATACTTCCATTAAGATATAATTGTACCGTACTATTAGGTAAAACCACATAACTCACAAAGTTCCAACCAGTCTGTAGGAGAGAACCGCTACTCGTTATTGAACTAAAGTCATTAGTATTATTCCAAAAGTTGAAATGGAGGTTATTTCCATTCACCCCAGCTCGATAAGACCCTTCTTTGACTACAACATGCCTAATTAAATCTAAAGTAGCTGGTTTAATCCAGGCCGTAATAGTAAGTCCATTACGGGATGCATTTACGGCAATGGTCTTGATGTTAATAAAATCACCACTCTCATTAAACATGTATGCTCCCCCTCCATCATGTCCTCCGGTAGCGTTCCAGAAGAGAGCACCATTTTCTGAACCATTATTTCCTAATCCTGAATAATCTTTGGTGTTATTGCCAAGGCTTCCATTAAATTCTTCAAACGGCATATTGAGCACGGCAATAGGCGTTCCATTGACGAACCAATTGTAAATAAATTTGACCGCATCACCTTCCGAATCTGAAGCATTGATAGACGTAGTAAGGTTGGTATTAGTACTATTAGTCGAAAGGTCAGTGGTATTTAATGACCAATTAATAATAACGGGGTGATTATTAAGAATGGTTACATTATCCAGCCATCCAGTATCACTACTAAAATTGACTGATGGGTCTTTTGCATAGGCCCAATGCAACACTTGTGTTCCTACCGGAAGCGTATAGGTCTTGGTGGCCCAGTCCTGACTGCCAGAGATTTGAGCTAGGTAACCGCTGGTTCTAGTGCAACTGACAGTGCTATTGCAAAACGATAAAAAATCAAATCCACTTTCAGAATCTACTTTCCAACTAAAGGATAAATTTGCTGGATGAGCTAAGGTTACAGTAGTATTAATCCAGGTGATATTGTTGCTATCGATGGTCCCTCCTCGACCAGCAAAACATCCTTCTTGCCTGATAGTATTCTGAACGAACCAATTTGCACCTCCGCCAGTGTTCCAGTTCGATAAATCACCAGTTTCAAAATTACCGTTGCTGCTTCCCGAAGGAGGACAATTATTGACGATAGAGACATTATCCAACCAGCCTTGATCACTGCCAGCAAGGGCAGATCCATCTTTTGCATAGGCCCAATGCAACACTTGCGTTCCCACCGGAAGCGTGTAGCTCTGTTTTGTCCAGTCTACAGTGCCAGAAATCCTATCAATATAACCAGTAGTTCTGGTGCAACTGACGGTGCTATTACAAAACAACAAAAAGTCAAACCCACTTTCAGAGCTTACTTTCCAGTAAAAAGTTAGAGTCGCCGGTTGAGTTATATTAACTGTCGTATTAAACCAAGTGAGTTGGTTGTCAGAGATAGTATTGAATCCTGTAGCATAGGTGCCTTCAAAAACCGTGAAGGATTGCATGAACCATTTTGTATTTCCGCCGGTTCTCCACCCGAGTATAGATGGGTAGATAGTGGTATCTTCAAACCGGCCATTAATAACGATGTTGAGGTCAGCAAGAGGATACAAATCGCTAGGATTAATTTCTGCGCTTACGTTTAAAGTCTTATTAGTTTCCAAAGTTGATGTATTCACTGTTGATACCTGGCTAGTAATATTGTCAACCATGCTGCTATTAATATTGACAAGATCAGTGGTCTGGTTGTATTCTCCTGTATTTTTACAAAATGTTTTAGTATCGCAATGCTGAATTATTTTAGAGCTGCATTTTTGTTCTACTGTTTCCGTGCAGGTTTTAGTATCACAGCTGGGAAAAATTTCATTGGAACAAATAGTAGAACAGGAAGAAACACAAACCTGCCGATCTTTTCCATTAACAATTTCAGAATGACATTGCGGGGTGCAGTCCTCTTTACAAACCTGCTTAGTCTCATTAATACAATGCGGTTCACATTTCTGAACAGTTTGGTTGATGCAACTAATTATTGTTTCATTAAGACAAATAGTACTGATGGGGCAATTTTCATTTACTCCTTGTTTTATTTGTTCCATTGTAGGTTGAGTAACAATTGCTGCTCCAGTGAAAGCATTTCCATTTTGTTTGCTATATTTTTCTAGAAGCACAAAACCTCGCTGGGGCAGAGTAGTCAACCATTTCAGCGGAGCGAAAAAGGCCATACTTGAACTATCAACATCAACGCTGGCATGATTTGTTTGATCTACTTGATCCAATTTTTTGTTACTAAACCCAAAGTTAATGCTCAGAATACTGATAGAAAATATAATCAGAACCACTATCCCTATCATTTTTACGGTGTTATATTTCTGGTCTTCTTTTTCTTGCAAGGCAATTTTAAAAGAAAGCGCTTGAAATTCCTTCTGCGCTTTTTGCAACTCCTTACTTTCATATTCCAACAACGCTTGCAACTGCAACATCTGCGTTTTCCGACGGGATTGCTTTTCTACCTCATACAAATAAAGCGTCTTTTCTCTCTTTCTTTCCAGATTTTTTACAACCTTCTCTACTTCAACTTTTTTCTTTTTCCAGGAATTTGAATTATAATTATTTTGGGTCATGTTTATTTTGATTATTTCGATTCATGCTTATCTCTCGCTCTCTTCAGTAATACCGCTATAGTATTAGGGGTCTTTTGCAATAGTTTGGCTATTTCTTTGTTAGAAAGATGATGAACTGAATTCAAATAGAAAACTACACTTTCTAAAAGGCTATAATTACGATTATTAAAAATGGAAAGAGGCAAAAAATATTTTTCATTTTGAAATGAGAATATAATTTTCTTTTTTTTATGTGCTCGTTGGTAAGTAGCCCAGATACTTTTATAGTCGCGCTGAGTTTCCTGGGCAATTCGTTGAAATGAAAATTGCTCGTTCTCTTTCAAAAATTTATATAATGCTTCTGCAGCATCTAAAGGCTGAGAAAAAATAGACAAGGGTATGGATGCTTCTTGTTTGGCTTCTTGGTAGGTTTCAATGAGTTCAGAAAGTTGTAAATTTTGTTCTCTCTGTAATTTTAATAATATTGTTTTGAGAAGTTGACGAGAACCGGCAGTAGTTAAGAGTTCTAAAATTACTTCTCCCTCTTTGCTTGTTTTTACTTCCAACTGCCTAGAACAATGGCTTTCTTTTTATAAACATTTTGTTTATTTATATTAACAAATAGAGATAAATCCTCTATTTATATTAATAAAAAGCTTTTTATATTTATAAAAAATATTTATCTGTTAATAAATATCTCTTTTTATTTACTAGCGTCCTGAATTAAAAGGCTTTGTCCGACAAGTCTTGAATTAGGCTGACATTTCGGACACTCTCCCTACTTCTCGGACAAAATCGGCTTCTATCCCTAACGTGTGCATTTCCATGATGACACAGCAGATATTATGAGCTATCACTTTACACAGAACTTCATTAACTTGTGCTGTCCAACTCTTACTGCGAACAGAATCCCCGAACTTTGATTTTATCATGAAAACAGATGTTTCTACATTGCTTCTCTTATGATAATGTTCTAAAAATTGCTCATTATTCAGCATGAAGTAATGATACATCTTCTTCCAGATAGCAGAACCTCTTGCTTTAGCAACAGAGTTGCTCTTATATGGGATGTAAGGAGTAGCTCCTGCTTCCGCAATAATATCAAGATTATCCCTGCTCAAATACGCCTTATCTCCGCTTACTTCCTGCATATCAAAATTTTCTGCGGTCTTATCAACTAATTCTTTTAATTGTGGACTGTCTCCTTCAAATTGCGAAGTAATCTTAACTGCTGTAACAATGTTAGATTTAACGCCAGTCATAAAGTGGCACTTAACCCACTTCCTGCTATCTATCTCTTTCCCATGTTTAAAACTAAACCAACGCTGAAAATTACTTGTTCCGAATCCTGTTGAATCAAGGGCAAAGTCCTTTTCTATTGTTCTTAATGGCAAACTTGTCAATACAACCATTTCAGCTAAAAGAGGAGTTAATTCTTTTTTGTTAAAATAATCTGACATACTGCTTCTGGGTGTTATCTGTTCAATCAATCCGTTTTCTTTAGCTGTTTCCATATCGCTAAAGAATCTCCTGCTTGAGAACGTGCTGTAAACCTTGAAAATCATAGAATAAACGCTATCTCCTAAGATTTTGTTAGGTCTGCCAAAGGTATAAATGGGTTGGTTAATATTTGTGGTAAGGTCTTTTAACAGCTTCATAAACAGCCGTTTTTCGGACTTATGGGCAGTATCGTAATTTTTCCACTCTTGGGAATAGGTTTTTTTAATAGTCTTTGTAACGGTTATATTCCCCTCATTATCAACTTCTTGCGTTACGATCAATTCTACTGCCCAAATGTGCTTACATTTGGTTTTTCTTACTTCATGGTCTGGACAATTACATTCAGCCCCGAAGCCGTTAGAAACGACTACATAGTATCCTGCTCCTGTTTGAGAAGGAACTTTCCAGCCTTTCTCGGTTTGCTGTATTCTTGAATTTTTAGCTATTTCATAGCCTCTTTGTTTTCTCATTAAGATTTGTTCTGTTTCCATAGTTTAGTCTCCGTTATTACTTAGTTAAGTATTACTTATAAAAGTAAAGATTATATTTAAATCTTTCTATATTTACTTGTAAAAGTAAGATTATAAAAATACTGTTTATATAAATACCATTTTTAAAAGGAAAAGTTTATATATAATAGAAGAAATTAAAAAGAAGTGGAAAAAAAGTACATCATCAAGAAGGAAGTGAACGCCTTTAAGTGCCTGAAATGTAAGCATGAATGGATACCTCGTGTTAGTATGGAAGAACTCACGGGGGAAGTCAAAGACAAGCCACGAATATGCCCAAGCTGTAAATCGGCATATTGGGATATTGAAAGGAAAAAAAAGAAAAATGGTTCACAAAAATAACCCCACGGATACGGAAGTAGATGCTTATTCTTATATAAAAATAGAGCTAGATAAATTGGGTTGGGTGGTTAGGAATCCTGCCAGAGTTCCAGAAGGAGAAGTGTATAAACAAAATGAATGTCTAGCTCATAAAGATATTTCTGAAGCGTTCGGAACAAAAAGACCTGAAGCCGTTGTGAGATTAAATGAATTAGATTACTGGGTAATAGAAAGTAAAAGAACTAAAAAAGAAATTGATAATGCGTTGGAAGAAGCTAAAGAATATTATGCAAAAAGGATAAATGAAAAGAAGAAAATAAAGTGCATTATTGCGACTGGAATAGCTGGAAATGATACCGACGGATATACAATAATTAACCAATATCTCCATAATGGGAAATGGCAACCAATTTTATTCAATGGAAAACCAAAAGACACTTTATTATCAAAAGAACAAGTCAAATATCTATTAACTAATAAAACTCCAAATTGGCAAGAGTTCCCAGATTTTCCAGAAGAAAAATATTTGAGTTCTGCCGAAACAATAAACGAAATTTTACATAATGCAGGAGTTAATAAAAATAAAAGAGCAAGATTTATCGCAGGTTTGGTTTTGTCTTTATCATTAAATCAAGAGATTAATCTAAGATTAGAGAATACCACAACGTTGGTAAAGAATATTAATAATCTAATAGAACAGAAATTAAGTGAAGTGAATAAAGAAAACTTTTTTGATTTTATTAAATTAGAAGTTCCACCAAGTAAAGAAAATCATAAAAAATATAGAGGGGCAATTATTGACACTTTAAAAGAACTCCAAACATTAGATATTAAGAACGCCATGGCTTCTGGAAATGATGTTTTGGGTAAATTTTATGAGAAATTTTTAAAATATGGAAATGGGGCAAAAGAGATAGGAATTGTTTTAACACCAAGACATATAACTGAGTTTGCAGTTGAAGTTTTAGATGTTAAATATAATGATTATGTTTTAGATCCAACTTGTGGAACAGGCGGTTTTCTTGTTTCTTCATTTGATTATGTTAAAAAAAATTCCAATGAGAAACAAATTGATAAATTCAAAAATTATAATTTATTCGGAATAGAGCAAGATGATGAAGTTGTGGCTCTTGCTCTTGTTAATATGATTTTTAGGGGAGATGGGCGGAATAATATGAGTGAAGGTAATTGCTTTCAAAAGAATATACTTAAAACAAATAAGGGACAATACGAAACAGGAAAGTATGAAAAAAGAGAAGGAAACGAAAATAAGAATCCTTTGATTACAAGAGTTCTAATGAATCCACCCTTCGCCTTAAAGCAAGGAGACGAGAAAGAAAGCCATTTTATTGATTATGCCCTATCACAAATGCAGGATGGGGGAGTCTTATTTGCTATTGTCCCTATTTCTGTTATGGTTGAAAGTTCCGCAAAGAATTGGAGAAAAGAATTGCTTAAACATAATTCTCTTTTATCTGTTGTAACTTTCCCAGAGGATTTATTTAACCCCTCTGCGAGTGTTGGAACTATTGGCATTTTTATTAAAAAAGGTATTCCTCACGATTTCGATAAACAAAAAGTATATTTCACAAGGATAATTTACGACGGATATAAAATGAAAAAAGGAAAGAGGATTAAAAATCAAAATGTTCCAGACATGACTTTGGATTTAAAAGATGAATTGAAAGCTTTTATGATTAATCCAAATCTTAAATTTAAAGATGTTCCAGAAATTAAGAAGATTTGTTTATTAGATAAAAATGATAAAAATGTTGAGTTAATACCGGAGAATTATATTGATAGTAAAATCCCTTCTTTAATGGAGATCGAAAAAGGAGTAGATACTTTAGTAAGAGAAGTAGTTGCCTTCAAAATAAAATATCAACCACTTCTGGAAAAATGAAAACCACTATAAAATCTCTATTTAATATTGAATGGGGGCAAAAAGAGTATCATAGTAAAGAACATCTTATAGGTAATGAAGGGAAAACTATGCTAATTTCATCAAGTGGTATTGATAGTGGAGTTTATGGATTTTTCAATATTCCTATCAAATATAAAGCCCCTTTCATTACTGTTCCCAGTACTGGAACTATTGGACAAGCATTTTTACAAGAATATGATTGTTGCGTTAATGATGATGTTTTAATATTAAAACCGAAAGTTAAGATGGATTATGAACAGTTTATGCAGGTAGTTTTCCAAATAAGAAAAAGCAAATGGAGATATTCTTATGGGAGGAAAATAACTCCAGAGAGATTGATGAAACAAGAAATAGTTTTAGAAAAATTGAAAACACATTTTGAAGAGTTGTCTAAAATACTCCTTCCGAAAGAAAAACCAAAACAGAAAATTCAAGAAAATAAAAATATTCAAATCCTGAAAGTTGAGGATTTGTGTAATATTGAAAAAAAAACAGCAGTTCCTCAAAATGCCGTGAATTTAAGCGGAAATGTGCCTTATGTAACTACAAGCTCTATGAATAATGGAGTTTCCCAATTTACAGATGAAGAACCAAACTTTAAAGGAAAGTGTTTAAGTGTGGCTATGAATGGAAGTGTTGGAGAAGTGTTTTTTCAAGCTGATGATTTTATTACAAGCGGAGATAATGCAGTTTTAACTATAAAAAATGGCTACAATCCTTATTTATTATTCTTTATAGGCACTTTATTAAGAAACCACCAATGGAGATATAACTACTATAGAAAGATGAGTTTAGATAAATTGAAAAATCTTGAACTTCCTATTCCCATGAAAAACGGAAAAATTGATTTAGAATATATTGAGAAGATTGTTAAAAATTCTTATGGTTTTGATGAGATAAAGGCTTACTTGTAAAAATTTATTTTATGATTTTCCAATAAATCGTTGTTTCTTGAACCACACCATCAGGAACTACCATAGGATAGGTTGTTATCTGATATTTAGGCTGTCCTGTGTTTTCGTCTGTTGTTTCTACATAACGGAATTTTTGGACACCATTAGCGTCTTGTGGGGTGGCAACTTCTAAGTTCTGTTCCCTTAGCCAAGTATTTATCTCAATCATCAAATTATTACCAAAATGGCTTATACTTGAACCTGCTACTACACTTGGGTTTAAATTAGTCATAAAATATAAGGGTAGTTGAACTATTTAAATAGATTTTGGTACTGGGATACTGGTACTTTTCGGACAGAATTGAGACTTATCGGACAGGAGCTACTTTACGGACAAAGCCGAATTAAAAGTAAAATATATAAACCCTTATTCTTTTAAAACAAAGAAAAAGGGGAAATATGGTTAAAAAAAAGGTACGGCGTAGTAGGCGGGCTTCTGGTCCAATTTCTCACAGGAAACATGCTAATCGCAAACCTTCGCAACCTTCATCCAAAATAAGTTCTCCTGATATTTCTAACCAAACTTTGATGGTTATGATTTTTTTTGTATTGGTAGTGAGCTTGTTGAGTATAGGATTATATGTTTATACTTGGTACCATTCAAATCTCTATTTTAATCAATATTACGCCGCTTCTGTCTCCAATGCTTCCCTAAACATGGACAAAGGTTCTGCTATGGGGAAAGCTTCCATACAAATTATCGAACCTCCCTCTCCCACCCGTAAATGGTCTGAATAATAACATGAATAATAACAACATGATAACTAACAACCTGAAAAATAATCTGAGATAATATGAAAAATAAATTTACTCTTTCCAATAGGAACATTTTCCAAATTCTGTTACTAACTTTAATAATTACTCTTATCGGAACTACTGTCAATGTCAATAAATTATTTCATATCGCGGGAAATAGTATGGGCAGTCTTACCGGAGCTGCTTCCACTAATGCGATTGGATCAAGCACTATCACGGTCAGTCAATCAACTTCCATTACTGACGATTTTACGGTAATTCAATTTGGTTCCGGATTTGTCAATGCCAGTTGTACAGTCTGTAACATGGACAGTGATGGAGTAATTACTCAAGGCTGTTGCGGAACCTTTAACCGCACTAACAATCGTGGATTCCTATTGGAGAATACCGGCAATGTTAACCTTTCCGTAAATTACACTTGTCTAAGTAGTTGCAACTCAACTACCTTTGTTGGCGGCACCAGTCCGGCATTTCAAATAAAAACAACTAACAATAGTGTCGCCAGCCAATCTGGAGAAGTCGGTGCTGCTGACACTGCCGGCGCTTGTTTTGGCCAAGGAGTTTCAGGATTAAATTTCACCAGCTATAAAGATGTAAGCGCGGCCGGAGATTGGCTTTGCGGTAATAGCACTACCTATCCTTTTGAATCAACTGATACTAAAGATGCTTTCGTTGTAGATTTGAACGTCAGCGTTCCTGCTGACGCACCCACTGGTTCACAGAAAAGCGCCCTCTTCACCTTTAATGCCCTGGCTACGGGATAATTCTGTTGCCGATATTGTGATATGATTATGTGTATGAAAGTGCAACATGAAAAAAATATTGATTTTAATAGGGATTATGATTTTGATATGTTCTCCTTCACTCTATGCGCTGAGTCTCAATGGAAATAGGCTTAGTCCTATTATTTTTGAACCGGGAAAAAAAATTGTAAATCATTATTTGATTACTGACACTAATAAGCAAGTAAATTTATCTCTGGCGGGAGATTTGCTCCAGTATATTCATGTTAGTGAAGTAATAAATAATCAATTTGATTTAATCATTGACGCTCCTCAAAACTTGCCAGAACCGGGAAGTTATTCGTTTACCTTGCATGCAACTGAAATGAGTAATCCGGAAAGTTCTGGAGTTAGTTCTTTTGTTTCTGTAAATTTACGCTATTTAGTCGAAGTCCCTCCCCATGGGAAATCAATTAGCATTTCGCTAGAGGTCCCTGACTTGAATGAACATCAAGAAGTACCTTTTTCTGTAAATGTTATCAGTAAAGGACTGGAGAACATTAGTTCTTTGCAAGGCACCATTACTGTCTATGATTTACAAAATCATTCCATGGCTACTCTTAATCTGCAAGGAGAACCGTTAAGATCTCTAGAATCAGCTACTCTTGCTGCTACCTTACCTGCAGATACACTTTTACCGGCAACATATTGGGCAGAAGCGATCATTAATTATGATGGCAAATCAGCCCAGGTTAGTGACCATTTTAAAATAGGGAATCTTAACCTTATCCTGGTAAATTATACCTCTCAGTTGGAACCGCAATTTGCCTTGTTTCAGGCCTTGGTAGAAAATAATTGGGGGAATCCCATAAAAATTGCCTATGCAAAAATTTTCATTAACGGAACAGAACTTCTTACTACTCCCACTATATATCTTGAACCATGGCAACGCGGAGAATTGAAAGGAATTTTGAAAACTGATTTTGCTCCAGGAAATTATAACGGTTTAATAGAACTATTCTATGATGATCAGTCCCGTCAGGAAAATGTCACCTTTAGTATTCTCCCTTCTCCATCAGAAAGCCTGGCTGGTAATTACCTTGCCGTAGCTATAATTATAATCCTACTCGTTCTAGCCACTTTCATAATCATTTTTGTCCATCGTAGAAACAAAAAATAAACAAAATAAAATCATTTAAATAAAAATAAGTGGCCAAATAAAAACCAAATAACAAATCAGTGCAGAAATGATACTCAAAAAGAACAATAATAAAAAAAAGAGATTAATTCTATTAGTTACAGCTATAATCATTATAATCTTGATAGTACTTACCCTCAAAACCTATCTCGCCGCCAATAACAGTTGTGATACTCTCGACTCAGTAGCCACTTCAGTGGTAGTAAAATATCCCCGGGGTGGAGACTATATTGGTTTCAACGTCAATAAGCAAAATGTAACTTTTGGTACCATTTCTCCTGGTGCGACAGTTAAGCGAAGCGCCTTTGCCAATTATACCAAAGATGCTACAGTACTTGTTTGGGCAGAGGGTGATTTCCCCTCCTGGATAATCATCTCTCCTAAAAAATTTGAAATTTTGCCTAATCATAAAAAAGAAGTTTTCTTTACTTTACTGGTACCTTTTACCGCCAAAGAAAGACAATATAAGGGGAGAATTGTTTTCTGTTATCAAGATAAATCTCTATGGCATAAATTACTGCTTGTTAACCAAAATGTTTATAAATAAAACCTATTCCTAGTCTGTAAACCAATATACCACTGACTCAATGCAGATCATAAGGCTTTGAATTCTGTCCAGTGGGAGGTTACGATGAATAAAGAACAAGTCCATAAAGCTCTCGAAGAAATAAAGAAACAGCCGCAGAAGAAGTTTGTTCAATCTTACGACTTAGTTATCAATCTAAAAGATCACGATGTAAAACAAGCTCCATTAGATTTTTTTGCTAATCTTCCTCATCCTAAGGGAAAGAAAGTTAAGGTTGCTGCTTTTGTAGATCAGCAATTAGCAGAACAAGCAGCTAAGTTTTGTGATGCTGTTATTCGTGATACTGAATTTGATCGATATAAAGAAGATAAGAAGGCAGCTAAAAAGCTAGCTCAACAATATGATTATTTTATTGCTCAAGCAACTATTATGCCTAAGGTTGCCGCAGTATTTGGTAAAGCTCTCGGTGGTAGAGGAAAGATGCCTAACCCTAAGCTAGGATGCGTCGTTCCTCCTAACGCTAACCTTGAGCCATTGGTTAAAAGATTAGCTACCACGGTGCGCCTTAGTACTAAGAAAGGAAGCAACGTTCAATGTATTGTTGGTAAACAAGATCAATCTGATGAGCATCTAATTGACAATATTTTAACTGTCTATCAAACAACCACTAAACAGTTGCCAAGCGAAGCACAGAACATAAAAAATGTTCTATTAAAAACAACGATGGGAAAACCGGTTAAGGTCTAAGATGGTAAGCGAACTAAAAAAGAAACTTGTACAACAATTAGTGCAGGATATTGAAAGTCATCCTATAGTTGGAGTACTTAATCTTCAAAACCTTCCGGCTCAGCAATTGCAAACCATGCGTTCTACTCTCAAAACTAAGGGTATTAAAATGAGTATGACTCGGAAGAAGCTATTATACTTGGCACTTTCCCAATCTAAAAAGAAAAATGTTGATCAATTAAGTGCAAAAATAAAAGGTATGCCTGCTCTTATATTTACCAAAGAAAACCCTTTCGCTCTTAACTCTCTAATTGTTAAAAGTAAATCTGAAGCTCCTGCCAAGGCTGGCCAAACTGCTCCTAAAGACATTGTCGTTAAAGCAGGCCCGACCAGTTTTGCTCCTGGACCGATCATTTCTGAATTAGCTGCGGTAGGAATAAAGACTAAAGTTAACGCCGGGAAATTAGAAATTATTCAAGATGCTCTGGTAGCCAAAGAAGGAGATGTCATTTCTTCCAAGCTCGCAGAAACCTTAAAACGTTTAGATATAAAGCCGATGGAAGTAGGATTAAACTTAGTCGCAGTATGGGAAGACGGTTTAGTATTCGATTCCAAGCAACTACATATTGATGAGAAAGAATATGCTCAAAACATTACTCAAGCTGCAACCTGGGCTATGAACTTAGCCGTAGAAGCAGCCTATCCTACTTCAGAAACTACTGAACTATTATTACAGAAAGCCTTCCGCGAAGCTAAAGCAGTCGGAGTCGAGTATGTTATAGTTAACAAAGAAACTGGAGACGAAATAATTGCTCGTTCAGAAAGGCAGGCTCTTTCATTAAAAAGAGAAGCCAATCTTTAGTAATAAATATAAAATACAATCCAATAATCGGAGGAAACCAAAATGGAATACATTTACGCCGCAATGTTGCTTCATAAAGCAGGTAAGAAAGTTACCACTGATGCAGTTAAGGCAGTCTTATCAGCTGCTGGTGTGCATGTTGATGAAACAAGAGTTAAAGCATTAGTTGCTGCTCTTGAAGGAGTCGATATTGACGAAGCAGTCAAAAAAGCTGCTACTGTTACTGCTGTTGCCGCTGCTCCAGCTGCTGCAAGTGGTGCTGCTCCTGGTGGAGAAGCTAAGAAAGATGACAAGAAGAAAGAAGACAACAAGAAAGCTGAAGAATCTGCTGCAGCTGGCTTGGGCGCGCTTTTCGGATAAGTTTTCTTCTTTTTATTTTTTATTTTTAATATTTTTCCAATAAAAATATAAACAAATTATACTCTTTATTCATAAATAAACATGGAATCCCATTCTCATAGCGATACTGAACTGCGGGAAGAATTAAAACAGAAGCGTAAAGAACTTTCCACTCTTCGTTCTCAATTAAAAGCAATATATGATGAAAAAGAAGCTCAATATCAACAACTGGCGGTAATCAGGGCTTCAATAAAATCATGTCTTACCCAGATAAATTCTCTTAGAGGAGAGCGAGATCAATTAACTACTAAAGTTAAAGAATTGAAACAGCAGCGGGATACTCTTAACACGCTTACTAAAGAAAAATCATCTCTGAAGGAAGAAGCCAATAAACAAAAAAAAGAGTTAAGCGATAAGCTGGCTACCAAAAGCACTAACAGTACTAACAGCACTAACGTTAATCCTTCAGAAATCAAATCATTAATCCGCAAACTGGAACATAAATTAGAAACAGAAGTAATGCCTTTTCCTCAAGAAGAAAAAATACGAAAACAAGTAAAAGAATTGCAGGCACAGCAGAAGAAAATGAGTGAACTCTCAGAAGCTTGGAAAATAAGTAATGCTACTGCTGCTGATGCCGCCGAAGCCAGACACAAGGCCCAACAACTCCATCAAGAAGTGCAGGGAACAGCAGGACTTTCCCAGCAGAAACACCAGCAAGTAAATTCTTTATATGATCAAATAAAAGAACTGCGTAAACAAGAAGCTCCCCTGGTAGAAAAACATTTTACCTTGAAAACTCAATATGGGCAAGTCAAACAAAAACTGCAGGAAATCCAATCTCGTGTTCAAGAATTAGGTAAACTCTTTAACGATAGTGAGGAAAAGAGCTTTAAAGAGCAGGTGAGAGAAAAAACTGCTCAAGTCAAAGAAAAAATCATGAAAAAACAAAAGTTAAAGATTGATGATATCCTGGCTTTTCAAGCTTCAGATGAAAATTAAAAGAATTAGTGCAACTTTATCCAACATAAAATTTAAATTTATTCTTATAAGAATTTTTTTATCAACATTTTTTATATACCTCCTTTACTATTTTGCTCTGTATGGAAGAAATAAACATTGAATCAAACACTTTACCTACATTCAGTCAAGTAAATGTAAATGAAAGAGATTTGTTAAATATCATTAAAACAGCAACTGCGCATCCAAGCATACCACCGATCGACTTAGGATTAAGCGGCAGAGTTCTGGTCGATCATGTCATCGGCAGATTTGAAGAGGTGATTAATGATCATGGCTATACATTTTGTCCTCAAATTATAAAAGATGGCTATCATGCTTTACAACAATTATATCCTTTACATTTTCGAAATAGTAAGGGATATAACTAGAGGTAGAAAATGTTTGGTACATATCTTACCGGATCTTTTGGGCAGTCTCCTGATCTCTATAAAGCGAGAAACGAGGAAAAACGTGGTCGAGGCACTTCAGAAACAGTATTAAAACAAGCCAAGGAAGATACTCAAAAGATTATAAACTTACAAAAAGAAGTAGGATTGAATTTTATTATTGACCCTATGTTTAAATTTTTCTACCTATTCCAACCCTTTGCTGAACAAGTTGACGGAGTAAAAGTAGGCAGCCAAGAAAATTGGTTCAATAACAATGTTTTTTACAGAAAACCGCAAATTCAAAAGCCATTGAATCTGCAAACTAGCTTTACAGAAAAATATCTTCATCTCGATCAGCTTCCTACTGATGGAACCGCCATGGTTATTCTTCCTTCTCCTTATACCTTGCTGGTGCTTTCAGATGTTAGTGGATATTCTAGCCAAAAAGAGGCAGTTACCAATCTTGCTGAGATCTTGCATGCTGAAGCTCAACATCTTGTTTCTCGAGGTATAGGAAGAATTCAATACGATGAACCAGCTATTGTAGTCAAACAATCTTTGAAATCCTTAGCCCAGGAAGATCTTGATTTATTGCAGAGAGGGATAGAAATTTGCGGTAAAATTGAAGGAGCAACTACTAGCCTTCATACTTATTTTGGTGATGCTGGCCCAATAATTCCTTATCTTACCAGTCTTCCTGTTGATTGCATAGGCATAGACGGAACGGAAACTAGTCTCAACGATATTGTCAAGCACGATTATTCTGGAAAGGAATTAGCTCTTGGACTGATTGATGCACGAACTACTAGCCTAGAAAACCCAATTGAAATAGTTGAACAATTAAAAATTATCGCAGAAAAAACTAATCCTCAAAAATTATGGTTAACTCCCAATGCCGGAACTGAATATCGAAAATTTACACCAAGTTTACAAAAATTAGATTTGCTTAAACAAGCGAGGTTGATGCTACATGAATAAACTATTTCCTATTTATGAAGTTGGAAGTCTGCCTAAATTAAATGCTCGAGTCAAGGCTGTTCGAGGTCAAACGGTTACTAATGCTGATATTTGTGAAGTAAAAAATTTAGCTCAAAAATATTTGGTGGACGCAAATGAAGCAGTTTGGATTCTGCAAAAGCAGCAAAAAGAAAATTCGCCATCAACAAATCGAGCTTTAACCTCAGCAGAAGAAAATACTTTAGCTGATTTTAATGCTTTATTATATTTAAAATTACAAGAAGCAGTAGGTCTTGATTTTGTCTATGATGGAGAAGCGCGCAGGGCAGAGATGTATCAACATGTAGCCACTAAGGTTGATGGTTTTGAAAATAGCTCGGAAATGGTCCGATCCCGAGGTCCAGACAGTTGGCGTATGGCAGTGTGCGTAGCTCCACCTAAATTAAAAGAGTCTTGTCTAGATAATTTGATCATTAAAGAGTTTAATTTTGTTAATCAGGTCGCCACCAAGCCCGTAAAAATTCCTCTCGATGATCCTTATATGATTGCGGTAATGAGCGATAATCGCTATTATCTGGAAGCTTTACGTCCTCAATACAAAAATGATCCGCGAAAACTTCGCTATGAAGCTAAACGAGCTTTTACCCTTGCTCTTGCTCAAAACGTCATCCGTCCGCAAGTTGAAGCGGTAGTTGCCAGAGGAGCAGAATGGATCCAATTAGATATTCCTGCCGCGACTCTCGATATTGAACACATTCCTATCATGGTTCAGGGATTAAATGCAGTAGTACAAGATATAGATGATGCTAAATTCAGCCTGCATCTTTGCTATCCTCGACGAGTTTCCTTGACCGAAAAAAAAGGATATGAGTTATTATTTCCTGCTCTTTTAGATTTGCATGCAAATATCAATCATCTTTCCTTAGAACTTGCTAATGCCGATCAGTATGAGAAGGATCTGGCGGTGTTTGCTCAATATAAAAATCAACGTTCTTTTGAAATCGGAGTAGGAGTAATTGACATCACCTTAGAACAACAGCAAGCAAGGAAAATAGAAACTCCGGAGCAGATTAAGACTAGAATATTGAGGGCCAGTCAAGTTCTTGGAGATCCTGCTCTAGTATATGTCGCCCCAGATTGTGGTCTGCGTCAATTACAGCTAGATCGTTGTTTACCAATATATGAAACAATTGTGGAAGGAACCGAGTTGGCTAGAAAAGGATAAAAATAAATTAAACGCCACCAATAAATTAAAATCATTGACTTTTGAACTCAGGCAAATGCTTTTCGTAATAAGTCTGATTTAGTAATAATACCGGCCAGAACACCTTTCTTCTTAACTAACACAATGGGATAATGCTTTAACAAATTTGAAACTACGGCTATGTTAGTGGTTATAGCTACAATGGGTGGTGCTTCGCCCATAATCTCTACTGCCATAGCCTGCTTTAATCTTTCTGCATGTTCTAACGCTGAAGATTCGCTTATCAAACCGATCACATTATCGCCTTCTACCACTGGAACTTGAGAAATATTTTTGCTGCTCATTATTTTAATAATTTCTGCTGCTTTGTCAGAGGGGTTGGCAGTAATAATTTTCTTGGTCATTACTTCTCCTAAATTTGTTTCTTTTTTAGACGAAAGAAATTGCAAAGCTTCTTCGATCTTTTTAACTTTAGAATAAGTAGGATCGACTCTTTCTGATTCTATTTTAGCAATCAACGATTGAGAAACGCCAGCACTTTTGGCGAATTGATGCTGGGTTAAGCCTAAAGCCATACGCATTTTTTTGATATTTTGTAGTTCCATAATCTCTTAACATAATTTCTTAATCTTCTCTCTTTCTCTCTCACTTCTTCTTTATATTTAAATATTATGAAAGGAATTTAAAAAAACACCAATATTCTTTTAAGAATTAATGGCGATTATTCCTTTAGGAATATTTTAGTACGAAATTTAATAAAGAAGGGAAGAAAGAATTTTTTCTTATGATAAAAAAAATCTCACCAATTTATCTCTCTTTCATTACTTTTATATATCTTCATTTTATTTTTGAATTTACAAAAAACGAGGTGGTTTAATGACAAAACAAAATTATTTTTTTACATCTGAGAGTGTAACTGAAGGTCATCCTGATAAAATATGTGATCAGATTTCTGATGCGATTCTTGATGCTATTCTCTCTAAAGATCCAACTGGCAGAGTTGCCGTAGAAACTCTTACTAAAACCGGTTTTGTGGTGGTGGCAGGAGAAGTAACTACTTCCGCAACCATCGACGTGCAAAATGTGGTCCGCAAAACCGTGACCGAAATTGGGTACGATAAACCAGAATACGGATTTGACGGTGCCACTTGCGGAGTATTAGTTGCTCTTTCTGAACAATCACCTGATATTGCGCAAGGAGTAAATGAAGGGCAAGGCTTACATCAGGAACAAGGCGCAGGCGATCAAGGCCTAATGTTTGGGTATGCTACTAATGAAACTCCTGAGTACATGCCTTTACCTATCACTCTGGCTCACAAAATAACTCAACGCTTAGCCAGTGCACGAAAACGAAATGAATTGTGGTATCTCCGTCCAGATGGAAAATCACAGGTCACTGTCGAATACGAAAATGGAGTTCCGAAACGAGTCGATACCGTGGTTCTTTCTACTCAACATCATCCTGACGTTAGCTGGGAAACCATCAAGCGCGATATGATTGAAAAAATAATCAAGCCTATCTGTTATGAATGGGTAGATGATAACACCAAATATTATGTTAATCCTACTGGATCTTTTATTATAGGCGGCCCCGTAGGTGATGCCGGTGTTACCGGAAGAAAAATAATTGTAGATACTTACGGCGGACAGGGAAGGCATGGGGGTGGTGCTTTTTCAGGTAAAGATCCCACCAAAGTTGATCGTTCTGCCTGTTATTATGCACGCTACGCGGCTAAAAACATTGTGGCTGCCGGTTTGGCTGACAAATGTGAAATCCAAGTTGCCTATGCCATTGGTGTAGCTGCTCCAGTCAGTATTCTGGTAAATGCCTTCGGTACGGAGAAAATACCCGAAGAAAAAATAGCAGAATTAGTGCAAAAGCATTTTGATTTTCGTCCTAAGGCGCTCATTGAACAACTTAACTTGCGCCGCCCGATTTACAAGAAGACTGCTGCCTACGGTCACTTTGGACGGAATGATCCTGACTTTACTTGGGAAAAAACTGATAAAGCATCCTTACTCCAGAAAGAGGCCATGCAATTAAAAGCCGCCCCCTTTATTAAAGTAGGAAACCCCTAGATTATCAAATTTTGATAAAATGTTATCAAGTAATGATTCAATTATTCTTTTTTCTCTTTTTTTTCATTTTGTTTCATTACAACAAAATATATAAACCTCTTAATGCTTAATCTATCATGGAAGAGGACGGCGGCGATGATAGTGACCAGGTGCTAGTCACCTTACGTCATTCTCGAAAAGCATATTTTCTGGAATATCTGTGCAGTTTCTTTTTGTTTTCGTTAGGAGTATTTTCATTATTTTCTGATTCTAATATTCCCAATAAAATATCTCTCCTTTTTCTAGGGCTGGGAATATTAGGAGCAGCTTCCACAGAATTACGTCGTTACTATGGGGATCGCTATAAAGTCATGCGCACTAAATTGTCGGTAATAAAAGGAGTACTTAAGGTACGGAAGCGAAATATATACTATCAGCCTCTTAGTTTCGTGCCTGATTTAAATCTCCGCCAAAGCGCCTTGCAGCGTGTCTTAGGATATGGAACCATCTTTATGCACGTGGGAAATGCTGGTCTTGAACTTCGTGATATTGATAACCCCAATGAAATAATCCGAATGCTCGAAGGTTTAATTGAAAAGACGAAATCTTCTCCGCAGAATAGGATGAATATGCCGCCTCGAATAAACCTTTAATAAAATTAGGAAAAAAGGTGCATTCTAAAAAATATAACAATTCTAAAAAGTATGAATAAAATATATTATAAAAGAATTAAATGATTTTTATTTACTAAAAAATTATTCTTCCTGCTTTTTGAGCCTGGTCAAATAACCTGCCATTACGTTACGCAACTTTTTACTTCCCCCACTAGTGTACTGTCCGGTTACTTTCTTATTTTGCTCGAAATCGGTAGTAAACTTATCGCCATGAAGGTGCAATAGTTCCTTTGTTTTCCTTTTGATGAAAGTTGTTTTGATACGTCCCATAATCTGGTTTGGGCCTAACTTATTTATAAATGTTTTGCCAGGTTTGAATAATTCGCCCTAAGCTGCGTTTTCCGGCTTCTAGCTATTTTATGTAATATTTATATATTAATATACCATTATTATACAAATGGTTATTCTCGTAGATCAGCAAAACCTCCCTGAGGATATCTTTACGGTCATTTTTGCCACTGAACAGCAGGAAGTAGTAGCTAAGATGCTAGTTCAATACATGGCTAAAAATGGGGGAGAGATTGGGAAAACCGAGATGGGTTTATTTGCCAATAATCTTCACGAAGGAAAAGTCATCTTAAAAGAAAAAGGTAAATCTCCGTTGCAGCAAGAAGCGCGCATGTCTTATAATAAGCGTCAATTTTATGATCGAATTTTAACCCCGATGCGGGGAATGGGACTGATTGAATACGATTTATTCAGCAAAACCTACAAAATTTCTGACAAATTCAATCGGCTGATGGTAAAAATAGGCTTAATGTGGCTGCGCGAGTTAGAGAGGCTGAAGAGAAACAGCGGTTTAAAGTAATAATAAAATGGATAATAAGTAAGTAATAAGCTAAAAGCTAAATTTAATAAAAAAGAGGTAAATAAGTGCTTCCGGTTAAAGATATCAAGAGACTAAAGGAAATTGTTACTATTTTTGCTGAAGAAGGCCTGGGATATTATGTTGCCAAAAGCAAACTGCATTTCCATCTTCCTTGGCATAAACGGCTCAGAGTTAACCTGCCTCTCTCAAATAAAAAAAGGCAAGCTATCTGTTTGCGCCAAGCCTTCGAGAGATTAGGCCCGACTTTCGTGAAATTCGGACAATTGCTTTCCTTGCGTCCTGATCTAGTGCCCAAGGAATATTCCGAGGAGTTTGAAAAACTTCAAGATCATGTTCCTTCTTTCTCTTACCTTAAAGTTAAAAGTATGATCGAACAAGATCTGCAAAAGCCTTTATCTAAAGTATTTTCTTCTTTTGATAAAATACCTCTTGCTTCCGCCTCTATCGCGCAAGTTCATCGTGCCGTGCTTAAATCTGGAAAAAAGGTAGTAGTAAAAGTTCAACGGCCTAACATCAAGGAAGTATTAGATACTGACTTGGATATTCTTTTCCATCTCGCCAACTCTTTAGAAAAACATTTTACCTCTATCAAAAATTACAATCCGGTGGAAGTGGTAAAAGAATTTGCTCTTTGGACGCGAAAAGAATTAAATTTTGAAATCGAAGCACGCAACGCTACTATCTTGCGGGAGAAATTAAAAGAGAATCACGCAGTAATTATCCCTACTGTCTATCCTGCATTTTCCTCAAAGCGAATTCTAACTATGGATTTTATAGATGGCGTTAAAATAAATGATCTGGCCGCCTTAAAAAAATATCATGTAGATCGTAAGGAATTGGTCATGACTTATTTTACTTCTATCTTAGAACAGGCTTTGTTACACGGTTTATTCCACGCCGATCCTCATCCCGCTAATATTTTTGTACAAAAAAACGGAAAAATAGCCTATATCGATTATGGTATTGTCGGGGAATTAACTCCTCAAGATCAAAAAAAGATAATTCGTTTCATTAATTCTATTCATGATAAAGACGCGCAGCGCAGCATGGATATAATTACCTCTTTAGCCAAGGATACCAGCAAAGCTAATCTGGTCGACTTCAAAAATCATGCTAAAGAAATTCTAGAAGAAGTCTACAAAAGCGAAGTAGGTGAGAAAAGTTTTGGCAATGCTCTCTATGAGATTATTGGTAAAGGTGCGCAGTATGGAGTTATTTTTGATCCCAATCATGTTTTGATGGCCAAAGCAGTGTATCAGGCAGAAGGCCTGGCCATGACCTTATATCCTCAATTTAAAGTAGCAGAAGGCTTGGATGAATTTTCTAAAAAATATCTTAAAGAAACCTACGCCCCGTCACAGGTTGCTAAGAAAATAGCTATTGCTTTCTGGAGCAAAAAGGAACTGTTAGAAGACTTACCCGAACACCTTTCTAAAATTATTGCCAAAATCGAAGCACCCGAGCAGCCTACCAGAATTGATCCTGCTCAGCTCCAAGAGTTAGAACAGGGAATGGCCCAAGTAAACAAAAGAAGAATGGCCGGCGTCATCATTGCTTCACTCATCATCTCTTCTGCGGTTTTGTTTTATTTTGAAGGCCGAACTGCCTTACTAGGTGTTCCTGTCAGTATCCTCATGTTTACCTTAGCCTTAGTGCTTTTAGCGTATTTTATATTTATCTACAAGGAGGTACCATACCATGGTTGAAATTATTAAAAAAGTAGTGAAAACTGGATACGGCTTAGGATTATTAAGTTTAACCGAAGCAAAAAAAATTGCCAGTCATTTGAAAAAAAAATTGGACTTAAGTGAAGAAGAAAGTATGAAACTTGCTCGAGAATTGATGGCTAATTCAGAAAAAGCGAGCCAAGAAGTCTTAGCCGCGGCTGGAAAATATTTTGAAGCAGCCTTAATTAAATCCGGAGCAGCCAGTAAAGGAGAAATAAAAACTGCTAAGAAGTTTCTCAAAAAGCGGGCGCACCGAGTTAAAAATCATGTTACAGACAAAGTACGGAAAGAATTGCACCGTTTACGTAAGAAATAATAATTTATTTTTCTTCTTTATTTTTTTATTTACTAATTCTTTTTTCCTTCTTTTTATAGTAACTATCTACCGCTAAGCCCCCTAAACTTTATAAAGAAACTGCTGTTCTACTCATAAGCATGGTGCTTAAAAAAAAAATAGGGGAAGGAGCAGTAGAAAGTAAGACTTCTCTGCCTAAAAATCCCAAACTTAAAAAAGAAAAAAAGGACTTAAAAAAAGAATCTAGCTCCCACCCTATTCAACCAGAACTAAATATCGCCTTAGTTGGCCATGTTGATCATGGGAAAACCACCCTTACCGAACGACTCAGTGGGAAATGGACCGATACCCATTCCGAAGAACTCAAACGGGGAATTACCATCCGCTTGGGATATGCTGATTTTTCTATTTATTTTTGCGAACATTGTCATTATTACACTACCAAAGAAAAATGCATTAAATGCAATGGCGAGACAACCTTCCAGCGAAAAATTTCCTTAGTGGATGCTCCCGGCCACGAATCATTAATGGCCACAATGCTTTCCGGAGCCGCAATTGTTGATGGGGCTTTGCTCTTAGTGGCCGCCAATGAAAAATGTCCTCAGCCGCAAACTAAAGAGCATTTGATGGCTCTCCATATTAGCGGCATAAAAAAAGTCATTGTCGTCCAGAATAAAATTGATTTAGTTTCGTATGAAGAAGCTCTTGCGAATTATAATGAAATTCGTGAATTTCTATCCTCCACTGAATATAAAGATGCACCGATTATTCCTATCTCTGCTCGGGCGAATGTAAACGTTGATGTTCTTTTGGAAGCAATTCAAGAACATATTTCTACCCCTGCTCGGGATTCCGAGAAAAATCCTATTATGTTAGTAGCTCGTTCCTTTGATATTAATAAGCCGGGAGCAAAACCAGACAAATTAGTCGGTGGAGTTTTAGGCGGAACGGTCAAACAAGGAAAATTTAAAGTTGGAGATACCATCGAAATCTCTCCAGGTTACATGATTGAAGAAAAAAACAAGAAAGTAGCCAAATCCCTTAAGACTACTATTGTTCAAATCTATTCCGGTGGCCAGCCGGTGGAAGAAATATTTCCTGGCGGTAGTATGGCCCTTCAAACTGAATTAGATCCTTCCGTGGTAAAATCAGATTCTCTTACCGGCTCAGTGGTAGGAATTCCCGGAAAAATTCCCGCCGTGCATTATCAAGTTAATTTAGAAACCTTCCTTTTGGAAAGAGTAGTAGGAACTAAAGAAGAAACCGAAGTTAAACCTCTAGCCAGAGCAGAAGTGTTAATGCTTAATTGTAACTCCGCTGCAACGGTAGGAGTAGTTGTTGATCCTTCTAAGAAAAATACCATCTGCGCGCTCAAAAAGCCTATTTGCGCTAACCCAGGAGACAGAATTACCATCTCTCGACGGGTTGGTGATCGATTCAGATTAATCGGCTATGGAATTCTGAAGTGAGTTTGGTTATGATAGATCAGGACTTGATTCAAAGAATAGAAAAGTGCAAAGAAGATGCGCAAAATAGTTTACCACCTCTACGACTTTTGATTGAAAATATTATCGTTCAAAGGAGCCAAAATATTATAGAAATTGAACATACCCTGGATACTTTGATGGATTATGCCTTGTTGGGACTAGGAGAATCGGAATTTAGACGCCTTAACAGCTACTATGAATCGGTAAACAAAAACAATGCTGATTTCTATCGGCGATCGTATCAGGATATGCTGGACTTATGATGCTCTACCTGAGCGCTTCTAACTTTACAGTCATAAAAGTGCGGGGAAGTGCCTTCACGTCGTGCTAAAGCATAAGGCTTGTAAAAAAGCGCTTTCTTTTCCCCGCACTTTGTGACATAAAAGGGCTGATACTCCGCACTAAAGGGCGGAGCTATCGTCCTTTTAATGTAATAAAGAATGCTTTTATAGTCTAATTGCGTAGTAATAAAGATGGTCAAGCTGATTACCTATAATATTGAATACTGTGAGGGTATGGAAGGTATCTGGTACCAATACTTAAAATTCTGGAAAATATTTTTTCCTCCGAAAAAACTGGATCAGAGAATCGTGGGAGCGTTAAAAAAAGTAAAGCCTGATATTTTAGCCTTAATAGAAGTTGATACCGGCTCTTTTCGCTCCCGAGGAAAAGACGAAGTACGTTTTTTAGAAGAGAAATTAAAATTGAATAGTTTTGTAGAGAAAGTAAAATATCCCTTAAAGGGCTGGCTAAAATTGTTTCATCATGTTCCTATTCTTGACAAACAAGCCAATGCCATCGTTTCTCGTTTTCCCTTAGTAAATATCAAATATCATGTTTTTCACGAAGGGACTAAACGGATGATTATTGAAGCCACGGCTAACTGCCCTCGACCGGTAACTCTTCTTGCTGCTCACCTTGCCTTGGGAAAAAAAGCTCGGGCCCGTCAGATTAAAGAATTAATTGGCATCGTCAATAATATAAAAAATCCGGTTATCCTTATGGGTGATTTTAATACTTTTAATGGTGAAAAAGAAATAAAAGTATTATTGCAAAAAACCCATCTGGAAGATTTAATTAGCTTGGATAAACATTCTCTGCCTTTAACTGAACCAGCCTGGCACCCTTCCCGCCGTTTGGATTACATCCTCACCTCTCCACACATCAAAGTCAAGAAATATTCTGTTTTGCACTTTCCTTTTTCTGATCATCTGCCTTTGATGATTGATTTTGTATTCAAAAGTGATTTTATAAAAAAGCGTAAAAATAAGTTGTAATTCGTAAATTCTTAAATAAAGTTTATCTAATTTCTCAGCAACACATATAAATTCCAAAAAAATCATTCTATCATGAATAAAATTGCGTTGGCAGTTCTTGCCGCCGGCTTTGGAGCGCAGCTCGTAAAGTTAATAATACTCTTTTTCCGGCATAAATCTCTATCCTGGCATGATTTAGTGGTTACCGGAGGGATGCCTTCTTCACATTCAGCGTTTGTAGTTTCCCTCGCTACTATCATTTATTTAGATGAAGGAGTTTCTACTGCCTTTGTGATTAGCCTGGTACTAGCCATGATTGTGTTACGCGATGCCTTTGGGGTGCGTAGAACCGTAGGTATAGAAGGAAAACAGATCGAAAAATTACTTAAATTAAATAAACTCAAATCTAAATTTCATTATTCTATGGGGCATACTCCCTTAGAAGTAGCAGTGGGAGCCTTATTGGGGCTTGCAATTTCAGTAGCGGTTTTTCTTCTGTTTTAGCTTCTTCCTAATAAATCTAGCGAAATGTTTATAAAGTCTTAACCCCCCGTTACCGTATAAAATTGGTTTATTGACAATGCCCCCATGATACGAAAAGCCATTAAAGAATGTCCTGAATGCGCCAGCAAAAACATCTTTCGAAATGTTGAGAAAGGTGAAACAATTTGCCGGGATTGCGGTTTAGTTATCGAAGATCGCATGGTTGATTTCTCTCAGGAATGGCGCAGTTTTGAAGACGATGGCGGGCAAGATAGCAAGCGTCGAACTGGAGCTCCTTCCAGTGCTACTCAATTTGATCAAGGCTTAGGTACTGAAGTCGGTACTACTGCTGATTTTTATAAATTAGGCTCTGATCGGGAAAGAGATCGATTTTTCCGCTTGCGGAAATGGAACATTCGTATTAGCACGGCCATTGAACGGAACTTAAAAGTTGCCCTGGCTGAATTAAAAAGAGTTAGTTCATACTTACGTTTACCTAAATCAGTAGAAGAAGAAGCTGCGCGCATCTATCGTTCTGCGGTGCAGAAAGGTTTAGTACGTGGACGATCTATGGAATCAGTCGTAGCCGGAGCATTATATGCTGCTTGTCGCAGACACGAAATTCCTCGAACCTTAGATGAAATGGGAGAAGCTTCCGGTATCGAGAAAAAAGAAATTGGTAGAACTTATCGCTTCGTGACCAGAGAATTGGAAATTAGCATTCGTCCTAGCAATCCTGCTGATTATATTCCTCGTTTTGCCTCTGCTTTAAAATTAACTCCTGAAACTCAATCCAAAGCAGTGGAAATTTTAGAACAAGCTCGTGATATTGAATTAACTTCAGGTCGAGGGCCAACAGGAATTGCTGCTGCTGCACTGTATGTTGCTTCCTTAATTCATGGTGAGAAAAGAACCCAACGAGAAGTAGCTGATGTAGCCGGAGTTACTGAAGTTACCATCAGAAATAGGTATAAGGAATTAATTAAGAAATTAAAGTTAAGCAAAGACGTAGAGAAGACGAAGAAGAAGTAATTTATTTTTATTATTCTAGGTTTTAGGTGTTTTGTGGTGTTGAAGAAAAATATCTAAAAATAAAATGAACCCATTAATCATCGCCCATGCTGAAGATCCGGATGGAATTATCGCTAGAGCCTTGAAGATGCGTTATTATTCTCTAGACAAAAATCCTGATCAACATATCTTTGTTCGCTATGATCGCATTGCGGAAGCGTTTCAGCAAGCAGTAGCCCGAGCAGATAATTATGATACTATTTTCATCGCTGACGTTGATCTCAATCAGAAATTAGTGCAAGCAGGTGATTCAGATTTTTCCTTGATAGAAAAATTAGCTCAAGGAAGAAGCATGAATTGGTACGATCATCATAGCGGAACTTCAAAAAATAAAGAGAAGTTAGAACAATTAGGCGTAAATGTGATCCATCATGATAATTATTCCGCAGCCATGCTAATTAATGTTACTCACGGTTTATCCCAAAGTTTACTACAAAGAAAATCAGCTGATCATTACGAAAGAAAATTAGCCAAAATCGCTCAGGCGCACGACTATAAAAATACTTCCAGCGACCATCCTAATATTAAAATAGGAAATGAATTAGAAAAAATTATTGCCCTAGCCAATGAAAATCTCAATTATCCTCTTTTATTTGATCTTTCCTGCGCTTTACAGGACGAGGGATGTTTTGATGAAGATTTTAACCTGCTTCCTTCTTGGCAGCAATATTCAACTGAATTTGATCGAAGATCGGAAGAGGCTTATCGAGAATTAGATCACACCGTAGAAATCACTACTATCGAAAATCACAAAGTTCTTTTTGGATATTCCTCTCCATTACTTTCCCAAAAACCAGGATCATTCCACCTTCGTCAAAAATACGAGAAAAATGCAGATGTTTTTGTCTGCTTATTCAAATCGCCAACCAGAAATCATATTATTCTGAAGAATGAGGACTCCAATTTTCCCGTCATTCCGCTATTACAAAGTCTTGGTGGTGGAGGACGGGGCCATGGTGGTGGATTTTCCTTAGACTATGATATCACTCCCCAAAACTATGCTGCAGTAAAAGAAATGCTTCTCCTAGAAATGGATAAAATATCTTATAGTAATAAATAAAATTACAATAACTCTGCGTAATTTCTAGCCAATTGAAAATACTTTGTAGCATCATGAATAGTTTTTTCTTTTTCCTTAGCAGTCAAATTAGTATCATCAGAAGTAAAACAGTTGATCTTTGCTCTGATGTAGGCGCGATAGCATTTATAAAAATCAAGAAGCGCAGGAATATCTTTATCATTGCTTATTTGTTGGTATCCCTTGATAAATAAATTAGAAAAATCTTTTCTTCCATGGAAATCAAGATCCATGGCCATGAAGGCAATCTCGGCAATGACGTCAGAACAAGGAAAGCGTTGATTAAAGACAATACCGTCAAAAATATAACTGCCTTGGGGAGTTAAAAAAACATTGGCTGAATGAAAATCTCCATGGCAATGTTTGACCTTACCCAGCTTTACTCTTTGTTCAAATAAAGCCTGATTCTGTTTAATAAAATTATTTATTTTTTCTTGTATAAACTCAACATCTTCTGATTTAATGATAGCTTGTTGGTATTTCTTAGTTTGCTGAAAATTTTCATCCCAATTAAATTGAATATTTTCAAGGTTACCAAAAGAAGAAATCTCATCATTACTCAATGCTTTTTGATGAAAATCAAAAATCTTCTGAGCCAATTCCTGCAAATGTTGAGAAGAAACTTTGTTTTTGATTAACAACTCCGCCATTATTAAAGTTGGGTCAAGTTGCTTCATCTTGACTGCATACTCAATCACCTCTCCAGAACCGTTAACAGAAATATTTCCTTGGCGGTCTTTGGTAATAGCCACCACTCCTTGATATAAATCTGGAGAAAGACGAGAATTATAATGGAATTCTTTTTCGCATTGATTCTTTCGTTTTTCCAAAGTAGAAAAATCCAGGAAACCTAAATTTAAGGGTTTGTTAAACTTATAAGCCACTGAACCGGTCAGAAACACTACTGAAACACCGGTAATTATCCTCTGGATAGAATCCGTACTATGCGTATATGCTGAAGGTTTTTCTAAACCAGTAATGATTTCACTAATAATCTCACTCATATGCTTTAATTTCTGAACACAATCTATATAAATCTTAAGGAATTGTTTTCCTTTATGACTCAAGCGGGAGATAGGGTAAAAATAAGTGCAAAAAGAGGAGCCGAAGAAGGTATCCTCATGCCCAGTCCGGATAAAAATACTGTTCTTCTCAAACTTGATAATGGCTATAATGTAGGTTTTAACAAAAAAGAGGTTATTAAGATGGTGGTGATCGTAAAAGCAGTTACTGCAAAAAAGACTTCTGCCAAAATAACCAAGAATCCGCAACTTCCAACTTTAGCCATTCTCCATACCGGAGGGACGATTGCTTCTAAAGTAGATTATCGTACCGGAGCTGTTGCCACTGAATTCAGTCCAGAAGAATTACTTTCCTTATTTCCAGAATTACAAACTATCGCCAATATCGAATCAGAACTAATCGCTCAGATGTGGAGTGATGATTTGCGCTTTGCTCATTTTGCTTTAATTGCCAAAGCCATTGAACAGCAAGTTAAGAAAGGAGTTAAAGGTATCATTATTGGTATAGGTACAGATAACTTAGCCGTAGCTTCAGCTGCTCTTTCGTTTATAGTTGAGAAATCTCCTGTCCCCATTATTTTTGTCGGTGCCCAACGCTCTTCCGATCGCGGTAGCAGTGATGCCGGAATGAATCTTATCTGTGCTGCGGAATTTGCCATTAAAACAGATTTTGCTGGAGTTGCCATCTGCATGCATGAATCAGCCAGCGATAAAAACTGCGTCATTTTACCAGCCACTAAAACGTACAAGCTTCATGCTTCTCGACGAGATGCCTTTAAGCCAGTTAATGATTCTCCACTCGCAAAAATAGATTACAAAACGAAAGAGATAAAATACCTGCAAAAAGAATATCCTCAGCGTGCTGACAAATTACTGCTTCAACCCAAGATGGAAGATAAAGTTGGTTTGATAAAAATTCATATTAATATGTTCCCGGAGCAATTTTCTTTTTTCCAAGGATACAAAGGTTTGATTATTGAAGGAACCGGCTTAGGACATACTCCTGGACAAGCTCCTAACAAAGAAAGTCTCATCCACAAAAAAGTATATCCTGCTCTCAAAAAATTAGTTGATTCTGGTTGTGTTGTAGTCATGACCACCCAATGTTTATTCGGCGGCGTGAATATGAATGTTTATGACAAAGGTCGTGATTTACAGGAATTAGGGATTATTTCCGGTAAAGATATGTTAGCCAATACTGCTTTGGTAAAATTATCCTGGCTATTAGGTAACTTTCCGAAAGAACAAGCAAAAAAATTAATAGGCGAAAATTTACGTGGCGAAATCAATCCGCGCCTAGAGTATGAAGAAGAATTCGTAACCAAAAATTAATACTGGAAAATTAATACCTCAACTAAAATAAATTAAAGGTGAATCTCTATGAGAAAAAGAATGATGATGTTAATGGTCTTAGCAATAATTTGCCTGGCCGCATTGTTGATTTCCTGTACTCCGGCAGCAGAGCAATGTTCTGTTGCTGCAGACTGCGTTCCGGCACAATGCTGTCACCCTAGCGGTGCAGTTAACAAAGCCAACGCTCCGGATTGTAGCGGCGTTCTTTGTACTATGTCCTGCGAAGGTCCTCTTGATTGTGGTCAAGGGCAAGTAAAATGCATTTCACATAGCTGTTCTGTGGTGCCTTTAGCTTGATTCCTACTTCCGTCAAAGAAGTCATTCGCGATTTTGTCTTTGGAATGGAAGATGGCTTAGTTTCTAATTTAGGTTTAGTCCTGGGTGTGTATGTAGGAGGCGGAGATGCGTTTACAATTATCCTCGCCGGCTTTGCCAGCATGTTTACTGGCGCATTTTCCATGTCCGCAGGAAGTTATCTCTCTTCAAAATCACAGCGGGAAGTCTATGAACATGAAATTGAAACTGCTCGCCAAGATTTAAGCAATAATCCGCGCCAATGTTATGAGGAAATGCGTTCTTCCTGGATGAAAGAAGGACTAAGCAAAGAAGAGATTGATCGCTTACTTAAAAAATCATCACGCTATAAGCATCCTGAGTTTGTCTGTAATTATATGGTCCAAAAAAGGGTAGGAATCTCAAAAGAAAAGTTGGAAGTTCCTCTCAAAAATGCTATTGCTATGTTTTTTTCTTTTTTAATAGGCTCCGCTTTTCCTATTTTACCCTTCCTGGTCTCCAAACTTAACCATCTTCCCCTTTTTCCGACTGCGGTCATTTCATCGCTCCTAACCATAGCCGCTCTTTTTGGGGTAGGTTTAGCTAAAACAAGCTATACTAAGTTAAATTGGTTTAAATCTGGAGTAGAAGTAGTGTTTATTGGTCTAGCGGCAGGAATAATTGGCTACCTCGTGGGGTTGGCAGTAGGATATTTAGCCTAGGTAGATATATGCTGTTTAGTTCTTATATGCGGAACATTAAATAATTTTAAAGTATTATTTTGATTAATGTTAGATGATGACATCATAAATCAGATTATAGAACGAGAGAAGAAGCGAAAGGATTCAGGTTGGCAGCCGCAACCGCTCTATAAAGAATTAGAATTGCCTCGTGATATCCCCCAACAGAAAGAAAAATCCCCCTCTAAACCGTTAGAAATTGACATTTGGGGCCCTCCTCCTGATGAAAATGGTTTAACCGTTATACAGACTTCTTCTTACTTTTCCTTTTCAAATTACCAATAATCACCGGTTTCCAAGAAGATTTTTAATATTTCTGTATATTTTCTTCCCATGAAAGAAATTCCTCAATCTTTTTTCGCTCAAGATACTCTACGTGTGGCGCAGCAACTCTTAGGAAAAGTTGTTTCAATTAATGGTATGCAAGCCCGAATAGTGGAAACGGAAGCATATGGAAGAGATCCAGCTTCCCATGCTTATACCAGAACCGAACGAAGTGCCTTGATGTACGAAACCCACGGGCATGTCTATGTCTATTTGATTTATGGCATGTATTGGTGTTTAAATTTTACTTCTGATCAAAATGAAGCCGGAGCGGTATTGATTCGGGCAGTAGAACCGTTATCAGGTATCAAAAATATGAAAAAAAATAGAAAGAGCGAGGATATCTACAACCTTTGTTCCGGACCGGGAAAATTATGCCTGGCTCTTGGTATTGATAAACAATATAATGGATTGAAATTAGGAAAAGAAATAAAATTATTTGACGATGGTTTTATGATGGAAAAGATTTCCTCCAGTTCCCGCATTGGCATTAAAGATGCCTTAGAATTACCATGGAGATTCTTTATTGATGGAAATGAGTATGTCAGTAAAGTGAAGATTAATAAATAATTGGCCAATTTAGGTCTTTGATGCGAGGGTGGGAGAGCGGTCAAATCCGCTAGAAGGTCAAAAACCTGGCGAACTTGAGGGGCTAGTGCCTTAGTGGCTTCGCGTGTTCGATTCACGTCCCTCGCACTCTTCTTTACCAAGGATCATAAGACTTTTCATGAAAAAAACGTGCTGCTAATTGATAGACAGCAGCTCTTTTGTTGTCACCCATAGAAGTAGCTATTCGATGTGCCTCATTGAACCTATGCCAGTGCTCGTGATCTTGAAGAGCTCCCTCGTAATTTCCTTCCTTTTCTAAAAGATCTGCTTGGGTACTCCATTTTTTTGCGCTTTTTTTAATGGCGCCGGTAACGTCTTTTTTTTCTAAGAAATTTTTTAATAAGCCAGTATACAACTCCTGACTTTTTTGCTGATTGTTTCTTTCCTCGTCATATTGTAAGGCAATTTTTATGCTTCCCATTTTTAAGTAATCATCAATGTACTGGTCAAGAATGTGTTCAACTAATTCTTTATTTTCAGATTGCCTGGCTAAATTTAAAGTGTCTTCACTGAAAGCAGGCACACTACCATTTTTCTTTGCTATCCAGCAAGATTCCAAATAATTTCCATTTAGATATTTTTTCCATAGGTTCATACCTTCTTCAATTCCTCTGGCAGGTTTACTCCCGTACCTTTCTTTCGCAATTTGCGAATGTTGAACTAATTTTTGCTGATAAACCTGACTTTCTTTCTCTTTACCTAATTGTTTAGCTAAGAGTTCAGCCTGATAAGCTTCTCTAGCTACCCAAACAGGTAAATTTGCTTTTTCGTGAAATTCTATAGCTCTATCTAAATATTGTAAAGCCTTTTCGCTATATCCAAGCTCCTGTGATAAGTAAATTAAATTCTGAAATTTGCTCCAATTCACGCTTTGTTCATCAAAAGAAGCTTCTTCTTGTTCTAACCATTTTCTTTTCAGATCCATGGTCTTTTCTCCATCCCCCAGTATCGAGGATAAATTTACTGCCGATCCAAATTTTCCTTCGCGTTCAAATGCTTCTACTTCCTGTTTTATGAGCTTGACACTAAGATCTTTTTCTCCCTTCAGCTTAGCTAATTCTGCCGCCTGCTCATACCATCCTTTTTGCTGATATTCAGACATCGCTTTTTGATAGATTTCTTCTGCCTTGTCAGTGTAACCCAATTGTTGCGCAATTTCAAAACCATATTTGTAATTAAAACTAACAACTGCTGAAATGATATTTTGGTGAAGCTTGTTTACCACGTTCTGATCTTTTATTCGCTGTGACCAGGTAATGAGCTCATTGGTCCATTTATCATTGTAACCTCTTGATGATTCAAGCTTATCGATAAGTGCTTCAGAAGTAAGAGTAACTAAATTTGGAAACTCTGCTTCATCTTTAAATAACTCTGCCAGTCGACAGGAATCTTGCAAAGTAAAGAGTCGGGCATTAGGATCGGCTTCTATATCTTTTGAAGCAGCTACAGCTTTTTGATATAACGCTTTTGCTATTTGTTGATCGCCTGCTTTCAATGCTAATTTTGCAGAGAAACCATATTCGTGCGCAAGAGAAGATAGATTGTAACGATCTTCTGGAGTGACATAAGGCGTAAATGCAGTTTTAAAACTAAGCTCTACAGCTTCCGGAAAATGATGATTTGAAAAAAGAATTATACTTTGTTGAAGAAGGAGAGGATCTACGTTTCTTTCTTGATATATTGCAGCTAGAACTGCCACCGCTTTACTTTCCCTAGAATATAATTGTCCTAATAGAGAATCTAATGTCGTATTGATCATTGAAATTGTAGTTTAAGTTTGATTATTTGATTAAGATTATTTAAATAGTTTATGTAGTGAAAAACAAGAAGACCACTTCTATATTCTTGGTCCTTTCCTTAATCCAACCAAAACTATATAAATTATGAACGCTTCTTACAATCATGAATAAAATCTGGGAAGTTACACAAGAAGAAAAAGTTCTTCCTACATTGCATCATCCTGTCTTAATTGAAGGTCTACCGGGCATTGGTAATGTCGGAAAAATTGCTCTTGACTTTTTGATAGAAGAATTAAAAGCCAAGAAATTGTACTCTTTTTTTTCCTATAAATTTCCGCACTCAGTTTTTGTCAACGAAAAAAATGTTGTAGAAATGCCCAAATTAGAACTATATTATAAGCAGCTGGGCAAGGGAAATAAGAAACGTGATTTCTTATTCCTTTCAGGGGACATTCAACCCATTGATGAAGAAAGCTGTTATGCTTTCTGCGATGAAGTGCTTAAGATTGCCAAGCATTTTAATTGCAGCCATTTGGTAACCACTGGTGGAATTGCCTTACAACATGTTCCCGATCATCCTAAAGTGTATTGCGCCGGGAATGATGCTTCTATTTTAAAAGAGTATACTAAAAAAGGACTTCCCGTAGAAAAAGAAATCTTTGGAGTGGTAGGACCGATCATTGGCGTTTCGGGAATTTTGCTAGCCTTAGGAAAGAAAAAAGGAATCAAGGGAGCAGCTTTATTGGCAGAAACCTTTGGCAATCCCTTTTATTTGGGCATTAAAGGAGCCAAGGAAATTGTTCAAGTTCTGGAAAAGAAATTTGCCTTGGGCGTGAATATTAAAAAAATAAGCAAAGACATTATAGAAGTTGAAAATCAATTGCTGCAGAAAGCCAACGACTGGATGAGTGATGAATATGCCCAGCCCCAAGCTGGCGCACAGGCCAAGAAGAAAGATGTACATTATATTGGGTAAAAACAGTAATTTTAAATAATCAAGAATTTTCTGCGAAATATGAGTGATGAAGAACGTCTTAAAGGGTTAAGTTCCCTCGTTTTATATATTCTTGCAGACGTTAGAATGCATAATGGCTTTCGTACTCGGCAGAATTATAGTGCAATTCCTGAAATAGTTGATCTATTAGAAAACAAAAAATATATTAAAGTAGTTGCTAAAAATAGTACTATTGAATTTACTAAAAAAGGTGATAAATTGTATGATTCTTTATTAGAGAGAGTTGGAGAAGATGTTGATTTTTCCAAATGTTTTAATAGATAATTTTCTCAATACTCAGTCAATTTCTTATCCGCATCATAATGAATTATAGTTGAATTACCTTCGCCGGAAACACTTCTTTCTGTATTTAGAAATTTGCCTTCTTTTAATTTAGTTATTCTCCGCTGAAAACTTTTATAACTCATCTCTCCACCACGTTCCGCATACAGAGCAAAAATCTCGCCAATTTTCTTTCCGGTTTGTTCACGCACTAAATCAAGAATAGTTTTCATTTCTGGATCTAATCCTTCTTTAGGCTTGATATGAAAATCCTCTACTTTCTTTAGGGCTTCGGCCACGTGAGTCACGGTAATTTTACGGGAGCTTCGCTCTTCTACCATATTTCCCGTTTCCCGCATTAAGTATAAACCAATTCGAACATCATTGGTTTCAGCACATTTTTCTACAATTTCCTTAAATGCTTCTTCTTCCCAACAATTATCGATGAAAGCATAATCACGGCGTTGTTGCAGGATGCCGGCAATTTCTGCTTCATTATATGGGCGAAAATAGACAAATTCGGGGCCTAACCTGCTTCTGATCCGCTCATCAAGTTCTCCATAAGTATCGCGGTAATTGGTAATCAAAATAATTGATTTGCGGTAAATATCTTCAAGAATAGAATACAAAAAATCCATCTCTTCTAATTTGTCAATTTCATCAAAAACGAAGACTACTCCGTTTTTGTTCAGCTTCTGTTTCATTAACTCTAACAACTCGCTGGTTTTTTTGCTTTGAATAAATTTATACCCTAAGTCTTCGCAAATCTTAGTATACACCTTAAAGGTAGTATTCTCTTTCCAGCAATTGACATAGATAGGAATGATCTCGGAAGTTTCTTCTTCTAATTCCCGCAACACATGCTTGCAAGCAGTGGTTTTTCCAATTCCCGGAGCTCCATACACAAAAAGATTTCTTCCATTATGCCCCTGCAACAATGGGCGGACCGCCGTCGCAAAACGCATTTGCTCATTTTCTCGGAACTTTAGAGTTTTAGGATGAAAATCATAATCTAGAACTACGGTATCCCGGAAAAGTGTTTCCCCGCTCCGCAACATATCCTTAAAGAGAGACATACTTGTATTATTAAAGAGGGGTTTATATTATTTTGTGTTATGGTACTATCATTAAAAACGACTTATATAAAATGGTCTAAATTTAGGACTGAAGTCAAGGCTACAAGTCGAGTTTTGATCCATAAAACTTAAAAGCAGAGCTATATGGATCATGATCAGAATGAAAAAAAGTATGAGTATGATTGTAACTGTACTCTTGATCGCCTTACTGATCCTTACTGCCTGTTCTAAGAGTACTCCCAGCGATCCCTCTGATCAATGCGCCTCTCTTGCCGGCACTGCTAAAGATAATTGTTACCTTGATGCTGGTCAATGTAGTAAAATAGAAACTGCCCAAATTCGTGATTCTTGCGTCGCTGAATTAGCCAAGAAAAAGAATGACCTTTCTGTTTGCGATTTAATAACTGACAGTAAAACTAAAGCATTTTGTCAGGAACAGATAGCTGTCCAGAAAAATGACCTAGGAACATGTAAAAATATACAAGATAGTTACTGGCAGGATAATTGTTATTATCACGTTGCTATTAATCTCAAAGATTATGATAAATGTGCGTATGTGTCTGAGGTTGACCAAAATCTGGATTGCGTTAAAAAAATAGCTATCGCCAATAATAATGTAGAACTTTGTGGGCGATTAAGCGTCAAAAATAAAGCTGAGTGCATCGTTAAAATTGCTACTCAGACTATGAATCCTACTGTTTGCGCGCAATTCAAAGATAAGACCGGTCCCGGCAGTGTCAATGCCGACGCCTGTTATTTAAAAATTGCTAAACTAGCTGAAAAGAAAGAAATTTGTAATAGTATAAGTATTAAAGAAATTAAACAAGTTTGCATAGATTATTTTACGGTTAAGAAATAAGATTTTCAACATAATATATCTAAATAAGTTTGAGAATAATAATGTTTGTTTAAAAGTAAATGTATTAAAAAAGAATTAATTCCCTGAAGATTTCTTATTCCACTTGTAAATTCTCATCGTGGCAGTTTTTCCATAACCGCAGGAAGCACACTTTTTCTTAATTTTATGATAAGAAGATTTTCCGCAGCGTCTACAGAGTAAGTGGTTTCGCTTCCCACTTTTTTTCCCCATGCTTGCTGTTCCTTTAGTCATGTTGCTTCCTCAATAAGTTTTAATATTTATGCTGGCGAGATAAAAGTAATAGTGTCGCCGCGAATAAAGACAGTGCCTAATTTTCGTTTTAATTCGCCGCTTTCAAATTCGCTTGCATCTTCTAAAACGGTATTAATGTGAATATCAAATGCTCGTAATCTTCCGGTGAAATGGTGGCCATTCTTTAGCACTACCATTACTGTTTTATTTCTTGCTGCATTCAGCGTATCTAAGGGTCTTGATCCGTCTTCCATATTTTGTGTAACACCCCGCGTGTTGATGTTTAGGAAAGAGGATGGTATATAAAGGTTTCGCTAAAAAGAAAGTAAAAGGATTAAATTTTAACTAAGCAACACCAATAATCGCGGCAGACGGCCACTCACTAAGTTCGTGTCCTATGCGCCACTCCGGAGGAGCCATCCCTCGGCGCATCTGCGCGATCGTTATTGCCCCACGGAAGAATTATAAATACAATAGTTATTTTCTAGTCTATGATAAACTTTGCAAAATTACGAAAAGATATTCAGGATTATGATTCAGAACGGGAAAAATTAATCAAACAAAGCAGAGACGTGCTTAAACTAAGCAAGCAGATCATCTATGCCGTGCATCGCGATGATATTGCCGAAGCTGCTAAATTAATCAAGGATATCGAAGCAGAAAAAAAGAAATTAGATGCTATTGCTAAACACAGCCGCAAGATGGGCAGTGAAGGAAGTTACAAAGTTGCCATTCAAGAATATGCTGAAGCATTATTGTATTATCATTTTGTCAAGGACGGAAAATTAGTTGATCTACCTATCGATACGGAACATTTTATTTTAGGATTAGGCGATCTTCCAGGTGAATTAGTTAGAAAAGCAGTATTCTTAGCCGGAAAAGGTGAAGTAGAGAAAGTCAACAAGATCAAAGATGCAGTGGATACCATTTACGGCGAACTATTGAAATTTGATTTCCGCGACAACGAAGTACGAAGAAAATTTGATGCAGTCAAATACGATTTACGCAAGTTAGAAGATCTTGTTTTAGATTTGAAGTTAAAAGGAAGATAAATATTGAGAAGATATTATGGTTGATTTTGTTAACTTCTTTTTTGAATATATTTTACAAGGTTTCTTTGTCATTTTGTTTCTTTTATTTGGGATTTTTTTAATTTTAATGATGTACAATCGTTTATGTTTAGTCTTTTACATTGTTTTTAAGAAACCAGCTATAAGAAAAAAGATTTCATCCCTGAAACTTATTGAAAGAGCAAAATTTTGGGGTTTTAATAAGGAATATTTTAACGATCCTTTTATTAAAAAATATAAAACAAGAACTCTCTTTTTTTTAAAAGCTGCTTTAGGTATTTGGTTAGCTTTTTTACTGGCTATCTTAGGAATAGCAGGAGTAGGATTTTTATTAAATTATTTATTTAACTAATCACTTACAATCTCTTTTTCTTGCTTACAGTCTTACTAACTTTCTTCCCTTTACTCTTAGCTCGCATCTTGGCTAACTTAATCAATTTAGCAACTTTAGAATCTTTACTCTTACCGCTGGCACTTCGACTTTTCTTGCCGCGTTTTCTGGAAGATTTGAGAACTCTTTTACTTGCGCTCTTCACTTTTCTCTTTACTACACTCTTTTTCTTTGCCATAATAAAATACTGGACTCGGTGAAAAAGTGGCCTGAAATAACGACCAACTCTTGTACGTGCCTATTGGTTTATTTTACAGGTGATCTTCTTCGCCCCATACACAAGCGTTATTCAGCACAGGCTGCCCGCGGTGAGTTATAGTCCAGACACCAAGGTAGTTGTTGAGTACTGAGTAGAGGCTGCTATGGTTGCATCCTTTCCAGGACAACCGAACTGTCCACTTAGGCTTATTATAAAGAAAGGAGACTATAAATAAGTTTGTTACCCCTTGAAAATAAAAACGCCGGTTTACAAAGAAAATTTAGTTTTACCCGTACTTATTACTACTATTTTACCGTCTTGAGGAATTTCCTCTTTCATTTGATAGAGCATAGCCATACCGGCAACTGCGGAATGTTCTGCTGGAATTTTTCTTTCCTGAAAAAGAGAGTAAGCATACTCAAGATATTCTTCTGTAACTTCATGGATTGCTGATTTCGTCCCGCAATAACCTCGTTGAGAAAATAAACGTAACCAATCTTCTGCTAAATCAGTAAACGGTTTGAAAGGAGCATATAATTTGACGGCTTTTGAAGCAGAATTATTAGTAGTCGCTCCGATAAAATGACACTCAGCTATTACCTCTGGATTTCCTGAATATACTGGATCTATATTGTCATTAGTTACAATACGTTTGGCAATGTTCAATACATTTTGGAACAATTGACCTGATCCTACCGGCGTAAACACATATTGTGGATTATGATCAAGCACTTCATAACTTAACCAATCATAAAATCTTTTATCTGGATCAAATCCTTGGTTTGAAGTGATATCAAATCCCTCTTTATTTTCAGTAAGTTGTAAAATATCTCTGGGTGTTAGCTCTCTTTCTGCCAAATTTTCTAAATAAATCTTGCACCCTAAATTGCGCAAGTAATCTAGGGTGGTTGAATCCGTGCTCTTATCTGCAAGTAGACGAAGCGGAGGAAGTCCAAAGGTTCTTAATTTACTTTGGATAGCAATTGCTGCCGAGCCAGCACTAATGATCGACATTTCTGGTAAAGGAGTAGAGATAAGACCTCGCTCTTTGGATTGCAGAATATCTAAATAAACCATCACAATTTCCCAGGCCATTCTGTCTTTATGCGTACCGGTACGATTAGTGCTCTCATCTTTTAGCCAGACATTAGTAAAGTGAGGAAGATCAAGATGATAGGTTCGTGAAACAGGATACGAGGGTGTAGTTGGATCTATTTCTGTTGCATAAACCAGTGTTTCCAATAAGCTTTTTTCTTGCTCTGATAACATCATTTACTAAAACCTTAGCTTCAATATAAATATTGCTACTTAGAAGTTACTACGTGGTAAATTTTATAAAGCCCGCCAGTTCTTACAACTTCATGAAAATCTTAGCTTTAAGCGACGTCCATGGAGATCGCCTCTTCATGCAGGAAATGGCCGAAAAAGGAGCCGAAGAAAAGGTAGACTTAGTCATTTTAGCCGGCGATCTGGTTGATGATTATGGAAGCGCAGATGGTCTTATCGGACCGTTTAAAGAAAAAGGCTTGGAAGTAGCTATCCTTCCCGGTAATCATGAAGGTCTTGCTGAAGTGAATTTTCTCAGCGAAAAATATAATATTAAAAATCTGCATGGCTATGTTATCAAAGTAGGAGATATCGGAATTTTCGGCTGCGGTTACGCTGATGTAGGGATTCATCAATTATCAGAGCGGGAGTTCTTTGAAACCCTCAAAAAAGCACATGATTCTCTCAAGGACGTTAAAAAGAAATTAATGGTTACTCACGTCCAGCCCAGTGATAGTCTCATTGGATTAGGAATTTTCCCGGGCAGCACAGGAGTAAGAAAAGCCATAGAAGAACTAAAACCAGATCTGCATATCTGCGGTCATATTCATGAAACTCATGGCATCGAAGAGATGATCGGATCTACCCGAGTTATTAATGTTGGAAAAACTGGGAAGATAATTGAGTTGTAAATATGAAAATTGGATTCATAGGATTAGGCAACATGGGTTATGGGATGGTATCTAATCTGTTAAGAGCAGGTCATAACATTCTTGGATTTGATGTTGATAAAGAAAAAGTAGATGCTGTAGTAAAAATAGGAGCAAAGCGAACTAATACTATCAAAGAAATAGGAGAACATGTTGACATCGTTATTCTGTGTTTACCTCATCCTAAGATCTCAAAAAAAATAATTTTTAATCTTCTTAATTCAAAAAATAAAATTAAGACACTTGTTGATACAAGTACGCTGACTCCTGGATCTGCCCAAGAAATATACTACTTATGTAAAGAAAAAAATGTTGATTTTCTTTGCGCGCCAATGCTTGGCGGAAGAAATGCAGCACTGAAGAAAAAAATTCATTTTTTAGTGGAAGGGGATAAAACTGCTTTCAATAAACTACCTATTTTTCAAAATATGGGTAATAGAGTTGATTATTTAGGAAATCCTCCTTCGGCTACACTTGCGAAACTAGCTTATAATATGTGTCGCTACAGTAATCTCGCCACTGCGGCGGAGGTAGCAAAATTTCTTAGGACTTATACAAAAGACACAAAATCTATTTACGAACTTCTTTCAGAGGAATCACTGGATAACTTTGGACAAGTTTGGAAAGAAGATATTAAAGAAATGATGCTTGACGGAATTTCGTATAAGCCAAGTAAGATCCCTGAAAAAGATTTAACGTTAATAATGGGGTTAGCGAAAAAAAAGAAACTTTCAGCTAAATTATTTAAGACCATAAGAGATGTTTACCGGTCTCTTGCAAAATAGTTATATTCTACCTTTACTAAAATTATTTAAACTAATTCGCTTCTTCTAGGAGCATGCTTAAAGATTGTCCAGAATGTCATCGTTCTTTACACGAAGGCCAGCACAAGTTCGCTGATGGTATGTATCATGTTCAGTACTGTAAAAAGTGCGGCTTTAGAAAAGAGACGCCGTTAGATGATTAAAAGATAAATAACAGAATCACATCATACCCTTAGGAAGTTTGCCACCCATCTTCTGCATCAAAAACTTTTTAGCAAGTAAAAAGTTTGAACAAAATTCATTCAAATGAGATTTCACTTCCCGAATCCCTTAGGCATTTGTCCACCCATCGTTTTCATCATCTTATTGATGTCGCCTTCGCCTTTAAACATCTTCATTAATTTCTTGCTCTGGCGATGTTGTTTCAATAATTCTCGCACTTCACCTACATTCAACCCTGAACCAGCAGCAATGCGATCAATTCTTTCTGCAGATACTATTTCTGGATCTTCTAATTCCTCTCGAGTCATACTGTCCATGGCATGCCGCCATTTCTCTAACTTGCCTTCCTGTACATCCAGCATTTCTTTGGGCATCTTTAATGATCCCATGCCTGGAATCATTTCCATAATTTTTCCTAAAGAACCCATTTTCCTCAGCGACTTCATTTGTTGATAAAGATCAATAAGATTGAAATCTCCTTTCAAAAATTTCTCCTGCATATCTTGCGCATTTTCCTCAGTCATCACTTCTTTCGCTTTTTCCAATAATGATTCCAGATCGCCCATGCCAATCATGCGCCCCACGAAACGCTGCGGGTGAAATAACTCCAAATCATCTTGCTTTTCTCCTACCCCAATAAAAACGATCGAAGCACCAGTAACTGCGCAGGCTGACAATGCGCCACCACCTTTCGCGGTACCTTCTAATTTGGTAACAATAACTCCAGTTACTCCACAAGTATCATGGAAAGCTTGTGCTTGCTTCTGCGCTGCTTGTCCCAAATCTGCAGAAATAACTAATAACTTTTCATCTGCTTGCACTGCTTGATGTAATCCATTCAGCTCTTTGATTAATTCATCTGATAAAGCATCTCTTCCTGCTGTATCAACAATAACTACATCATATTCTTTCAATTTTTTTTCAAAAGCCAAGTAAATATTGACCGGGTCTTTTTCTTTCTTGATGCCTAAGAAATCGACACCCACATCTTTGGCTAACTGTTCTAATTGATCATAGGCAGCTGGTCGCCAAGTGTCAGTCTGCATTACGGCAACTTTGTAACTGCGTTTCTTGTAAAATTTTGCTAACTTTCCCGCAGTAGTTGTTTTCCCGCTTCCAAATAATCCTACTAACATGATCTGGGTAGGCTTTTTGGTAATCTTGATTTCGTGTGCTTCTTTTCCTAAGAAATTAGTTAACTCATCATACACTACTTTGACCAAATGCTCACGCTTAGTAATCCCTGGTGGAGTAGTTTCGGAAGCCCGTTCCTTGATTTTTTTGCTCAAATCAAACACTAATTGCACGTTGGTATCTGATTGTAACAAAGCGCGTTGGATGTCTTTGACTAGTTCATTGATCAGTTTTTCATCTACAAAAAGCGACTTGCTGATCTTGCTTAAAGTGTTCTTTAAGGAATCCCCTAGTTTTTCCAGAACCATGCTCTGTAGAATGATGGATTTTATTTAAATGTTATTGGGGAGAAATAAGAGAAAATAATTAAAAAAATTCACTCAAAATGCCGCCCTTTTCTCAATCCAGATTTAGGCGCAGTATAACTAAACCAATCTTCTTTCGTAATAGGATGAAAATCATCGGCCTCTTCAATCAATGCTCTGGCTGTCGTTTCCTGGACTGCGGCAATTTCTATCCGCACCCCTTCTGATTTCAAGTGTGTTACTAAATCCAAATAATCTGAATCACCAGACATGATGATAATCGTATCAACTTTTGAAGAAAGCTGAGTTGCTTTAATGGACAAGGGGATGTCTGCTGACTTATGGCAAGGAACAACCGAACCGTAATATCGTTCATGCAATCTTTCTGCCAGTTTGGAAGAAATATTCTGTCCTTCGCGAAAATAAATAAGCCTGTTCAAGCCCCTTCCATTCAGAAGTTTAGGAATAAGCGTGTCAAAATTGACCATGGTATTAGTAGATTTGCTCTGCTCATGGATGCTCCGCTCAATGTTATTTCCATCACAGAGAATAGCTACCGATTGATTAATAAGAACTACTTGCTCTTTATTACTGCTGTTCATAATTTCACCTTTTTTTTAACCTTTTTACATTTAAAAAAAGGTTCAAAAGGACTGTTTGTTGTCCTTTGTTCACCTTCTTTTTAATAAATAAATGAGCCTGCAGGGATTCGAACCCCGATTAACCGGTCCGAAGCCGATTGTGCTATCCGTTACACCACAGGCCCTTGAAATATAAATACTTATCCTGTTTTAAAAACCTTCGGGTTTTTTAATCCTCGACTTGGCCTTGCGGTTTTAAACGTTATGGTCCTATGAAAACCCAAGATTCACAAATTATTTATATCAGAATCCTTCTTTTTTTTAAATGAGTGAAATAACTGAGATCAAATGTGGAAAGCTTACTACCATCGATTTAATTACCAGAAGATATGTGCTAGATACTAATTCTGGTGCTCAATATACCCTCGCCGGAAATGATGAAAAATTATCTTTATATGATGATTCTGGAGAAATAGGACAAATCTCCATGGAAAAGGAAGGGTCAGGTTCAATTTTTATGGAAAGAGATGGAAAATATGAGCAGATCGGCGAATACCAAAAAATAGAAACTAAATATCGAGTTCTGGTTCATGAAAATTTTGCTGCTCTAGATGTCTGGCGGGAAGATTTCCATCCTTTAGATCTCTTGATAGAAAAAATCCTATCAACTGAAAGAAAATAATTTCTTCTTAATTCCATTCTCAGAAACAAATATAAACCCAACAAACTTAATGTTATTATGAAGCCGAATTTTTGGTTTTTAAAAACCTATTTGATCATCTCTTTATTTTTTGGAACAATCGATCTGATCGATAATTTTCTTACTTTTTTGAAAATAAGTTATCCCTGGTATACTCTGCTACTTTCTATATTCTTCTTTCTATTTTTCTTTTTCAACATTTTTTTCCTCATTATCTTTCGACAGCACCGAGTTCTGAGAATTGCGTATCTTCTTCCGATCTATTATTTAATTAGTTATGCGTTCTTCTTTGTAGCAGCTTTGTTTTTAAGTCAATTAGAAGTTCTACCTTCCTGGTTAGTCCCTGCTACTATTATCTTCGGAGTTGTAACTTCCATTTTTGAAATGGGTTTCAGCATTTATCTTTTACAGAAGATTAACTTCGCTCCCGCGCTGTAAATTCCTGCAGCAGAGAATTGTTATCCATGCCAATAGAATATTCAACATTCTCTAGCTTCTTACTTTCAATAAAAGCCAAAAATCTTCTCTTTTTCTCCTCGCTCCATTTTTCAAAGGCCTTTGCTCCATTGCATAAATAATTGGTATCACAATGGCCGATACGTAAATCCTTCTCCTGATGACGCGCTGGATGCAAGGGACAGAGGAAGCAACCTTTTTCCTGAATTAAATTTCTGCATACTCCATGACGTAAATCCATGTTTGGTCTTCTATCCCGAAATTTCAAAAAATCTTCTTCAGTCTGGGGATTAGCATGTTTGAATTCTAAATTGTTCTTGAACACGGCTTGTTTAATTTTCTCTTTAGATTCAAAATCATGCCCGCAGCAGCCCATACAGCCGCCGTTGAGCTGACAAAGCGGAGAGAAAGCCATTAAACTTACATCTCCTGCGGTGCTTTTATGCCTAAGAGATTCAACCCGTTCTCTAACACTTGCCGCACTGAATCCACCAATAATAATCGTGCTTTGGTTTGATTCTTATCTTCTGAAAGTACCGGGCATTGGTGGTAGAACTCATTGAATGCTTGTGCCAAGGCGATCAGGTAATGTGCCAGATGGTGTGGCTTGTTATCCTGAGCTACTTTCTCCAGCACTTCTGGAAACTGATTAAGCTTCTTCACCACGGCAATTTCTTCTGCTTGCTGGAAAAGTCCAAAATTTACGTGCGGAGAAACTCCCAGCTGATGCTCTTTCACCGCTTTGCGCAAAATGGAACAAGCCCGAGCATGGGTATATTGCAAGTAAGGAGCTGTTTCACCATCGAAGGAAGTAAACTTATCAATATCAAAAATAATGTCTCGTGTTCTATCATTGTATAAATCACCAAAGATTATAGCACCTACTCCGACATGTTGAGCAACAATCTCTTTGTTTTTCAAGGTAGGATTTTTCTCTTGAATGATCTTCTTCACTGAGGCGATAGCTTCGTCTAAAATATCAGTTATGAAAACTGTTTTACCTTTTCTGGTGGATAGTTTTTTGCCATCTGATCCTAAATATAATCCATGCTCAATATGGGCACAATCTTTTGCCCAGCTATAATCTAAAAGTTCAAGCACCTTGAATAATTGTTGGAAGTGAAGCTTCTGCTCTGCACCCACTTCATAGAGCATACTCGAAAATTTGTAAACTTTTTTTCTATACAATGCAGCTGCGATATCCCTAGTCAAATACAGAGTAGCTCCATCGCTTTTACGTAAAATCGCTGGAGGCATGTTATATTTTTCTAAATTGACAATTAAGGCGCCTTCACTCATCTCTGTAATACCTTTTTTCTTAATGAGATTGATAGTGCTATCTAACTGGTCATTGTAGAATGCTTCACCAGAATATGCTTCAAACTCTACTCCTAAAAGCTTATAGATCTTTTTGAATTCTACTAAGCTTAAGTCCTTAAACGTTTTCCAAAGAACCAAAGCTTCTTTATTGCCATCTTCTAATTTCTTGAATTCTGCTCTGGCTTCATCTTCCAAAGTTTTATCCTTTTCCGCTTCTTGGTGGAATTTAACATACAATTCTAAGAGATATTTGATAGGATCTTTTTTGAGTTCTTCTTCAGAACCCCATTTGTTATAAGCAACGATAAGTTTACCAAATTGAGTGCCCCAATCGCCCAGGTGGTTGACACCAATTACCTCATACCCTAAAGCACGATATACTTTACTGAGTGCGTTTCCAATAACCGTAGAGCGCAGATGTCCTATACCGAAAGGCTTGGCAATGTTTGGCGAAGAAAAATCAATTACATTTTTTTTACCTTTTCCCAAATTTTGAGATCCAAATTGTTTCTGCTCTTGATAAATGTGAGAAAGTGTTTCCTCTATCAATACTTTATTTTTAATAAAAAAATTCAAATAAGGACCAGCCACTTCAACTTTCGCAATAAAATCCGGCAGCTTTATTTTTGCCTTCAGCTTCTCTGCTTCTTCTTTCGCATTCTTACCTAACTTGAAGCAAGGAAAAGCATAGTCTCCTAATTTAGAATCAGGAGGAATAGAAATAAAATTAACTATTTCTTCTTCCGGGCGTTTAATTTCCTTTGCCAGTAAATTAACTATTTCTCCCTTAAAATTCATATCATACCAGAAACAAACTTGTTTTATATATTTTGCTGGAAGTAATCTAACTATAGTTCCACGGAATTCCTTTTCTTATCCAAAACTTCTACCTTCACTTTGCCACCACAGAACATTGCCACTAACTCAAAAGCTTCAGTTAGTATTTCCCTCTCCTTGGCAGGATTGAATGGTGGAAGGAATTCAAAATGTAATAATGCTGAAGTAGAAGTCGGCCTTACTGCAGTAGTGGCATTTTTCCAATAATCTAATTTCTGGCCTAATACTTTTTTTCCATCCCGATAACAAAGATCACCCTTTTTTAGCTCAAAAGTAATATCTCCTTTCAGCTTGGCAGTATCATCTGCTCCAAAAGGAACTATATGCTTCAAAGCCAGGTAATGAAGTAATGTAGTAACGGTATCTTTCGTTTTGATATTTTTCTTACTTAATACTTTCTTTAATAAAACTTCCACTGAGGTATGATAATGTTTGGCCTTTTTTCCGAACTCTGCTCTGGCCGCATCCCAAGGAGATATTAAATGATGACTCTTAATCGTATCTTTGTTAAAAGTCAACAAAACTACTTTTTGCATGTCCGCGAGAAGATGATTTGCCTTCGCAATCTTACTTTTATTATCTATTCCTTCCGTGATAACGAAACCAACTCTCAGTTGTGGAAATTTCTTGAACACTTCCTGCTTGATTGTTACTTTCATTTCTTAGGTTTTTTCTCTGTTTCTTTTTGCGGAAGAAGGAAGCCGAACAATTTTCGCAGAATTCCATTCTTTTCGTGAGAATGCTTAACTCCAAAATGTTTCGTTAGTAAATCAAGATCATTGCGAATATCTTTAAGCAGTCTTACTTTTTTTCGTTCGTTATAAACTTGAACCAGAGTCAGTAAAACATAGAGGCCAAATATCCCGCCAATAAAGATGCCCACTTTTTGCAAGATTGGTTGTAAAGCATTGATGAGAAAATTATCCGGTAAGGTGATATCTCCGGGAACACTGGGAAGTGCTTGCGCAAAGGTGCTCATTAAACCAAATAGTAATGGTAACCCTCCAAAAGTAAAGCCTTTCTTCTTCATCTTCACACCTCTTTTGTGAGAACTAATGTTTTTAGGTATTTATAGATTTTGGTTAGGTATTTGCTGATCTAAGTCAAAAATTTTATAAAGAAGATCGTGACTTTAAGCTAAATTGCAGCCCCGTCGTCTAGCGGACACTATTTGCCGCAGTAGGATAGAGCCCTTTGGCCCAAGAACTGGGAAGAGAGGCTTTGACAGCGGTTCGAATCCGCTCGGGGCTACTTTTTTCTTAAAAGTATGCTTGAGGTAACTAAAAATGACAAAAAGAAAAGACCATAACAACTTAGCAGACGTATTGAAGGGAATTGGTAAAGTATACGAAACCCGTATTGAGTCCAGTTCCAGAAAATATGTTTTGGTAGACATTGGAATAGCAGCTAAAGTATTAGGGCTTCCACTTGAAGAAAAGTATGATGGTATGAAAGCTATTGTACCGGTACGAAATTTTCCTCCTGGAGTTAACTATGAGGTTAATGGCAGCGAACTGACTGGTTATGTCCAATTAAAAAGTGGAATTGCAGTAGAAAGAGATGCCGCGGAAGCAGCAGGATTAAAGCACCAGCAATATCAACCTCGTAAGAGAATGATCCTGAATTTAGGATCAACAGAACAATAATCTCCATTTTTTCTTTCTTTTTTTACCTATATCTTTTTAAATAAACATCAATTTAAGATTCCATTCGAGAGATGTGTCGGTCACGGCTTGCACATACTGGAGAAGATGAAGTAATACTACTCATTCTCGAATTTAAACATACGAGGTAAATAACATGGCAAAAATGCATTCACGAGCACGAGGAAAGAGCGGAAGCACTAAACCGCTTAAGAAAGTACCAGCCTGGGCTCCTTTCAAAGGACCAGATGTAGAGAAACTGATTGTTAAATACGCTAAAGCGGGAAAAAATACTTCCGACATCGGACTTTTACTGCGAGATTCACATGGTATCGGCAGTATCAAAGCTTCTACCGGAAAAAAAGTTTCTGCAATCTTACAAGAAAAAGGATTAACCAAAGAAATGCCGGAAGATTTACGAAATCTTATCAAGAAGATGGTTTACATTCAACGTCACATGGAAAAGAACAAACAGGATCAAACTGCTAAACGTGGATTATTGTTAACTAATTCCAAGATCAGACGTTTGGTTAAGTATTACCAGCGCAATGAAAAACTTCCAGCAGATTGGAAGTTAGACATGGATAGATTAAAGATTTACTTAGAGTAAATTTTAATTTATTTTTTCTTATTTTATTTTTAATTCAATTTTTATTTTTACTCAAAAAGCTTAAATAATCTAAAACTATTAATTTTCTATGGTCCAAAAAATTGATGAAAATACATTAGAGCGGGCAACTAAATCCTTATGGAATAATTATACTTATTCTTTGGGAAAAGCGAGATTATATGGACAAGAAGATTACCAGTTAGCTCCGGGTGAATCTCCTCAAGATCAGTGTTTAGTGGTGCATATGGATAAACATACGCCAGATGATTATAAAAATAAATTGCCTCGGGAGTTTGAGGGCTATAAAGTATTTTATAATTTTAAAGCGGAAGGTAAGCCAGTTGCACTTTAAAGAAATTTTACAAATTATTTTTTAAAAGTCTTTTAAAATTTTAAATAAAATAAAAAAAAATACTTACAACATTGTTCTTATACTTTCAATGTTAGAAGCAATCTCATAACCGCGCTTGGTCAATTCCAATAATTTTAATCGTCCTTCCTTCTTGAAGCGGATCAAATCTGATTTTTGCATCTCTTGCAAAATCTTGACTACATGCGAATAGGTGCAGTCGATTTGTTTCGCCAAAACAGAAGCATACACACTTTCATTGGCGTTCTTTAACTCTACCAGCATCATAGCTGGTTTCTCTCGAAAAAATACGTCGAAGATAGGCTTGTTATTCGTTTTATTCAAATTGGACACCCCCAAATTTATAATCCACCAGCCTCTTCGTCAACATGAGGCTTTTGTCTTATATTTAAACATTTATCTATTCTAACAGGCATATTGTAGTATAGTTATTTAAAGTTATTGTAACTGGGCTGAGTAGTAAATAAAACTTTACAGGAATAATTGCAAACATAGTCTAAAAAACAGAATTCTTTTTAATGCTGCTCTTTTGCCCTGGTATGATGGATTCTTCCTCGACTACGACAAAAGATTTTTTTCCTTATCCTCAGATCAGACCTGAACAAGGAAAGTTGCTCCAAGACCTGGATATTGCTTTTCAGCAAGAGAAAATTCTCTTGGCTCATGCACCTACTGGTTTGGGAAAGACTGCTACTGCCTTATCTGTGGCTTTATACCATGCTTTAGAAAAAAAGAAACGAGTTCTCTTTCTTACCAGCCGCCATACCCAACATGCTATTGCCGTAGAAACTTTACGGGAAATCAAACAAAAAGGAATTTCTTTTTCTAGTGTTGATTTTGTAGGCAAACGTTCTATGTGCAGTCAGGAGATTGCTGGATTGTTCGGCAGTGATTTCAATGATTTTTGTAAGACCATTGTTGGTCGCGGAGAATGCGAGTATTACAATAACGTGCGTAGCAAACAGCAACTTACCGTGGAAGCAAAAAAAGCGCTCAGTGATCTGCAGAGACATCCTCCCATGCATAGCCAGCAAATCATGGACTTTTCTCGAGAGGAGCAGATGTGTGGTTATGAAATAGCCCAGGCTATGGCTAAGAATGCGACTGTTATTATTGCTGATTACAATTATCTTTTCAACCCTTTCATTCAACAAAGTTTTTTCAAAAAATTGGAAATAGAAATGAAAGATATTATTGTCATCGTAGATGAAGGTCATAATCTTCCTGCCCGTGTAGTGGATATTCTCAGCTCAAATTTAAACAGCATTACCATCAAGAATGCAGTCTTAGAAGCAAAGAAATTCGGTTACAACGGATTAATTTTCTGGCTGCAAGAATTAGTGCGTATTCTCAATGAACTGGCTGAACCTTCAGAAAATAGTTTTGGTTCTATTGAAAATGTAGTTGCGAAAGATAGTCTTATGTCTAAAGTTAAGGCCATAGTCGACTACGATCAATTGATTAATGAACTAGAACTTGCTGCAGAAGAAGTTCGTAAGAAACAAAAGAAAAGCTATCTGGGTGGCATTGCTACGTTCCTGGAATCCTGGAAAGGAGAAGACAAAGGCTTTGCCCGCATCTTAGCAGAAAAAGCAGGGAACTATGGGCCGGTCACTACCTTAAGCTATCAATGTCTTGATCCTCGTCTGATAACGGAACCGATCTTCAAACAAATATTTACCGGAGTGATCATGAGTGGAACCTTAACTCCTTTGTTCATGTATCGTGATGTGTTAGGTATTACTCGCGGAATTGAGAAAGAGTATGGGTCGCCTTTTCCTCCGGAAAATAAATTGAGTTTAGTTATTCCTGAAACCAGTACCAAATTTAATCTGCGCGGCGAGGCCATGTATCAAAAGATTGCTGCAACCTGTTCTGAAGTGGTTTCACTCATTCCGGGTAATGTTGCCTTATTCTTTCCCTCTTACCAGCTGCGCGACAAAGTAGCAGAATATCTACGTTCGCCTAAGAAATTATTCTTTGAAAAAAAAGAAATGACCACGGAAGATAAAAATACATTTTTGGCAGAGTTTAAGGCACATAAAAATCAAGGCGGTATCTTGCTGGGCGTTTCTGGAGCAAACTTTGCGGAAGGAGTAGACTTTCCGGGCGATCTGCTGAACGGCGTAATAGTAGTAGGCTTACCTCTAGGAAAGCCTGATCTGCAAACCAAAGAGATTGTAAAATATTATGAAGAAAAATTTGGTAAAGGCTGGGATTACGGCTACATCTATCCGGCCATGTCTAAATGCATTCAATCTGCTGGAAGATGTATTCGCAGTGAAACTGATAAGGGCGCAGTGATCTATCTTGATGAGCGCTTTGCCTGGCAGAATTATTACGCTTGTTTGCCTCGAGAAGGATTGCGGGTGACGAAAGAATATGCAAGTATGTTGAAAGAATTCTTTAGTAAATAGATATATTGAAGAACTAATTACAATGTCTTTAAGATCCTTTCTTCGAATGCGCCACCAGCTTTCACGCCGAATACAGTACTCGTATCAATGGCACCATTTTCTGTAATAAATACCATCTCCGCACCTGATAGATCATGTTCGTTTTCATAGCTCACTGCATATTTTGCACAGAGAGAATCATTGAATCCTACAAAGATACTGCCTCTGGCTGGTAGTGTTTTAAGAAAGGCAATGGTGCATTCGCGAAATGCCGGGGATGGAAGATGTTTTAAAAGTAGATCAATCTCACGAGTGTCAGATTCTGTAGCAATCGCCTGGGAAAGCGCATTAAAATATACTTCTCCAGAAAGCGGTTCGCTTACAATGTGAGGATACATTCTACGCACTTCCATTTTAAAATCATCTTTATCAACAATTTCTGGATACACATTTCGTAAAACTGCCTGTTTGATTCCGATTCGACCATAACTATGTTTGATACGTTCAAAAAGAGTGTCAAGTGTATAATCTGGATCGTTGAGACGGCGCAAATACATCAGGCGGTTCTCTGCATACGCCTCTAGGTCTCGAGATTCTGGATTAATAAGAGTGTAAAATAACTTATCCTTCAATTCCGTTGGTGCAGCAGCTTTTGACATCAAAAGATGTGATTCAGTTGGAAAACGAGCTTTGTGCAAGCATTCTGCAAAATAAAAAATATCTTCAAAACGAAAACTTACAACTTTATCTTTATGCTTTAATGGATCTAGATCTACCAAATCTTTCAACAAATTTTTTTCCTGTCTTGGGAGCGTGTTGAGAATTGCAGACTCTTTTTCTGTGAGGCCAGTTTCTCTATCAAATGCTAAGTTGGTGGTCATTTTATGTCCAGGGTTGGTTTTGTCCTTTCCTCTCTCAAACAGAACCTTCCGTCTCCTTTAATCCACGTATGCCTGCAATTGTTTCTAGATCAAATGTTACTACATTGACAGCGTATGTTTTATTGTGGTCTTTTTCATAATGAGGAGATAAAATATAATCTTTGAAATGCTCACGGATAAAATGTGGTAATCTTGTTTTTATTCTTTTTTGAAGATTGGATCTGAATTTTTCAAATACTTCATCATCAATTTCTACATTCCCATCAATATTTGCTTCTGCCTCAGCCTGACGCATATCAAGTACCCATTCAGAATCAGGAATATACAATCCAGGTGGTAGTTGATTTGGTCGGCGCTTTTCTGCTCCAAAAGATAAGATCACACCATTACAATTTTTATACCATTTTTTTTCTACGCCTTCAGCACTTACATAAGCTGATTGGAGCGTAATTTTTCCTTTTTGTGGAAGCCACCAATCGACTCCACCTTCAAATTCTGTTATCTCAAAATGATCGTCCAAAACCATAACATCAACATCTTTATGTTTATACAAATCCTCTTCTTTTCTCTGTTGATTCCAGACGGCCTCGGCTAACCCACCGATTAAAACACCAGTTGATTCTCTTTCTTGCAGCATTTGATGTGCAATTTGCATTCCTGCTAAACCCTTAACTGCATCTGGAAATTCTGGATGTTTTAGTTTTTGTTCTAATAAGAGTAATTGCCTAAGTCCTAATTTCTGAGATTGAGTAAGTTTTGTACTTTGATAACATCCTAAGCTTAGACTAATTCCTACCATTTTATTCACCTGTCAAAATCATATATTCCCTATTTCCTCTTCCAATGTTCTAAATCGATAAGATATACTTTTTTTTCCAGCGGATTGTAGATAGCATTTCCCTCATGACAATCAATTGGATCGAATCCCAATGAACCTGCTTTTCTTATTTCTTTATCTCGGAGCTTATAGGCTTCAAATGAATTTTCTCCTTGTAAGCGATCTAAAGTTAGCCCTGGAATATATTGCATGAGAATCGCAGGCGTAGGTAAAGTTTTTCTAATAAATAGATTAAGAAATCCGCGCTTTACCTTGGGTATTAAAAATAATCCTCTAGGTTTTGGGACGGAAACACCCCTGTCATGCGCTTCGGTAAGCATATCCATTTCTCGGGTGAGCCATTGAATGCTCTTTGCTTCTGTTTCTTCAGTGCCAACATTATCTTCCCAGGAACGAGCAAATTTAGCTACAAAGCCTGGAGAGACTCGTTGAACATAATGTTTTATAACAAATTCGTTAAAACCTCTAGGAAAAATATATTCTGGATAATAAGGAGGAAGCTCTCTATAATTTGAGTTGTTCATTTTCATTTCCTCTTTTCTAACATTCTTTGCGTAGCTAATTCAATGAAATGACTCTTATTGCGGAAGATTCCATCTTTTACCTTCTGCTCAATTTCCTTAATTGTGTCCTGGTCCATTGATACGGATATTTTGATTTTCATAGTAGTAAGAAGTAGTAAGATTTGCTCTTAGTTTATAAATATTTCTTCGAATTATTACTAAGAAGTAGTTACTTTGAAAAAGAAGTCATTTAACTACATTTTCCCGCCCAGTATACTAAATGGTAACATTTATATATTATTTGTGCTTTGCTATACAATCAGGCAAAAGCCGCACAAATTACAATGCGAGTGGGGCTCCATAGAATTCTACCACCCTCACCCCCTCTTTGGAGCCCCTTTTCATTATTAATTTGACTTTGATAGCTTTATATATCATTTTATCTTTCTTTCAGACATGAATTTCATTTTAATCTATGGACCGCCGGCCGTAGGAAAGTTAACTATAGCGGAAAAATTAGGAAAAATAACGGGCTACAACGTTTTTCATAATCATTTAACTATTGATTTAGTAAATTCTTTCTTCAAATATGGATCTCCAGAACATAAACGATTAGTTCATAAGTTTCGTGTAAATTTAATAGAAGCAGCTGCAGGTTCGGATATGCCAGGATTAATCTTTACCTTCTGTTATGCTTATCCACAGGATACCAAATTTGTTTACCTGCTTAAACGAAAAGTGGAAAGCAAAGGGGCTAAATTCCATTTAGTTCAATTAACTTGTAAAGAAGAGCTATTGTTTAAGAGAGTTAAGACTGCTTCAAGAGAGAATTTTGCAAAAATAAAACAAGAAAGTTCTCTCAAGAAAGTACTTCAAGAATATGATCTTTTTACTCCCGTTCCTAAATTGAAATCATTAAGAATAGATAATAGTAATAAATCGGTTAGGACTGTAGCAGAAAAAATTAAAGCTCACTACAAACTATAACGTAAGATTTAACTTCTTCTACTTCGGACAGCTCTCAAACACTCTATCAACCGTAAGTCTAAAAGCTATCTTGGAAAAAGTAGGATGAGTCAAGAGCTGGCTGCTTTCGCCTTCATGCAGGGTAATGACTTCTTCGCTGAGAATTTTGCCAGTTTGTTTTTTGATAATGTTAATCGGTACAACTGCTTTCTCGCCTTTACAATACTGTGGCGTAGCTAATACTTTCCATTCTAAAGCTCCGGCGCCGGTATAGCTTCCTTGTTTTGGTTTAAGATCGTAAGACTCGTCATCACTCGTTTGCATTTTCACAGCATAATAACTGCATAGTTTACTACAATCTCCTTCACCGCTGTAGAGCGAATCTAAAGTATTACATTTATTGGCAATACAATACAACCCCACTTTACATTCACGATTATCATTACACTCTCCTCCTGCCGCTAAACCCTTACCTTGCATTTCAGTGGTATCACAAACACCGGAATGATCAGAATCCAAGCAACAGGCATCGCCGCTAGGATTAAGCAAATGTGGAGGCGTACATTCAACCTTGTACGTTATTTGTCCATTTGCGCCGCCTTCTTGTCCTCCTACTAATTTCTGGAAGAAGATTGCCTGTCCTGTTGAAACTCCTCGTAAAACCAGTAATACTCCGCCAATGAGCAGAATACTTACTACTGCAATAATAATCATCTTTTTAGGATCAGAAGCTAATGATGTTGATTTTGAAAAAGTCTTGCTTTCCTGAGCTTCTGTTGCTGCTGACGCACCGCTTTTTGATTCAGGCTGAGCAGACTTATATCGTTGATAATTTTGATTTACAGTTTCCTTGTATGCTGCTTCTATCTCACTATCAGTCCAACCATTTTTACGCAGTTCCGCTTTGATCTGAGGAAGTTTTTTCCCTTCTTTGATGCTGTCGTTGATGTAATTAGCAATCTCGGCAGTGTTATGGTGTTGCTTATGCATCAAATAATATACTAAGGCGCTCCCGACGGCGGTAACAATAAGAGCTATGATCAAAAATAAGTTTAAGGCCTGCCGTTCTGTGACTTGATTAATAGTTTGTTGAGTTTGATTTACACCGACCTGCAATCCTGCTAAACCTGTGGCCAAAGAATTGGTTTGGGTACTTAACTCGCTCTGCAAATTTCCTTTCAAATTAGCAATATCTACTTCCAGCCCCGCAAGTTGATTCTTGATAGCAGCAATATCCTCGCTGTTTACAGAAGCAGAACTTACTTCTTGCTGGAGTAAGGCCAAATTTTGCTCCAAAGTGGCAATTTTTTCTTCAGCGGTTGGTACTGTTGGTGCAGTAATCTGAGCAGTAGTATTTTCAACTGGGACAGCTTCTGCTGCCTGCATCTGAAAACAAGTTTGAGTGTCTTGATTGCAGTAATACGTTTCTCCATTTTGAGCTAAGGTATCACAGCCCATCGAACAAGAAAATCCGGTATCGACATCGGCAAGAGCAGAAATAGCAAATAGAAAAACAAATAGTACTACTAAAACACCTATCTTTTTCATATTCCTCTTTCTCTAAAGACTATTTCTGAATTTATATACTTTTGGGTGATTTGCGACTCGTAATGTTTATATAACGTAAGCATCTTTTGTATTTTTCATGTTAGACATAAAACTGGTGCGTGAACATCCTGATTTAGTAAAAGCTTCTGAAAAGAAACGGGGCAGAGATGCCTCCCTGGTCGATCAAGTTCTCAAGCTGGATGAATTGTGGAGAAAAGAACTCAAGAAAGTCGAAGAGTTAAAACACCAACGCAATGTCGTTTCTCAGGAAATTAATGAAGCTAAGAAATCCAAGAAAGAAAAAGAAGCAGTAAAAAAAATCAAAGAAATGAAAGATGTCGTTGAAGAGATCAAAGAGCGGGAATATAATGCTAACGAACAACTTCATCAGCGCAATGAACTGCTGAAAAAGATCGGAAATATCTTAGACAAAGAAGTTCCGGTTGGTAAAGATGAAAATGATAATAAGGAATTAAAAAAATGGGGTAAAATTGTCAAACCCTCCTTCCCACTTAAAGATCATATCGAATTAGGATTAGAACTTGATTTAATTGATTTGGATACCGCTGCCTCGGTAGCCGGAGCGCGCTTTTATTATCTCAAGAATGAAACAGTATTACTAGATCTAGCTTTGCAGCGCTTTGCCGTAGATATGCTCTTAAAACACAGCTTTTCTTTGCATTGGCCGCCCTTTATGCTTAACAAAGCTGCTCTAGAAGGCGGAGTAAACTTAGCTGAATTTGAAGACACCATCTACAAAATTGAAGGTGAAGATCTTTACTTGATTGGCACTTCTGAACATCCGCTCTTGGCTTTGAAAAAAGATGCAGTCCTGCAGGAAACTGAACTTCCTCTCAAAATCGGAGGAATCAGCACTTGTTTCCGGAAAGAAGCCGGCGCGCACGGAAGAGACACCAAAGGAATTTTCCGAGTGCATCAGTTCAATAAAGTAGAACAGATTGTGATCTGTGCGCCAGAAGAATCGGCTAAATATTTCAAACAGATGCAAGCCATTTCTGAAGATATCTTTCAGCAATTAGAAATCCCTTACCATGTGGTCGCAGTATGCAGCGGTGACATCGGCAATAAACAATCTTTACAATATGATATCGAAGCCTGGTTCCCTAGCCAGAATGAAAAGAAAGGTGCTTATCGCGAAGTTACTTCCTGCAGCAATTGCTTAGAATATCAAGCGGTTACCTTGAATACTCGCTTTGCTACCAAAACGGGCGAGCGAAAATATGTACACATGCTCAACAATACTGCTATTGCAACCTCTCGAGTGATTGTGGCTATTCTCGAAAACTTCCAGACCAAAGAAGGTACAGTTAAGATTCCTAAAGTTCTTTGGCCGTACATGAATGGGATTAAAGAGATTAAAAGGAAGAAGTAGAATTCGCTAATTATCTTTCTTTAAGTTTCTTCTCAAGTCGGCTTGCGTTTCTTTCAAGGTGATCCAACTCCTGCAGAACTCTTCTTTTATCTCTAGTACTTAGGTCTATAGCTTGATATTCTACGTTCCATCTGGGCATTGAGTTTAAAGCAACCACTCGTTTAGCAACAACTATTTCTGGACTGTCAGGTTTATTTTTACAAAAATCATCTGGTTTATACATTCTTATATGGGCTTCTAATGGATCACATATTGTGGTGGGAACATACACCCTGTATCTGAATTTACCAGCAAGATAACCACTAAGAAGATGCATTCCTGGTTGATTTGGTAAAGTATCAGCAGGCAATTCTCGTTCTAGATTCATCTATTTTAGAATTAAAAGAGAGTTTAAATAAATTATGCAAAATAAGCCTTGAGGACTTACAATTGAAATAAAGCGCCACCGCCCGGACTTTCAATCCTTTACACGTTAGTGTAGCAGGCATTTGAACCGGGAATTCCTTACGGAACAGGATTAGCAATCCTGCGCTATACCGGATTAAGCGACGGTGGCATATTAACAGGACAACTTTTATTCTGATTTTTAAATATTGCTATACTAAAAAGCTAATAAAAAAAGAAATAAGAACTAATTAAGAAAAAAATTTATTCCTGTCCTTCGTTTGGAAAAGGAGCATTGCGATGAATTTTCGCAAAATAAGGAACGGCAACAACATAATCTTCACCGAAACCAGCAACATCGCCTTCAATTGCTTCACAAGTTTTACGAAGCTTAGAAATTGCTCGCTTTAATTCCACTAAATCCTTTTCTCGTAATGGCTTAATATTAATTAAGGCAATAGTTGATCCTTCCCGTAAAACGTCAAGGATTGATTTGATGTCTTCAAATTCTTCCATCACAAAAGGTCTAACTAAGACTTTTGCTTTGTCTTCTTTTGGAGCTCCACTTTCTAGCTCAACGTAATTTTCACCTTGCGTTGCTACTTCCTGCTCCTCGGCAGGTTTCATAAACTTTTCCTTTAATTGTAATAAAAAATCTTTCATGTTCACACCCTCTTGCTTTTATTATTTACCGTGAAATTTTCTTCTTAAGAGGAAGAAACTAATATATAAATGTTTTTATGTTCTGGTATCTGTTATCCTCTTATTCTCCGATTCGGAAAATATTAGAATATGCCTTTCTACGTTGCCCTTTCTTACGTTCAAATTCTGTGGAGGCTCTTGGAAGGCTAAAAGTACCTAAGATATTGAGTTTTGCTTTTATTTTGTAGGTGATCAATCGTTGTTCGTGTGCATCTAATTCTGCTAAGGACCATACTACTTTAGCGCCTTCTTTGGTATGCTTAGTTTCTTGCGGCTTAAGTGTTCCCAATTCTAAACTTTTGTCGACATTAGCAATGCTCGGCACTACATCAGTAACCGTAACATTTCTGACTGGTTTATTAGAATGGTTGCGTAATTCTAAAGTAATCTTTATTTCTGAAAGTGTTCCCTCATCTCCATGCACAGTAGTTGCTGTTTTTGTTAAGCTGATTGGAGACTGAGCATAAAAATAAAAGATTGCAAACAAAAGCAAAGCTATTCCTAAATAGACGAAGAGACGATAGTTGATAATCAAAGGAATATTTACTGATTCATTTGGATTGAGCGCAACTTCCCAGGCGATATATCGATGTCCATCTTCTTTGATACTTTTCCCTTCGCTCCGTACTAAAGGAAGCATCCACAAAGAAACAGGTTCTTTTACCATCTGGGTATTGCGTACATTTCCGGTATTGTGAACATGTAAAGTTTTGAACGTTTTTAGATAAACTGATTCTTCATCGGAAGTTACTTCAAACGGTGGCAACAGCGAAAGCACTTTAATTTTTTGTTCTATTACTTTTACTGCTTCTCCATGACTTTCTAAGACGAAAAACAAGGTGTAATCTTTAGGTTGAGTGTAAGGGCTGGGAATAACACTAAATTCCACGGTCTTCTTGCCTAAAGGCGGAAGATCTACCATTACTTCTTTTTGAAATTCAGGAAGATCGGATTCAATTCTTATTTTTAAATCATTTAAGTCCAGAGGATTTCTATTCTCTAAGGACAATTTAATAGATTGTGCTTTAGTAGGATCAATCTTATCATTCATGTCTGCCGTCACTCGAATAGTGGGAAGATAATCTAGCGGATTTTTTGCTTTAAGATAAATTTTCAAGTCCTCGCTGTAAGATTCACCTAAATCGCTTTGAATGCTGAGATGAACAAAATAAATTCCCGGTGACAAATCCTGCAAAGTCTTAGCTCTGATAGTAGTAGTATATGATTGTCCAGGCTGCAACTCAATCACTTTATCCTTTAAAGGAAAAGGATCAACGTTCCAGGACTGTCCTGATTGTAGAGAATAAAGACTGTATTTTTGAGGCTGAGATTCTTGATTACTAATAGTTAGGCTAAAGGAAGCGTATTCAGCCGGGCTAATCTCATTCTTGATAGGAGTAGCAGTAACGGTAGATCCTGCACTGACCGCAACAGAGAAAAGTATTAAGAATAATGCGCACAAAAATAAACTCTTTATGAAAGACCTTCTCCACCTCACGTCGTATACACCTCTGTTTCGTAAAATGCGAACTACTATTTAAAGGATTCGTTTTCGCCTCAATATTATAGCGCCTGGAGGTTTGGAAACATTTATATATTCATTTCTTTTAATTTCGTTTAGCTAAAGTTATCAAAAGAGGATGTAAATTAGATGATAAAAAAGGATTTTTTAGCATCTTCCAAAAATCAGGAGGATTTTTGTTAGATGGTGGAAGAAAGTGCTTTCCGTGGAATGATTGGTCTCTTGAACAGGTTAGGAGTCTATGATGTTATCCTTCCTTTTCTCTTAGTATTCACTATTATTTTTGCAATTTTAGAAAAAACTAAAATCTTTGGTTTAGAAAATGGCTTGAGCAAAAAAAATATCAATGCCATGGTCGCTTTTGTGATTGCCTTCTTGGTTATTGCTTCTACCAGATTAGTAGGAGTCATTAACGAAGTTATGGCCAATGTAGTATTGTTAGTAATTTTGGGGGTTTGCTTTTTATTACTGGTAGGAGTTTTTTTCGGAGACAAAGAATTCACCTTAGAAAAATTCGGCGGTTGGCAAACTTTTTTTATGGGTCTGATGTTTGTCGGCATTGTGGTCATTTTTCTCAACGCATTAGGCTGGCTGCAATTCCTGTTTGATTTATTTAATAATATCAACGCTGATTGGGCTGCTTCATTAGTATTCATTATCATTATCATCGGATTTATCGTCTGGGTAACTCGAGGTCCAGGAGAATCAAAAAAATAATTTAGGAGGCTTAAAAAAAAATGGTCATAGCAAGTTTTTCAAATCTCGCACAATATTTTCAAGCATATGGGGTAATGGATTTTTTACTACCCTTCATTCTGGTATTTACTATCATCTTTGCGGTTACCGCAAAATTAGCTTTATTCAAAGATCAAAAACAGTTTCGGACCGTTATTGCTCTGGTATTAGCGCTCTTATTTGTGGTTCCTCACATCACTGGAAATTATCCTCTGGGGTACGATCCGGTACAAGTGATGAATTCATCTTTACCTAGTATTTCCTTAGTCTCCGTGGCCGCGATTATGGTTTTATTGTTGATGGGAATCTTTGGCGCTGACTTCACTGCGGCTGCCGCTCCTTTCATCGCCATAATCTCGCTGGGATTTGTAGTCTACATCTTCGGCGCTTCCTTAAATTTATGGAGAGGACCTTACGATGTATTTTATTGGTGGTCAGCTGATGTCACCCAGCTCATGATTGTATTGTTCATCTTCGGATTAGTAGTCTGGTTTATCGTCTCGGAACCAAACAGACCAGGAGAGAGAGGCGCTCTAGGCTCATTGACAGATTTCTTCGGCAAGTTAGTGGAGAAAAAATAAAACATGACATCACTGTTAGATCTAGGAATACTGAAGAGTTTTGATTTCATTTTCCCGATGTTATTAGTCTGGGCTTTTGTCTTTGCCCTGCTTCAGAAAACCAAACTTATCGGTGAGGCTATCAATATAAATGCCATTATTGCTACTGCTTTTGCTTTTATGGTATTGCTTTCTCCCACTGTCATTGACCTGATCAATTTCATGATCCCTTGGTTTGCTATTGCTATTATTTTCTTCGTCCTGATGGTCTTGCTCTTCATGATCATGGGAGTAAAAGAAGTTACTGCCTATAAAGAATCAAGTATACAATGGGTTTTAATTGCAGTAGGTATTTTAATTGTCGTCGCCGCTTTCGGAAAAGTATTGGGACAATCTTTACTAGACCAGGGTGCGCAGGTTGGAACAGTAATTGAAGGTCAAGACAATACCGCCAGCGGCGGTTTCCAGCAGAACATCTACGCTACTTTATTCAATCCTAAAGTTCTAGGCTTGTTAGTGGTATTTGCTATCGTGGTCTTTGCGATAGCCTTGTTAAGCGGATAGATAACTCTTGGAATATTTTTTATATTATACCCTATCTTCTCCTTATGAAGAAAACTCAATGTGCAGGTGGAGTAGTTCTAAATAGTCGCGGGTTAGTCCTCGTAGTAAATTCGCGAGGGAGATCCTGGTCTCTGCCTAAAGGACATATCGATTAAAAATCATTAAAGAATTAGGTAGTTATCAAAGATATAGAGTGAGTTTGGATGGTGGAGATGACCTTTCTGAGTTCAAGACTATCCAGATGTACCTCTTTACTACTGAGCAAGAAAAGCTTACTCCTCTTGATCCCCACAACCCTGAAGCTCGCTGGGTAGAGAAAGAAAAAGTTGCTGATCTTCTTACTCATAAGAAAGATAAAGAATTTTTTAGGAGCATAATAAAGCAAATTTAAAGTGAGTTTACGGCTTTTTTTTATATACTCTCTCCCGGGTTTGTTCAACCGTTAAAGCTCTGGAAGCATCCAATTCCATACTTGCTATCTTTCCTTCTAAAGAAATTTCATAAATCGGCTTCCCTTGTCCATGTAAAAATGCTGCTTCGCCAAAAACACCCGCGCCAAACTTTCCATCGGCAAATGGCTGGAAAATTCCTGCATCCATGCTTGGCAATACTTTTTCAAAATAGTATTTCATTCCATTACCAGCTATTTTGTAGGTTTGATATCCTTGTTCATGAATAGGCTGATTAGGGTTTTCAACTTCAAACTGCGGTAATTCTCGTTGTATACGCTCAACCAATTCTTGTTCTTTTGGGGTATTATAAATATCAATAGTGTGTCCGAAATAAATTTTAGGTAATGTCATGGTTTTTCTAGAGAGAATGTATTTATAATCATTTATTTGTTATAAGCTATAATCTGCAACCTCTTTTACAACATCTTTTTAAAGTAAATCTATAAATTCTATCTATGATGATTAAAAACATACCATTAGAATTAATGGTGGGAATAGAAAATAAAACTCCTCAAGACCGATCTGGTAAATTTATTGGGGCACAGATAGGAATTACTAATAGTACTGATACTAGCCATGTCTATGGCCTGCAATTGGGAATGGCTTCCGCTGTGGAAAGCATGACTGGATTTCACCTTAATATTTTCATGTCCTTGATTATGAAAGGAGACTTGCGTGGGGTACAAGTAAGCGGATTACTGAATCTTGCTGATTATGCTTATGGAATTCAGGCTGCAGGAGTAACCAATACTGCTCTGAAAGTAAATGGAGTTCAAGCTGGGATATTTAATTATGTTAAAGAAGAAATCAATGGGGTACAGTTAGGAGCTTTTAATGCTGCTTCGGAAGAACTAAATGGCCTACAAGTTGGTTTAATCTGCTATGCAAATAAAGGAAATTACCTTCAGCTGGGCTTACTAACCATTCGAGATGGAGATCGTCCTTGGTACACCAAAGTTTCTCCTCTCATTGGCTGGAGCACTAACGCTAAAGAATAATTATCGTGTAATTATTTAGAAATTTTTTTCTTCAAATCATCTTTTAAGGAAGACAATTCTTTTACATTATCAACAAAAGTAGGAATAACATCCTTAAACACTTTCCCTACTGCTTTTAATTCTGTTCCTACATCCTGCATGCGCGTATCGTAATCTTCTAGTTTTCCTAACACTGCTTCATGGAGCATCTTGAAATCATCCATCAACTTATCTACATCATGCTGCAGTTTGCTTTGCTTTTCTTCAACCTTATTTTTCCAATCAATTATTTTTTTTACTTCAGTAATGAGATCGTCCCATTTCTCATCAATTAAACTTTCAGCAATTTCTTCCATCCGTTCGTAGACATTACTCATGTCTTCTTGATAGGCTGGCTGGGGAGAGGACATTTCTGGAGCAAAACTTGGTCCTGATGCCGGAGCATTAGGCATACCATAACCTTGATTTTGATCCGTCGGCTGAGTAGTATCTGCTTGGCCGATGGCTTCACTAATCTGCTGCTGATTATATCCCCGTTGCGATAATTCATCTATGATAATATCATCAGTTAAGCCTTGCTGGCGGAGCTGTAATACTTCAGAAACAGGAGCTGCTTTCTTGCTGTCAAATAACGCCATAATTCACCACTTTTCTTTGATTGATACTCTTTTCCTATTTAAATTTGACTATTCCACTCGTGCTTAAAGCATCATTAAAATGGAGCCAATTACTCATTACTATGACTATTTCTGCTTCTCAGGAGTCTTTTTCTGTTTTAATTCTTCTAACTTGCTTTCTACTGCTCGTTCTAGATCTTTTTGAGTTACAAAATTTAAGGGATTCCAATATTCCAGGTAGCGCTTTAACGTTGCTACCTCCTCTTGGCCGGCAGTTTGCTTTAACTCACCAATGATCAACACTAATTTTTGATTTATCTTCTCTTGCTCATGACGGATATCTAAAAAATCATCACTAAGGCTCTTAAAGTCTTTGCTGAGCTGATTACTTCTTTTGATAAAATCATTTTTTAAAACATTAATCTCCCGCAGCATATTATTAGCCTTGCCTTCTAGTCCTTTTATCCAGACATACATCTTGGCATTATCAAAATCAGGAGCGGCCATTGCCGGAGGAGGTGTTGCAGCCATTCTTTACTATGAAGGAAGAAACTATAATAAAGTTATGTGAGTATTATTTAGTAGTGTTGCTCTCGCTGAAATGCTTTCCTTAACACGGTAATGTATTCCTGTTGCTCCTGCTTGCTCTGCTGTACATTTGCTTCTATATCCAATGAAATGAGAAGCTCCGTGGAAAGAAAAGGCAATAAGTCACTAATCTTAGCTTTTTCTGCTATAGTTGTATAAAGTTCGTTTCCTAATATTAGATCTAACTTTAAAGGCCCGCCGTGTTCGCCGCAGCCATAACATTTGAAATAATTTTGTTTCGGCTTAAGATAAAACGAAGGAGTTTTTTCCTTATGAAAAGGACAAAGCCCTTGATAATTAGGACTGATCGGTCTTTTTTTCATTCTATCGCCTAAATACAATAAACCTACTTCTACCACATTTAATTTTGATAACAAAAAATCTAAATCTTGCGGAGTCTCTACATTTGAAAAATAATAAGTTAAGTTAGGCTTATAATCGCTTTCCTTTCCTGTGAAAAGATCAAGTTGTTTCATCGAATGATACGCTAATCGATTTTTAATAAACCTTTCCCCTTTTCCTCTTACCCTTCCACCTTTTTTTCTATAGAAAATATAATAAACTCCTTCCGTATCTAATATCTGAAAAAGATGGTGCTCGAAAACTCAAAAGCTTGTTTTGATTATGATACTTTTCATGAAGGAGAAAATAAGATTCTGAAAATCTACTGCGAAAATTGCAGTTTTCCCCCTTCCCTTGAATATAGCCAGCTCTGTATGTCTAAAACCGTTGACATTCTCCAAGCGGTTACCGGAGTTACTACTATCATCCTTACCCAGCAGCGCGAGTACCAATATGATTATGATCAAGCTACTCTCTTGAATGAGCTCGCTTCAGTCTGCCGCCATCTTACTCAAGAAGAACGCTATACTTATTCTAATATTGTAGTAGATCCGCTACATGAGCGCTATATCCGCAGTTCGTATGCCTTGTTTCAACGAATTATTTCCAAACAATTGAAAGAAGATCCCTTTGCTGCTTTTGTAGAATTGAAGCGCTTAGAAACTCGGGAAAAAATCAAAATGAATTCTTTGATTGATCCTCGTCATCTTTCCAGCCAACGAAAATTTCTGGATTTACTTGCTTCCGTGGTTAGCATTATTGAAAAACTCAAACTGATCAAGCTGTTAATGCCTCAAAGTCATGACTATAAAGTTGGTCAGCGGGAGATTTATGCGAACATCTTTCATCCTACAACCAAGCCCGATTTTATGTTTACTAAACTGCTTACCGAATTTCCTATGGGTAATTTGGAGGATAGTTATAACTTTACTGCCGATAACGATGATTGTGAAGTGAATATTTTTTCTTTTGATGATGATGTTAAAACATTGTATCACTTAACTCCGCCAGAATTTCTCTTTACCGAAGAAGAATTACAGCTGCTTGATGACGCTAAACGGATCATGTCTGAACACAAGCCCAGTCGGGAAGAATTTGTCGATCCTCAACGTATGCGGGAAGTATTTCTTAATATTGGTGGAGATTTGCTCCGAGATTTAGCACAGCATCAGAATCTTAAATTAAAAGAAGATAAAATGGATCAGCTTGCTCACGCTCTGCTTCGCCATACCGTTGGTTTCGGATTGATTGAACTTTTGTTATCTGATCCTAAGGTTCAAGACGTCAACGTCAACTCTCCGAATGGCGAACTACCCTTATTTATTGTACATCAAGATTTTGGCGATTGTTATACCAATGTTTATCCTACCATTTTAGAAGTTGAAAGCTGGGCTACTAAATTACGTTTGACCTCCGGCCGGCCTTTGGATGAAGCCAATCCCATTCTTGATACCGAACTGAAAGTAACCGGATTTACTTCCAGGGTTTCGGCGATTACTGCTCCTTTAAGTCCTACTGGTTTGGCTTTTTCCTTTCGGCGACATAGAGATTTCCCTTGGACTTTACCCTTGTACATGCAGCCTAAAGTCCGCTACTTAGATTCTATTGCTGCCGGCCTAATTAGTTTTCTTATTGACAACAACGCCGCCATTTTAGTAGCCGGAACTCGAAGCTCAGGAAAAACATCTTTGCTAGGTTCATTTCTGACCGAAATCATGCGCCGTGCACGTATCTTGACTATTGAAGATACCTTTGAACTTCCTTCGGAATCAATCCGCAAATTAGGTTATAACATTGAACCGCTCAAGGTTGCTTCGGCCTTATCTGCACCGGGTTCGGAAGTTGATCCTTCTATTGGAATTAGATCTACGTTGCGTCTAGGCGATTCAGCAATCTTCGTCGGGGAAGTTCGATCGAAAGAAGCCATTGCTTTATTTGAAGCCATGCGCGTCGGTGCCGCTGCGAACGTGGTAGCAGGAACTATTCACGCTGATTCACCTTATGGTGTATTTGATCGGGTGGTGAATGATATTGGTGTTCCTAAAACTTCCTTTAAAGCCATTGACGTGATCATTGTAACTAATCCTGTTATTTCCGGCTTAAAAAAATATAAGCGAGTTTTACGCATTACTGAAGTACGTAAAGAATGGGAAAATGATCCTCTGCGTGAAAATGGTTTTGTCGATCTAATGGTCTACAACCCCGTAACAGACAAGTTAGAGATTACTGATGAATTACGCAATGGTAATTCTGACATCTTGAAGCGTATGGCCGGACGCGTAAAAGAATTTGCCGGTGACTGGGACGCGGTATGGAATAACATCATGCTTCGGGCAGATTGCAAGCAAGCTATTGTCGATGCTTTTTCTGAAACAGGAGATGCTTCCTTATTAGAAGCAGCATTCGTAGTCAGAGCCAATGACCTTTTCAGAATTATTTCTGATCGAGTAAAAGAAAAAACCGGCAAAATGGACAACGATAAGATTTTCTTTGAATTTAAAGAATGGCTACGAAAAGAAGCCAAGAAGAATAAAGCAGAAGAGTGAATTTCTTTGCGTAATCTTTTTATAAGGAGAATAAAATAACTGCCTATGAATTACAAATTATATAAGACTCCTGGCCTTGGATTTAGAACTGATAAATCTGAGCGATGCTACAAAAACATTGCTAACCTACTTCTTTCTGATGAAATAAATCAAACTGAAGGAGTCAATAAATTAGTGACCGTTCCAGCTGAAAACGCATCAGGATTTAATGTAGTGGCCTGCCAAGCTTCTTTTAGAAATTTTGGAAATGCCGCCTATGTTTTTCTGGCCGAACCAGAACAGATCTATCAATTTCGGGAAGCAATCTTACCTATACGCAATCTTACCAGACGTTTCTTAAAAGCAGGATTGAAGGGCTTGTTGTTAGGTGCAGAAGAAAAAGGATTTGTCGAAAAAATATTTTATACTGGTAATGAAGAAAAAGATGAAATGGAACAAGAATTAATACGATCACTTTTTTTTCAACATGGAAATCCAGAAAACTATCATTTTATCGGGACTGTGGATATCATTTTAGATGAATTACGTAAAAAATGCAGTCCGATTCGCAGGTGAATGAGGCAATGAAATACCGCATCGTTACCCACGGAAACTGCAATGATGGTTACTCTAGTGCTTTTGTAGTAAAAAAGTTTTTCAATACTCTTCTAGGCACTACCTTAACCGAATCTGAAATCCAGCAAATTCCAGTTTTAGGAGTACAACCGCAAGATATCCAGCAAGGTAAAGTTATCTTTTTGGAAGGAGATATCGTGGTCGATCTACCGCGATCAGAAAAAAAAGTATTATTCTGGTGCGACCATCATCTAACTACTAAGCCAACTGAAAAACTACCTGAACATTATTACTGGAAAATCGCACCAAGCTGTAGCGGATTTCTGATCGACCTAGCTCTGCAAAAAGGAGCAAAATCAACCAAAGAACTTCTGGATTTTAAGAAAGCAATTGACGTGATTGATAATGCTGAGTACACTAAAAAAGATATCAAGGACTGTTTTTACAAACAGAAAGACTATCAAAATCTTTCTGCGGTCCAAAAATTAACCGTCATCGGTGCTATGTTTAATACTCGGGACCGGCTCTTAAATGAAGAAATCTTCAGAACGCTCTTAACCTCAGAATTAGGAGAAACCCCCTTGTCCACTAAAAATTTATGGCAATTAAATCCCCTTATGTTCCATAAATCACAATTAGAAAGCCTTGAATTGTGGAGAAATAATGTTGATACCTATTTGAAATTTGATGAGGAAGCAAAATGTGTGATTCAGGATGATCGACTGGCAAAAACAAATGTCGGTCTACCTGATCGCTTTTACTCTTACATGAAATTCCCGCAAGCTACTTATCAGGTAAATTTGCGCATCATTGAAGAAGAGAAAAAAGCACGTCTGGGCATAGGCTCAAACATTTTTCATAAAGAGCGTTGTAAAGTCAATATCGCCGAACTTTGCCAGGAAGTAGGCAAAAGATTTGGTGGCTCCGGTGGTGGACATTTTGCTGTTGGTGGAGCAGTAATTAAAGCCGACAAAGCTGATGAAGCGATAAAGTTTATTTTGGAGAAGTTTAAAGAGAAAGAAAATAAAGCATAATTTTAGTTCTTATTTCTTATAACAAACATCACAGCCTTTCAAATTCCCTTCAATCTGGGCATGTAATTGGCATAAGGCTTTAGAATGTTTGATATGCTCACTAATTCTTTGAATCTGATGAAAAGCAGAAGCGGCATCAGTAATTTCTTGTGCTGCTTTTCTAATAAATTCTTTCAATTCGGCTGGAAAGGTAATCTCGGTAGCTCTTTTTTCTGCCACATACTGGGAGACCGCCGCTTCAGTAATATTCAACAATTTAGCGATTTCTTTTTGTGACTTTTCTTTTTCTTTCAGGGCTATAACTAATTCTTTCCTGATTGCCGGTAAGATGTACCATACCTCAATTTCCTGAGGATGTTGTAGTGGGACTTTCATGGTTTGAGCAAGTTTCTGCTTGTTAAAAACTTATTGTGCCCTCCGTATTGAGCTTACAATCAAGGTCAATTTCTTCACGACTGTATCAAGATCTCTTTTGCTTGTATTTTTACCTAAGCTAAACCGTATACTTCCTCGTGCTAATTGCTCTGGAACTTTCATTGCTTTTAGAACATGGCTGACTTCAACTTCATTGGCAGTGCAGGCGCTTCCTGCTGAAGCATAAATACCTTGCAGGCTCAAATAATATAATACTGTTTCTGCTTCTATCCCGGCAAAGGAAAGATGGACATTATTTGACAATCGTTCTGTAGGATGACCGTTAAGAGTTGTTCCTGAAATCTTTTTCATAATCTCAGCTATACCGTAATCTCTCAATTCGATTAATCTTTTATTCTCTTTTTCTCTTTCTCGCTGCACTAATTCTAACGCTTTTCCAAAACCTCGTATTGCTGTTATATTTTCGGTGCCCGAGCGTAAGCCAAACTCTTGCCCTCCACCATGGATCAAAGGTTGAATTTCAATCCCTTCCCGCACATAGAGTAATCCTGCTCCTTTTGGTCCATACATTTTATTGCTGTTTAAGGTCAATAAATCAATACCTAATTTTTGTAGATCTAATGACAAAAATCCTGCCTGACAAGCATCGCTGTGGAAAAAAACTTTTTTCTGTTTTGTAATTGCCGCAATTTCCTTAATTGGCTGAATAGTTCCTATTTCGTTATTAGCATACATGATAGAAACCATAATGGTCTTTTTGGTAATTTCTTTTTCAACATCCTTTGGATTAACCCTACCGTATTTATCAACATTAAGATAGGTTACTTTGAACCCTTCTCTTTCCAAATATTTACAAGTTTCCAAGACTGCTTTATGTTCAATTTTGCTGGTAATAATATGATTCCCTTTTTTTTTGTAAGCATACGCTATCCCTTTAATAGCCAGATTGACACTTTCAGTTCCGCTAGCAGTAAAAATAATCTTATCTTTGGATGCGGCATTCATAATATCTTTAATCTTTTCCCTTGCTCCATCTATCATCCATTTAGCTCTATTTCCCGCATCATGTCTGCTACTAGGATTAGCAAAATATTTTTCTGCACTTCTTACTATTTCTACCACTTCTTTTCGTACTGGTGCAGCGGCGGCATAGTCGAGATAGATCATTGTTCTTACACCCCTAACATCTCCCTTAATTCTTCCGATGGAGTCCAAGGCGGTGTAAAAGTTACTTCAATGCTTACTGCATCTGCACCTTGCTCAAATATCATTCTCTTCAAATCTTCAACCATCTGCGGTCCGAAAGGACACATGACCGAAGTAAAGGTAAGCACTACTTTGACATTCTTCCCCTCAATTTTAACTTCATAGATCAATCCTAAAGTCCAGACATCGATGTTCAGTTCCGGATCTTCATATTTTTTGAAAACTTCTTCAATCAATATTTCTTTGGTTATCATTTTGCCAGTTCTCCGAAGCCTTCTTTCTCGATCTTTTGTGCCACTTCATATCCGCCGCTTTTGACTATTTTTCCTTCATACAATACGCTGACAAAATCAGGCTTCACATATTCTAAAAATTTATTGTAATGAGTGATGACGATGATACTGGTTTCCAATTCTTGACGCACTTTTTCAATACCTTCTGCTACCGTCTTCATGGCATCAACATCTAAACCAGAATCAGTTTCATCCAATAAGGCATATCTTGGTTCTAGCATGGCCAACTGCAGCATTTCCATGCGTTTTTTCTCGCCCCCGGAAAAGCCTTCATTAAGATAACGTTTACTAAAAGTAGGATCTATCTTGAGTTGTCCCATTTTTTCTTTCAATATTTTGTGAAACTCAACTACTGAATGAACTGCAAGACCTTTTTTCTGACGTAGATTATTGACTGCAGTTCGCAAAAAGCTGCTGATAGTTACTCCAGAAATTTCGGAAGGATATTGGAAAGACAAAAACAATCCTTTTTGTGCACGCACCTCTGGCTTGGCAGCAGTAATATCTTCTCCGTTCAAAATAATTTTCCCTTTGCTAATTTTATACTTAGGATGTCCCATCAAAGCATGAGCTAAGGTTGACTTTCCGGAACCATTAGGTCCCATCAAGGCATGCACTTTCCCGGGATAAAAAGTAAGAGTAACTCCTTTGATTATTTCTTTTCCTTCTACTTCTACGTGTAAGTCAATAATTTCTAATTTTTTTATGGTTTTTGTATCTATTTTATTCATGGTATTCATTGTACATTCTCCAAAGCATGCTGCAAGGTCTTGAATGGAAGTAAAGCACATTTAGTTCGGAGATGACTGATTGGTATTCCTAACCAAGCAAATACTTTTTCCTGATTCATTTTCTTAACCTCTTCGATATTTTTTCCTTGTATGGTTTCAGTCAAAATTGAACTTGACGCTTGACTGATTGCACAGCCGTTTCCAAGGAAGGAAATTTCTGCAATATTCTTTCCTTCCAATTTAATATACATCGTTACTGTATCTCCGCATAACGGATTAAGATCACGATGTTTGACCGTATAATTTACCATCTCTTTTTTATTTCGAGGAAATTTGTAATGATCAATAACATTTTCTTTGTACATCTCTTGTTCTTCGGTTAAATCGCCGGAAGTGATTTCATTTCTATTTATTTTGCTTTCTTCTGTTCTTGTTTGCGCTAGCGCTTTCTGTACTGCGCTGACTAAGGCATCCACATCTTTAGTAGTATTATAAATGTAAAATGAAGCTCTACTACTCCCATCTATTCCTAATTTGGAAAATAAAGGCATAGCACAATGAAAACCTCCTCGTACCGCGATCTGTTCTTTATCTAACATCTCGCTAAGATCATGAGGATGAATTCCCTCCAAAGTGAAGGAAATCACCGGGCCTCTGTTTTCAATAGTCTGAGGTCCAATAATAGTAAGGCCAGCAATCTCTCTTAGTTTTTCTAAAGCATACTTGGTAACTTCTTTTCCATGTGCAGCAATATTTTCCATTCCCATATTTTGCAAATATTCAATTGCTGCCATTAATCCTACTGCACCAGCCATGTTCGGTGTTCCTGCTTCAAACTTCCAAGGCAGGTCATTCCAGGTAGAATTTTCAAAGGTAACTTCGCGGATCATATCTCCACCGTACAAGAACGGTGGCATTTTTTCTAATAGCTTTTTTCTTCCATATAATACGCCGATTCCGGTAGGACCGCACATCTTGTGTCCGGAAAATACTAGGAAATCACAATGTAGTTCTTTTACCTTTATTGGCAAGTGCGGAACTGATTGCGCGGCATCCACAATCATCAATGCACCAACTCGATGTGCAATCTCAGCAATTTCCTGCACGGGATTAATTGTTCCTAGCACATTCGACATATGTACAACAGAAACAATTTTAGTTTTAGTGGTAATTAATCCTTGTGCCTTGATTAAATCTAATTTGTAATCTTTCGTAAGAGGAATAAATTTTAAGACCAACCCTTTTTCCATTGCTAGCTGCTGCCAGGGAACCAGGTTACTGTGATGTTCCATCTCGCTCAGAACAATTTCATCGCCGGGTTGCAGATTCTTGCCGAGAGAATAAGCCAGTAAATTCAATCCTTCGGTACTTCCTTTGGTAAAAATAATCTCCTCAAATTCTGCCCCAATAAATTTTGCTACTACTTCATGTGCTTTTTCATACAGTACCGTAGATTTTTGTGCTAACTTGTAAATTCCTCGATGTACATTAGCATTATCATTCTCATAATACTCTTTTACTGCTTCAATTACTTTTCTTGGTTTCTGAGTAGTAGCACTATTGTCTAAGTAAATTAATCCATTTTTCAAGATTGGAAAATCATCCTTACTATTTTGAATCATCATTTTTCTAACTTTTGCTGAAGTATATTCATCAATTCCTCTCGAGTTCTTTGATCAGCTATCTTTTGCAAAATTGGTTCTACAAATCCCAGCACCAACAACTTTTTGGCAACATTTTCATCTAAACCGCGGGAAAGCAGATAATACAATTGTTCTTCATCAATTTGTCCTAAGGTTGTTCCATGCGAGCAAGAAACATCATCATTTTCTACTTCCAAAACTGGGATAGCATTACATCGCGCTTCTTCCCCAATCAAAAGTATATCTGACCGCTGATGGCCATGGCAAGCTTTAGCATTTTTTTCTACGCGAATAGTTCCGCGATACATGGCTCTGGATTGGTCGGCGAGAATTCCTTTTGCCAGCATCACTGAGCTGGTATTGCTTTTTTCATGAAAGGCATCGGAATTAATATCTGCTTGTTGTGCTTTACCTCCGATAATCGCTTGATATTGCTGCGCGGCTGCGCCAGTTTCTCGTAAATAACTACGTAATTGCACTTGAGTAAATCCTTCTCCGATGACTAAATCAAACCAATTAATACTAGCATCTTGTAATACTTCTGCTCTTTTGGTAGTAAAAGAATGAGTTTTGTCTTGAAGATTATGTAAAGTGCAATACGTAATTTTTGCTCGAGGTTGTACATATAATTGCACCATCTGGCTGTAGTAATGTGCTTCCGAATTCGCTACAACTTTTTCTACAATGGTTGCACTTGCCCCTTCTTCTGCCACAATAATGATACTATTTACTGAAGCCAGCGCAGTTGCTTTACTATTGATAGTAATCGGATTTTCAATCACCGTATTTTTGGGAATGATAATCACGGTAGCTTCAGGATTAGTGCTATAATGCAATGCCAACAATTTGTTTTCTGAAGAAGAAATTAATTTTTGGGCATAATTGTTGATAAATTCTGTTCCCATCTCTGAAAGCTTACCAACTTTAATTCGATCATCAGCAATAATCTCTGCCTGGTCTGCTTTCTGTATTTCTGCAAATACTTTTTGCCAATCAACCTTAATATTTAGTGCAAATCCTTTTCCATGATTTTGTGTAGGAAGTTCTAACTCCGTAAACTTCTTCTGTGCTTGTTCTTTCAAATCTAGTATAGTTTTTGTATTCATGGTCTTATCAATAAAACTAAAATCCTTCTATCTCTAATTCAATTAGTTTGTTTAATTCCACTGCATATTCCAAAGGCAGTGCTTTAATCACCGGTTCGATAAATCCAGAAACAATCATCTGGATCGCTTGTTGTTCAGACAATCCGCGGCTGGTTAAGTAAAATAATTGTTCCTCACCGATCTTGCTGACGCTCGCTTCGTGTCCGAGATTGACTTTATTATTATCCACTTTCATGTACGGGTAAGTATTAGAAACAGAAAGGTTGTCTAAGAGTAAAGCATCGCACTGCACGTTTGATTTAGTATTAATTGCATCTTTGTTTACTCTGACTAATCCGCGGTAACTAGAAACGCCACCACCTTTGCTGATACTTTTTGCTTTGATGATGGAAGTAGTATTTGGCGCGATATGAATGGCTTTTGCTCCAGTATCCTGATCCTGTCCTGGCCCAGCAAAAGCTATACCAATACTTTCAGAATGGGCATATTCTCCTGCTAAAATAGAACAAGGATAAAGCATAGTTTTACAACTGCCCATGTTGCCATTCAGCCATCTCACCGTCGCATTTTTGTGCACGATAGCGCGTTTAGTATTAAGATTGTAGACATTCTTGCTCCAATTTTCAATAGATGAATAAGTCATCCTTGCTCCGGGAAGAACATGCAGTTCTACACAGCCGGCATGGAGAGAATTTTTGCTGTATCTGGGCGAGGAACATCCTTCAATATAATGTAATTCTGCGCCTTCATCCACGATAATTAAAGTGTGTTCAAATTGTCCGCCGCTTTGCTCATTCATTCTGAAATACGCTTGCAATGGCAATTCTACTTTAACTCCTTTAGGAATGTAAATGAAAGTCCCACCGCTCCATACTGCAGCATGAAGCATGATAAATTTGTGGTCAGTGATGGGAATGCAAGAAGTCATAAAATATTTTTTAACTAACTCAGGATATTTATGTACTGCTACATCCATGTTTTCAAAAATAACTCCTTGATCTTTCAGCTCTTGCATTAAATTATGATAGACTACATTAGAATCATACTGCGCTCCTACTCCTGCTAATGCTTTCTTTTCTGCTTCGGGAATTCCTAAACGATCAAATGTTTCTTTAATTTCTGCCGGAACCTCGTCCCATTTATCCGTTTCCTTGGCATTGGGATCAACAAAGAACACAATTTCATCCACGTTTAGATCAGACAAGTCTGGGCCCCAATTCGGCATCGCAGTTTTGGTAAATAATTCTAAACCCTTGAGTCGCTTTTCCAATAACCATTCTGGTTCATTTTTACTCTTAGAAATAAGTTTAACTACTTCTTCATTTAATCCCGGTTTGGCAATATATTTAGCTTGATGCTGGTCTGCTTTATCATATAGTTCCCGGTTGAGATTTAGGTCTATTTTTTGCATTTTTTACCTTTTTCTTAACTATTGTTAATTATTTATAAATATTATGAAGAAATATTAAGGAAAAGTTTATATAATAAAACATTACGTTTTATTATAAAAACTAAGGATAATGAAAAATGACACAGGCAATAATCAATTTAGGAGAATACGAAGATAGAATTTTGACTATCGTCAAGGGAAAATACGGCCTCAAAAATAAATCTGAAGCCGTTAATTTTGTAATAGACAGATTTGAGGAAGAGTTTCTCGAACCGAAATTAAAACCGGAATTTGTACATAAAATGAAGGTTATGGAAAAAGTAGGTAAATATAAGAGCTATAAATCACTTTCCGAATTGCGTAAGGATCTAGAAAATGCGTAATTTCGTAGTAGAAGAAGGTCTTCAAAAAACGCTTCAGAAACTGACTAAAAAAGATAAAGTAATGTATGAAGCAGTTATGAAAAAGTTTGAGGAAATTCTTTCCTGCGTAGATGTTGAACATTATAAGAACTTACGAGCACCAATGCAGGAATTTAAGCGGGTGCATATAAAAAGTTCTTTTGTTTTGATTTTTAAGTACCTGTCTTCTGAAGATAAAATCATATTTTTTGAGTTAGATCATCACGATAATATTTACGGCTAAATATAAATTTTACACTTATTCTTAACATCAATTCATTCATGAGCTGTAAAAAAATACAATTATTTTAATTTTTCTGATAAAAGCCCCGAATAGGAAAATAATATAAAGTCCAAATGACTCTTAATAAAAAAGAGTGTTTGCAGATGTTCAGAAAAGCAATATTGTTAGGGATGATCTTGTTATTATTTTCTACTGTAGTTTCGGCTCTTGATCCGGTCATTTCCGTGCCTGTTCCAACTCAGATCTTAACTCAACAATTAGTATTACCTGTAATTACGCCTCTACAGCTCAAGGGTGCGGATTTATTAGTTGAAGCAGTTGCAAATATTCCTGAAAATGTGAAAGTTGGTGGAATATTTTGGGTGGATATCTATGTGACTTCCGCCAGTCCAGAAGAAGTTTACTCTGCTAACATAAAATTGACTTCCAGCAATGCTGCTATTGCTGATTTTGTGTCCGGTCAAGGAGAAAATGGAAATCTTTTCGCAGGCACCAGCAGCTATCTTAATGGTGTTTATTCTCATAATAGTCAAACTGCGACGGCCATAAAGCCGTTAGTACGATACCAGTTGGGACGGTTACAGATGCAGGCTAAGGCTAAAGGTGCATTTACCGTAGCTGTCGATAAATCGGGTAGCTCAGTTACCTACTTTCAAGCCCAAGCTTTACAGCCTGATTATTATAATCTCGTCATTAATCCTACTATTATTACTAAAGTTGCTGATTCAGTCTGTGTTCCAATAACTATAACTTGCCCAGAGCAGGCTTGTGGGCTACTCCCTGATGGATGCGGCGGAGTTATAACTTGTGATTGCACTGCTTGTGCAGCAAAACATAACTGTGTAATACCGGCAGCATATATATTCCCTGGCTTATTACCTGAAGCTGGAAATAAGCAATTATGCGAAGCAGCGATTAATAGTCAAGGTGCAGATAGAGTAGTGCTGCAGAATGTTTCTGCTGCGCTGAAAGATTCCAACTCCAATAAAATAAGTAAATTATCTGCTCTCATTCAAGTTATCAAAGTCTGGTTTGCAGCACCATAAGTGAGACGAAATATATATAAACAACAAAATTGTACTAATTAAAAAAGATTTCACGGTGATATCATGTTCAAAAAGACAGTGTTGGTTGGAATACTCTTAGTTGCTTTACTTATTCTTAGTGGATGTGGAACAAATTATAAAGATGGTTGTAAAGAAAGTGCAGCCTATAAATGCTATGAAAACATGGTTGTTCCCAGAGTCGGTGCAGAAAATGAATGTGGTAAAGAAGGATATACGACTATAGGAAATCTCTGTTTTGCTGTTGGAAATGCTGCTGCTTGCAGTCAGTTGAATGAGAAAGTAGGAGATGCTAATGCTGTTAAGCTTAAATGGGCTCCAGTTAATGTTCCAAAGTATAATGTTAATCTATGTTATCCAACCTGTCAATCTAATGGCGATTGTAATTCAGGAGACGAGTGTCTTACTCAAGGTACCATTAAATTCTGTTCTCCTGCTTGTTTTGATGATAGTGATTGTCTCCCCGGTCTAAACCACTGCGGAGTAATTTATAATACTAAACATTGTCTTCTTAACGATGATTTGTGGACGCCCAGTAGTGTAACTGCAGATGTAGAACTAAACATTCCTGAGCATCCTCAAGTTGGTGATACTTTTTTAGCTAATATTTATATCACTCCTAACGTCGATACTCTGGGTTTAGTATATATAGCTCTTCTCAAGTCAGGCACAGGAGCAGAATTTACCGGAAAAGTTCAGAATGGAATATTTGCCTACGCAGCAAAAGGAAAATCTAAACCTTACGATTATTTTGCAGAAACGGCAGGGTATTTACTCCAATTTCCAACACCCATAAAAGTAGTTCCGCATCAACGATATATCCTGGGAATGGCTGAACTTAAAGTTACAGGTACCGGCAATTTTACTGTTATTTTAGTAGACAAAATGAGTTATGCAGGCGCAGATTCAGCTGATCCGCCCAAAACAAAATATCCTATTATTAAGGGATCAGTTATAGTGGCGAAATACTTAGAAGATAGCGACAAAGTTTGTGTTCCTAAAAGTTCTGCAGCAGCATGTACGGCCACTAGTTGTGGAAGCATGGATGATGGTTGCGGTGGGAAAGTAGAATGTACTACTTGTACTTCCGGTCAGGTCTGTGTCAATAATGCCTGCGTATTAGCAGTTTCTATTCCTGCAGATGCACCTCAAAAAGATAAAACTGTTCTTCAGGGTGTTTCTGCTGCGCTAAAAGATTCTAACTCAAATAGCATACAAAAACTTTCCGCACTCATTCAAGCCATTAAAGCTTGGTTTGCAGCTCCATAATACCATGAAACGACCAGTAAGAAAAGTGTACAAAAAATTACCGCCGCATAGCTACGAAGCTAATCCTTTGGCCAGTGCTGGTGAAGCTAGCAAACCATTAATCATTGCTATTATTGCTATTGTAGCTATTATTGCTTTAGCTGCCTTATTACTTTTCTCAAAATCATTTGTCGGAAAAGCCATAGAATTAAATTCAAACACTGCTGGCGCAGAATTAAATTCTGCCAAAGCCTATGCTGGTCAAGCTTTCTCTATGAATATTAGTGCCAATACTCAAAATGAAGTGAATCTTGTTAACGTAACCGTGGCCTTGCCTATGGGGGTAAATTGTAACCAAGTAACTATTACCTCAAAATTACAAGGTTGGAGCGAGTTTCAAAATCAATGTTCAAATAATCGAGTTAATTTTGTATCCGTTTCCTTAGGAGGAAATCCGCAAATTGCAAAGGGCGCATTTGATGCCGCACAAGTAGTAGTACAAGGTTTGTCCAATGCAAGTTATATTTTTGATTTATCTTTTGAAGCATATGATAGTTCTAATAAAAATGTTATTACTCAAGTTACCGATCCTAAAGTTGATGTTGTAGACGCAGTTTGTGGCGATGGCGATAAAGCACCTTCCGAACAATGTGATGATAGCAATACTGTTACTGAATTTTGTAAGTATGGAGAAAAATCCTGTCAAGTTTGTGCTTTCGATTGCACTATGGGCGCAGGCCAAACTGCTTATTGTGGAGATAATAAAACTAATAAAGATAATGGTGAAACTTGTGATGGTTCCGAATTACGTGGAGAAACTTGTGTAAGCCAAGGATTTACCAGCGGAATGTTATTCTGTAATGCTGATTGTAAAACTTTCAATACTGCTGCTTGTTCAAAACAAACTCCTGCTGTCTGTGGTAATGGCGTTAAAGAAGGAAGCGAGCAATGTGATGATAATAATACTATCAGCAATGATGGTTGTTCAGCTACCTGTATGACTGAACAAATTCAACCAGTTGCAACGTGTAGTGATAAGATCAAAAACGGTAAAGAAACTGATGTTGATTGTGGAGGCGCTGATTGTGCAAAATGCGCCACCGCTAAAGTTTGTGTAGCTAATAGTGATTGTAGCACTAATTTATGTGAAAACAGCACTTGTAAAGTATCGCCAGTGCCTCCTCCTCCACCTACTCCTGCCGTCTGCGGCAATGGTGTCAAAGAAGGAGAAGAGCAATGTGACGATAACAATACTAAGAGCAATGACGGTTGTTCAGCTATTTGTATGACTGAACAACAGCAAGTTTGTGCGCCAAATCAATATGCCTGTCAAGGAACATCTTCACGTAAGCAATGTAAAGCTGACGGATCAGGATATAATGAACCAGTACTTTGTGCAGAAGGTCAAGTCTGTAGTGCTGGTGTCTGCGGCCTGGCTCCCGTTTCCGCAACCGGGAAAAAAATAACTCTTACTGATGTTGCTCCTGCCAACAATGTTTTTGCTACTAAAGTAACTGCGACAGAATCCTTTACTCAGGAAGTAACAGTCTACACTATCTTGTATGGTCCGGATAATAAAGTCCTTTCCATCAAATCAGAAAAATTAGAGAAAGGCTTAGCTAAAGACGAAACTTATACTGCAGCGGTTAGCTATCCAGAAACAAACGTTAAGAAGAAATCAGTCTTGGTCTTTGATCTGGAACAGAATCCTTCCGTCTTCGGACAATTGCAGGTACAGAAATCATAAGTAATTGATTCACATGAAAAAATGTTTACTTTTTATTATTGTACTTTTTTTACTCTCTTTTTCCTTAGTTGCGGCAGTAGATGTTTCTACTTCCAAAACAGATTACAACGGCGGAGAAACGGTCACCGCAACCATCAGTGATTGTACCGGAACATCTATTGTTAAATTTCTTAATCCCAGCGGCACTTTAGTAGATATTAAAAGTGGTGAAGGAAGCTGGAGCACTTCTTATAATACTCTTTCCGATTCTGCAAACGGAAAATATTCCGTTTCTGCCAGCTGTACTAACGGGGCAGCACAAAAAAACTTTTGTGTCGACGCTCCGGGATGTGTAGCCTCAGCCTCGTCTTCTCAGGGCGGTGGCGGGGGATCATCATGTAATCCTGATTGGGATTGTAATGGTTGGACTTTTTGCGGTCCAACGCAAACCCAGACCCGTTCTTGTTTTGACAAAAATAATTGTCTTTCAGCCAAAGAAGAAACTCAATCCTGTCAACCTTGCCTTGAATCCTGGGTTTGTTCCATCTGGGCTGACTGTAACCTCGATACCCAGAATCGAGCTTGTTATGATGAACATGCTTGTGAAACAACCAATCTTAAACCGGGTCTTCAAAAAGCGTGCAACGCTGCTGATCCAGTTCCACCTCCAGCCAGAATATCAAATGAACTTCCTCCTCCCTACGTTCCTAAAACTACGGTAACCCAGCAGAATTTTTTCTCCCAGTTATGGGATAATTACCAAGTCTACATCATTGGCTTGCTAGCTGCAATCGTCTTGGCCGCGCTGGTCTTGCTAGGGTTTCATTACTTCAAACCGAAACAAGTCGCCTATAATCTTAACGAATTGAAACAATGGGTGCGTAAAGAAAAAGAGATGGGCACTTCCGATCTTGATATCCGGCAGATTTTGAAACAAAACACCGGTTGGACTGATGAAGAGATAAATGCCGCATTTAACAGCTTGCAGCAAAAATCTTCTGCATAATAATCTTTCAATTTAATCTTTTTGGTTTTAACGTAGCTGAAATTAATACTCCTACTCTTATAGGAATATTAATAAACTTTTAAAAGGATCTCTCATTCAAAATGAGGTGCATAAAGGATATTTCAATAGTAGTATTGCTTTTATTTTCCTTACTTACTATCTCCTGTTCTCGTAGCCCTCTTTCACAGCCACTAGCCGGCCATGCTTTTTATGCAACTTTAACTGATGTAGGGTACGCGGAACCAACTCATTTTACTATCAGTAGCGATTCTCTGACTCAGGGAGAGGTTCTTACTCTCTCGGTGAAGGAAGATTATATCTATAAATCTTATTCGGTATGGATTAATGGAATGTGGCAGAAACAATTATTTACCGAAGCTGCTACTACCAATTCTGAATGGATTGCTTCTTCCGCCAGCGCTTCACTTTCTACTGCTCAGCTGTCCGCGGGAGATAATTACATAATTGTTTATTCTTGTACCAAAACTACTACTGGCTTGAATTGTCATGACAATAAATGGCAGATTCACCAGTTTACTATTGTGCCCTCGCCGGAAACGCCTCAAGTTTTTAATACTAAATTTTATCAAAGCCCGGTTCGTGCTGATGCTGATAATTTACTAAATATTCTTGGATATGGTTTTCAAAAAGAAGCAATAGTGGTGTATCAGCAAGTTTCAGATAATCAAGTTAATCCTCCGCCACCAGCAAATATTCCAGTTGGTAATACTGCTGAAGAAGGAAAACTGTATGTCGCCAATACTAATCTTGATACACTTACCGTTCTCTTTCCCAACACTATTGTTCCGCAAAAAACATATGCCTTATGGGTTAAAAATAAAAATAGCAGCTGGTCAGAACCAGTACTAATTAATGATCCTCGTCCGCTCTGGGTTACTCCGGATACGGCTTACGCAACTAAATCATTTGCCTCTCTGCCTCGCGAAATAAAAGTAGTAGGCAGAAATCTTGAGAGTACTTCTGCTAAACTTAGACTTTCCGGTCCGGCAAACTATGACCTTACCGTTGCTAATGATGGAAATCTGACTACCTTTATAGAACAATATGCCGCTAAAGCTGCACTACCTGCAGTAATGCAAGCAGGAACCTACACCATTCAATTCTCCCGGGACGGAACTACCTGGATTGACTTACCAACAGATGCAAAATTGACTGTTCTTGCTGATCCTTTACCAAAACAATCTTTTGACATCTCCAAGAATGGTTGCTCTCCCAATGATAATGCAGACGATACTCCTTGCATTCTTCAAGCAATTACTGTAGCTGCAAATACTGCTGGCGGCGGAGAAGTATTTTTCCCCTCCGGACAATGGGATTTGAAAACTCTCGGTGCAGCGGATCCTTGGTATGGGATTATCGTTCCGCCAGGAGTAGATATAGTAGGTGCGGGAGTGGATAAAACAAAAATTGTTCAAAACTCTTCTTGGAAACCTAACAATGGCAATCCCTCCCAAGCAAATATTCATTCCATCTTTACGCTGCAAGGAAACAATCAAGTCAGAGAGATCCATTTTGTTGGGGAATTTATCACCAGTTGTTTTTGTTCAAATCCAGAAAGTGATGATGTACCGCCGGACGGAGATAACACTTATATTAGCTTGGGAAAGGTTCCCCAAGACACCGCTGCGGAAGGGAATAAAATAATTGAAAATGTGGTCATTGCCAATAATCAATTCGACGGTCGCTTTACGACTATCAATAACTGGGGTTATCCTCTACGACATGTTTTCTTGGTTCATAATATATTTCATGGTTATCGAGATGCACTGTCCCTCAATGGCCAGATGGATACTTACAAAAATTTCCGACTCTCCATTCAGGATTCTGTAATTCTTAACAATACGTTTTATCCTGGAACTTACCTTAACACTGCTGGTTTTCAGGGTACTATCGCTTCCGAGTTGAACGGTGGTTCACGACATCTCGATTTTAGCAATAACTTTGCCGACGGTCGAGTTAACAATGACTTTAGAGCAGCATTCTTTTTTGCCACCGGTAACAATAATGAAATGATGCTCATCTCCAACAATAAAGTGTTCTGTACTGACCGTGTCGGTGATGGTGAAGCTATTGTTTTTGATGACAATGGAAATCGCCGCGGCTTTAAAGATTTACAAAAAGTCCTTTCTGCAACTTCTAACTCTGTTTCTGTTCCAGGACCTTGGGATCAAGGATATTTTCATAAATTAGTCCCCGGATGGTATGATCAGCACTGGGTGCAAATAGTTGATGGAAAAGGTTTGGGTCAGGAACGAAGGATCACCAGTTATACCCTAGATGCTACTCCAGTCACCATAACGGTATCTCCACCATGGGATGTGGTTCCTGATTCAACGAGTGTCATCACTGTCGCTAGAACTGCCTGGCAGGCCTATGTGGTTGATAATATCGTGGATGAAACAAAAGAAATCGGCTGTAAAAATGCCAATGTAAATGGGATAACTTATTGGGGTCAAATTGGAATTGTTTCCATGTCCTCAGATTCAGCGATAGCTGGTAATCAGATGAAAAGTACGGGTGGGATTACTGCCAGTGGCAGCAGTCAATATAATGCTCATGAATACTATGTAGTTAAGGATACCAATGGAAAAACGGTAGTCGATAAAGATGGACATCCCCTGATGGAAGAAAATAAATCAACCCTTTTTTACAATGGTTGGTCTGCTTTTAGCATGGATGTTCATAATAATGTCATTGATGGTCATCAAGTCATCCATAATGGTGGTGGGGGAATAAGAATGTGGTACGCCGCTATGCCTCCTAAAGACTATCCCTTCCCCAGTACTGTACAAGTACATAATGTTCGCGTTTTTGACAATACTATTGTTAATGATAAGAATGTTGGGATAGAAAGTAGAAATGGTTTCTATGATCCAGATCCGAAACTGACTCCCTACCAAGTCAAAAACCTATTAATTTTTGGTAATAAACTGCAGAACATAACTCCGGCCGGCATTAATCTTGCCTATGGTTATGGTCCATTTATTTGGGATACTGTTCTTTACAAGAATACCTTCATAGGAATAAGTAAGGACAAAGAAGTATTGGATTTCGGCAAAAATACCGTAATAGTTTCTTAGATTTTTATAACCTTTTAGAGATTCTGATCACCATGAATGGGAGAATTTTTAAACAATCTTTTCTTTTTATCTTCTGAGAGATAGATGGATCAACGTGAATATCAAGATTTATTGGAAAAATACAAAGCGCGGGTAGCGGGAGAATTCGGCAGCGCTGCGGCGGTTTCTCCTCGGATAACTTCCAAAGAATATACTGATTTTAAAGAAGAGTTGTATCCGGGACATTATTCCTTATATGAAAAAGCATGTAATCTTGCTGACAACCTTTTCAAACTGTCGGTTGGTGGTGAGAAAGCTGTTTCCATGCAAAAAAATCTGGATATCTGTCATCTTAATGTCCGGCCTTCCGGTGTAATTGCCCTTTCTTTTTTATTGCCCTTGTTGATAATTGTCGTTGGCTCTTTAATTGCTTACGGCATTTTTGGAATGTTTTTCTTCGTGGTTTTCTTTTTAGGAGCCGGCTTGTTAATGATTCCGGCCTTGCAAAAAGTACCTAATTTCATGGCCAATACCTGGCGCATGAAAGCATCGAATCAAATGGTACAAAGTGTTTTTTATATTGTTACCTATATGCGTCATACTTCCAACCTGGAGCGAGCCATAGAATTCGCCGCTGATCATCTTGAAGCCCCTCTTTCTCTTGATTTTCGTAAAATATTATGGGATGTGGAAACAGAAAAATATAGCACCATTCGTGCTTCCGCCGAAGCCTATTTACTGGTGTGGAAAGAATGGGATGCAGAGTTTGTAGAATCATTTCATCTCATTGAATCATCCTTGTTTGAATCGTCAGAAGAACGTCGCTTAGCTTTGTTGGATAAGTCTTTAGATGTTATTCTTTCTGGTACTTACGAAACCATGCTTCGCTATGCGCATTCACTTAAATCTCCAATCACTATGTTGCACATGCTGGGAATTATTCTTCCGATCTTAGGATTAGTTATCCTGCCCTTGATCGTGAGCTTTCTGAGTGGCGGTGAAGGTTCCAGTCCTTTTGTTTCTGCAATTTACATCTCGGTATTATATAATTTCAGCCTTCCCATTGCCGTGTATTATCTAGGAAAAGTTATTCTTTCCAAAAGACCTGCCGGTTACGGCGCAGTTGATATCGGCGAAAAAAAAGGGTTTGAAAATTTACGTAATGTTGCTATTCCACTTAGTAAAAAAGTTACTATTTGGGTAAGTCCGTTATACTTTTGTCTGATGATCTTTTTAGTGGCCATGCTCATTGGTTTTAGTCCTTTGATTATGCATTCTCTCGGCGTAAGCGATTTTTCCTTTGACCAAAATGGAAATTTAAAAATGTTGGAATATGTTTGCCCTCCTGAACTTGGTTCTGGATGTGCACCGGAACAACGCATTGGTCCTTACGGAGTTGGTTCTTCTCTTCTTTCATTAGTGGTAGTCTTAGGAATAGGCATCTCGGTAGGATTATTTTTTGCTTTGCGATCACGAAATGTCATCAAAATACGAGAAAAAACCAAAGAGCTGGAAGAAGAATTCTCTTCTGCCCTGTTTCAATTAGGAAATCGGTTAGGTGACGGCTTGCCGGCAGAGATTGCCTTTTCCAAAGTGGCGGAAACCATGCATGGCACGGTTTCAGGAGAATTTTTCGCCTTAGCGGAAAGAAATATCACCAGCTTAGGGATGGGTTTAGAACAGTCCTTGTTTGATCCTCGGGTAGGTGCAGTGGTTACTTTTCCTTCCAATGTCATTGAAGCATCCATGAAAGTATTGATGGAAAGTATTCGTAAAGGACCGCGAATAGCCGCCCAGGCTTTACTATCAATGTCCCGTTACATCAAAGAAATCCATCGAGTGGAAGAACGCCTACAAGATTTAATGGCTGATGTTATTTCCTCTATGAAAGCACAAACCAAATTCCTTACTCCAGCTATTGCTGGTATTGTGGTAGGAATAACTTCTATGATTTCTACTATTCTCACTAAATTAAGTGCCCAGCTTGGCGCCTTTAGCGCTTCAGAACAAGCCGGAGGAGCGGCCGGCGGTTTTGGCAATCTGCTGACTATCTTTGGTGTGGGAATCCCTACCTTTCATTTTCAAATCATTGTTGGAATTTACGTAGTACAGATCGGATACATCCTTACCGTTTTAAGCAATGGAATTGAAAACGGCGCCGATAAGTTAGGCGAGCGATATTCTTTAGGTAAAAATTTAATTAGCAGCACTGCTCTTTATTGCTTCATCGCTGCCATCGTCATGCTTTTGTTCAACTTCTTTGCCGGCACTATCTTGCAGAAGACCTTTGCGTAGAAAATATTGAGAGTAAGATTAATTTAGTTTTTTCCTTGTCTAGCACGTCTTCATGGCGGCAAGACGGATGCTTCGCATCCTACAAACCACCCCGGATGCCCTGGGAAAAGAAACTACTTTTCCGGGGTCCCGAAAAGGTCGTTGCCTTTTCCAGGAGGACAACCCCTGGTTTGCCTTGCGCCATGACGTGCGGCACGACTGGGGATGCGCCCTCCGGGCTGTCGTGTAGGTTTTTGGAACAAAAACCGTCGCACCGTCAGAGGCGCTACAAAAAATGAATGACCTTATTGTTTTAAGCTACGAAAACATTATAAATCAGCCTTAAATTATAGATTTTAACGGGGACGTAGCTTAACCTGGGAAAGCACTAGGCTGAAGACCTAGGCATCGTGGGAGGTTCATAAAATATCTTTATGGATCCACGAATTCAAATCCCACCGTCCCCACTTTTTTTCTAAAATCTGCTTAAATGTTTTAGAATCCAATCATGCCTCTAAAAGTTACATTTATATATTTCAAGATTTTCATTCTAGCTAGATGGCTCACAAAAAAAGAGGCAGAAGTAACAAAGTAGAAACCAAGTCTGCTTTGTCCATTCATCCTAATTTATGGGTAATTGTAAGCGTAGTTATTCTTCTTGCTGCATTAAGTGTTCTTACTGCGTTAGGTCCTTTTAATGTAACAGGAAATACCGTACAGACCATCAGCTATATGAATAAAGGAGATGTTCTTCATCTTGGAGTGCGTGACGTTCCCGGGTTGGAAGTATTGTTTACCAATGCTGCTGAAACTATTAAAGCCGGAAAAATAGAAGTCCAGGCTGATGATTCTATCCCGTTTAATCGACCTTATGTTTCTAAATTCAAAATTAGCTCTGAAGGTAAATTTGGCCCTATCCAATTTAACTTTAAAGTAAAGGAGCAAGATTTGCTCGCGAAAGGTATTTCTCGGGGAGATTTACGCTTATATCAAGGCTCGCAAGGATATGATTTGCAACTTATAAAAGTAGACCGAGGTTATCTCTTTTATGTGGTTACTGTTCCCTCTATGGGAAATTTCGTATTGGGGAGAATAGAAGTTATTGCTAAAGAGTCGGAAAAGAAAGTTGAAGTCCCGGTTAAAGAACAGCCTCCTGTAGTTGCAGAAGTTCCTGCCAAAGAAACAGTTCCCGCGAAGGAAGCAGCATTGGCCGGAAAAGCAGTGGAAATGCCAGCGCAGCCCGAGAGCGGTTTGTGGGCAAGAATTAAACAATTCTTTAGAAATTTATTTTCTTAATTATTATTATTAATTTTTAACAAAAACGCCTTCAATTGCTTTAACTTTCTGAAAAATAATTTTCATTTCTGCAGTAAGAATTTTGATAGAATGAGTACGTAATCCAATGTTAAAAGCACTCTCTTGGTTGTTGTATACTCCTTCATCAACCAAAATCTGTATTTGCTCTTTATGGCCAAAAGGTGGAACTGCTCCAATTTCACAACCCGTTTTCTGCATTACCTCTTCCGGCGTGGCCATACGCACCTTTCCTTTTGACCAGCCCAGAACTTCAGCCACTCTCTTTTGGTCTACTTTTTGATCTGCTGGTACATCAACGATAACCCATTGATTATCACCATTGGTGAACAGCAGCGCTTTAATCCCTTGTTTTAATTGATCTCCTCGTGTTCTGGCAGCTTCTTCGCTGGTAATTACAGCTTGATGCTCGCGATAAGTGGGATGTAAACCTAATTCTGTAAAAATGTTCTTGATTCTATTAACTTCTTCTAAGCCCATAAAGAAAAAGTTATAGGGACATTATATAATATTTTCTAAAAAGAATTTTACTAATTGAATTCTCTTAAAAAATAAAAGAAAAAAGAGGATTAATATCCTCGACAATTATTGCAGTAATACCGATTGGCATTTTCTACTACAATCCGCTCGTTACAACCTTTGCAGCAGCGTTGAATCTTAAACTTTTTAACTTCTTGAAAAATATGTTGTTTCAGCCTAATCACCTTCTTTTTTTGTTTGAGAAATTAAGGAACCACCTTAATCTCTTAATAGAAAACATCTGTAATTTAAAAGAGAAGAGAAAGAAGTATATAAATGTTTGGATTGTTATCGACGAGAAGTGGAGAAGTTTTTTAAAGAGCTGGACATTTTTCTTACTTGAAATGGGAAAAATAAATTTTGAAACTGTCAGAGATTATGTGTTTAGTAGACTTGAAAAGGAATTAAATTCTAATTTATGGTACCACGGTGTGCATCACACTCGCGACGATGTTTTGCCAGCTGCAATAAGATTGGGAATGCTGGAAGGAATGGCGGGAGAAGAGTTGCTACTTCTTCAGACTGGAGCTTTATATCATGATATCGGATACATAGAACAATATGCTAAAAATGAATCTATTGGCGTCCGCATTGCTTCTGAAACACTTCCTGGTTTTGGATATTTACAAGAACAAATAAAAAGAGTTGGCCAAATAATAATGGCCACCCAATTACAAATGGATAACGGAAGAATGATACAGGTTCCAGATTCCCGGGATATTTTACAATTATTAATGTGTGATGCAGATCTTGATTCTCTCGGTCGGCCTGATTTTTTTGAGATCAGCGAAAATTTACGATGGGAATTACAAGAATATGGAATGGCGAAGACTCCATACGAATGGATGCAGGGACAACTCGCCTTTCAGGAGAACCATTCTTACTTTACCAATGCTGCTCGCTCTTTAAGAGAAGAAGGGAAACGAAGAAATATTGCTGAAATAAAAACGCTCTTGGCAGAATTCTAGATTACAAACTTAAACAATATTCCAAACGCTATCATAACTCCCCATACTGCTTTACTCCAATTAAACACTTTTTTACCGTCTAATGGTCCGAAGGGAATTAAATTAAACACTCCTAGCCAAATATTGATCTGAAAGCCAGTGCCAAATACTCCGCTCCAGGCCGGAAATAAAAATGAAAGTCCTAAAAATAGCATCGCCAACACATAATTCGTAGCTGGTCCGGCGGCGCTGATCAATCCATTTTCTTTTCGAGTAATCATTCCCGAGATCATCACCGCTCCAGGAGCGGCAAAAATGAATCCTATGAACACGGCCAGGCCAACCGCTAAATACAGTAATTGATCCCAAGCTCGAAATTCTGCAACGCAGCCATAATGCTGGGCCACAAACTTGTGTGCTAGTTCATGTAATAAGAAACCAAAACCAGCGGTGAATAAAGAAACCACAAAGATACTCAGAAAATGAAGTGAGAAGACTTTGTTTATGTCTCCCCCCATTACGCTTGCTCCGGCATAAATGAAGGTAAACGCAAATGACAAGGCAATCCAGGCTTTGAAAATATCTACTATTTCAGTTTTGGAAGTTTTGATCTTACCGATAGTGACTGCTCTGGCCATTATTCGTCTTGCTCCTGTTCTTTTTTTTCTACAAATACCTTGAGCCGCTGTGCTTCTTCTTCAACTTTTACCAGCAAAGAAAGATCAGCAAAATTTTCTTGCGCACATTCTTGACAGTAATAATCTGAAGTATCTTTTATTTTGTAATTCGCTTCTGCATCACAAACAATACACTTTTTTCCCATATTTAACTGAATTCCACTTCCTTTAAAAAACTTTTTCCCGTAAATAACAATAAAATCTATCTTTTCAACAGAAAATCTTTAATCTCTTCTACTTCCTCTTCCGTTACTGCCGAGCCATTGTATTTAGCAGCCCACAATACTGCTTCCACCAATACTTCTCGACCATCTTTTTGACTGGGAACATATGAATCCAGCAGGCCCATTTTATAGGCTACACTAATTAATTCAATCGAACGAATGATTTTAATTCCATTTAATTCCTTGCTGAAATTATTCATTTTATCCTTATCCACCGATACGGTTTTGTTGAAGCGACGTTCTAGCAAGGCTTTCATTTCTTTGTTGTTTTCAATAAACAAACGCAAGGTTCGCTCGTCCATGACCATGGCCTCTGCTCCTGCTTTCAGTGCACATACGACCGATTCAATCTCCCCTGCTTGTATTATATCCATATCCTTACCTTCTAATTTAAAAGAAGTATTGGCCATTACATCCAAGCGCTCAATCTCTTTTTGCGGAACATTTTCATACACTTCCAAAACTCCGTCCTTAATCAGTTTCAACGCTTGCAGCGCTTCGAATTGGTACCGTTTGATCTCCATCGGTCTGGTCACTAATTCTCGTTTTACCGCAGGAGTGATGTAAAACTTACCGCCAAATTTCTTTTTTAATTCCGGAAGAATCCAGATCATGCGTGACATCACTAAAGTAATTATTGGTCCGGTATCAAAAAATAATTTTCGTTCCGCCATTTTACACTCCAAATATTTTCAGAGCAGTAGCCACTCTTTTTGCAGCAGGAATACTTTCTTCATGCTGTTCTAAGGCAGTAGTCTTACCGGCATATGCTTGTAAGTCCCAGTTAGAAAGACCCATCAATCCTGCTGCTTGTCCAATAGAAAGCCCTTTCTCAAACAAGGCTGCACTTTTCTTAATTTTTGCCGCTTCCATCACATCCTGCAGATGCACTTTTACTTTAGCATCTCCTTTGCGGACTAGCTGGAATAAGATTTTGATACTGTTATTGTATTTTCCCAATTGATTTTTTTCTAAACTGCTTTTGGCATTGCGCAGCTCTTGCACTATAGAAAGATGATCTTTATCGGTAATAGAAGTGATGATTTTGTATAAAGAATAAATCAGGACCGTTAAAGAAATCAAATCAAGATTCTTGTGAACTGCTACATCCTCAATACCATGGTCGCTTAAGACTCTCAGCTCCTCAACATCCTTAGTTTCCCGCTTTTCTAAGATGGCAATAGCCTGATCCAAATCATAGAGAATTTCCTTCTTGATCGCCTCTTCCATAGCTTTAAAGGAATAAATTTGATTATATTAATGTTTCCCAGAAGTTTTTTATATTGTGAGGCGGAATTTGAGTTATGATCACTTGGAATGATTTTGAAAAAGTAGAACTGAGAGTTGGAACTGTTATAGAAGTGAACGATTTCCCGGAAGCCAGGAAGCCTTCCTACAAATTAAAGATAGATTTTGGAGAGCTAGGAATTAAACACTCCAGCGCTCAAGTTACTAAATTGTATAAAAAAGATGATTTAGTTGGTAAACAAGTCATTGCAGTCACCAATTTTCTTCCAAAACAAATTGCTAATTTTATGTCTGAATGTTTGGTATTAGGAGTTGTTCTTGAGAATAAAGAAGTTATCTTATTACAACCAGAGCGAGCGGTCCAGAACGGTTCTAAAATTGGCTAGAGATTCTACTTTGGTTAACTTTTTAAAATAGCGCTAGTTTCCATCTCTCACGGGCCTGTAGCGTAATCCGGTACTTAGCATAAGCGGAAAAGCGCATACCCATGGCATGGGTGGAGTCCGGGTTCAAAACAAGTGTCACGCCACATTGGGAGGCGGGGCGACTGCGCTCATTGCATTCGCTTAGTCACCGAGAATAATCGTAACACTTATGAAAGTCCCGGCAGGTCCATTTTTTATCTTTTAGATATCTTTATATCTCTCAAAAAATTGCCTATCGCATGGCTCTGGCAGTTACCCACATCCTTGTTGTTATTGTCATTCTTGATTTATTCCGTCATTATGTCTTCGGGAAAAAGAAATTTCCCCGCTATTTGCTGGTTGTAGGTGGGATCGCGGGCCTTGCCCCAGATTTAGACATCCCTCTAGGTTGGATACTCTCCTTGCTTACGGGAAAATCTCTTAATATCCATGGTCTCTTTACCCATAGCATTTTGTTTGCCTTACTCTTTTTGCTGATAGGGGTATTTTTTCATTATCGTAACAATATGAAATGGGCTAAAATCTTGTACGTTATCGCTTTTGGTTGGACTTTTCATCTCTTTCTCGATTGTCTGTTCAATGAATACGCAACATTTCTCTGGCCTTTCTCCATTAATACTAAGATCTTTTGTCCTTCAAAGGAACTTTTAGGAAATTATCGCGCTAGTGTTGATGCAGTTATCCTGGTTCTCTGGTTAATTCACGAAGAAACCCATAACTACATTAAAGATTATTTTTAATTCTCGTTTTTTGAAATATGTAGAATATATCCTATAACACATATATAGCAAAGAATAATATAATTCGGTATATAATATAATTATAATCAAAAGAGGTGTAGTTCATGAAACGTGCATTAGAATCCCTAGTTGTGGCTCTGGCTCTGTCCAGCACTGGCTGTGCCAGTAATATGTCCAATAGTACTATCTCTACTCCGGTAAGCGGACAAGCAGCCGATGGAAAATATGATTCTTTAGACAATTATGTTAATGTGGTCGATATTCCTGCTTTGAAAGATTCCAACTATATGGTTATGAGCGAATCAAAGTATAAAACTCCTGACGGAAAGGAAGTAATCCTGCACAGCTTGGGCACGGCGGTGTTGTATAAAGATGTAGGTGATAAAACCTATTTGGCTACAGCTTATCATGTTATGAAAAATGAAGATACTCTCTATGATTTCTTTGGTAAAGAATACAAAAGACTTTCTGAGAAATTTTATCTTCTGGATGATCGGGAGGTAGATCGCTTACAAGATCTCTTACGAAAATCTTCTGAAACAGAAGAAAATGGAAACTTTTACTTCGAAGATTCATCAGGTAAAAAGAAACCGTTGAAAAATATCGTGCGAACTTCGGAAGATATTGCCATCGCGGTAAAAATAATAAAACCAGCTGAGGTCAAGACCAGCGCTTATAACGAAGCAAACGATGTTGCAATCATCAGTGTACCAAAATTAAACCATCAACCATTGGTCTATGCTCTGGGCAATAGTGATGAATTACAAACTCAAAATATAGTGTATGTAGTTGGTTGGCCTTTAGGCTTAATCAAAAATCTTACCCAAGGCCATATTAGTTCAGTGCATGATTCGCGATTAATCCGTGCTGATCCAGATGCAAACTTTATTTTTGATGCTTCCATCAGTCCCGGTAATTCTGGAGGAGCGATCTTTGCTGTGCGTGACGGGAAATTCGAATTAATAGGAATAACAGATGCTACCTACACCGGCGCTAATGATCTTTATATCGGCGTTAAAATAAACTCTCTCAATGATGTGTTTAAAGGAAATTCCATCCGTTGTACCAATGGCTGGAAATGCAACCTCTCTTTGCCCTATGAATTGAAGTTGTAAAAAAGAAGACGTTAGAGATATCGAAATATTCCTCCCAGCGACTGGATTGAAAAATGGTATTTATTTTCTCTATCAATAAGTGTAGCTTTCATACCGATTGCTGCAGGACCATCAACATCACAATGCAACTTATCTCCGATCATGAAAGTTTGAGCAGGTTCTAATCCTAACTCTTTAATCGCTCTTTCATAAATTCTTGGATCTGGTTTGCGTAGGCCTGCTTCACAAGAAAATATCACGGTGTCAAAATACTTCTCTAATCCCAGATCAAAAAAACATTTCTTATAAGGAGAGGCCACATTGGAAATCAATCCTAGCTGCAGATATCTTTTCTGTAAGGCTTCCAAGACTTCATACGTTTCCGGAAAAGTTCTTGCTGACGATATGCCTGCTGCCACTTCTTCCTCATAGGATTGAAGATCTATTGCTGCCGCAGGTTTAATTCTCTTAACTAATTCGGAAAGATCCGCAAAGTCTTCGGTCAGAGCAATTTTTCGTGCTTGTTTCATCTCTTCTGGCGAAAGGCCCAGTTCAAAAAATAATCGTAAGTATGAGTTAGTGTCTTTATTGTAAATTAAGGTTCCGTATAAGTCAAAAATTACTGCTTTTATTTCGTTACTCACGTATTTCTAAATAATTCTTCTGATTAAAATACTTTCTGTAACAAAACAACATTTATATATCATTTTTCTTTTCTTTCTTTTGATGTTTGGATTTACTGAAAAAGAGATCAAGATCTTCAAAGCACTTAATACTCCTAAAAAGATTCAAGACTTTCTCAACCAGATTCCCGTAAATTTTGAACCAGATCGAGAAACAGTTCTCTCTCCGCGCATGGTCTTGAAAGAACATAGAGCACACTGCATGGAAGGAGCAATGTTTGCCGCAGTTGCTTTACGTTTTCACGGTCATAAACCACTGGTAGTCGATCTTACTTCGGTCAAAGATGACCATGATCATGTCATTACTGTTTTCAAGCAGCAAGGCCATTGGGGAGCGATTTCTAAAACGAATCATGCAGTTCTTCGTTATCGCGAACCGGTCTACAAAACCATCCGTGAACTAGTGATGTCCTACTTCCATGAATATTTCACCAATCACAATGGAAAAAAAACTCTTCGATCCTATTCTCTGCCGGTGGATTTATCCCGCTTTGATAAACAAGGTTGGATGACTGCTAAAGAAGATATTTGGTATGTTCCTGAACACTTAATTGAAGTAGCACATAAACCAATTTTGTCCCGTTCTCAAATTGCTATGCTTAGGAAAGCTGATCCAATTGAGATTCAGGCTGGTAAGATAATAGAATGGAAGAAAAAGTAATTTAAATACCAAAACTATTCAGATCTAGATGTGGGTTGCAAAGTTTAAGATTAAGCACGATGATTGGGTGCTGGATAAAACGGTAGAACATAATGTAATAGCCAGAGGCGTTCCTCTGAACAATTATCGAAAAAAAGGTAAGCACTTTCATACCGGTATGGTTTTTTTATACGGTTCAGAAATAGATAAGAAAAAATTCATTACCAGTGTAAAAAAAGATAAGAGAGTTAAGAATTGCACTGTTAAAGACAACCAACTCTTTGTGTTAATTGAAGGTGAAGATTCGATTGCCGAAATATTTGATAAATCTCTTTTTTTTACTCAACCCGTCTTGATGAAAGATGGCTTCGAATATTGGGAACTAGGTGCTTGGGATAAGAAACAATTGGTAGATTTTTACAATAAAGCAAAAAAAATAGCAAGCGTGGAAATGCTGAAACTAAAACAGGAATTTCCTGCTGTTTTTATACAGAAAGCAGTCCCTAAATTAACCGGTAAACAAAGAATTGCCTTGGAATTGGCCTTAGAATTAGGATATTACAGATACCCTCGAGAGATTTCTGTAGAAGAATTAGCAAAACGAGTGAAAATGCCGCGCACTACCTTTCAGGAACATTTACGAAAAGCAGAAGAAAAGGTAATGAACTTAGTGGTAGAACCATTAAAATAACTAAAATCTTCTTAAAATAGCCGTCATATGACGGCTAAATTCTAATAAGGATCCTCCTGTCCCCAGATCAGATGAGACAATCACATCTACATCTATTAGGAACAGACCGGGAAGATCCCCTGGCTCACCAACGATTACAGCAAGCGTTACAAGCTGAAAAGCCGGATGTCATAACCGTTGATGCTTCACCTCAACTGGTAGAATATATTGATTCAACTTGGTTATCTGACAGCTTAAAAAGATTAAATTTCTACCAGGGCTTAAAGCCGGAAGTAAAAAATTTCTGTGAGCATATGATTAGAAATATCTATAGTTGCGGAGTTATCGTTTCCAGAAATTATGCCCAAGAGAGTAAGATTCCTATTCACTTCGTGGGTGACCCACAAGACTTTTCCGTGGTGAAAAATTCATTAACCAGTCCTCAACAGCAAAATAGAGTTAACCAAATTAACAAAAACCAAAGTATGGAACGGCTTATGAAAACTGCTGAAAGCAAATACAAATGTTTTCAAGCCTGGTTCTCAAATCCTGATTGGGCTTCTCAGCTGGTGATGTACGATTTTGTTCAAAGATTTTTACCCGACGATCCCGAGAGGGAATCGGTTACGGCAGAGAATTTAACTAAGTTGGCCTACCAAGTTACGGGAAAAATAATTCATGTAGGGACCCTAGAAGTATTGACCGACGATTTTAGAGGGCAATCGTTATATGAACGCCTTAGAAACCTTAATCCTACCAGGGGTACAATTGCTGATTATGTATGATTTAGAAATCTTCAACTGTAAAATAATATGGGGCCGCGAAGACTTTCAATCCGCTACCTAAGTAGCAGGCATTTGAACTCCGGCTTCACCCACCCCAAGGGTGAGTCCTCTCTTGCAAGTTTTAGTTGCTTGAACCAAGCTAGACTACGGCCCCACTGAAAAATTAAAACTAGAGTTGATTTAAATAGATTGTGTTAATTTTTGCTTGACACAAACTATATAAGTGAGCAGTTCATCAATAATCTCTTTGAAATTAAAACACATTCTGATCATTGAAAATATTCTACTATTATCATTGATAGTCTTTTCACTTGTTTTTCATCCCTCTTTTTTGGGAAGAACCGTAAAACCTACCGTGAGCGGAAACTTACTAGCCCCCGAAGTATACTCTGGAATAAATAAAGGAAAAAATTTTTTAAATTTTAATTACGCTCCTTTGAAAAAAGATTTAAAATATTATTTTGCCAAAGAGAAGATTTCTGCGGCTCTCTATGTACAAGATCTTCAGTCCGGATCATCTTTTGGCATTGATGAGTATCGTTCCTTCAACCCCGCCAGCTTAAACAAAGTTATGTTAGCCATGGTTTTAATGTCTCAGCTAGAATCTGGCGAAATTAGTTGGGATCAGCCGATGAAGTTAGTACGCAATCAAGATTATGGTAATCTCTATTTACGTACTGAAGATCAATTCACCTTCCGATTTCTTTTTGAAAAAATGCTGACCGAATCAGATAATAGCGCCTTTTACTCTTTACTTCCACTTGTAAATCAAGATCGCGCCAGTACCTTCTTTGAATATCTTGATTTAAACGGCAATAGTCCTAATCCTGAAGATTACCAACTTGATCCGCGAACACTGTTTAATTTGTTCCAAAGTTTGTATCATTCTACTGCCCTTAATCCGGAAGACTCTGAATATATTCTGTCTTTACTTACAAAAGTCCAGCCTTCCCTCCGGATCCAAGCAGATTTGCCGGAAGATATCTTAGTAGCTCATAAAATCGGAGTTCTCAATCTCCCGACCCAGGAATATCGTGATTGCGGGATTATTTACCATCATGAATCAAGGCTGTTTTATTGTATTATGATCAGCGGAGAGAAGGAAGCTCGATCCCAACAGCTGATTGTCGAGATAGTCAAGAGAATTTATACTTATCATATTGCTCAAGAAAAGCATTTTAAAGAGTATTATACTCCTTTATGCGCTCCAAATTGCCGCAGCCCTAACTTTAATAAATCTAATCTGCGATATTTAAGTGAATAACTTCAGCAAAAGTATTTAAATGACTATTTCATTTTACTTACTTTATGCGTTCAAAAGTGGTGATAACGGTCCAGGCAGTAGTCATAGCTATTCTTTTATCATTGCTGCTCTTCCAATATTTCAATGGTGCTTCTTATTTTAAAACTCAAACTTCAAATTATTCTTCTGTGCCTCAAAACAGTTTAATTTCCCCACGGCTTTATACGGGGCTTATTGAACCGAAAAGTTATCTCATTGTTAATTTTGTTCCCCTAAAAAAAGAACTCCAAGCCTACATAAAAGAGAATAATCTTACTATGTCCATATATGTAGTCAATTTACGGAATGGAGCTTCCATGAGTATAAACTCATACCGGCCTTTCCCGCCCGCGAGTTTAAGTAAAGTTCCTATTGCTATGCTCATGATGAGAAAAGTTGAAGAAGGAGAACTGACCATGAATACTCCTTTAGAAATTGAAGATGCTGATAAAGTTGATAGTTCAGGAACTCTATATCTAAGCTCTGCCAAAACGTTACCTCTCAAGACCTTGATTGAGCAGATGCTGCAAAAATCTGATAATACTGCTTTTAAAGTTTTGCTTCGCCATTTACAAAAAGATGATGAAAAAATCATTAACACTTATTGGGATTATTTCAGTACCGATACCACTCCTGAACCAGAACAGGAATATGGGAACGGCGTAATCACTTCTCGTTCTGTCTATAATGTTTTTCTAAGTCTCTATCTTTCGACGATTTTGGAACCAGAGCATTCTGAATATCTTTTAAATCTAATGACTAATACCACCTTTGAAATAAAAAAAATAGCTCAATTACCTGCGGAGATTAATGTAGTTCATAAATTTGGTCTCCTTGAGGAAAACAGGATAAACATATTTCATGACTGTGGTATTATGTATATTCAAGAAATGCGGATGTTCTATTGCGTGATGACTTCGAATAATGAGAATCAGAATAAGGGAATCCAACATGTGGGCTATGCTGTCAATAAAATATTTAATTATGTTGTAGAAACCAGGAAATCGTTGGATGCCTTTAAGGAAAATCCAGACGGTAATTAAGCCACTTCTCCTACAATACTTCTCAACATATAATCAACCACTTTAATCTTAACTTTTTGATGCAGTGGTAATCTTCCTTTTACTCCAATAACTAAAGGATAGGTTCCCATCTGCCGGCAAAAAGTAGTTTTTCCGTCGTACATTTCCGTAAAAACATCAGTCAAAATTGTTCCTTTAGGTAAAATGCGTTCCAACATGGGATGATCAATCTTCTGTCGGATTTCATTCCGCCATTTCCAGTAATATCGTTTGTTCTTTTTCAAAAACTTCGTTCCACCATGCTTTTCTAAATAAGTATCTGGCAGCACTGCTGCTTGACGAATATTAATTCTGCGCAGCATCAATCCTTCCTCCATAATCTGCTGCAAGGCTTGCATATTTTTTTGATGGCTTTCTTTAGACTCTCCCAATAAACCTAAAATAATGTTTATTCCCGGCAAAAATTTAGGCAATCCATTTTCTCCCCGCTCTGCACCATACTTGTTAATAATCCTAATCGCTTTCATGGCCATGGTTGGTGTGGTATTAAGAAGATTCTCCTTCACCACCACGGGATCGAAACTTTCTACGCCAAAGGCAGCAATATTCCCCGCTGTACAATGTTCAACAATAGCTTTGGTAATCTCCTCTCCCCCTGGAGCAACTACTGAATTGGGATTGACATTATCGATCTGCAGAACTTCAATATTGGGACATTCTTTTCTGATGCGTTGCAATAATTCAACTGGTCGATCGGAGGCATAGAAATCAGCTTGCTTTCCTAAACGAAAATAACGTGCTCCTTGTTTATAATATGCTTTCACTTCCTCCACTACTGATTCCATTTTACGATTGACAAATTTGCTTTTAATCGGTTCAGTACAGAAGCTGCATTTTCCAACTTTACAACCTCGGCCGGTTTCAATTTCAATCATGCGCTTGTCAGGAATGTGTTTGAGAATTTCTGCTCCGGCTAGAGCAAACGTATCTAATTCCGTAAAAGCAACTCCATAATCTTTAATCTCAAAATCATGCTCTACTTTTTCATAGAATTTACCGCCTTCTAATTGGGTGCCAAACACCGCCGGTCCGGTAAGGATAATTTCACAATTAATATCTCGAACCAAAGGAACCACTTCCTGCAATGTTCCCGGTAAAGCAGTAAGATATTTTCCTGGTACATGCACCCCCAGAACAATTACTAACACTTCTGTATCTTGCAGTACTTCTTCTGCATTATTTTTAGTTAGGTTGTAAATTAAAATATTAGTTTTTTCTTTTTCAGAAGTCTCTTTTTTGATATTATGATACCTTTTCCACAAACGCAGATCATCAATAGTCAAATAACGTACTTCATGCCCTTCCAGACGTAACTGGCCATAGATATACCGCGGATAAGTTCCCAAATAAGGCGGTACACCTAATCCAGAGGCTTCATCAGTGTAGCAGTCAAGGATGGTATACTTCATAGAATTATATTGTTAAATGGGTGTTTTATAAAAGTTGCTTAGAAATTCTTTCTTATTTCTTCCGAAGGAGATACTTGATATTTCCCTCAGTCGGGATTTGTAAAGTTCTGGTTAATTCTTCGTCAACAATTACGGTTACCGGAACTGGCAGCCCTTCCAGATATTCTCGTAATCCCTTCATAAAATAACGAACTCTTTCTGCTGGAGAGAATTCTTCAGGGCATAAATTGGTTTCATAGATGACTGCATCATATTTTTTCGCTAAATGTATTCTTCTACAACTTATCAATTCTAGTCTAAAATCAGACCAATTATCATAAAAAGTAATCTCATGCTTTTTTCTGAGCTTCTCTACCAAATCATCATCTAAGTTCTTCGCTCCATAAAGGAATCGTGTCATTTTGCTAAAATGTTGGTAATCTTATAGATAGTCTGCTCCAGGTTGTAAGGTTCATCAATCTGTATAAATCCTGCTTTTTCTACCAGCGGTCGCAGTTTCATAGCCAGATTCATCTCTGCTAGAACTACTACTTGCGTTTGGGCGTTCGTCAGATATCTTGCGGTAAGTACTTCAAAACATTCTAACTTCTTTTCTGGCGTCGTTCCCGGGTAAAATAAATCACTATCATACAAAACCAAATCATATCGTTGCTCTTTGGCCAGCAGTGGGGTCTTGGTCAGTTCCCAAAACATGCCCTGGCCGTCATTCTTGAGGTAGGTTACTTCATGCTCCTGCCTGAGTCTGGCTACTAAATCATCATGAATATCTTTTTCTTCGCCCTCAGGTCCACCGATAAGGATTTTTGCCATGTCTTCATTAAAGCTTCCAGTAATATAAACATTGTGCGTAACGTTTAAAAATAATCTCCCTTTCCGCTAGCTAACGGCCCCGTAGCTTAGTTCGGTGGAGCGCACGACTGATATCAACAGATAGACATCGTGAGGTCCGGTGTTCAAATCACCGCGGGGCCATCATTTTCTTCTTCTTTATTTTCTAAAGTAAGGATTTGTAGACTCTACTTACATTATTTTTATAAACACTTCCTTAGTCAATCTGGTATGGTAAAAACTACTGCTATTTCTGAAATCTCTTTAGAAGATTCTATGTTTAAAATTGCCGATGAAATGTTTAATGGTGTTAAGAACCCCTGGGCAGCTTCTCACCCTCACAATGTTCAGCGTAAATACAATCTTGAAATAGGGGCTTATCATCATGGAAAACCAATACCCGGGGTAGCTTTTTCTTTATGGGCGTTTAAACCTTACAACCGGGAAAGAATCGGTGAAGAATTGACGAGAGTAATAGAAGTTTACCCGACTCAAAATAAAATTGCGGTAAGCGATCCAACTTATTTTACTGATGCCCTGAGTCTGGCTGAAAATTTTCAACGTTCCTTCCAACGTGAATTCACAGTAGAAAAGAATTATAATTCTCTTTAACTATAATAGTAACTACTAGGAATCATATTACTGAGCATATATTCTTCCCTCTCTAAATCTTTAAATATCACACTTTATCGTACCTACTAAAAAGTTACGTAATGGGGTGTTATTATGAAAAAAGTAGTGAAGATTATCATAGGCATGATGCTTCTTGTATCAATAATTGGATGTGTTAATTATAAAACTCAAGAAAAAGAGCAGGGAGATACCCGCTTGGCGGATGAAATTGCCAAAGTAGAACAGGAACTGCAGATGGGAAATACCTCTACCGACAGCCAAGCAGATCCAACCAAAGGTTCTCAAGCTGGAGATCAAAAGGAAGTTCAAAAAGTTGAACAAGATGTAGCTCTTCCAGAAATGGCTAAAAAATCTGCTAATAATGAAGAAGTTCAAGTCATTGAAGTAAAAGAAAATGAAATGGTTAAGCTTAATGTCAAAGTGAATGATCCTGATCATGATACTGTTGATTACTCCTTTAGTGCTCCTCTCAATAAACAGGGACAATGGAAAACTAATTACGGCGACGCCGGAGAATATATTGTCTCCCTCACCGCCAGCGATGGCAAACTTACTACCGAAAAGAGAATGAAAATTATTGTTAATCGGGTTAATGTACCTCCTCAAGTAAGCGGGGTAGCTGATCTTCATCTCAAAGAAGGAGAAGTTGCAAACTTCAAACCCGTGGTTTCTGACCCTAACGGAGATAAAGTTACCGTTACTGTCTCTCCACCATTACAAGATGGAACTTTTGCCACGGATCATACCAGTGCCGGTGATTATCAAATTAAAGTAGTTGCCAGTGACGGAGAATTACTGACCGAAAAAATGTTTACCTTAACGGTTGATGATGTCAATGAGCTTCCTGTACTCACCAATCTTGGAGATCTGATGGTGAAGGAAGGAGAATTAGTTAAAGTTCAGCCTACTGTTTCCGACCTCGATGGAGATGATGTAAAATTATCTATCAGCGACCCAGTTGGAGATGATGGTGTTTGGCAAACTGGCTTTACTGATCATGGTGATTATTTTGTCACCGTAACCGCCAATGACGGCAAAGGCACTGTAACCAAGAAGGTTAAAGTAACCGTAGAAGACGTTAACATGCCTCCTGAAATAGTTGAGGTTAAATTAGCAGTTAATTGATTTTTTTTCTTTTAAATTTAATTTTAAAAAAATAAGAAAAGAAACAACATGACCAAAACGATATGGATCTTAAAAAGGTAATATCTCTGCTTGTACTTTTTTTTCTCATCTTAATAATACCTAGTGCTATAGGAGCCATGAAGACTTTTCATGTGCAAGAAACAGACTTAGTAAAAATTACTCCAGAAGCTCTTGATCCTGATCATGATCAGGTAAGTTATAGCTATTCTCTTCCCTTAGACAAAAATGGCCAGTGGCAGACCGGCTACAACGATGCTGGAGAATATTTATTAAAAATTACTGCCTCTGATGGAGTAAACCAAACTACTAAGGAAGTTTTACTTATCGTTGACAACAAAAATCAGCCTCCCTACGGAACGGAAAAAAAAGTGCAAGTGAAAGAACTACAATCTCTTAACTTGAAAAAATTTGCTGCTGATCCTGATGGAGATCCCTTGGAATATACTTTTACCAAACCTTTTGATAAGAATGGAGTATGGGTTCCTGGAAATGATGATCAAGGAACATTGGTAACCACCTTCAAAGTCAGCGACGGAGAATTTAGTATTCCCGTGCGTCTGGAAGTTGAAGTAATTAATACTAATCAGGCTCCTACTATTACCCAGTCTTTTTCTAAAGAAGATACCCTTTCTATCCCTGAAAACGAGCAGTTATCCTATTCTGTTAATGCCTTTGATGGTGATAATGATTCCCTTTCTTATCTTTGGAATCTTGATGGAATAGCGATAAGTAAAGAATCACAAGGTAGTTATGTTTTTGATTTTAAAAGTTCTGGCAGTCACCAACTAAATGTAGATGTATCTGACGGTGAACATCTGGTACAAAAGAAATGGACTCTAAAAGTAGAAAATGCTAATCGTAAACCAGTGGCCGATCTGGCTCCCCTCACCGCAAAGGAAGGAGAAAAAATTATCTTAAATTTACCTCACAAAGATGCAGATGGTGATACTTTAACCTACCAATTTGATACTAAATTTGATCCAGCGGGAGTTTGGCAGACCAGCTATGATGCTGCCGGTGAGTATAGCATCCCCTTTCAAGTATCTGATGGAAAAGAAAAGGTGAAAGGTAAATTCAAAGTAACCATTCTCAATGTCGATCGTGCTCCTCAGCTTAAACTTCCGGTAAGCGTAGAAGTTAAGGAAGGGGAAAATCTTTCTTTAAAGGTTGATACTCTTGATCCAGACGGAGAAAAACCAACTATAACTCTCCTTTCTGCTCCAGCAGGAGCTCAATTTAATTCTAAAAATAATCTTTTCTCCTGGTCACCAGGATATGATTATGTGCACCGAAAAGAAGGTTTGCTGAGTAATATTCTTAATTCTCTGCGCTTAGAAAAATATCTATTGAAAGAAAGAAAAGAAACCTTAATCGTAAAAGCTTGCAGTCAGGATCTTTGCTCAACTGGAACTGTTTCCGTAACTGTGTATAATTCTAATCGTGCTCCAATTTTGCAAGTCCCGTCGAAAATGACTGTTACCGAAGGAGAGACCTTGCAATTAGAACCAGCATCTATTGATCTTGATGGAGATATTGTACGATATTACTTTAGTGAGCCTTTGCAAAAAAGCGATGGGCATTGGAAAACTTCTTACAATAGTGCCGGAAAATATACTATCTATGTCACCGCTACCGATGGTAGTTCTTCTCAAACCTTACCGGTTACGGTAACTGTACTAGGAAAGAATCGTCAACCTACTATTACTGTTCCTCAGAACCAATACTACTTACTAGAAGGACAGGAATTCACTCTTCCGGTGCAAGGAGTTGATCCAGATAATGATTCCGTGTCTCTGACAGTTGAAAATCTTCCGCCCGGAGCTTCCTTTCATAATCATACCTTATCCTGGAAACCAGGCTATGAAACTGCAAAAGCAAATCTTTCTGGCTCTAAAAACTCTCTGTTAAGTGAACTTAGTTCCCTGGGCAAAAATTCAGATGTTCAACAAGAACGCTGGATTAGCTTTATCGCTGCTGATAAAGAGTTTAAAGTTTATCATCCGGTAAAATTAATTGTCAAAAATGTTAATCAAGCACCAGAAATAATCAATTTTACTCCCCAAAATATGGTTACTATAGCTCGAAATCAGCCGCTTCTCTTTACCATGCGCGTCAAAGATCTAGATAACGATGATCTAACCTACACTTGGAAATTTAGTCCTGGTGACGAGGTCATTACTTCTACCAATAGAGTAGAAAGAACCTTTACCAATGCTGGTGAAAAGAAAGTGTCAGTGGTTGTTAGTGACAGCCTTTCGGAAGTTGAAAAGCAATGGGAGGTAACTGTCGTGGAAGAAAAAACTATTTTTGTTCCTACTAACTCTACCGTTGCTTTAGAAGAGCCTAAGTTTAAAGTATATGAGATAAATAAGTGATTTTTAGAATTTTTTAATTATAATCTCTTCCCTTGCATCACTCGCACTTCTCTTCACAGGTTCTTACTTTGATATAATATTCTGGATCGTACGCTATTATACTTCCTTTGAATGGCGTGAATTTGAGAGTTTTTCTTCCTTCAAAATCTTCCAAGATAGTTTTATGCGGGGTGTAACCAGTTACAAAATAAAAAAATCTGCTCATGTTAGGATGAATTCTGATACATCCGTGCGAGGATCCGCCGTACTCGACACTAGAGGGCCAAGGGGTCAGATGAATTCGATATCCATTATCTCCATCCTGCCAGCCGCGGAAAGGATCTTTCTGAGTCTTATTGTCGTAATACAAAGGCGTGTTAAGCATCCCGAAGGCATTAAATGGTCCGGGTAATTTTTCTTCCTCTTTGACTTCTTCTTCTGCTGCGGCCCATTGCGGCGGATTCCAGTGCGGCAATACTAACATGCTCTTAAGAAAAAATTGACGTTCAGGAGTATGATACTGTTTTTGGGTTCCTTTACTTTTGTTTTTTACCCAGCCGCCGACTACGGCCTTGGTGCCGAATACTTCAACTCTTTTTCCGTCTTCAATTGCATATAATCGTAAATTAGTTTTTGTTCTTACCCTTTCCCATTTTCCCGCATCCCATTTCTCGACATCAATTTCAAACTTCATAGAATCTCGCTGATAGCGTTCAGGTATTTCAAGAAATACTGTTGCTGTACTATGCTCTGTAGAAAAAAAGTGTTGCCATCCTTCTACGGTGTTCAGATGCAATTGCGCTGTTGCGTGATCCGTAAGTTTTTCTAATTCTGCCGGTTCAATCACATACGGGGAGCGTTCATTTCCGGATTGATCTTTGCATTTAGCATGGAATACTCGTTCTTCCAGCACTCTGCGCACTCCGCTAAAAGCATATTCCTCAAAATCTTTATTCAATAATTCTTGGGTAGCTCTACTGACTGCTCCGTCTGTCTTCAATTCGTAAAATTTACCCTCGGCAGTGACATAACTGCTCAGAAGGCGTTGTCGATGATATTTCTGATAAGCAACTACAGCCAGGCTAGTTTTAGAATCATAAAGGCCTTGTATTTCCCCCTGATAAAAATTTTCCCACTGTAAGATTTTTTGCACTTTTTTAATAGTCTCTATTTGTTTCTCTAAAACTGCCTGTTCTTGATGTAATAGTTTTGCTTTTTGTGCAGAAAAACTAGGATCCTGAAGTTGTTTCTCAAGATTAGAGATTTTTTTAATTGTTCCTTCGTTAGTATAAGGAATGAAACCAACTTCAATTTTTGGTTGTACTTCCTTTCCGCGCTTTTCTATAGCTTGGGAATAATGCTCAAGAGATTTTTGATGATGCGCAAAGCTGGAAAAGATACCGAAACGTTCCCGCTGAAAAGGATTCTTTAAGACGTCATTGGTAAGAAAATATTGATCAGCATCCCGGGATAAAGAAAGTAATTCAGGAATAAAACGGTTGGATAAATCTATAGTACATTGCTGTCCTTTCGGTTCAACTTTTTCTTCTAAGTGTTCTTCTTTTTTTCCCAGTTTGGGAATTTCAATTTTTATCGTATGAAATGGTAATTGCTTTAAATTCTGCAGCTTTTCATCTTGACAGCTAAGTAAAAGAGAACCAGCCAGTAATAGGGAATTTTTATTCATGATAGAATAAAAAGAGCCTATCTTTATTAACATTTTCTTGTAATTTATCTAGCAAAGATTTAAATAACACATATGATAATATTGTCATATATGGATCATTCCCTACCGGTTTACAAGATATTTTTTACTTCTTTAGCTAATCCTAACCGCTTGCAAATCATCAACTTTCTTCGTCAGGGAAGGAAAAATGTTACGGAAATTTGCCAAGGAACCGGTTTTGAGCAGTCTATGATCTCCCATAATTTGAAAAGATTAGAACGCTGCGGCATGGTCTTTGTGGAGCGACAAGGAAAGAATAGATACTATAATCTCAATGAAAAAACCATTAAACCCCTATTAAAATTGATTGATGCTCATATGGGACAATATTGTGCTAAGATTCACCAGGGAAAAAGATGAAAAATAATAAAACTTCAGCATTGCAAACATCTACCTTAAAGATTTCCGGCATGCACTGCGCCAGTTGTAGTACCATTTTAACCAGAGCATTGCAGAAAGTAGACGGAGTAAAATCGGCAGTGGTGAATTATTCTACGGAAAAAGGCACTGTTACTTTTGATTCAGCAAAAACAAATGACCAAGAACTTGTCCAAGCTGTTCAAAAGAAAGGCTATGGTGCAGAAGTTCTTGGTGAAGAAAATTATGCTCATGAAGAAAAATTACGTGCCAAAGAGATTCAAAAATTAAAAACAAAGTTAATTACCAGCTCTGCCTTAGCCTTACCTGCTTTGATTATTGGCATGTTTTTGACGATTCTGCCTTACAAAGAATATATTCTCTGGGCTCTCTCTACTCCTATTCAATTTTATATTGGGTATCCTTTTTATCGAGGAACCTGGGCCGCTTTGAAAAATAAATCTGCCAACATGGATTCTTTAATAGCAATAGGAACCAGCGCAGCTTATTTTTATTCCGTGTATGCAACTCTCTTTACTTCAGGCGGACATCAATACTTTGAAATTTCTGCTATTCTCATCACTTTAGTGTTATTAGGAAAATATCTAGAGACTCTGGCTAAAGGAAAAACCAGTCAAGCTATCGCTAAATTGGTAAAGATGGGTGCAAAAACTGCGACAGTTATCCGGAAAGGAAAAGAAATGAACATTTCTATCGAAGAAGTAGTTGTCGGCGATATTGTTATGGTCAAGCCGGGAGAAAAAATCCCAGTTGATGGCATTATTATTGAAGGACATTCTTCCATTGATGAAAGTTTAGTTACTGGTGAGAGTATGCCCATAGGAAAGAAAAAAGGAGATACGGTTATTGGTTCAACTATTAACAAGCAGGGAGCGTTTACATTTAAAGCAACTAAAGTTGGTAAAGACACTACTTTAGCACGCATTGTAAAACTAATTGAAGATGCGCAAGGAAAAAAAGCACCTATCCAGCGCTTTGCAGACCAAGTGTCAGCATACTTTGTACCAATCGTTATTGGCATTGCTCTGTTTACTTTTTTGGTATGGTTTTTTATTGCCGGCGCGAAGCTAGAATTTGCTTTAATCACTGCAGTAGCAGTCTTGGTCATCGCCTGTCCCTGCGCTTTGGGATTAGCCACCCCCACTTCCATTATGGTAGGAACAGGAAAAGGAGCTGCACATGGAATTTTGATCAAAGGCGGTGATGCGTTAGAAGCGGCACATAAAATAAAGTTTGTCGTATTTGATAAAACTGGTACTATTACCAAAGGGAAACCAGAGGTGACTGAGGTTATTCCCAGTAAGGGAACTAACGAAAGGAAAATACTAGAAATTGCCGCAAGCTTAGAAAAAAATTCTGAACATCCCTTGGCTGAAGCGATAGTGCAACAAGCTAAACTGAAAAATATTTCTTTAAAAAGAGTTTCTCGTTTTCAGACCTTGATAGGTCGAGGTGTCAAGGCAAAAATTAGTTCAAAAGAATATCATCTAGGAAATGTGAGGTTAATGAAAGAAAAAAAAGTGTTGCTTTCTTCCTTCTCTTCCACCATTGAAAATTTGGAAGGAGAAGGTAAAACGGTCATGGTTTTGGCTGAAGGCAAGAAAGTCCTAGGATTAATTGCTGTTGCCGACGAAATCAAAGAAGATTCTCCTCTTGCTGTAGCCATGCTGAAAAGAATGGGAATAATTTCTTACATGATTACTGGTGATAATCGAAGAACTGCGCAAGCCATCGCTAAGAAAGCGGGCATCGATAAATTCTTTGCGGAAGTATTGCCAGAAGATAAAGTTGCACATGTAAAAGAACTGCAAAAACGAGGAAAAGTAGCCATGGTCGGCGATGGTCTTAACGATGCTCCTGCTTTAGCCCAGGCAGATATCGGCATCGCTATGGGATCAGGAACAGATGTAGCGATGGAAACGGGAAATATTGTACTAATGAGAAATAGTCTGCCAGATGTGCCTCGAGCCATAAAGTTAAGTAAAATGACTATGGCTAAAATTAAACAGAATATGTTCTGGGCCTTGTTTTATAACGTTTTAGGTATTCCTATTGCTGCCGGGGTACTGTATCCATTTACCGGTTGGTTGCTGAATCCGATGTTTGCGGGTGGAGCAATGGCTTTAAGTTCAGTTAGTGTAGTAACTAATTCCTTGTTATTACGAAGAAAGTCTTTAAAATTAAGTAGGATTCAAAGGTGAAAAATGAAACAAATCAATCTTAAAGTAAAGGGAATGACCTGTTCCAGTTGTGAAGTCCTGATAGAACGAAATTTACGAAAAATATCGGGAGTAGAAAAAGTAAAAGTCAGCCGAGCAAAAGAGCACGCAGAAATAGAGTGTGCTGATCATGTTCAAGTTGAAGAATTACAAAATGCAGTTAAGGATAAAAAATATATCGTAACTGAAGATTCTGCCCAGCATACTTCCTCATTTATTCTCAAAGATAAGCAACGCTATTCAGAAATTGGCGCAGTTCTAGTAGTTATCATTGGAGCATATATTCTTCTCAAACAATTTGATCTTCTTCCCAAAAGCTTAGGAGTAACCGATAATATGAGTTATGGATTCATTTTCCTAATTGGCTTAGTTGCGGCTACTTCAACTTGTCTGGCGGTCGCCGGCGGTTTATTGCTAGCAGTTGCCGCTAAGTTCAATGAGAAGAACCCTCATCTCCGAGGCTGGCAGAAATTTAAACCGCATCTTTATTTCAACGTCGGCAGAATTGCTTCTTATACTTTACTGGGAGGAGCAATTGGTGCACTGGGATCTGTTTTAACCATCTCTTCCACCATCACCGGAATTATTACTATTGTCGCTAGCCTCTTGATGATAATAATAGGATTACAATTGTTAGGAATATTTCCCTGGTTAAATAAACTGCAAATTAAAATGCCAAAATTTATTGCTCACAAAATGTATGATGCAAGTAATGAAAAAAGCAGCAAGACTTCAGCACTTCTCTTCGGAGCAGCAACGTTCTTTTTACCTTGTGGATTTACCCAAGCCTTGCAATTATATGTCTTAGGAAAAGGAAGCTTTATGATTGGGGCATTAACTATGCTTGCCTTCTCGTTAGGAACATTACCTTCCTTAGCCGCGGTAGGTGCTTTTTCCAGTTTTAGTAAAGGAAATGTACAAAAATATTTCATGACCTTTTCTGCGGTATTAGTAATTGTTCTAGGGCTCTTTAATTTAACTCCTGGACTCAATCTAGTTGGAGCAAATGTAGCGTTACCGGCAAGTAAGACGGATAATCTTGTACTTGTACCTGTTCCGGCAGTTGGAGAAAAGCAAGTTATCAATCTTGAAGTGCGCGGCTTAGATTACTTTCCCAACCAATTTACTCTTAAAAAAGGAGTTCCGGTAGAATGGAGAATAGACGGTAGAAATGCCCAGGGTTGTGCTGGAATAATCAGCGTTCCTAAATTAGGAATTATGGAACGACTGCCTAAAGATAGCATTAAAACCATTAACTTTACTCCGCAGCAAACTGGAAAAATAACTTTCACTTGCAGCATGGGCATGGCCGGGCCGGGAACTTTTGAAGTAATAGCATAGGTAATACCATGAAAACAACTCTCATCATTAAAGGAACTCACTGCAACTCCTGTAAGATGCTGATAGAAGAAGTCTGTTCTGAAATTCCTGGTGTAAAATCATGTTCCGTAGATTTCAAAACTGGAAAAACAGTTATTGAACATGAAGGAAAGTTAGATTTGAAAAAAGTAAAGAAAGAAATCGAGGGATTAGGGGGGTATAAAATTCAGATAGGATAAAAAAAATCTAATAATTGTTTTTAACTTCTCCAGGAACAGTTGAGCGATAAATTAATCCTCCTTTGATAACTCTCAATTCAGGATGATCACTTTTTAAGGTGTATAATAATAAATTGGGAAGTTCAGCGGAAAGGGCGATAGCGTTCAAGTGCCTGGTTCCTCCATCTGCGGTTTCTTTTAAATATTTAAAAGTAGCAGCTGCTTCTGGTTGTCGAGAATATACTCCTAAATCGGGCAGAATGTATTGGCCACTGTGCATCAGCTTTCCATCTTTACCAATCAGTATGGCTCCATCAATTTGCATTGCTTCTTGGAGAGCTTCTAGCGCTTTTGGATTATTCAAATACATATTTTTATCTTTGAAAATGTCTTTACCTACACTAATATCAATTCCCGGAATATTAAAATAAGAAGAATGCTGAGCTGGATCATATCCTAACACCGCACAAAGTCCATGAATTCCGTATTCTCGACCTTCCTTTTCAGCTTGCTGAATTTCATTATTACGCATCTGATCAAGGAGTGTATAGAGCTTATCTTCTAAACCCGGAGAATAATTTATTGGCGCAGTCATTTTTGATTCCTTTTCTTATTTCTATTCCTATTGGCAGCTTTCCCTCTATTTATATCCTTTTGACCTTATTTTTTTACTTTTAGTTAAAATTTAGGTTAAATTTATTAATAAATAAAAGAAATAGCTAGGTATGAACAAGATTGATCACTCTTTAGTCCTACTGCGCTCGGAAAATGCCCGCATGAGTTTTAAGGAACTTTCTCGTCTGCTGAAGAAGAGCCCCCAGCTGCTAAAATACAGTGTTTCCAGCCTAGAAAAAGAAGGTATTCTTCATGATCCTTTTTACATTTTTGATTATTCCTATTTTGGCCTGCTCCTCTTCCGGGTTTATTTCAAAAGCGCCTATGTCCGGGAACAGGATAAGCTTAGATTAATCAAAGAACTTACTGATAACCCCTACATTCTGGCTATCTACGAACTAGTAGGAGAATTTGACCTCAGTGTTGAATTTGCTGCTCCTAATCCTTCTAAATTTAATAAAGAATTTAAAAAGATTATTAGTACTAATCCCTTGCTAAAAGAGTATAAGATCGTCTTAAATGTGGTCACCCACATCTATCCCCGCGCCTATCTTGCCGGAAATCGTGAATTGTTAGGGTTATACAACCAAAAAATAGTAGGCGGAGATCGTGAAAAAGATCTCTTCAAACCAGAGGAAATGGAAATTATGCGCGTACTTCTTCGTAATCCTACCATTCGTTACACTAAATTGGCCAAAGAATCCGGATTAAACATTAAAACGGCGAAATCGATCCTCAATAATCTTACCAAACGAAACATCATCCGCGGCTGCAAAAATCTCATTGACAAAAATAAGTTAGGTATTCATAAAAATCGTTTATTTCTGAAATTGCACAACTTAGATTTAGAACATGAATCACAGTTGCTAGATTATTTGCACGATAATCCGGAAGTAATCCAGCTGAATAAAACCGTAGGTGATTGGGATATGGAAATAGATCTGGAATCCTTAGATAAAACCAGAACTCGATATATTATCAGCAAATTGCGGGAAGAATTCAGCGACTTAATCACCGGCTTTAATTTGATTGAAGTATATGATTATTACAAGCGAACGTATTTACCGGAATATTTGTTTAAAGAATAGTGAATCAAAACAAAACATCTGGTGCATAAGTATACTTATATTCTACAAAAGCCAACAGAGAATGATAACTCTTAATCTGTTCTGGAAATAAAGTTCGTAAAGCATTGATAGTCTGGTGCAACTCCTCTTCTTGTGTAGTACAGATGTAAGCCAATAAATTGTATCTACCTACGCATTTCACCGCCCACAATACATGTTCATTGGTTTCGAGAAAAGTCTGTAATCTCCTCTCCTTTTCTGCATCCAGATTGCTGATCTGCACCACTAAAGCAGTTATTCTATATCCCAATGCAGCATAATTAATCACCGGTACGAATCCCAAAATGGTCTTTTGTTGTTTTAATTTTTGTAATCGGTATGCTACGGTGTCGGCAGACATTCCCAATTTAGCTGAGATCTCCAGCAGTGAGAGTTGAGCATGATCTCGAATTATTTTTACAATTTCTAGATCTCGAGCATCGATAGTATCTTTTCCAACTACTATCTTTTTTTTATAAGTATAAAGATTTTGATTGAAGCCGGCCAGAAATTGTTTGGGAAAAGTTTGCCCGATCAAATTTTTAGTAACCACCAGAATTTCATAATCCTCAAGATATTTTTCTGTTTTCTGGATGATTTTAGTCAACAAAAGATCAAACTCTTCTATGTTCTTGGCAATGACTGCGATTTCTAAATCGTAACCACCGGCAAACTTCAAAATCGCTCTGACCTGGGGAAGTTCTCGCAACTTTTGGATAATTTCATCCTCAACTGCTTTTACGGGATTAGTTAACCTCAATAAAAGATGGTAGGCATTATATCCTAATTTGGTGATATCTATAACTGTTCGTGCTCCCAGGATCACTTTTTGTTGTTCTAATCCTTTTATTCTATACGCTACCCCATCACGGCTTAACCCCACTTTTTTGGCTATTTCGCTTAAGGGCATCCGCGCATTCTCACCCAGCAGCCGTAAAATTTTCTTGTCTTTAAGATCTAATAACACTAATTCAATTTTCTCATGCTCTGATCCTAATGTTGGTAATAACCTCATTTTTCTTAAAAAGCGTATTTATTATAAAAATATTACGGAAAATAAGTAATTTTAGCTCCAATGTTTATTATAATTCTTGGCCCTTTAACTTCACAACGAAACAAAGATTAAGGAGGAAAATAAAAATGGAACTTGTCTTCGCAGTAGCAGGAGAGTATCTTAAGCTAGTATTGGAGAACAGACATTATCCTAAGTTGTGGAAGTCACACCTATTAGCTTTTTTCGCCCTTTTTATAATGGACTCCTTAGATGGAAATTAAGCACGGAGGTAAAAATATGAACACAAAAGATATGGGTCTTGCACCTGAAGAAAAGATTGCCCTAGTACAAAGATATTCTGCTTTGTACATGCCTCGTCTACCCTATCATAATTATGATCATGCAGTAGATGTAGCTCAGGCAACGGAAAGACTGGCCGATTTGGAAAACCTCGGTACTCTTCAAAGATTTTTGCTGCAGACCGGCGCGTACTTTCACGACATTATTTATGAGATTAATGCTAAAGATAATGAGGAACGAAGCGCTTTGCTCGCGGAAGATTTTCTTCCTATCGTAGGTTACGATTACGAAGATATCTTTCAGGTTAGCTCACTAGTTATGGCTACCAAGATATCGACTAAACCAAAAAGCAAGTTAGAAAAACTCATGTGCGATGCTGATGTTGATAATCTCGGTCGACCAGATTTCTTTGACAAATGCGAATTGCTGCGTCAGGAACGAGGCGTAGAAGACAAGAAAGTTTGGTACACTAATGCCCTCAAGTTCTTGCAAGGACATCAGTATTACACTGAAGCGGCTAAAGATCTTCGCCAGAAAGGTTTCGAAGAGAACATGAAGAATCTTCAAAGGTTGGTCTATCAATTGTAATTTATTTTTTCTTTTAATTCATTCTCTAAAAAGATTCATCCTCTAAACTTAAATGATAGTTCATTATACTCTTTCGTATCATAAACACAAATTCCTTCTTCCCGCCAAAGAACAAATTCTGCTACTCCGGCATCTAAACTCATTTTACTGCAGATAGTGCAATAAGGCTCGCCAGATTTTTTCTTTTCTCCCTTCTCATCTAGGCGGATAAAATATAATCTTGAGCCCGGAAGTTTTTCAGGATGATGTTGTAGTGCATCAATGATCGCTCGCTGTTCGGCGTGCATACAACAAGTTTTGTCAGATTTAAAATCAACGGGCAAGGCATCTTTCAGACAGTATTCTAATTTTGTATCTGAGGGTGGAGAATTATATCCTTTTCCAATGATCTGGTCATCTTTGACAATTACTGAACCACACTTGGAACGAAAACAAGCAGCATATGTCGCTGCGGTTGCGGCGTGATCAATATAACTAAATGCTTTTTTTGCTTCTTCACCTGATAGAATTATCATTATCCAAAGAGGATAGAAAACCGTTTAAAAATATGTTGGTCTTCTAGAATGATCTTACTTTCGTACTAATCCCTTCTTGATATTAGCCATGACCTTGTCAATCTGCGCCGGGTCAACATTATCATAGCGAGTTTGCGGCTTAACTTCCTTGTTTTCCTCTGCACTTTGCAGCATAGAAGCAACAAAGATAGAAGCACCATCTTTTTTGGGCATTGGTTTTTGGTTGTTCATAATAAAAAGAAAAGAATTACTGATATTTAAAGTTTGTTGTAAGCGAGGCGTTGTACTCAGAATAAAGAACTTAGAATAAAATAATACTTAATTCAATAATAATATCCCTCAATAATTATACTTCGATTTTTATTCCTCGAATATTTCGAGCCAACCAATTGTAAAGCCAGCTCAGGATCACGCCGGAGACAAATCCCCACAATCCATATAATAAAGGAGCGATAATTATCAATAAGCCACCTAAACTTCCCGGTAAAAACATACTTCCCGTACTGCCGGTAAACATGGAAGCGTATCCTGACCATGAGGTAAGTATCAACATCAAAGCCCATAAAAATCCACAGATAGCATAAATCAACCCTACTATTCTACCTACTGAAAAAGGTTCAATTCTTTTAATCTCCATCATCCTTAACGGATGGGGAGGAGCACGAATAGTACTAGCATGAATGTTAGTAGCATGAACAGTGCTTTTCATTTTTGGTTCCATTTTGGTCTCCTTTTCTACTTTCTTTTTCTTTTTGTCCATTTTTATCTCCAATAATTTTTCTTATCTCCAGTAATACTCTTTTTTATAATGATCAAAGAGTTCAGTTTCTATAATTCTATTAATGGAAGTTTCAGGTTTGTATTGTGGGGCTGATTTTATTCGGTCCTTAGTTACATTCACCACAATCTTTTTCTCTACTTCATCAATTCTTTCAATCCAGTCCAAAGCCAGCAGAACTTTTCTACTGGGAAGTATTTTTTTAATATCTACCACCATATAACGTACCGTCCAACTTAAATCATCAATTACAAAATTACCAATTGCACCTATCTCTCCGTCAATTGCTTCAATCCTATACCCAGTTACTTCTTTGGTGCTTCGTAAATGGATATCTTCTTCTACTTCAATGGTAATTTCTTCCCAATACATGGGCCAGTTATAATGTTCAGACAAAATAACTTCATCCCTCCTTAGAAGGGAACCTTCTGAAATTACCGAAGGACTTCTTTCCACCATCTCTTTGGTAAGGTTAACCTTGATGGTTTTGTTTTTTTCATCAATTGTTCCTAAGGATACTGGTGAAATTAAAACTTCTCGGCCCGGAAGAAATTTTCCGGTATCCGCAACCAAATAGCGGATGGTCCAAACTTGATCATCAAAATAAAAATCCTTAATCTTCCCTAATTCTCCATCAATAAGATTTAATTTTGATCCTTTTACATCCTTAGTATGTCGTAACATTTTTCACCTCTAATTTTCAAAATGATTCACAATTCACAATTATTGCTTTCTTTTACCTCTAGAATTGACTTTGGTATTATTACAACTGGAGCAAGTAATTACAAAGCCCTCTCCCTGTATTTTATGTTGTATTCCTTTAGTAAGCACATCTTTCCTGTTCCATTAACCAATGATTCAAAATAGCATATATATCCCTTAAGTAGTAATAAACAAAAAAAGATATTAAAACAATTGTAATAAAATGATCTATAAAAATAATTTAAATGTTAAAGAAAAAACCCTATGATTAATAATACTATGAATGCGAAAAATAATATCTTAGCGATACTAGTAGCGCCTCTAGCGATTCCTCCAAATCCTAACAATGCTGCGATCAAAGCCAATACTAAAAATCCTAAGACCCACTTCAGTAGCATTTTTTCCTCCTAATATTTTTTTCTTTAAACTGCTTTTCCTTCTATAAACCTGTTTTAAAGGCCTAGAAATATAAAATTCTTCGCTAGTAAAAATTGATTCATTTATTGTAAAAAATTGTTAAAATTTTATTTTCTTTGAAATTTTTTCCCACCTTTATAAAGCAGAGGTTTTCAAAAACACAAGTCTTAAAAATCTTTTTTCTCAAAAACAGAAAAGTTAATAACGAAGCATCAATTCTACTTTCATACGAGCAAAAAAGGTAAAAAAAGGTATTTGTAAGTAAATTGCTAAGAAAATGTAGCAAAAAATAGAAATGTTAGAAATAAGAAAAAAAAATAAAATAACACAAAATAATAAAAAAAATAAGAAGGCTTTTTTCATTTTGGTTGTATCTTTTGCGCTTTCCATCGCACTTTTGAATTTAGCCTCTGCCCAGGATTACCACGTTTCTGCTTCACAAGCAAATTCGATTCAGCAAGCTTTAGATAAAGCTATGCCCGGAGACGTAATTCATTTGAGTTCCGGAATTTATTATCAAGACTTTGATACTAAGAAAGCCGGAACGGCTAGCGCGCCCATAACTATTACTGGGCCTGCTGACGCAGTCATTAAAGGAGCAGGTCGAGGAAGAATCGCTCAGATTTTTCATGACTATTATCATCTTACTGGTTTTACTTTTGATGGTCTGGCCGGAGATCCTAATAGTAGGGCTTCCTATCGTGACAAGCTGCTTTACGTACAAGGCACGGGAAATAAAGAAGGAGTTAATGGCCTTAAACTGTTAAACATGAACTTTAAAAATTCAGGTGGAGAAGCAGTTAGAATAAGGTACTTTGCTCATGACAACGAAGTAGCTAATTCCAAATTTGAAAACATCGGAATATATGACTTTAAGTTTCATGACGGCGGAAAAAATGGTGAAGCCATTTACCTAGGAACTTCCAGCAACCAATGGGCTGATGGAAAGAATCCTACTGCTGATCCCGATGGATCTACCAATAACTGGATCCACCACAACTACTTTAATACTAATGGTAATGAAGCTGTAGATATTAAAGAGGGTGCTAAGAAAAATATTGTAGAATACAATACTGTAACCGGTCAAAAAGACCCTGAATCAGGCGGTCTGGATTCCCGCGGAGATGAAAACATTTTCCGTTACAACCAAGTTTCTGGCAATACCGGAGCAGGAATAAGATTAGGCGGTCATCTTGTTAATGGACACCAATACGGAATTAATAATCAAGTTTACGGAAATAACATTAACAACAATCTCAACGGTGGAATAAAATTCCAAGCTGCCCCTCAGAAAGATGTCTGTGGAAACGAAATGTCTGGCAACCAAGGAGGAAACTCTGCTGGTCTTTTTGCCTCGCAGTTTAATCCTGTTGCTAAATGCAGCTTTGCTGTAGGTACTCCGGGATCGAATTCAACTTCACCCCCACCTACTGTAAACCCACCGCCCACTACGCCGCCTCCGGCAACTGGTAGTATTATAGTAACTGCCTCTGCTAATGACGGTAATGTTCCTGAAAATACCTTGGATGGTAATTTAGACACCAGATGGTCTGCACTTGGAAATGGAGTTTGGATTTTGTACGATCTTAGCAAGATCAAAATGGTTGATCTCCTTAAAATTGCCTTTTATCGTGGCGATTCAAGAATTCAATCATTTGAAATCCTTGTTTCAAAAGACAAGGTGCTATGGCAAAAAGTTTACTCCGGTAAAAGCAGTGGAAAAAGTTTAGCATTACAGAACTTTGACTTCCCTAATACCGAAGCAAGGTATGTTAAGATTGTTGGACATGAAAATAATCTTAACGCCTGGAACAGCTTGACTGAAGTAAACATAATTTAGAAAACTGAAATGAAGATCTAGAAATCATTTTAGATTTTCTTATTTTTTTATTTTTTTTAATTATTTTACAATTTTTCTTAGATATTCTATTGTTTTCTACTAGTAAGAAATTTTATACTCACTTGATAGCCACAATAAATGATTAAGATCAGTGATAAAAAAATAATAAATACTATTATCTTCTCCTTAATTTTAGTCTTTTTTGTAATCATCATAACTTTAAATTTTTATTTGGCTCCTGTACACAATTATTATCTCACTCCTGAAGGAGGGGATTCAATCCAGCAAGCTTTAGATAAAGCTCGACCGGGGGATGTAATTCATTTAAGTCCGGGAATTTATTATCAAAATTTTGATACCAAACGATCCGGCACTTCTAATGCTCCGATAACCATCACCGGGCCAGCTGATGCGATCATCAAAGGTGTCAAAGGTACGGATAGAGGAAGAATAGCTCTGATCTTTCATGACTACTACCATCTTAGCGGTTTTACTTTTGATGGGCTAGCCGGAGATCGTCATGATGCCAATGCCTATAAAGATATACTACTCTATGTGCAAGGAACAAAAAATCGTGAAGGAGTAACCGGTTTGAAAGTGCTTCACATGAATTTTAAAAACTCAGGAGGAGAGGCAATCCGGCTGCGTTATTTTGCTCATGATAATGAAATTGCCTATTCTACTTTCAAAAATACTGGCGTGTATGATTTCAAGTTTAAAGATGGTGGAAAAAACGGGGAAGTAATTTATCTCGGAACTTCTAGTACGCAATGGAATGATGGAAAGAATCCTACGGCCGACCCGGATGAGTCAAACAATAATTGGATCCATCATAATGATTTTAACACTCATGGTAATGAAGCAGTAGACATTAAAGAAGGTGCTAAATACAATCTGGTGGAACATAATACCGTTACTGGACAAAAAGACCCGCAATCCGGTTGTTTAGATGCGCGGGGGGATGAAAATATCTTTCGATACAACACCGTTTACGGCTGTGTAGGAGTGGGAATAAGATTAGGCGGTCATCTTGTTAATGGACATCAATATGGAATTAATAACCAGGTTTATGGAAATAAAATTTATAACAATAAAAATGGCGGAATAAAATTTGAAATTGCCCCGCAGAATTTGATTTGCGGCAATAACATGTCTGACAATAGAGGAGGAAACTCCGTAGGCGCTTACTCCTTAGGCTTTGATCCTACCTCAAAATGTAATTTAGAAGATTTGGCTATAGCTGAAATGGCTATAACTAACATTAAAAAAACTTCTTCTTTTTGGAACACTATTTCTCTTATTTCAACTTTTTTCAAAAGTATAGGACTTTTTCCTTTATTACTATTTCCTTTTTAATTTTCTTTTAATCTTTTAAATTGACTTAAATTTAATTTTTTAAAATTAAAAAATAAGGATTCTTAAAAAAGGTCTTAAAAAAAGTTAAGTTTACTCTTTTTTAAATTTATTCCCTATTTGTTCCATTATTTCATCAAAACTGTTTTGTATTGCAGTTATTAAATTCCATTCCTCTGTTTTGGCTATAAGCGGTACCCTGGGCCAATCTAATCTGGTATGCACTTCATATCGGCTTCGCGTTCCTTGCTTGTGATGTTCCTTAATGTGAATTATAACATTAAAATCATCATGGATACGTCTTGCTAATTTTTTTGTATGTAATTCAGCAGCCTTATCCATTCTTTTTTTAAGAGTATCATCTATTTTTATTTTATGTAAACCTACAAATCTGACTAATTTTTGCTCCTTTGGTTGAACTTCAGCGATTTTTCGCAACACTTCGCTTGCACTTAGTGTTTCTACTGGATTTTCTCTAAGTATTACTGTAGTTACCCTTTTTGTAGCCATCAGCAGGATTACTTCTAATAAATTTTTATTTTTAGCATTATAAGCATCATACGGCATCTCTTCCTGCATGAAATCTCCTACTGGAAGATCAAAAATATGATTCGGGTTGGCTTGATAGCCGCGGGTTTTAGTCTTAGGCTTCTGCCGATGTTCAGTTTTGGTCTGAAAAGAATAATATTTTTCTAATAAGCTATTATGATTGAGCATTCCTATCACGTTTAATTTTTCATCCACTACCGGTAATTCTCTTCTTCTTTTTTTGGTCATTAAGTGTAAGGCCTGGCCAATCATTTCTTTATCTGATACAGTGCTTGAATCGGTCTTCAACTCTGAGCTATTGATTTTACTGAGCCAGCCAAATTCTTTTTCCAATACCATATTTTTAAAAAGATCAAATACCTCTACCACTCCTATAAATCGCTTTTCTGTTTTTTGTTTTTCATAAACTGGAAGCAAGAAAGAATCACTCTTAAACATTTTTAATGCTATTTCCAGTAGATTATCTTCCGAATCAAGTCTAGATACTTTCTTTACGAATTTTTCAGCCTTGAGATGGTAAATATCCTTTCTTGATCTAAACAAATGATCCGGAGAAAAAATGCCGAGAAATATTTTATGGTCCATGATATAAGCATGGCTAGCTGATTTCTGTTTGATCTGCCCAGCTAGGGTTGAGACATGATCTTTTTTTTGAATCTCTACTGCATTTTTTGCTAATACTTCTTTGGCCTTCATTATACCTCCTTCCTCTTCTTATTCTATCTTTCTAAAATCATCTCTTTCGTTTTGGTACTTTGTATCCTTTTTTTCTTGCTTCAGATAAACCGATAGCCACTGCTTGTTTTCGACTTTTTACTTTTCTTCCACTCTTGCCGCTTACTAGCTTACCCTCCTTGTATTTTTTCATCGTACTTTTCACGGTCTTTTGTGATCTCTTACTGTATTTTTTCATTATTTCTCCTCCTTGACATTTTTTCTATTTTTGATTTGGTTTCGATTGGAACGACCTTTTTTGTGATATTTATACACTACTTCTACCAAAAAGATGATTATGGCAATAAGAGCTATCGCTAAAAAATTATACATTTTAGAATCAATAAAATCACTGAGGCTGGTTACTATATTCCAACTTCCGCTATTGGTAACAGCAATACTTCCTTGCTCAAGATTTTGATCCTTACTACCATTATTATTACCTGCATTATTGACTATGAGGACTTGATCTTGGCCCTTCATTTGTATCTTTTTATTTACTTCCTGATTCACTGCCGCAATGATTTCTGGTACATATTTTTCGGAACTGACAAAACCTTGTTCCTGACCGTCTACTGCTTTTTTGAAATAGCTGCCTTTTTCAAAGTAATTATCTTTAAACTCATTGTTATCAGAATAAAAAGAATATAAACCATAGCCTTTAGTATTTAAGGCAGTATTATTTTTAATTTGATTATGAGAGCTGTTATCAAGGTAAATTCCATCACCTAAATCATTAAGAATGATATTTTTTTCCACCAGATTATTATGGCTCTGGTAAAGAAAAATAGCTCGGTAATTATTCTTTAAAACATTCCCAGAAATCACATTATTATTTGAATCTTTATGAAGCATAATAGCATGAACCCCGTAATCATGGTCTACCCCTTTTACAAATACTCCTTGGGTATGATCATAAACATAATTATCTACAATTTTATTGTTATCACAGAATTTACTGAAAATAATTCCGTGATTTCCATTGTTGTAAACGGTATTACCTTGAATTACAAAGTTATTTGAATAATCATGAAAATCCATACCATATTCGATGTTATCATGAAATTTTGAACTTTGTATAGTTACATTTTTGGTTCCCCAAGTATAAATACCAAAATAATTATGATGAAACTCTGAATTACTAACTAAACCAGACTTCAAATGCCAGAAAGAAACCCCCCAGGTACTGCCTTCAATAGCAGTATAAGAACCTAGGTACGAAAATTCTGAATTCTTGATCTCAACATAATTTGCTTCATCAGTGTATATATGCGGCCTTTTTTGATTATAGGTGGCTCGACTGATGATGATTGGTTGATTAGTATTCCTATCAGCGGAAGTAACTTTAATGTCGGAAAAATATGCTGATCCGGAAATTCTAATATAGGTGCCGGAATACAATCGCAATTCTTTACAATCACTTCCCAAAAAACGGAAAGTTGAATTAGCAAAAACATGCAACGGTTGATACAAATAACAAATATCACCGTTTTTGGTAATTATCGGTTCACTTAATTGATTGATCCCCTGATATTTGAGCAAACTGGCGAGCGATTCTTCTCCAGTTATTACTACTCTTCCCTCTTTTGGCTCAACCAGCGCTGAAGCTAAAGTTAGGGAAAATAAAAATAAAATTAGTACCGAAAAGATAACTATGGTTGTCTTTTTTCTTCTCATCTTTAACCTTTTTTTTTATTTGATCTGACAAAAATAAAAAAATAATTTCTGAAAACAATTTCTGATTACGATCAGATTAGGCTGGGCTTTTGGCTGCTTTTGTTGCCACTCTTTTTCCTTTGACAATCTTGTAATCTCCCCTACTACCAGCCCAAGATTCCCAAGTTAAGGTGAAAAAGGCATATAATTTAATGAAAGACAATATAAAAAAATACAATACTTCCGTTGGCCATAAGTAAAGATGCTCTGGATGCTTCTTCAAGTGCGAATATCCTTTTATGAGTCGGCTTATGAACAGCCAAGCAATCCAAAAATAAATGAATGAATATTCCCGATAGTATATTGCATAGGAAAAGAAAGCAACTCCTACCAGAGCACTAATTCCTGGAACGAGAGTATAATATGCGGAAATGAGATATTGCCATCGACGTTGTTTCCAAGGCCAGGCACTAAAAATAGCTCTTAGATAAGCCCTAAAAGAGTTTCTACTCCATCTTGTTTTTTGTTTTAAAAAAGGCCAAATGGAAGGATGAAATTCAGTTTCTGCAACTGCATTGTCTTGATAAATAGCTTTATACCCTTGCTGTAATACTAACGTGGTTAACCTGGTGTCATCCCCTCCTACGCAATGATGTCCTAAAAAATATTCATTGACTAGCTTGTCCAATACTGGTACAATAATATCTCTGCGGTAAGCAGCCGTTCTTCCGCTTAAGCAGAGAACTGACCCAGAAATGGAATCAGAGGGGATATAATCTGAATATTTCAAATCTAAATTCCAATCAATTATTTTTTGAACCCAGGTGTCTTTAAATTTTACTTTCTGTCTTGAACCAGTAGCTCCAACTTTTGGGTTTCTAAATGGTTTGATTAAATTTTCCAAGAAATGTGACGTTTTCCATTGCGTATCTGAATCTACTAACACCACAATTTCATGCTGAGCTAACTCAATGCCCTTTGCCAGTGCCGGTCTTTTTCCGGGAACATCAATAAAATGTGTTTTTATCTTACGGACATGCTTATAATTTTCACGGACAAAGCTCATCAGCTTTTTCTCGGTTTGATCAAATATAATGATAATTTCATCTGGATTATTTTTAAGAATGGAGTCGATCGTGTCCTTCAAGGTATATTTTTTTTCTTGATATACTGGAATAACTACTGAAGTACTCGCCTGATAAACTTCCTTATAGGGTTTGTAAAAGGTTGATCTGGCTCTTCTCATCAGCCAAATAGCCCAGTTTATGGTACTTATAGTTATTACTACTCCTAAAATTTGCAGAAAAAAATTATGCTGTGCTATGACTTGATATAAGGTTATGGTCTTTTGTCCAAAGGTGTCAAAAAAATTTGAGAACAACGGCTTTACATAAACCCAGGTATTGCTGAGAGCAGAGCCGACATTCTGGAATAGGCTTACTAAGAAAATCTTTACTTTTACTAAAGCTAAATTTATATTCTCTGATATTGTTGTGGTGTCCATTTTATTTCTTAAACCTCTTGTATACTATTTCTGTTCCAAAAATGATCGCAGTAAAGGCAGCTATGGCTACAATACGATACATCTTATAATCCATAAACGCGGCCAAACCAGAAATTTTATTTTCTACTCCGTTTTCAATTGCTACGGTCGTCGGGATTGGAACAGCATGGTCAATAATATTATCTTTAGAACTGATTAGATTTTTTTGCTGCTCGACCGATTCCTGATCTGGATAGGGAAAACTATAATCGGGATCATTTAAACTATAAGTATTAGTTTCTGCAGAGGTCTCTGAAGAAGGAATCTCCAAATTTGGAACTTCCGAATTAGGATTATCTAAAGTAGGATTTCTTGGGTTCGAAATTTGTTTTTGAGTTGCCTGGACGTTTGAAATTGGGTTTAAAGCTGTTTGCTCCAAAATCGCACCCGGAATAGAATTTGCTGCAATTTGCTTTTTTTCAGTTGGATTTTTATTTCCTCCTGCTAGCTGTAATATATTTTGGGGCACATATTTTTCGGTGCTGCCAAAATTTTGTTCTTGACCATTTATTGCTCTTTTAAAATAGCTTCCTCGTTCCAGATAATTATCCTTGTAAGTATTGTTATCAGAGTAGAACGAATATAATCCATAGCCCTTAGTATTAAAAGTGATATTATTTTGTATTTTATTATTAGGGCTATTATCAAGATAAATCCCATTATCAAGATCATTGATGACAATATTGTTTTCAATCACATTATTGCTACTATGATATACTTTAATGGCATCATCATTATTCTCTAAAACATTTTCGGCGACCAGGTTATTGTTAGATTGTTCATGAAGCATAATTCCGTGTATTCCATAACCTTTAGTTTTTCCTTTTACAAAAGCCTTTGGTCGGTGATCATAGACGTGATTGCCTATTATTTTATTATTATCACAAAATTTACTAAAGATGATAGCATGATTTCCGTTATTATAAACAGTATTATTTTTCACCATAAAATTATTGGAATTATCATGAAAATCAAGGCCATATTCAATATTGTCATGGAATGTTGAATTTTGGATGGTTACATTTTTAGTTTCCCAGGTATACACCCCAAAATAATTATGATGAAATTTAGAATGATTGATATCTGCTCCCTTCAAAAACCAAAAAGAAACTCCCCACGTGACTCCATTAGCATCAGTATAAGAACCAAGATAGGAGAATTCCGAATTCTCTATTCCAATATAATCTGCAGTTGTATCTGTAGATATATATGGTCTTACTTGGTTGTAAGTTTCTCTACTGATATTAATAGGTTGATTAGTTGTTTTATCGGCCGATGTAATTTTTATATTAGAGAAATAAGCCGTCCCGGCAATCCTGATATACGTTCCCGCATACATTCTCAGTTCTTTGCAATCTTCTCCCTTAAAACGAAAAGTAGATTTAGCTGCTACGTAAAGCGGCCTGGATAAATAACAAATATCTCCAGTTTTACTGATAATGGGACCATCAGGATGTTGTAATTGTTGGTATTTTAGCAGGCTGGTCAGGGATTCTTCTCCGCTGATTACGACTCTTTCCGTTTTTGGTTCAACTAAGGCAGAAGCTAAAGGTAGGGAAAAAATTAATAACCACAGTCCCAATAACATCATCTTAGTTTTAATTTTTGTCGCCATTCAATCTGAGCCTTAGCTTTTCATCTCCGTTTTCTGATGCACCCCAATCTCTTCTAAGGCATTTCTGATTTTTCTAATATTATCATAGGTCGGATGATCTCTTTTCAGAAGTCGTTCCGGCAATCCCTTCTCAATAGTTTTAGGCATAATGTGATCATTGAGAATCCTTTTTTGCAAGGCCTGATTCATGCGCAGTGCCGTTTCCAAAAATCTGGTAAAATGCGAATAAACCCGGTGCTGGTCTTCTGCCCAGGAATGTAAAGCATTCGGATCTTTTTTGAGGCACGTACCGCCAAAAAATATTCCTGCCGAAGTACCATATAAGGAGTTGTAATAAGCCTCGGTCATGGTAGTTAAAACCTCAGTCATTTTCTCGTAACTGATCTCCATTCCCAATTTTTCACGAAGCAATTCATAAAACTCTCCCCGAGAATTTTGTATGGCAATCCACAAAGCATTGATGGAGTTGCTTTCCATTTTCACTAGTTCTGCTTCTTCCAAAGACATGGCAAATAATGCTGAGCGTTGGTTTCCTGAATCAACTTGTTGGTAAATTTTTTTCATTAGCTCAAGAGATTTTGGATCAAGGTGGCCTAAAATCACTTTTTGTGCTTTTTTCTCATCACTAATATTATTGAAGGCTCGTAAAAACTCTGGAATCATCCCCAAACCAAAATCTTTAGAAACTTTTTTTCCGGATAATTTTTCTAATCTCTTACCGGCAATTCTGGTTGTGCCTGGCTCTACTGTTGACCTAACTACAAATAAATGATATCTCTTACTTTTTTGGAGCGCTTTTCCTAAATCATCAATAACTTTATGAAAAATTCTTTTATCTAACGTCTCTCCGAATCGTCCTTCAATGACGTGATTTCTTTTATCAAAAGAAAGATTAGCATATAATTCCTCCTCTGTACTGGGAGTAGGTAAGGCAATAAAGGTTGCATCAGTTTCTGTTAAGTCATATTTTTCTCTAAATTTGAAATTGTTGTTCCACTTCTCTAATTGTTGCGGCGGCCGAACATCATTAACATACACTTCATTACCTAACTCATATAATCTATGTGCAGTTGCAGATCCTACCACTCCATAACCAATAATGCCTATTTTTAATCCAGTTGTTTTTCTTTTCGTAACTTTTTTTTGGTTCATTGTATCACCCTTTACTTTTTTATGATCTATTTATGAACGTAATATGAACCTACTAAATCTATCTTTGAATTAGCTTTTAGTAAGATTCAAACTTTTAATGCATAAAATTTTTTGATCGGTCGAAGAAACTCTTTCGCAAATGGAAGGTTCTCGTGCTGAAAGTGCCAAGCTGTAATAACAGTAATCCTTGCTAATAATATCCTGAGAATGGTTGTCATTGTTGTTCCCATTCTGATCTGCTTCAGTTTTGTTGATATTAATATAGCTGCATAAATCCGCACCATTTTTGCCATTTTTTTGCGCTAGTATGAAAAAGCACTGATCTTTACCATCTACTGTTGAGATTTCATCACATATCCCTTGATCAACATTTTCCTTAGTTTGAACAACTTTCAGCAGACAAGCATCTTTATTGTCTTTGGCGCAGCCATATTTATCCTGTACCAGGATAACCACTACTATTATCGCAGCTAACAAACATATGAAGACCAATGGTTTTTTTATTTTCACAAGCTATCTTTAGAATAATTTTGTATATATTCTTGTGGTAGTAAAAAACAAATTTTTTATTTAAAAAGATTGTAAAGAAGGACAACAAATTTCTAAATTTAAACAAAATATAGGATAAAATAAATTATAATCTCTCTCTCTCTCTCTCTATTCGGTACACGTACATTGCGCTTGAGGAAGACGACAACTAGCACATCTCCCATCCAATAAAATTTCTCCATTACACCTACTACATCTCATTATCATCACCTCATTTTCTTATATCTAAAATAAATCATAATAATAAAAAGTAAAGAAAATTAAAAGAAAATTAATTTTTTTGTGCAGGTCTCTCTCGGTTTTCCTTAGCCATATTATCTTGAGATGATCGACTTTCATCTGCTTCTGGCATTTTTTCCCTGCAGTTACATTGTGCTTCTGGAAGGTTGCAATCGATGCATTTACCTTCTTTTGAGAGCTCTCCATCACATTTGTTGCATTTCATCATTTTCACCTCATATTTTTTCTTCTCTGATTTTTAACATTTACATTTATTACGTTGCTTAAGTTGATAAGTTAGTTAATTTTCAAAACTATCGGGTAACTGCAAGTTTTCCTGGCCCAGTCATGGCTAAAGTAACCAATGCTACTATTGTTTCTATATGAAATAACATGTAAATAATAACCATGGGATTGGTTTTAAATTGTGGTAGGTAGACAATAATTAAGGCCACTACCAAAACAATGACTAAAGGCCAAACCGTTAGTTCAGTTCTCCAACCGATTAAGACTAAGATCCCGAAAATTATCTCGGTCAATAATACTAGCCATCCCAGAAAAACAGGAGCGGAAAATCCTAAATTCCCTAACATCCCGATTATCATTTGCGGATTAAACAATTTTATCAAACCGGCTATTATAAAAAATAGCCCAAGGATTACTCGAAGTAAAGTTAGTCCTTGGTTTTTATAGGGATAATTTACCATTTTTTAACCTCCCGTATCTAGTTTCTAGTACCCCCCATTACTACTAGGCGGATTGGAACTACCAGAACCGCTCGTGCCAGTTGGTTGATTTCCACTGGTTGGCTGATTACCGGTATTTTCTGGAGACTGACCTCCACCGACAATTACTGTACCCACCATCCCTGGATATTTGGTAGATTGGTATTGATATGTCCCTGCTTGATCAAAGGTCTGAGTGTACTCTGCACCGGCAGGAATATCTTTTTCTACCCCAAAAGCGGAAATGGTGTGAGTATAATTATCTTGGTTAGTCCACTTGACCGTGTCTCCAACATTAATTCTGACCGTATCCGGGATAAATTGATTATTTTTTATTTCTACTGTGGCACTTACCGCATTTGCAGTACTTCCAGTACCAGTATTACCAGGGTTTGGTTCTACGGTTGTAGACGTTGCCGTTTGCCCTGTTTTACCATTCTGACATCCAGCTGCGACTAGTAGTAAAACCATCGCTAAGCCAGCTAATCCGAGACTAAATATTTTTTTCATTTTTCCTTACCTCCTTGGGTATTTTTTTGATATGTACGTAAATTTAAGTGAATGTTACAGTAAAAAAATTCAAAAGTGCTTTGTTAAATAATAAATTTTTAATTTCTATTTTTTAATATTCCAAAAAGTAAACTTACATATAATAAAGCTGCTCCACTTACCAGCAACACTAAATCCAAAGGAAAAAATCTGGAAAAAAATAACACTGCGCCGCTGATAATAAAGGCCAGACTTACCATAAACATAATTGATTGAATAAATAACTTAATGATACCTTTTTTGATGTTTCTTTTAACCCTTTCCACGCTAGCGATTATTCGATTTTCTACTTCAGAGACCATTCTAATGATATAACTTTCAATCTCATCTGCTGTTTTTGATAACTTAAACATTTTTCACTTTGTAATATATTGTTGGATAAATATCTGGCTACCTGTATAATATCCTATATCCTTCCCTGATCTCATTTTCTTCTCATTAAGGCATATCCTACTGCACCAGCGATAATTCCTGCTCCAAAAGCAGCAGCCACTGATTGCATTGGTTTTTCTTCAATTACATCTTCAAATTTTTGTTGGGTTTCCCTTACCCTGCTCTTAAAATTGCTTCTTAGGTTATCTTCTAATTCTGCCATCTTTTCTTTTAACTCTTCAAAATTATCACTTAAGTCTGCTGTTTGTGTCTTGGCCATTCTACCACCTCATTATTTTTTATCATTCTGATCTTCTGCTAATTATTTTACTAAATTATCTGGTTAATTTAGCAAAAATTGAATATCATTCATACAATTCATCTAGATACTGCTGATTTATCGGTTCTGATAATAATACAATTCCTTCTTCAGATAAAGAGCCGATGTAGCTGCTATCAATAAAGTTGGACCCTTTAAAGGAGCCATTATCGATAGTTATTCCTTTTACATTAAAGGTAATGGGATCAATACGAATACTTAGCACTGTTCCAATAGTTTTACCTTTGTCATCCATGACTTTTTTTCCTTCTATATCTTTCGCTGCAACCAATTCATCTTTATTTTCTTTATTCCTGCCTTTAGCCATCTTTTTGACCTCCTTTCTCACTCCTTTATTGTAACTGTGCGTCTTGATCTGCCCCATCAACGGAAACCGGTACTTCTTTTTTTTCTATTTTCCAAACTTCCATTATGTCAATATAGTCTGGGCTACCATTTTTCTCTTTTTTATTTTCCACCAACATTGTCAATCCCCTCCTTTAACGCTGATATAACGGTTCGACCGTTTTGATGTATTTTTCTCGGAGCTGTTCTTTGATAAACAGATTTAACTTTTCTGGTGAATCAGTCTCAATCTCAGCGATAATAGCAGTAGGAACTATTTTTATTCCTTTGGTGACACCTTCAAATCGAGACATCTTTTCTACTACATTTCTTTCAAAACCATTCTCCGATTCAATCAATAATTTGCTTCTCATATTTACGACCTCCGTAATTTATTTCCATCATCTTCTTTTTTAAATGAGTTGAACTTAATCTCTATTACATTTGTTGCAATACTTTTTCTAAAGTGGCTAACGATTGATTACTTTTTTTGTGTACCTGCGATTCCAATAAAGCTAAATCAGTATCTAAATCCTGCCAACGTTGTTTAATATCTCCTTTTGTTTCGATATACGCATCCTTCAAATCATTACGTATTTCTGGAACTTGATTTACTGCCTCTGAAAATTCACCTGCAGCAATTATCTCTTTCAATTCTGTTAATCTACCTCTGGCCTCAGCCCAGGCCTTTTCCATTTGTTGTCTTTCTTCAGCAGTTAGAGGATTAACTTCTGAATTTACCTCTTTTATTGTTTCATGGACTTGGTTATCAGCATTTGATATCTCTTGATCAACTCCCACGGAGATGCTGCGATGGTAGGCCGTCCAGGCTAAAATCATAACTAAGATAGCCACAATAAAAGTCATGATCATCATTATCTTCAAAATTTCCATTTTATCGATTCTTTTTGTTCCAATTATTATGCCCGGCTGCGCTTAAAGTGATGGCCACACCTAAACCAATTATTGCATCTAAGTAAGGTAATGCTTGAACTAAACTTTGTGTTCCTTGTGATGTAGCATAATCAAGGAGCGTTGATAATTGCGTTATCTCGTTAGTTAGCTCTCTTTTTCTCGCTTCCTCTTCCGCTTTTAGGATGGCTGTTTTTAACATGCCAACATATGCTTGCGGTTCCATTATAACATAATAAGGGCGTGAGGGCTCTTGTCCAATAATCAACTGATGAATGGCATCACGCATCACTCTGGAATCAGTGGAATCGGCGACAATTGCTTGTGCCGGTTTTAAGTAGGAAGAAAATCCTTTTTCTCTAAAATCTTCCCAGGCTGGATCTTCTTCCGCCAAGACATAAATAAATTGTCCTTGGATGAAATCATAACCGCCATTATATCTTTTAAGGCCAAGATAACCAGCATCCCCCTGGAGTAAATTTGCTTGAACCACTCCTACCATAACTGGCTCCTGGTGTTTTCTTTTTCATATCTTTTAGTAGGCATTTGTGCTATATAACCCTTGAGTAGTAAGGCACAATGCTGGTAATATGAATAATTGTTATTTTTATTGTTATTTTTCATGGTCATTTTTTTCCTTATTTTTTCTTTATAGTTTCAATTAAATCTTTCATCCTGTTTTTATCCTCACCAATAGCATTCTGAATAAAGTTAATATTGTCGTACAATAAGAAATTGCTGACGGAAGAAGTATATGACCATACTACTTTTATTTGGTGACTTAAATAAATCTTAAGTTTATAAGAAAATTCTTCAGTTTTTTCTAAGTCTGTAAAACCAAATACCAAAATATAAGAAATATCTGAAGAAGGTACTCTCACCGCCTGATAAATGTAAGGAATTTTAAACATTCTACTTTCTAACTCCACTTCGGAAAATTGATCCCACATCTCCGGAAGAATTTCAACTCCTACATAATAAAATATATTTATACCTAACTTTTTGAAATCAATAATAGGCATATATCCTTTGATTATTCCGGCATCTTCTAATTTCTTTCTAATTTGATATACTGCTTGCTGGGAGATGGTCATCTCATTAGCGATTTGGGTATCAGAAATTCTATTACCGCAAACTATTTTCCTGAGAATCTTTTTCTCATTATTGGTCAGTGCCGAAGTCTTTATGGTTATGCTTTTCATTTTTAGTTCCGTTATATTTATATTTTTTTTTTAATCTTTTTCCGTCATGATATTTAGGATCTTGTTCTTTGGCACAATAATCATCACCACCGCTGTCTTTCAGGCAGTACTCCGATCCTTTTTCCCGGCAATCGGAAGCATATGGGGTTACTCCAATGAGATAACTGTTATAATGATTAAAAGATCTAGTTCTTAAGTCTGAACCGGATAAGCTGTTAATTTTATTAAGAAACCATGATCTCATAGTCAGTAAAGTATCGCGAGCAAAGCAAAGGGTCATGATTCTCGGCGCTCCTAATGCTTGACCAACTTCACCCACCATCTTAGTATAGGCTTGCAAATCTTTTTCACGGGCCAGGAATTTCCAAATTCCTTCTACTACCTCATTCTCCGGTTGCCATACTCCTCTCCGAAAAAAATATCCGCTGCCATGAGCTTGCCTCACTTCTTCATCGTTAAGATATAACGTATTTTTGCTTGCTCTTAATTCACCCCATTGTTTAAAATCCAAAGGTAAAGCGCCGACTGCTAACCCACTTTTAGGTGTAAGTTTTCGAAGCAATGACGCATCCAAGACCATTAAGACATCTTCTTTTGTACCATAGGCAACTCCATCGCCTGTATCAATATCATTCTCCTGCCATGCGGTAATGATTTCTGCCGGCGCTGATAATCTTCTTTCTATTCCTTCGGCTAGGGAAAGGAGCTGATATCCCTGAGCCGTAAGCCGGGGCATTACATCTACAATTCGTCCCTGAAGTCCCTTATACTTTTCTTTCAGTTCATGTGTTGCAGATAATTGAAATGCCATGGTTTGGTATTCTTCAATTCTCTATCAAAAATCGTCCTCTTCGTCCCCAAAGACATGTATCCCGCTGTCCTCAATCTCCCAAAAATACATTCTGTCAATGGATTTAGAATCTAAAATCCTTCCCTTCTTATCCTGAAATAACATTTTAATACCTCCGTGTTGATATTTGTTTCATCAACATCTCTTTTTTCTACATCTTAACAGTTAACTACTGCTTGGTAACACTTCTATATTAAACTTATTTTCTATTTTTTTTACAAAGTCGTTAAAAATAAGGTAAATATATGTTTTTGTAGCTAATCAGTAATAAAATTAAGAACTTAACCCGAATTTATAAAAAATCAACTAATTTGGAAAAAAGGTTACTGCTTTTTTCGGAAAAATCTTTTGGGCAGGTGAGGATTTTTAATTTTCTCTGCAGCTTTCCCGATTAAGATGGCGGCGAGCACCGCGAGGATGGTTACAATTATTGCATAGGCCCAGGGGCCGGTCGAAGAGAGATAACAAAGGGCCCCCGCCTTTTCAGTTCCACAAGGGCCGACGAAGAGAGCACTTACTGCATTGTTCCAAGCCAGAGCAGCTACTAAACTAAAGGCGGCAGTAATGAGGCTATTTAATTTTTCTATTGCTTCTGATTTCATCACAGTTGAAGATGGAATTCGATTATAACTGCTTTCTTGTGCCTTACTAGCTGAATTTAATCTAATAAAGTAAAATAGTATCAACAGTAAAAGAAGATAATTTATATATTCAAAAAATCTAATCCCCTAGTGTTTGAGAAAATTAATTCCAAAATAATTGTGGCTGTTTCCGCTCTATTTACCTGGATGGCTATTGGAACTTTTGGGTTTCATCATCTTGAAAATTGGAGTTGGGTGCAAGCATTTTATTTTTCTGTCGCTACTATAACCACCGTCGGGTATGGAGATTTATTTCCTACTACTGATCTTTCTCGTATTTTTGTTTCTCTCTATATTATTTCGGGCGTTTCTATCACCATAACCTCTCTTACCGTGATTGGCTCCAGCTTTTTGGCTCAGAGAGAGAAAGACTTGCTCAGCAGAAATAAGAAAAAGAAATCTAAGAGAAAATAATCAATATCTGATGTTTATTTCATTGAATGCAACGCAATTCTATTACCTACAGGATCTAAAACCAGGGCCATGAAACCATGCTCCTTGCTGATGAACTTTTTTTGAGATATAATTTTTCCCCCCGCCTTCTCAACAACGCCTAACTCCTTCTCCAGATCCCCGCTGGGAGCGCCAAAATAAAGTAAAGCTCCATTCTGGGATGGCTTATAGTATGTTTCATTAAACACCAACGCTCCGCCGCTACCATAACCATCACTATGGGGAAAAATAGCCATGCTTATTGGTCCAAAATTCTGAACTGAAAGTTCTATTTTAAGTAAGGTATTGTAAAACTTGACCGCTCTTGTCATATTAACTACTGGAATTTCAAACCATCCTATAGGATTCTTATTTTTGTTCATATTTTCGTGTTATAAAATCAAATATACTTATATAAAATTATCTATCTAAATTGAAACTGAAATTAACTCTATCCCTCAAAATTACAATTAAAATACAACTAAAATTAGAAATTCTCCACAACTTTATTAAAAACCCCTCTTTCTTACTCATTAATGGATCCTATTCTCAAATTAGCTCTGCAAACTCTTGAACTAAATAAGCAAGCAATTATCTTTGCTCCCAGTCGGATCAGCGCGGAAAAAGCGGCAGAAGATATTGCTAAATTAACCACCTTTTCTCTGCCGGAATTAGAACAAGAAATTCTCAAAGCAGCTTCTACGCCAACTAAACAATGTCGAAAACTGTCTCATACTATCAAGAAAGGAGTAGCTTTTCATCACGCCGGCTTATTACAGAAACAAAAAGAATTAGTAGAAGATGAATTTAGATCGGGAAAAATAAAAATAATTTGTGCCACTCCTACTTTAGCCGCAGGACTTTCTCTTCCTGTTTTCCGAGTGATTATAAAATCATTAAAGCGCTTCTCCGGCAGCTGGGGTATGGATTGGATTCCGGTGTTGGAATATTTACAAATGGCTGGACGTGCAGGAAGACCAGAATATGAATCATATGGGGAAGCAGTCTGCATTGCTAAAGATGAAGCCGAGAAGGAAGAAATTCATGATCGTTACATCCTTGGAAAGCCCGAAGCGATTTATTCTAAGCTAGCGGTTGAACCAGTACTGCGAACCTATTTGCTCTCCTTGATTTCTTCCGGCATTATTCGCGATCGAACTACCATGAAAGAATTTTTTACTAAAACTTTCTGGGCTCATCAATTTAAAGATATGCAGAAACTCGAAGTGACTATGGAAAAAATGCTTCATCTCCTTGAGGAGTGGGGATTCATAACCATGGTTGGGGCAGCCAATGCCGGTTTTGTTTCTGCCAACGAACTTGATCAAGAAAAATTACGTCCTACTTTAATTGGAAAGAGAGTCTCAGAATTATATCTTGATCCTTTAACGGCACGACATATTTTAAATTGCCTAGTAAAGTTTGACCAAAATAAAAATGCCTTTTCCCTCTTACAGATGGTTTCCCATACCTTGGAAATGCGCCCTTTGCTGAGAATAAAAAGCAAAGAACAAGATTCCATTCAAGAAGAATTAACCAAACGTTATGATTATTTACTTAAAGAAGAGCCCAGCGCCTATGATATAGAATATGATGATTTTGTCAATTCAGTCAAAACCGCCTTATTTTTTGATTCTTGGATAGATGAAAAGGATGAAGATTTCTTATTAGAAAAATATGATATCCGTCCTGGTGAAATCCGGGTGAAGCAGGAGACTGCTGATTGGCTTCTCTATGCAGCGGAAGAGCTCTCCAGCTTGCAGGATCACAAACTAGCCGTGAAAGAAATCCGCAAACTACGCCTGCGGGTTGAATATGGGGTGAAGGAAGAGCTTCTTCCTTTATTGAAACTGCACGGTATAGGTCGGGTAAGAGCACGAAAACTGGTCATGCACAATCTCCGTGACCTGGGAGATCTTAAGAAAGCTGGTCTTACAACCCTTTCCCAACTCCTAGGTAAGGCCGTAGCCGAAAGTGTGGTTAAACAGCTGGGAGAAGAGGTTCAGGAAGTGCCTTCAGGCAAACGAAAAGGACAAACTAGCATTTTGAAGTATTGATCACTCAAGAGTAGTTAATTAGCCGAAAGATTTATAAAAAGGCCCAGGATTTAGCTATAAAACGAGGTTATAACGAATATGACTAAAGATTTAGAATTTGAATTTGATAATGAAGAACTAGAAATGGACATTGTAGTAGACATGGACTCTATAAATAAAGATCCTTTAGACCATCTTGTTTCTGTAGTAAAGGATATGAAAGACAATCACTATAGCGAATACAATATTGATCAAATAAAAGGCCTAGAATTATCTGCAGATTTGGCGTATAATCAGCTCTCTGAAGCTGCAAAACCGTATGCTATGAATGAACGTATTTACATCTTGCTAAAAATAGAAGATATGAAAAAAGAACAAGGTTATTGTGTTATTTCAACCGTTCCAACGTATGATAATGAACCACTTACTAAGAGGTAAAAAATGAGTAATTATATCCCCAATAAAATTGAACCAAAGAACTATTTTGCAGAAGAATTCCTCTCACCTAAAGACAATCCTGCTGATTACCTAGATCCTTTGGATTATATTGTAATGGTCCGCCAAAATTTAGATGCAGGAAAATTACAGAACTATAATAGTGATGAACTTAAACAAGTGGAAGATAATTTTATTGATGCCTATGTCTCACTTTCTGATAAAAAGAAAAACGTTTTCCATGATAGTTGTTATAACACTATGGAGGGATTAACTGATTTGCAGATTTCTAAATCAGAAAAGCCTACCAAAGACTTTGAAGATCATATTGCTCAAGTACAAAAAAAAATCAATGCTGGAAAATTTAATGATTATACTATTGTTCAATTAGAAAAAGTTGAAGATAAATTGAAGGACACATATTTTGCACTTTCAGAAAAACAACAAGAAAAATTCCATGAATTATATGCTCAAACTTTTGAAGAATTATTTTACCTTCCTTTAGATAAAGCTGAAAAAGGCATTGAAAACTTATTACATGATTATGCAGCTGACGCTAAAACTAATTATCAATCTTGGAAGGGATTTGCTTCTCAATCATCTCCACGAATTTCTGTTGATGAACAAGAAATCGATGCTCAGGAATTGAATGAGATTCTTTTCTTAGAACAAGATAATCCTGATCTTACTTTGAATAATCTATTAGCAGATTATCACCCTACAAAATTTGAAGGTTATGCACTAGGAAAATATCCTCGAACTCCGACTCTTTCCTCAAATAAAGATAAAAGTTTCAAAACTTATTGCGTTACTTCATTACCTAAAAAAAGTATTGGTAAAACCAGCACTGAACCAAAAGTAATGGTTAAATCTAATTCAACTATTAAAACTAAAGTTGATCCAGTAATTGAATATGATGTGGATCTTTCAAAGTTAGAATTACCTGAAACATCAGATTATCATTCCTACAAGGCTCCTCAAAAATTGGAAAATGTAGTTAGTCTATTTTCTTCAAGTAAAACCAAAAAAGGTCTTTCATTCCTAGCTAAAGCTGCTCTAGTTGCCGGCATGGGTGTGGTTGTAATGGGTAATTATAATAATCAAGTAGACCATAAAATTGGGTCAGATTACCATGGTGATCCTAGTGTAGAAGCAGTAGATACTTATGTTCAAAAAGCAAAAGTTGAAGTAAAGAATGAAAAGGAAAATACTACTCCTCTCAAGATTATGAATACAGTCAAATTCCCTGAGAAAAAAACCGTAGCTCATAAGATTCAAGCTAAGGCCAGCGGTCCAAACACCCATCAAGTCAGTGCTGGAGATACTGTATATCATAACCTCTGTGCTGGTGATGCTGCCTGTGTTAAGGAAATGTGGAAAATTAATCCCGGAGTAGATTTGAATAATTTAGTTCCAGGACAAAAGTTGAATTTGGTTAGTCCAAATTACAACACTATCCTTACTCGGGGCTTGAACAGTTTGGATTGTGGAACTTTAAAGGAAATTCAACAGATAGGAAATGTTGATGCAAATGGCCATAATGCTTTTGATAATCAGGTCAGCAAAATCAGTGCAGTATTTAATTACCTTAATTGCCAAGCTTCTACCCAACTTAAGTAAATCTTCTATTTATAATTAATTTAATTTTTTATCTTTTTTTCCATGTAGGTCAGATTGGAAATCTTTATAAATAACCTCTAATTTTGCAGACTTATGGCACGAAGCAAATTTTGTGCCGTAATACATTCGCTTTCTATCCAATTGTGTACACGAAAATCCGTGACAATTTAAGTTTTCATTAATCTTTTACCGGAGGAATGGAAATGAAAAAATACCTTCGGAATAATATGAATCTGTTCGACAAAGTTGAATGGATTAAACTGCTATCTTCTGAGGCAATAGGTGTAAATGATAATGTAATTCTAAAGAAAATGCTTCGAAGATTGTGCGATAAAAGTAAGATCAGCACATTGAAGTACGGAGTTCTTCGCTTCTCGCAACAGGAATTAATTTTGGACCAGCTTTTGAAAGATAATGAAGTATCCCCCAGAAGCGCCTACAGGTGGTTCAGCTTGCTGTACGTACCGAAAAATGTCCGCCAATTGGGGGAAGAATGCAAAATTTCTCAAAATGAAATCATACGCCTCTCTAGGAAGGAACGGCTGAAATCTGATCTAGAGCACGAAAAGTTAGGGAAAGAAATCCTGCAAGATATTATCAGGATAATAGAGGCGATGTGAAATGAATACACAAATCCTCTATTACTGGGCTCAATTCCATAATCTGGATACTGTGCAAAAGAGAGAATTATTTACTACCTTGATCTCTGAGCGGTTGGATATTAGCTGCGAAGCACATATTTACCGCATCTTAACCAGATTTACGTTTCAAACTCTGCGTAAGAAGTATGAAGAAGCGTACCAATTTACACAAGCTGAACAGAGTTTTGATCTGTTAATGAAGGAGTTAGTACTTTCTCCTTCGACAGTCAATAATTGGTATTACGCCACTATCAAGAAGTACCCTTTGAAGTTAGTTACGAATGAGTGTGCTAATCTTCCAGCTGGAAATATATGTGAATGTTCTATCAGTGAAGATATTAAGAAGCAGTTAGAAACTAATTACGAGTTACGTCTGGCTTCTAAAAGAATCTATCAAACCATCATAAAGGCAGAATTGTTTAAAGAAGAACTGTGTAAAGCTAATGTATTTCTAAATAATGTTGAGATATGCAGAAGTTTACGCCGTTTGGTTGAACAAGATTATTACAGAAAGACTGTAATGCTTCATGCTGAAGACTTGACTATCAAGGAAATTCTAGAAAAGAGGGGAATAAAGTCAATTACGGTGCTAAAATGGTTTTATCTTCTTAAGGAACAGCGAGAACTCTTGAAAGATGTTTACCAAGGTAAGATACAGCCAGATGATATTTTTGTGCAAAGCGGCATAAAATTAGTGAAAGATGTACGGGGTGGTAACAATGCAGCAGATAGCTATGTTTCTAACTGAACCAAAGAATGATGATAGATCATCTATACAAAGTGCCGTGTATAATGCCTATGCTTCCTTACTAACGGAAGTAAGCGGCTTGTTACAACAGCAGAATTATTCCGGACATGAATTATATGAAATATTAATCCATAAAGGACACCTACGACCAACGCATTTCAAGGAGTTTCTCAAATTCTTGCGCTGGGCAGTACGGGAGGGGTACGTTGATAAGAATAAAATCGTTTCGTTTAGGATAAAAGGAAAGAAAATTCCTAATAGACTTACCAAAGAACAATTAATTACGTACTTCACAACCGTACGAAAGCCTCGTGCGGCGGTAACTGCTTTTATTGGTGTATGGTCTGGATTGCGGATTGGTGATACTGCTCGATTAAAAATAGAAGATTTTGACTATGATCGAGAAATAGTGAATGTTATCAAAAGTAAAGGTTCTAAAGATAGAATTGCTCCATTTCTCCGTGAAGGAAAAGCAATTATTGAAAAATGGATAAAATACTCTGGAGCAACTGATTATTTGTTTCCAAGTGATGAAAGTCATAGCTTGGCTACCATTAATGAACCACATATTTCTACCAGAACAATCAGTAATGAGTTTAATGAGGTAGTAATAGAGGCTCATATCCAACGTGTTGATGAACGCTATACGGCAGAAAAAAATCAACGGAAGAAATTCAGTTTCCACAGTCTCAGACATACCTTCTGCACTTACCACATGGAAAATGAAGTCTCAGTAGCCTTTGTTTCCAGAGCAGCAGGCCACGAAAAAATGGACACGACAGTAAAAGTATATGGGCACATGGCAACAGGAACGATGGTACAAGCGTTTAGAAGATCGTTTGAGAAGAACAAGAAAGTAAAGCAGGAGAAGAAGTTGATAGAGAAATCAGAATTCGAACCCATGAAAGAGCTAACAAAGTTGTATATTTCCGGTGAGATAAGTGAAGAAGTGTTTCGGAAGAAGAAGATGGTATTAGCGGAAATTGGAGTTTGAGATTATTTTTTCTTCTTTTGTAATAAGCGATGTCGTCATTACTATAACAATGGCTACAGAGAACGAGATATATCATACAAGCTGTCAGTCACAAAATCTGCCCGTGACAAATCCTGACCAGTACTTGTTCGAACTCCAATGCAAAGCATACCTGCTGCTTTTGCAGAGAGCGTTCCGCTTTCAGCATCTTCAATAACTACACATTCTGATGGAGCCATTCTTAGTCTCTTAGCAGCCGTTAAATAAGGGGTTGGTGCAGGTTTTGATTCCTTATAGTCTCCTGCACTAACCACGGCATCAAAGTACTTTGCAATGTCATGTTCTGCAAGCAAAGGCTGTATGAATGATGCATCGTTTCCAGAAACAATTGCCATTTTCATTCCCTTTGAGTTTAGTTTTTGCAATAATGTCTTAACACCAGGACACAATGGTGCTCTCTTTGTCTTTTGTAAAATCATAGGTACATATACTGCAATAATCTCTTTCAGAAGCGGTTTGCTGAACTTACCATACTTGTGTAAGATAAGCGTAAAGTATGCTTCGTTTGTTTTTCCTGCGAAGAGATTTTTTTCTTTCTCAGTCACAATGATTTCATATCTTTTTAGGACTTCAGCCGCCGTATCCTCTTCAATTTTTTCCGTATCAACAATGATCCCTGCAAAGTCAAACAGAAACAGTTTGATTTTTGAAAGCTTCTCTGCAAGCGTGGTTCTTTTTCTCCATACCGTTACAAGACGAGGAGATACCTTCTCATCATACGGTACTTCTACATAGTCTCCATAGGTTGCTATCAATTCAAATTTATCTTTAAAGAGCTGCATTAAATCCGTGAGCGAATACCAATAAGATATATCAGTGTAAGAAATTTTTTCTTTGCCAATAGTATAGAGATACTCAAGATATCTTGTGTTCCCTCGCATATACCACGTGCGTTCTTGTTTAAGTGTAAGCCCTTTTTCGTTGATGCTTGCGAAAGTAGTTTTTGGCCTCTTGTCAACAGGATAATTTGATGAATCGAGTACTACAAGATCAACATTTTTGTGGAGTTGAATTACAAAGCGTTTGAACTCTGCTGGAGAAAGATAGGTATATGTTGTCCACCAACTAATTGCTGCGTCTGCTGAAATTGAGAATTTATCAAACCTTGATTGTACAAACTTAACTCTTGGATATTTCTTCTTTGCAAGCTTGAGCATATTGAGGGAGCCGTCTACTCCCGTAACAGAGTATCCTTTTTGTTGAAGGGCGTCAGATATTCTTCCCATCCCGCAACCAATGTCAATGACGGATTTTGGTCTTCCATTTTTTTGAAGAATTTTATGAAGGAATTGTATCTCTTGCTTTAAGTGAGACTTTGGATTTTGCAGTTTGAAGATAAGCGAATAATATTTCGCCAGTTTATCATAGATTTTTATGCTGTGTGACATTTGATCTCCGTAAAATATGTAATACCTTTTCCAATACTGGCTTTGGCGCAACGTCAATGCGTAGATAATGTCTACCGTTGTGAGAAATTGATTTTATTTCTATATCTTTCTTTCTGAGTGCGCTAACATACTCTTTCTGTTGTTCCTGTGAAACTTCAAGAAGAGCATAATTTGCTTCCACATCGTATGACTTTCCAAATTGCTCCAGTTCTTTTGAAAACCATTTTTTGATTTTGTAGCAATCTTCGGCAATCTTTGCAAAGAATTTCTTTTCCTGGAGTGCCATTACTGCGATCTTTTGCATCTCTGGATGGAGACCAAACAAATAGCGTTCTTCAACATTAATCTTTTCTCCGCATATCATGTATCCACAACGAAGTGCTGGCAGTCCATAATACTTAGAGAATGAATAAATAATTGTGAGATGAGGGAAGCGTTTCACAAGTGTATCATAACTTATCTGTTCTCTTGCAAACCCTATATGTGCTGCATCAATGAAAACAGGAATCTTAATAGCTTGCAACACTTTCTCCAGATTTTTTGCAGAAATAACGTTACCAGTTGGATTGTTTGGTGAAGGAATGAGAAGGACTGCGCATTTGTTTCCTACACGAATGATATCATCAATGTCATAGTGAAACGTTCTTTCATTCTCTTTTATTTTGTATATTACATAACTCATTCTCAGGTCTTTTACAATAGCATGGTACTGTGCCCAAGTATATTCCGGTAAACCTATGCTACCTCCCTGAGCTGCTTGAAAAGCCACACGAAGCGCCTCAATTGAGCCTGCGAAGATACGAACCTGTTCCTTTGATACTTTGTGCTGTTTTGCAAGCACTGTCCGTAATGCTTCATTATTATGGTACGAACGCAAATCCTCTACTGTAAACTTGATATTCTTCAGCTTAGTGGGAAACGAGAAATGATACTCGCATTTAGACAGCCGAATCATCCACATAGAGAGGTGAACATCCCTTATAAAGGTTGTCCCCTTTTATTTATTTTTCATAATCATCTCGTGTATCTCTTTAATCAATTTCTCCATGGAAAAATCTACATTTAGAATAGTCTCTCTAATAAAATCGCTGACTGTTTTATAACCGGATACTTGAGCCTTATTCTTAATAATCTCATATTGCAAGGAAGTTACCTTAATTCTGATGTCTCTGGTGTACACCATTAAGGATTCCTCCTCATCAATTCTTGATAAATTTCTATCAGTCTTTTTTCTGTCTTAGGTGGAATTCTAATGAGCATATCACGCACAAATGCGCTGATGGTGTTAAAGCCATATAATTGCGCTTTTGTTTTGATGATTGCATATTGTTCATGAGTAACCCGAACACGCAGCTCTTTTGTTTCTAACATGAAAAGTTATAGAATCCGTTAGAAGTTAAAATTAGTTAGAGCTTTTCTGATACCTTTTTTGATACTTCATCGCAAAGAATATTTAAATCTCAAGAAAATTGTTAAAAAATATGAAGAAAATTCATTTAAAAAAAGAGCGGGAATTCTTTAGAAAAGTTGTTAATAAAATTAGTTTAAGCAAAATTTTACTTTTTTTCATTCTTCCGATAATTACAACTATAACTATTCTCCTCCCAGCTAACATTCAGGAAAGTTTAAGATTTAATTTGGAAAATCCACGAATCTGGCAATTTCTTACAAGTGCTTATGTACATACCAATCTCAATCATTTTCTTGGCAATCTGTTACTTTACATTATCATTAGTTTAATTATCATTTACATTGCAGCAAAGACACAATCCTTAGAGAAAGTTAACAAGTGGTTATTGTTCATATTAATTTCTCTGCCTATAGCTGACAACGTTTTAATAAAATATTTTCTTATTAGTACCTTTACAGGTTATACTTCTCTCTGTGGAGCTAGCGGTATTGTTTCTGCCCTACTTGGATTTCTCCCATTAATGTGGATAATTTCATTAAAAGAAAAATTAAAACATAGTTATTATCTTATGAGTTTCTTTATTATCTACATCGGAATATTTGTAGTTATGCGTTACACAAATAAGATTATCTTAAAATTAATTATTTTTTTAACATTGATTATATTTGGTTTATGTCTAAGAACAGATTTTAAAAAACTGGGCAAAGCAACATTAGGTTATGGGAAAGATGGAAAAGTCCTGTCCGATGTTATTATCTCTTGTTTTTCGTTGCTTATTTTCCTATTAATGCCTTATGCAACATTTCCCGCAGTGCTCCAGTCTGGCGGAACTATTACCAATATCTTTGCTCATTATCTGGGTATGGTTTATGGATTGATAGTTTCATTCATCTATTTTAGAAAGGAAATAAGTGAAAAATAACATTTTTGATTAAAGCGTTAAAATATTCTGTTCCTACGAAAGTTCGTGATCAGTTATATACTTCTTCTTCCATAGAGTTTCCATGTTCGCGCGAATGAACAGCCGGCTGGGAGAACCAGCACATGAAACAAAAATGGAAGTACAGCAGCACGGCATCAAAACAACGGTTTTGTTTTGAATGTCTTGCAGAGTTGAAGAAAGAGGAAATTTACCTCTGTAAAAAATGTTACGTACAATTGGTAGGAGGTCAATGAAAATGAAATGGGAACTTATCATTGTAGCATTATTTTGGTTGGTGTATGGCCCAGTAAGCTTCGCCATCTGGGGATATACCAGCAGTCATCTCAGTAGTTTAGTAGCGATTCTCACCGCAGGAATTGTCTTTACGGCAACCTTCCTGGGTGGACGGTTGTTAGTACAACATCTCAAGGCCAAGAAATACAAAGCATTGATCGAGGAGAAAATGGACATCCTTGACCAACTTCAAGAGGAAGAGACAGAGCCGGAAGCTGATTCGGAAGAACCTGTTTTGGAAGAAACGGTTTTGAGAGGTGAAATATGAAAAAGATAACCATACTCGTATTTTTGCTGCTGTTTGCCCTGCCATTTGTGTTAGCAGCCCCAGATTTCAACACACCGTTAGATCCGAAGGATCAGGAAGCGCTGGATAAAATTCTAAGTCCAGTCATGCGTGGATATAATGCCCTCAAGTACATTGCAACGGTGATCGGCGTTTTAATGATGGTCTTTGCTGGTGTTTCGTTTATGATGGCAGGCGGAGAACTAGCAAAGAAGGAGCGAGCAAAAGTAATGGCGGTTGGAGTTATTATTGGCTTGGTGTTAATCTGGGCCGCTCCGCTGGTGGTGCAGTACTTTTACCAATGAGAAAAACAATATATTTGGTAGCAGGATTATTACTGCTACCTTCTTTTGTTTTAGCTGCACCTTCAAAATGTAGTATATCTAATTTAGGAGCATGCTTGACTGAAAACTTCTTTGAATACTTATTATCCATAATTTTATCGGGGCCGTTAGTTCCACTCTTACAGTTCATTGGAAAATTATTCACCGCCAATATATCTATAAATCTTTTTCACGGCATCTGGAACATTGTCATTTACATTCTAAGCTTCTTTTACATTTTCTTCTTTCTCTACTCCGGCTACATATTCTTGACCCAGAGTAAAGATCCAATTAAGCGAGCACATGCCAAAGAAATGCTGCAAAATACCATGTTGATGATGATACTCATCAATGCTTCATTTTACATTTACAAATTAATCTTAAATTTGAGTAGCGTTCTGAACAAATCAATTATCAACATGGTCAAGCCAACCTTCTTCTTGCTCACCGCTGATAACTATGTGAATATTGGATTGCAATTCCTGTTAAGCGGAGTGTATGGAATGACTCTGTTGTTTACAACCATCATGCTAACCATTCGCTATGTTGTGGTTAGTTTTGGCGTGGTGTTATTGCCTATCGCTATCTTTCTCTACTTTATTCCACCATTGAAAGGATACGGCCAATTTATATTACATGTTTTAGGTATTTTCATTTTCATCGCCTTCATTGATTTATTGATTATCTTAGGCTGTTCCATGCTCTTAACAATTTCTCTCTTTGCCAACTTCAAGATCATCGTGATGATCACGTGTTTCTTGTTAATCAATTATACTTTGTGGCTAGCCATCAAATTTGCGCTTAAGAAATCAGCAAACGGTTCCATGAAAGATGACTTGAAACAAGCTGCTAAATATATCGCCTTACTAGTCTAATGAGCTATGATATACCTCCTCCACTGCAACATAAAGAGAAGATTATTTTTGGATTGACCTTCTCTCAGCTAGCCTATGCTTTGCCTTCAGCGTTGCTGATTTTTGCGTTTGTGTTCAAGACTTCCTTGCCCTTTGTCGTCTCCGGTTCTGTTTCAATATTCATTGCCTGTACTGCTACCTTTTTCATGTTCTTTGATGGCTGGAACAGAATCAAGCATGGGTGGAATTACTTAAGAAATCCTAAAGTCAAAGTCATGGACAAGATTCTCAAGCAGATTGTGGATATCCAGAGAATTGAAAACAAGATCGTTTACCAAAGCAAATCCAAACTGGCCATACTGGAAGTCATCCCCATGAACTTTATGTTAAAGACTGAAGAAGAAAAAGAATCCATCCTAGTCGGCTTCCAAAAATTCCTCAACAGCTTAGATTTTCCTATCCAAATACATATTACCAGTAATCCTATCCATCTTACCGAACATTTCACGCATACTAAGAAGAAAGTAACAGATCCTCATTTACAAGACCTGCTTATTTCGTATTGCGATTTTGTACAGAAATCAATTCAAGATAATAATATCCAAAACAGAAATTTCTACATTATCATCAAAGAAAAAGATGATTTAGAGATGCAGGTTAAAGTATGCGCAGAACGGCTGCAAATTGTGGGAGTGAGAGTTAAACGCTTAAACGATGAGCAGCTCACTGATCTATTTTATTCTTACATTGCCGGAAAGAAACAAAAAGAAGCAGAACAAGAAGAAGTCAAAGATGTTGCTCATTTTTTGTTTGCGCCTGAAAAAGTTGTCTTTCATCCTGACCATTTCCAAGTAGATGAAACTTTCTGTAAAGTTATCAGCGTTACCGGTTATCCTCACAGCGTGGAAATGGGGTTCTTGGACAAGATCATCAGTTCCGGAGAAAAGTATGATCTCAGCATCCATATCGAGCCGTTCCAAATTGAGACAACTATGGTCAAATTAAACAGAGAATTACAAAAACAGCAATCAGACCTCTACGCTGATTCCAAAAAAGGAATTATCAATCCTTCCCTAGACATCAAATATAAATCAACCAGAAAGGTATTGGAAGATCTGCAGAAAGGACAGCAAAAATTATTCAATGTCTCTTTATATGGCATGAGTAGAGGCAAGGATGCAAAGGAAGTTAATTTGCTTACCAAAAGAATCAAAGCTGATTTTGATGCGTTGATGATTCAAAGCACTATTCCGTTATTTCAATCCATGGAAGCCTATGCCAGCATGCTTCCGCTCGCCAACAACAAGCTGAAGATAGAACGAAACATTCACACTGAAGGATTGGGAGCATTTTTTCCTTTCTCCAGTCCTTTCTTGGACATAGAACCCGATGGTGTCTTGCTGGGATTGAACAAGAATAAGATTCCCTACATCAAAAATATCTTTAACCTAGCTAATGCCAATGGGATTATTTTAGCTACCTCTGGTTCGGGTAAGTCTTACTTTACCAAATTATTGTTATCCCGCCAGTTCATGAACGGCTGCGATATTATCATCATTGATCCGCAGGGAGAATATTTAGCTATCACCGAACATTACAAAGGAGAATGTATTACTATCTCTAAAGATTCTGAGACCATCATCAATCCTCTTGATCTGATGGGACACGAATATCTGGAAAAGAGATTATCTTTGATGGATTTATTTTCTATCATGTTCGGTGATTTAAACGAGCTCCAGAAGTCCATTCTTGACAAGGCCATAGATATGACCTACGAAAATAATGGTATCACTAGAGATGATTATGACAGTCATGAGCCACCTACTATGAGCAATCTCTTTGAGATGCTGACCAAACTTGAGAAGGCATCCGTACAGCAAGAAAAAGTAACCTACCGTGCCTTATTGAACCGAATTCAGATGTATACCAAGAAAGGAGTCTTCGGTTTCTTGGATCGAAAGACCAAGATCAATTTTCAGAACAGATTTGTCTGTTTTAATATTGGAAGCATGCCTAAGCAAGTCAAGCCAGTTGTCATGTACCTTGTTTTAGATTATGTGTATATGAAGATGAAAGACAGCAAGAGAAGAAAGTTATTAGTGATTGATGAAGCATGGAGCCTGCTTCAGACTGCCGAAGAGTCCTCGTATATTTTTGAAATCGTGAAAACATGCCGGAAGTATAATTTAGGACTGCTCATGATTACGCAAGATGTGGCCGACTTGGTTGCATCCAAAGCAGGACATGCCGTATTAGCGAATACGTCGTATACATTCTTGTTGCGGCAAAAACCAGCAGTGGTCGGTAACGTGGTAAAAACATTTAATCTTTCGCAGACTGAGAGAGACTTTTTGGTTTCAGCAAAATTAGGTAGTGGTATACTGATTCTAGAGAATGAACATCAAGAGTTAGAGGTTATCGCCTCGCCAGAAGAGCATAGGCTCATCACCACCAATCCAGATGAGATGATCAAGATTAGCGAGAAGAAAAAGCCTCAAGAACCGCAGCCCAAAGAAACAGAGCAGGCTAATCTTGATTTGACCAAATTAATCTTTCCCGCTAATGAATTAACTGCCTTGCAGGTTAACGTCTTGAACAATCACGGCTACATCTTAAAGAAAGGACATGGGTTGCAATCTGGTCCACATAGTTATTATGTCAAGCCAAGACATCCTGAATCACCAGAACATACTTTATTAGTAGGTTTAATTCTGGAAGAGATCAAGAAATATACTGACAAAGTTTCTACGAAGCAGACCAAAGAACCAGATATTATTTTTGTGAACAAGGCCGGACAAGAGATAGTACTGGAAATTGAAACGGGCAAAGGAATAGAAAAGCATAAAGAAAGGATTGATGAAAAGTTTTCCTCTCTTAAGAAGAAATATGGAGAGCGGGCGTATATTGTGCTAACAGATATGAAGCAGTTGAACTCTTATGTGAAATATGGAATTCGAATTATAGGAAGGAATCAGATGAGTGAATTTGCCACCTTACAATTTAGTGGCAAGATGAACTCAGATATAGGGGCGGTTTTAAAGGTAGCAGACTATCAAATTTCTCGCATTGGAGGCTTAAAAGCCAAAAATTAAACGTAGCAGGTAAGGTAGCAGAATTAGGTAAGATGTGGATAGGAAAAATTGGGGAACAATCACTCTATCCATTATTTCAAACACGGAGGAGCGTTTTAATAATGAAAGTAAAATGATTGTTCCTTTTACTTTACCCTTCGTACTCTTCACTGAAGATATGGGCCGTACTTCTTCTTATCGCTTGTCAAGGAAACGTGGATTCCTTTGTTTTTCTTCTGACGAAGAATAACTCCATCATCTACCAATTCCTCGTAGTCTTTCAGTACTTCCTTCCTATCGGGGTGATTCCTCAAAAATCTGAGGAAACTTTGCTCAGGCTTGTGCGCACCGCCGATAAAGCCCTTGTTCTTCAGCTTCCGAACAAGAAGGGGTTTGTGGTTTTGTTCCATAATAACGCCTCAGCCCCATCTTTTCGTGACTGCTATCTATGTGAGAATGTGCCTTTTTATTTTTTGCAATATACTTATTATAAAACATATACATTATTTTGGACAATGTGTCAAATAAAATGGAAAGTGATATAAACAAGTAATACTTTCTTTTCAAAAGAGTAAATAAAAAAGATAGGTGGTTTAGTATGGTGTTAGTTGTTATAAGAGGTGATAGAGTTCCAGGGGGTGAGTTGTAATGACAACTAAAGCTAGAACTCTTTTTACAGAAGTTCTTGGAGAAAACGCAAAAATAAAGGTGATAGAGTTTTTTGTTGAGAATAGAGAGTTGGATTTTGGAGTTGCTGATGTTGCAGAAGAGACAGAACTTAGTAGGCAAGCAGTGTATAATGTAATTGAGGAACTCACTAAGAAAAGCATAATACAAAAGTCTAGACAACTACAGAATAAACAATTCTACAAACTTAATGAGAAGTCCAAGGTAGTAAAACAACTTGAAGCTCTGTTTGATCAGATTTTAATTGCTTCTTAAATTTATGTAAAGTAATGGAAGCACAGTGATTACCCTCATTTTAGAAGATAAAATCACCTTTTTTTCTTTTGAAGGGTTAGTATTTGTTTCAAGATTTTCTTTCTTCTTTTTTCATCTTGTAACATTCTTTGAGCTAAAGCAGTAAGTAACTCTTCATCTCTTTCAAAAATGCCGGAACTTTCCTTTGCAAGAAGCTCATTCATTTGCCGTACAATTTTTTCGTCTTCCTGTTCTATAGAAAATCCTTCAGCCAACAATTTTCTTTCCATTTGGCTAAGCGTCCCCATTAATGTGATACAAGGCTTACAGTAGAGCGGTCTTCCTTTAATTTGAGTCACTATAGACTGAAAAGGCTTACCGCACCGAGAACATTTTTGAGTCGTTTCTGTAATATTCACCATGGCTAACCTAAAACAACCAAATATATAAAATAATTGGTACTACCTGCTGGGAATTCCGGTCTTAGATCACGTTATTATTGGCGATAAGAGGTTTTATTCGTTTAACGATAAGGTCATTTCTGAGATTTCCACATAACTACTATTAAGTGGTTAAAATAACAAAAGATTTATAAATAATCCATATTTTGTCTGTCTAGAAGTTATAACTTTAGAACAACAATGGTATACAACAAAGATTCGGTCCAGTACGCTTTACAGGTAGCCAGCGAGCTAGGAATCCCTCAAGAGCAAGCAGCTATAGTTGTTGCTCGGCTCGAAGGTCGCGAACAAGAATTACAAGCTTTTCTAGCCCAACAGGGCAACGGAGTCGGATATCGCCGCGACGGCACAGCATTAGAAACTGTATTAGAGCAAATCTGCACCAGAAAATCAGCTCTGGTACCTTATGATAGAACTCCTCGCGTTTATTCTCTTAATGATGACTTCTTAGCAGTCGAAAATATCCAATGTGTCGATGCTGATGGTAACCCCTTCGAGCAGTATGATAGATTGCTTGTAGATAAAGATGTAGTAAGAAGCGATGATGGTAAACATGTAAACTTTATTCCGTATCGCGCTATTACACATTTTGAAAAAAATGGCTCTTTATTTTTACCTGGTATCGCTCTAAGCAGCAATATCTTAGCTGCCTTGTATCAGCATCGCGATGATCCTGAAGTTAAACCTGTCTTAATGCATTATAAAAATCATGGAGCTGGCTTTGGTTGGCATGCTCAGAATACGGTTATCGATTGGGGCGAACAGAAAATAATTCATTACCCTCATAAAAATGATTTCACTGAACACGGCGGAAAAACCAGCATTAACCAAGCACGTCAAAGAACTTTACTTTCTTTTGCAAGGAAAGAAAAAAGGAAAATATTCTGGGACAGATCTCTTTCCAATACTACTTTAGAAAAAGGATTAGAAGATCCTCTCATGGCACGTTTCGTGCGTCAATTAACGGGATTAGAAAATCCTTCCCTGTTGGTTGAGATAGGAAATTACTTTGGTAAAACTGCTCGAGTGTGGATCTCTTCAAGTAATGATACTAAGGCGGCGTGGCTTGGTTGCGATGATATTAACTTCAACCTTCTTGGTAACTACTATCTCTACGACGATAACGCTGCTCGTGGGGTACGTTTGGAGGGCGCCGTAGGCGCCGGAAGCGAAAAAAATGAGTAATAATTTAACAATAACCAAGAAAATCGCTAAACAGGGCGACAATTTAATACTTATCATCCCACGAAATCTTCATCCTTTCCTTAAAGGCGGAGATTTAGTAGAAGTTCAAATTAGTAAAATAAAAACGGAGAACCACAATGACCCAAACAACTGACAATCCAATGAAGAAAATCGCATCACTAGAAGCACCAACCTATAGAAGTACAACTAAAGTCTTTAGCCTAGGCGGAGTGGAGGGTAACCTCTGGGATGCTACAAAAGTGGCCTTGAGCGCCAGGCTCAACCTAGGATTATATGGTGGAGCAGGTATGGGTAAAAGCCAGCTCTTAGCTGATGTTCGATCCTTGGTTGGCAATAATGCCAGTTATGTTCTAGGACGAAATGATCTCGATATTAAAGCTTTATTCAGACAGCTTAACTTCCATGGATTAAAAGAAGCTATGGATAAAGGTGGAGAAGTTTCACAGGCAGACCTTACCAACGTTACTGCTGCTATTCACAAGCCTTTAGTAGTGGTGGAAGAGATTAACCGAGCAGTGGAAGTGGTACAAAACCAGCTCTTTAACGTCTTTGAAGGATTCATTGAATTAGACGGCCATATATATTCTTTAGGCGGAACAAAGTTAGAAACCTTCCGCGACTTTGATGGAAGAGAATGGTTCCAGAATGTCCGCTACAGCGTTGGGGTCTGGTCAGCAAACTACGGAAACGGCCAATACACTGGAACAGTCTCTATGGATAAAGCATTGAAAGAACGGTCACACCTGATTATTGATGTTGATAACTTTTCTCCGCAGTCAAGAGATTTAGATAGTATCTTACTTAGAAGCGGTGGAGAGATTCGTCTTAAGGAACAGGAAAAAGCAGAAGACCGAACTCAAGATTTCGTTGCTGCTTTTCAATACATGAAACAAAAAGCACACACTCCTTCACCTAAAGAATTAGGAACAGAATTACTGTTATTCAGATACTTAGTGCATGGATTAGATTATCTTCCTTGTGATGCAGCTAACAATAGTAAGAGACTGATGAAAGACGTTTGGCCGTCAAAAGCCGAACAGGATAGCATTGGTACTGAAGACGAAGATAAGCTGTTGTATAGGATGGTTTTCCCTGCTTCCGTGCGAGGAGCCATGACTATCATGACTTTAGCAAGAGCATTACGTGAATATGTAAGAGCAAAAGATCCAAAAGCAAAACCTACTGTTCTTGACAGCGTTGGTGAAAGTTTCAAACTTGTTGCAGCTTATTCCGGAATGTTGGAAAATCCTCAACGCATTCGTGAAGACTATGTCGGTAATCCTTATCGCGCAGCTGTTGCAGTTGGCGATATTTTGAAGACTAGATTAACAAACCAGAAACATTTAATGGACGCTATTGTTCACTGCAAAGCACAGGAAAAGCCGCTGACGCGTGAAATTATCGGTGAATGCAAGGGAGAATATGCTTGCTTCCTGTAAATCATGAGCAACAACAACCCGTGGAGATATGTACAAGTTGATGAAGATGGATTAAAAGATAATCCCTATCTTAATCCTTCTGCAAGGTCTACCGCTGGAACCACAACTCCTGCTCCCAATATTGAGACTGCTGTTGCTGCTGCTTCTACTCCAGTTACCATTTCAAATGCAGGTAATTTTTTGCAGCTCGGCAATATTTCCTGTGTGGGTGCAGATGGGAAGGAGTTTGAACAATATAATTCTCTCGCTGTACGTAAAGATATTTTTCGAAATGGATCGAGCCAAATTAATTTCACACCATACCAAGCTATTGTACACTGTGAAGGGCAAAACCTATTTTTACCCAGCATCGCTCTAAGTTGTAACATTGTAGCTGCTTTATTCAAGCTCGCAGTTAAACTGGAAGCAAATGGCACTTACACTACTCTAAATCAAGATGCTAAGAACGTGCTGGATCATTACAAAAACAAAGGCAACGGTACTGGTTGGCACGCTCAAAATATGGTAATTGATTATAATGCTCAGAGAATTATCCACTATCCTCTTGATGCAGATTTTCCATCTCATGGCGGTACGAATAATATTAATACTGCTCACCCTAAAATAGAGTTGCCGTTCAAAAAGAAGGAAGGAACATGGCCAATCACGAATAAGAAGTTGGAAAACATGACTTTAGAAGAAGGTCTCAATCATCCTCTTGTATCTACATTCGTAAAACAATTCACTGGTTTAGCTGACCCTTCAGATTTAGTGAGAGTAGGCCAGTATTTTCAGAAGCCCGCTAAAGTGTGGTTCCCTACTAATCCAACTAAAGTTGAGGATTGTACAGAAACCAGGGCGGCGTGGCTTGGTTGCGTTGGTAGTGGCTTCTACCTTTATGGTAGCAACAATCTAAGCGGCAGTGGCGCTGCTCGTGGGGTAAGGCGAGCGTAAGCGAGCAGGTGCGCCGAAGGCGCGAGTTAAAAAAAAATGACAACCACAAATCCAGAAAATCCATGGAGATATGTACAAGTAGATAGCGTCGGCCTAAAAGATAATCCTTATCTGAACCCTCCTAAAAATAAAAAGGAAAATGGAAAGAAATCTGCTGTAGAAGATGTACCAACCGGAACACCCACTATTACCAATGCTGCTGATTTTTTAGTGTTAGAAAATATTGTATGTGTTGGAGCTGATAAGAAAGTATTTGAGCGTCATGATAGATTATATGTTGCGAAAGAGATAGAAAGAGATGCTTCAGCACAGATTAATTTTACTCCTTACCAAGCGGCTACTCATTTTGAACAGAAAGGATTATTTCTGCCAAGTTTTGCATTGAGTTGTAATATTGTGGCCGCTCTGTATCAGAATAAAAGTAATGCAGACATTAGGAAAGTATTGGAACAATACAAAGATCATGGTGCAGGGTATGGCTGGCAAGCACAGAATACAGTTATCAATTGGAAAGGAAAAAAAATAATTCATTATCCTCATGATAAGGATTTTCCTGAAGATGGCGGCAATGATAAAATTAATGCTGCTAGCCTAGGAAGAGCACGCACTACATTTAGTTTTGTCCCTGTTGGTTTTGGAGATATTCTGTTAGAAGAAGCACTTCAAAAACAGGAATTCTCAAAATATATTCGCAATCTTACTGGATTAAAAGATCCATCTATTTTGGTAGAAATTGGTAAATATTTTGGAAAACCGGCAAAAGTATGGGTTCCCGATAATCCTAAAGATGCTGATTATACTGCTGCGGCGTGGCTTGGTTGCGGTGGTGATGGCTTCGACCTTGGTGGTGGCAGCTATCTAAGCAGCGATGACGCTGCTCGTGGGGTACGTGGCGAGCGGCAGCGAGCAGGCGCGCCGAAAAATAAAGTTACCGCAAAGAAAAATGGTCGTAAAAAATGAACGCTCCAATTAATCATCAATCACTGGAAGAGCATCTGCAAAATTTAGTGCGGGCGCAAGGTTCTCCTAGTAAGGTCTCTGTTACTCCTCTCAGTAACGGTGGTTCTTTACAAGCAAAGATAGATTTACGAAATTACGATATTGATCTTCAAATTCCTCAAGGATGGGATCCGGCAACTTATGAAAGAATTAAACGCTTTGCAAAGAAGGCGGGAATAAAGGATACTCTGCGAAAAGTATGTGACGATGTTACGTTGCACGAAGTAGGTCACAACAAACTACGAAATGATGAACATGGTCTTGGCGTGCCTGGAGATTTGCAGGGAAAAGAAATTACTATTGATGCAGTAAGTAAGGCCATGATAGAAGCAGGAAGATATTCTCCACAAGGAGTATTATATTTAGAAAACCTTGTTGCCGACGTAATTAATAATTTAAATTGCACTAATTATTCAAAATTCAACGGTGCTACTATGTTCTTTGCAGAACAAGGAGAAGTTATGGAAAATAGAAAATACTCTCCTTTGTATGAAGCCTTCGTTAAACTGAATGTGGGTATGTGGGGAGCAAAACGACAAAGAGCACTGGTTAAGCACTATTATACTGACAAGAAAGAAATTGATGAAGTTGTACGTTCATGCGTAGAAGAAGTAGGAATCACCAAAGATAGGAAAAAGAACCTCAAATTGCTTTTTAATAAATCACAATGGCATCACACTTTTTACACTTTCGCGAAGCATTTAGTGAAACTGATGGATCAGGATGCTCCAGAAATATTATTTGGTTCTGGTAATGGTGGAAAAGGATATGTTGTTCCCGTTCACTTTGATGACGGCCCTGATGCAGGTGCATTCGACCCTGAAGAAATTTATGATCCTCTCTTGAAGCGGCTTCTTGACAAAGATAACCTGAAAAAAATCATGCAACGCCGAAATAAACAAGGAGATGATATTCCTGCCTTCGTTGAAAACTGGAGAGCATTAGATTATTTGTATCAAGGACTAGCTTCTGAACTGTACATTAAAGCAGAGAGTCCTAAGAAAGGACAGCGCATGCCTATCGCACCAGTGCAAACCAGACTATTTGATCCTGATCGGGATGTTCTGGATCATATTTTATTTGGAAAGATTATGCTCGACGAGCATGGTAAACCTGCCTTTTCTGTTCCTCGAAGTTATCTTGAACATACTGCCCGCCACAAATCAAGTATTACTAGTTATCCTGAATTAAATATAGCTGTATTAGACAATTCTGTAAGTATGGTGGAAGCTGCTAATGGCGACGGAGTAGGAAGACAAAATATTGTTCCTTGGGGCGATAACAGTAAATATCATTATGCACTTTTATCATATTACGGCGTGGAAAAAGCGCTTCATAGAATGGGAGTTGGAACAAAGACCAGATACAATCTTGTAACCTTTTCCTCACATACAGAAGCAACCGGAGAAAAGAGCTACGATGATAGAACCGCTATCAAAAGACGGATTCTTGAGCCGGTCTTTGGCGGTAGCACTAATATTGATACGGGTATTTTGGCACGTTCTGCTCACGAGCCTGGAAGTGTGTTGATGACTATTAGTGATGGAGCTATTCAGAATTGGGACACTGTGAAGGATGACTTTAAAAGGATTATTGCGGATAAATTTTATGTTCACTTCCAGATAGGCAGCGATACCCAAACAACCAGAGATTTAGAAAGCTGGGGAGCTACCGTGGTAAAAATATCTGATGCTGCGGAAATGCCAAAGAGAGCTATTGATGTAACCAAAGGATTTTATCAGAGTTATATGATGGGTGAATTACGATGAGTAATACTAATCCTTGGAAATATGTAGAGATTGATGAAGGAGATTTAGAAACTAATCCTTATTTGAATCCTCCACCTAAACCAGCCACTCCGACTCCATCAACTCCAACCAATAATGCAGGTGCTGCTCCACCAGTTACCGTTACAAACGTAAATGATTTTCTCGTTTTAGAAAATCTTGTTTGTGTAGATGCAAATGGCAATATTTTTGAACAGTATCCAGAATTACGGGTACGAAAAGATATTTACCGTGATCAGAATAGTGGGCAAGTAAATTTTACTCCTTATAATGCGGCAGTTCATTGTGAGAAAAATGGTTTATTTTTACCGAGTTTTGCCTTGAGTTGTAATATTGTTGCAGCACTCTATAGAAATAGAACTAATCCTGATGCAAATGCACTTTTACAACAATACAAAAATCACGGCAATGGTCATGGTTATCAGGCACAAAATACAATTATCAATTACGCCAACGAAGAAATAATTCATTATCCTACTCCGGCAGATTTCAATCAAACCGCAGCGGTTAATAATGGTCTAAGAAAAACTGGAAGATTTTCCAAAGCATTACTACAAGATGGTCTTCTCGAAAACGCACTTAAAGATGCTGCTCATACTCTTTACGTAAAACAATTAACCGGTCTTGCTAATCCTGCTGATCTTGTTGAGATAGGAAAATATTTCGGTAAACCAGCGCAATTATGGTTCCCATGGACTAACCAAGCAGGTTCGGGATTCAATGAGAAACGGGCGGCGTGGCTTGGTTGCGTTGATAGTAACTTCAACCTTAGTGGTGACGACAATCTAGACAGCAGTGGCGCTGCTCGTGGGGTACGTCGTAGTGCGCCGTAAGGCGCTGTCGTGAGCGAGCCAGAAGCGAGCTCTAGCAAATCAACGCACGACTTTTTTTACAAACTAGTTACAACAAAAGAATATAAACTAATACTTCTTTATTCTTATTGCCTCGTTGCTCTGCAAAGAGTGAATGTGGAGTGGTGTGGGCTACACGTCCTTCCGCTACGGTTGTTCTTCTAGAGGACAATCATAAAATTCAACCTCGACGGCAACGAAGGGGTGGTGACGACAGGCTGATGAGCAATCATCAGTAACAGCGTGAAGGGCTATTCGGGCGGCGTGGCTTGGTTGCAATGATAATAACTTCAACCTTAATGGTAACAACAATCTAAACAACAATAACGCTGCTCGTGGAATAACCCACCAACGAGGCTTTCATTTCTTCTTTTTTCTTTTCCGTTCATTTCTGGTCAATCTATTAATCTCTTTGGTCGAAATTTCTCTGGAGAATTTATCTTCTACTGACTGTAATATTCTTTTCTTCAGCTTGTAGGTATTAGCATGGTTGGCGTATGCACTCCAACCTTCCAGAGAATCGTAAATAGTATCATAATTGACTAGTCCGCTATCATAATCAAGATACAATGAATTGATTTTGCGATAAAATTTTCGTAGATTCTTCTCTTTCAGCAGTTTGTGATGAGGAAATATCCTCATACCCAGGAATTCTGTTCCTTTTTGAGAAGGGATTATTTTAGACTTCTCTGGATGAAGCTCAAGATCAAGTTTCTCAGTAAGATATGTATCAATCTCTTTCATGTATTGACGTAAAATTTTTGGAGACTCATGCAATATCACAAAATCATCAACATACCGAATATAATATTTCGCTCGCAACGTCTCTTTCACAAAATGATCTAATTCGTTCAGGAAAACATTGGCAAAGAATTGCGACGTTAAGTTGCCTAAAGGCATTCCTTTTCCTTCCTTATCAGTTTTATGATTGCTCAGTATAGTCTTAATGAGCCACAAAATTTTTTGATCAGTTATTTTCTTTTTGATAATCTTAAGTAAAAGATCATGACTTACATTATCAAAATATTTTCTGATGTCTGCTTTGAACACAAAAGAAATTCTGGTATAATTGTGAGAAACTTTACCCTGAAAGTATTCATAGCGTTGTATTGCTTTCAATGTTCCCTTGCCCAGCCTATTAGCGAATGAATCATGGATGAAATCTTTCTCAAACAGAGAAGCGATAATGTTGCACAACGCATGATGAACTATTCTATCTCTGAAATGCGATTTGCTGATCTTTCGTGTTTTTGGATCACGCAGTATGAACGTTTCTAATGGTCTTGGCTTGTAAGAATGAAACAGCAATTCTGTTCTAAGCCGAAGTAAATTATCTTTAAATTTATGGTCAAATTCAACCACGTATGGTTTTAGTGTTTTACCTTTACGTGCATTTTTGAAGGCTAGATAGAGATTCCCGTAAGAACAAAGTTGAGAATAGAGAGTATCTGTCATAGTCCCGCCCCGAACATCTTGTTATCAATTAGTGACATGTTGTTTTTAATTCTTGCTATCTATTGGTATCATGGTTAGGAGAAAGGCACTTGACATAAAGAAAGATATTTTGAAAATTCTAAAGGAGGAAGGAGAAATCTCTCTAAGAGACTTAGATATTAAGGTAAATACAAACTCTCAAACCATCAAAACTCAGATAGAAGAATTAGAGTTTTTTGATAAGGTTGTCGTTACTAAGTATCCTAAGAGTGATAAGACTGGAAGGCCATTTACAACGGTTAGATTAAAATTGTAAGAACTGAATTAAGCTTAATTTAATTTTTCCATCAACATAGAAAACTTACTAATATATCCCCTACGTATCAGATCGGCGACAGGAACACCTTGACTTTTTGCTTCTGCCTTAAGAAATTCTTCTTCTCTCTGACTAACTCTGATATGTAGAGTCCTTGTTCTTTTTTCATATCTCACGGAATAGTTGTTTAGCATTTTGCTTTTGTACCTCTTCTAATTCTTCTTCCGCTCTTTTCAGGATATCACATATATCCTTTCGCATTTTTTGCCGAATAGCAATAATTTTCTCTATCCTTTCTATAACCATGGATTATTCATAATTTTTCATCATGATTAATTGATTATGCAAAAGAAGTAAACAATTTTAATTGGTCATTAAATCTTAAAAAAGGAGTTCTGTTTTCAAAGAACAAGTTTTTATAATAACAAGGATAAGCTTTTATAGCTATATTATTTAGTCTTCTTAAAAGAAAATGATAGACTTAAAGAATCGCCTTTACACTGATATAGCTATTGTTCTTACAGAAAAACACCCTTTAACCGCCAAAGAAATTCACGAAAAATTAAAAATGAAAGGATTCAGCTATTCCTATCAGTATGTTCACAAATCACTCAACAACCTTCAAAAATATGAATTTGTCAGTAAAATGAGCACGAAATATTCACTAAACCTGAAATATTTAACCAATCTAAAGGAATTTCTGATTAAAGCTAGTAACCAATACGACTTAGATCAGAACGTATTTATGCAATCCGTTACTGGGAGCCTTCTCAAAGTTTTCAATAAGAAAGAGGCAGAAGCCATCAGCAAAGGCATTGTAAAACAGATTAACCAAAAAATAATGGAGAAACTAGACGAATGGTATTCTCGCTACTATGATCCTGAAGAAAAAGAAATCAAAACCATTTTGTCACAGGCACAATTCAAAGGCAAACGTGTTCTTGAGATAGGCAGTGGAACAGGAAGATTAACTGGAAAATTAGCAAAACACTGTAAGAGCATTGTATCTATCGATCATAATGAAGATAGCATTGAATATTGCCGAGAAAAATTCAAAAAAGTCAAGAATGTGGAATTTGTTCATGCTTCTGTAAACGATTTAAAGAATTTGCCCCACAAACAGTATGATATTATCCTCAGCGGGTGGGCAGGACTGCATTATAGTAAAGATTTACCAAAAATTCTCGAAAAATTACAGAAATTGTTAACAAAAAATGGAATTGTTATCATCATTGAAGCCTATCAAGATTCAGAGTACGTGAAAATCTTGAATCTGATAAGACCAAAAGCAAGCAAAGTGAATGAAAAACAAAATGAACTTACGAGCTTATTATTCAAGACCTTTAAGACCGTAGATAAGAAAGTTATCTCTACTCATTATGTCTTTCCTTCCTATGAAAAACTGGAAGAAACCTTCAAAATTGAGCTTGTCTATGAAGAGGGCTCTGTCTGGCACGATAAGGATAGCAAGAAATTACGAAAATATGTTGATGAAAAAGGCAACTTAGAAGTTGGAGAAGCCTTCATTATGTGGACTTGTAACAATAAACCCTGATTTTATGAAATCAACTAATCGGTTGATTTTAGCCCTCTACTTCTACTCAAGCCATATATACTCTTCTTTATGTACAAAACGGTAAGAGGCGGTGGAACACGGGTGCTTTATCACGAAAATAATATTTCAAAGTTTAGGGTGGGTTGTACGGTTACAACAAAAGAGTCATCAGTACTTCCTTACTTTAGCCAAAGAAATAGCATTAGGAAGTGGCTTAAAGAAAGGTGATCAGCTCTTCTATTATTTAGTAGAATGTAATAAAAAGAAAGCCATTCTTATCTTTCTTGATGGAGAACGTCCTAAAGAAGAAATGGTCAAATTACAAGGTATTTCTTTCATGGTTAAGGGATAAAAGGCTATTTTCTTTGATGTGGCTCCATTTCGTGAAAAGTGTGGCGCGGTTTCCTATTTTCATGCAAATCGTGGCGCAATTTCGCATTTAGATTCAAATGAACAGTAAAATTTATAAATAAATTGCGCTCCGACTGGTTCAAAAGGTAAGAGATTAAGAGCTTAAACCTAAAAACACAAAATATTGGAGTTAGAAAGCCTAATACCTATGGCACAAATGTAAAAAATGGCACGCTTACGTAAATTCTCAGCATACCAGAACCTAGAACGGCCTTATACTAGAATTAGTAAGTATACCAAAAAGAACTTTGTCCGGGGCGGTTTTCCTCACAAAAAGATCGTTCGTTTTGTAATGGGCACTGACAAGAAATACGATACTCTTATCCAATTAAATGCTGAGCGCAGCATGAACATTCGCCAGGAATCCTTAGAATCTGCACGGGTTGTTTCTAACCGTTACCTGGAAAAAACCTTAGGTAAAAACTACCATTTACGCTTAAAAGTCTACCCCTTCCACGTTCTACGGGAAAATCCTTTAGCTTCAGGAGCAGGTGCAGACCGTATGAGTACCGGTATGAAGTTATCCTATGGTAAAACCATTGGTTGTGCGGCCCGAATCAGGGAAGGCCAAACTGTATTTGAATTACGCTTAGATAAGAAAGATGTAAAAGTCGGTCGAGAAGCCTTAGGCCGCTCTGCTACCAAGCTCCCTTGCACTTGTAGTATCGTTGTTTCTCAGTAAAATTTCTAGAGATTTTTAAGATATATTACCAGATTTTAACAAAATATTAACACTAACTATTGAGCATATATTTTTGATAATTTTTCTTCAATCGCGGCCAACTCTTCTTTATTTCTAACTGCCCCTTTCTTACCAATTTGCCTTTTGATGCTCGCTAATTGCCATTCACGGGTAGCGGGGATGAATCGCTTGACCGAGTAAGAAGCATTCTTTTCTTCCTCTTCCAGAGTTTGATGAAGTCTCTGCAGTTCTCTGGCCAATTGCTTTTGTTCTATTGTTTCTATAATCCTATGAACATGAGGAACTTTCTCCCTGATTTTTACCGCTTTAATCTCCATCTGATCAACATTTCCTAATTTTGTATTTACTTTTTCTAAATCTTCATTCCATTTTTGTTTCTGCAACGGTTCTTCGAATACCATAACTGGTTTAGAGATATTTTTTTTCTTAGACAAAACTTGTTTTAATTCTTCCTGTAACTTTTTGTTTTCATGTTGTAAGGAAATCTCTCTTTCCGAAGGAATTTCTTCGCGAACTTTAGCTTCCTTGATTTTCATTTGATCTACTGTAGCCAATTCTTTTTTCACTAATTCCAGATCATCATCCCATTGTCCTTTTCCAGTCGGGATCGGCAATACCACTGGTGAGTTTTGATAACCATGTAATTGGGCTGTAATCCTTCTTAGCTCATAATCCAGCCGCACTTCATTAGCATCCGGTACTTTCGTGATCTTTCTTGCTCTGGTTTTGGGAGTTTTCAGCATTTCCTTGACCGTGCGCAATTTTTTGATTTGCACATTCACCTGATCCAAATTATGCTCTAGTCCCTTATTTTTATCTAAGCTAGAAGTAAATTCAAATTCATCCTCTTCTGCAACTTGAGGGAGCCAACTTTCTGGAGCAGGGTTTCGTAAGACATGCACCAAGTATCCAAGAAATATTCCCAAGAATACAAAAATAACTAAACCAGTAACATAATCTTTCATTCCTACTGCTTCTACCGCCACTACTCCTCCGGTGATGGAAGCAGAGGTTCCGGTAATAAATAGTTTCAAACTTTCTGGAAAGCTGCTTAGCAAAGCGCTAGCAATGATAATACTCAAGAATAAGAATGCTCTTTCCCTTTTAAGGTGATATTTAGCAAAACTTTCATCTATCATTCCCAAAAGGAATGATTTCTTCTTTATAAATTTCCCGCCAATTTAGCTTTGTTCTGGAGGTAGTTTCTCTTCTTCTTTTGCTTCTTCCTGCGCTACTTCTCGAGCGCGAGTATGCAACTCTTCCTGCAGTTGTTCAAAGGAGAGATAGGTGTAAGGAAAGTCTTTTTCTGGCATTCCCCCGGGAATATCAGTCTTACTAACATACACAAACGGCTTTTTAACTTCGATTTTCTTGAATAATTGAATTTGTTTCTGTAAAGTATATCCTGACGCACCGCTCACATCAAAGACAAAAATAATCACATCAGCTAATTCATCTAAGGCCAATTCTGCTTGTAATTCAATATTATTCATCTTTTCCGGCCTGGCTAAAGTTCCTGGAAGATCGAGTACTTGCACTTTTACTCCATCCACGATTGAATATCCTGAATTAATTGTTTTAGTAGTAAAAGCATAAGCCGCAGTTTTGGCTTTGGTGCTGCTCAATTTATTTAACAAGGTAGTTTTACCAACATTAGGAAACCCATAAATGCAAACGGTAAACATGTCTTTAACATCAGGATAGGTTTTCATAATTCTTCGGCTTTCTTCCAGATATTTGAGATTTTGATCGATTTGTTTTAAAGTAGAAGAAATTCGTCCATAAAATTCTCGGGATAAGGTTTTGGTCCTTTCTATCTCTCGGCCCCGGTTAATTTTGCTGACCGCATCTTTGTGTAAGATTCTTACCCTGGAGACTGCCCAGTTCACTGCGCCTAGAGACTTTTTTAATTCTGGAAAATCTAAAGTAAGTTTCATCAGTTCAATGTAAAAATTAGGTAATTGCTCAGTCTGAGGAAAACTGCTCAGAATGCGCTCCAGATGGGAAGTTAATACATCCTTAATTACATCCAGCTTAAGGCTTTCTTTCTTTGCCAGGATCTCGGCCCAACTATTTCCTTCCACCTTGTTTTCCGCTCCCTTTTCCCGTGCTCTGCGGAAAGCTACATCTAGGACACTTTTTGCCGATTCTACTGGTGGAAGTTTTTCAAAGTTCATATATTCTGCAAAAGAGGGGTTTTATTTTAAATGTTTGGGGGATTGTAGAGGACACAACATTTATAACATAAAACTCTCTTTCTAGGATAAAAAGAGGTTAGCAAAGATGGATACTTTTCTGGAGATAGGTTTAGTGTTAGTAATGGCCACTCTGGTCTCTTGTATCATCCGCTTTCTTAAACAACCGCTCATTTTAGGATATATCCTTACCGGTCTGATTGTAGGGCCTTCTTTGCTTAACCTGATTAAATCCACTGAAACGATTACTCTTTTTTCACACATGGGGATAGCTTTACTTTTATTTTTGGTGGGTATTAATATCAATCCTAAAGTCATTAAAGAAGTAGGTTTAGTCTCCTTAATTACCGGCTTAGGTCAGGTTATAATTACAACACTGTTGGGATTTGGTATTGCTCTCCTTTTTGGATTTTCTACCATCTCATCGTTATATTTAGGTATCGCCCTAGCCTTTAGCAGTACTATTATTATCATGAAATTATTATCTGATAAAAACGATACCGAAAAATTATATGGTAAAATTTCCATCGGTTTTTTGATCGTTCAGGACTTGGTTGCCATCTTAGCCTTGATGATCGTTTCCTCTCTCGGCAAAGGATTGACTTGGAGTTATTTTGTTCTTACTACGGTATTGAAAGGAATCGGTCTGATCAGCGCTTTAATCTTAGTAGGTGTATTCATCCTGCCCTGGTTAACCAGAATCATTGCCAAAAGTCAAGAATTACTATTGCTATTTTCTATGAGTTGGGCTTTTGCCTTATCATTACTCTTCAGCTATACTGGTTTTTCCATTGAAATTGGCGCACTCTTAGCGGGAGTAACTTTATCCTTTTCTCCCTATCGTTATGAAATCAGTTCCAAACTAAAACCGGTGCATGACTTTTTTTTAGTACTTTTTTTTATTTTGTTAGGATATCAGATAGGCTTGGATCACGTTAGTAATTATTTACTTCCTATTCTTGCTTTATCTGCGCTAGTCTTCATCGGCAATCCTTTAATCACTATCTCTTTAATGGGCTGGCTGGGATATACTAAAAGAACCAGCTTCTTTGCCGGCCTTACCGTAGCTCAGATAAGTGAATTTTCTTTAGTCCTTGTTACTCTAGGAGTCAGTGTCGGGCATCTCAGTCAGGATATCTTAACTATTATTACTGCAGTAGGTTTGATTACCATGGCCGGTTCGAGTTATCTATTACTGTATGCTGAAAAAATTTATGCTCCCCTGGCACCGTACTTGGGAATCTTTGAAAGAAAAGGCAAAAAGTTAGATGACCCTAAGCAGCCCAGCAGCAAATATTATGATATTATTCTTTTCGGTTGCGATCGCGCTGGCCATGATTTAATTGAAATTTTCAAAAAAATGAAAAAGAAATTTTTGGTGGTGGATTATAATCCCGAGATAATCATGGATTTAACCAAAAAGAAAATTAATTGTATTTATGGCGATGCTTCTGATCTAGAATTGCTACGTGAATTAAATCTGAGTACCGTAAAAATGATTGTTTCTACTATTCCTGATTATGATATCAGCAACACTCTTATCCATACTGTGCGTGAGGTAAACAAGAAAGCGATTTTAGTAGTGGTGTCTCATCGCATTGAAGAAGCAGTACAATTTTACAAAGAAGGAGCAAGCTATGTTATTTTGCCAAATCATTTAGGCGGTTATCATGCTTCCATGCTTATTGAAAAACACGGATTGAATTTAAAAAAATTCTTCAAAGAAAAATCCAAGCATTTGGAACATCTTAAGAAGCGGCACATGAAATGAATAACAAATTTCATTTCAGTGCAGAAATATGATCCTGTCGTCTTTCTTGCACATGAAATAAAAAGAAGAATACGAGTGTTTTTTTTTAGATTAAGGATTACAAGGAACTAGAATAGTTTTGTTTCCTTGCAGCGGCGGTTGTCTAGGTAAAGCCTCTAAAAGTATTCTAAACCTCTGAAATAATTGTTCTTCTCTTTGGCCAATATCTTTCTCTTTATGATGAATGGAAAGAATATTAATAGGATACTGAACAATACTTTCCGGTTGTTTCAATTGATCTGCAACATACCGCAACATTTCCTCATAGAACTTCTGCGCTGCTGGAAAACCGGCATAAAAATCAGATTTTTGACTTAATTGGTTGGAAGCAGTCTGGTGAAAGCTGAAATTGTTAGCGATATAAAATGGAGAAACAGTATTAAAATAGCTCGAGGCTTGCGTGCTATTTCCATTAACTACATAATCGATGTCTAGAAACCTTACCTGGAGCATTCCTTTGAATAAAGGTTTAGAAGAGTCTATCTCGCAAATATTTACTTGATCATAAGTATACGAAAAATAATATTGTGTTGGATTAAAATTAATATATCCATTTACTCTGGTAGTTCCAGCATTTTCCACAATCTTCTCTTCTAAAGTTTTGATAATAAAATCTGCTGCTTCTTTTGCGGACAGTTCTTTTGATGGCCGTTCTACCGTTTTTGTTCCTTTGTCTATCATCGTAACAGAAGAATGAGGCACTTCTACTATTAGCACTGGAGTAATTGGCGGAACAGTACAATTAAGATAAGCTAGCATGGATGCTGAAATTAATCCTTTTTTCATGTTATTGTAAGCTTATTTTATAGCTGTTTCTTTATTTTAAGGTGAATCGCAAGGATTATAGATATGAATTTTTCGTATAGATATTGGCTCAGTATCTGCTACCATTTTCATAACTTTATTATAAAAATAATTAACTTTTCCTTCCTCATCGATCGCTGTCTTCGTGTATGGAAAATTATTCCAGTTATGATATTGAGCCTGGTGAGATTCTAACTCCTTGCCAATTTTGTTCATCAAAATGTCATAAAAAGCCTGAGCTTTGTAATCAACATTGTATGCTCCATACAATGGTCTTTCTACCCGTCCGTTTTTAGTCCTATCTATTCTTAATTCGATCTTGTCTACTGAGCCGAAAGGTGGAACATCAGTAAGAATCACTGTGGTTGTTCTGTATTCTGTTATCCCTTCAATTCGGCTGTATTCAAAAGTGATTTTTCCCTCAAATTTCTGCCGTGTGTCCATGTCACAAAATGGAGAAGTATCATAATTATAATCTACCGAAGTGGTTTCATTATCAAAACGAAGAACCCCTCCTAATGATTTTGTGTTTGCTTGACGTATTATTTGTCTGAAACTATCAATTACCAATCGAGCCACTTGCTTTGAAGAAGGATTTTCCCGAACGTTCACTACTTCATCTTCTTGAACCATAATGCTCGGTTCTATCTGTTCAACTACTGGTGCTTGCGGTATTGAAGGAGTGCAATTAAGATACAACGGCAAAAGTGCTAGTGCATATTTCATGAAGTAAGATTTATAGAGTTATTTTATAATATTTGTGCTTCGGGAGACTATCAATCAAAATATTCTGAATCGCGGGAAGAGATGATGGTTTCTTTACGCTCTTCAAATTCTGTAGCTGGTTCTTTTTTCTTTTCGCTGAATTCAGTTATCATTTTCTTTGGCTCATCAACCTTGATCGGGGTAGTCATTTCTTTCATGGCCATGCCTTTATTGTAATTGATATTGCCGCATTTAACACAGTTAAAATATGGGCCAAACTTTCCACTTCTGGTTTCTAACCAGCTCCCGCAGGTGCATTTTATTTCTTCTATCTTTTCTTTGGTATGCAACCGGCAGACATCTAAACCTTGCTCATTCTTTTGCGTGGCAATTTTTTCACAGAACGGACAGTGAGAGACTTTGTAATCACCATAAGTCTTCTTGCGGCGGAAGTTTTTCATCTAAGAAGAAGAAAGAAATGATTTAAGTAGATTTCGAAAATAGAAAATCAATTAGCGTATCGTATAACCACTCTTCGATACACATCATCTAACACTTCTCTTCCTTGTTCTCCAAACAAGCCGCTTTCTGCAAGAGTGTCGAGGGTAGTGATAATATCCTGATGATATTTTTTGTTCTCTGGGTTAAGAAGCGAGATTATTCTTTCTCCCTGATGGCTGAAAAGATCGTTTTTGTAAACGGCAACGAATTCATCAAAATTTGATGCAGCGTAAGAATCTGGGCAATTAAATCGCGGTTCATTGCTTCCATCCTGCCATGATTTTACCAACTCTTTTTTCCGGACTGCATCTCTTTGTATTTCGGTTTTCATCAGTAGAGGCTGCAGCTTTCGTATGATTTTAGCTCTTACTCCGATAGGTAGTTCATAGATAAAACGATGAGTAAGTTCATGAGTCAATATGCCTGAGCTTAAGTTTTCTCTGGCTAGGATAAGAGTTTTAATACCGGAATCATAACAAGCGCCAGCTGCTTGATTACGACATTTCTTCTGTATTTCTTCCATACTGTCAGCAATGTAAACATTGGTTTTTTGTAATGCCAGTCTATCAAATTCAGGTATCTCTTTAGAATCTTCACTAATATTCCTTAATGTATCATTTAATAGTGCAGGATCACTAACACTTGACTTTAATTTAGTTATGTCTATAACTGGGTCTGCTAAAAAAGAATATTGCTCAAAAAGAATTTCAAATTTTGCCTTTCCAATTAAGCTTTGATATGATTGAGTAGCTTTTATGGTTGCTTCAAATTCTTTGGCTAAAGGTTCGAGTGTTTCCCATCTTTCTTGCTGGACTATTCTAATTTGATCTTCAAACCATTCGTTAATTCTAAGCTGATCTTCCAAATTATTCTCAAAATTGTACGCACCTCTCAACAGAGAGTGTATTCTTTTTCCTTGGCTAAGAATTTCTAAAGGATCAGTGCTTGTTTTTGGACTAAAATTAAATTCGTTGTTGCTGAGGGAAACTGAGACCTGATCTGTACAATCTTGGGCTGGAAAATCGGGATTTGCACCTAGTTTTTCACAAAGACTGGGAATTTCAAAATTAACCCGACGCATGAAAAACTGAGGGTAGTTAATGGCATGATAATCAAATTTTTTTCTTCCATTTTCCACTAAAAGGGTTTCCCTATCAGTAGCGCCCCCAGAGAAAGCCATAAAGTTTGACATATTGTAAGTAAAGTAAAAGCCATCTTTTTTATGCAAGGGATGTTCTGACGGAACATAGCAAGACATGGAAAGATTTAATTTTTTCTTCTTAACCGAACAAGATTTTTTTTCCGTCTTAAACTCTTGTTCTAACCCTCTATAAATTCCCTGAACATATCCGATCCAATGTTCTTTAACTATCCCTGTCAGATCTCCGGGTGGTGATACCTCATCTTTAGGAGCGATAACAGGAACATTGGAGCAAGCTCCCTGACTAGTTAGAAGAGCGAGGGTTGCAGCTTGAATTATCTTTTTGATGGTCATTTTCACTTTACAGTTATCCAGGTATTTATAAATTTTTGCTCAAGTTATTACTATGGAGGAATGAAAAATTAATCGCTTTCCAGCACCACAATCCATAAAAAGCCTTTCTTAACGGGATGATCATGCTTATAGAAATCCTTCTAGCTCTTTTCCTGGGTGTCTTCATCGGTATCTTCACCGGCTGTAATCAGGCACGTTTGTTGTCAAAATCTAATTCTTAAGGTTTGCCGTACAAATAACGTACAAAAAATAAAAAGGGGTTGTGTCCTATGGTTTACGGTACAAGGAAAATGATCAATCGGCAAATACGTGAAAATGGAAAGAAGAGAAGCATCTTTGATAAAGTGAATGAGGTAAAACAGCACATCAAGGCGACTTTACCCGAAGTGGATAGTGATAGGCTAATCCATATGCTATCACATTGCCGCCGCTATTACGAAGGAAATCTCTATTATGGTAGAAGGAGCATAGAAGAGAATCAGCAAAAGAAACGAGACTTAACAGAAACAGAAAGGATTCTCTACGACCTTCTACTTAAGATGAATCTTAATCCAGGCACTGCCTACCGTTGGTTTCTTGCTACGAGAGTTCCTTTTGATATTAAAGAGAAACTTGAGAAAGGAATGATCAGCCAAAGAAAAGCCATGGAAATAAGTGCTAATAGAAAACGTGTAAGAGAAAGTAACATAGGCTTGCTTATGATGGAAGAGATTAGAACAATAATGAGGTCGCTATAAAATGGGAAACAAAAACAGGTTGCCGGATGCCTTGAATGTTGATCAGCTAGTGAAAATTTTTGACTATATTAACATCCCGAAAACAGGAATCGCGGCTTTTGTCGCTTTTTTCTGTGGTTTGAGAATTGACGAAGTTTGCAAACTTAAAGTAGAAAACATTGATTTGAAAACTAGGCAATTAAAGATAGTCGATTCAAAAAATACAAACCGCTCAGCAACTGGGTATGGAAAAGACAGATATGTGCCTATCCCAAGAAAGGCAATAGGCCCAATCCAGAAGTGGTTAGAGATTATTGGAAGCGATAGCAAATGGTTTCTACCTTCTATGATTAGTCCAGATAGTCCATTGAGAAAGAAGAGCCTATATGAACAATTTAAAGATGGCCTGAATAGGGCTAATCTATCTATTCCCCTTTACACATTTGGGGAATGTAAAGGTCGACGCAAGGGAATGCCTAAAACGAAGTATAAATATTATTTTCATACCTTGCGGCATTCATACGCAACATACCTATTAGGGAAAGGAGTAGACATTTACACTATCTCTAACTTACTTGGGCATAATCAAGTTACCACAACGCAGATTTATGCAAAGATAAATGTAACACAACAGCGTGAAGCAGTTGAGGACGCTTTTGATAGTCCATTAATGGAATTTAGACCTAACCACAAACAGCACATACTACAGCAACCAATTCCATCGCCACAACCAAATGAAAGTTTGGAGAGGCTACGATTAGAAGTAGAAAGGACTAAACTGGAACTTGAAAAGATGAAGTTACAGCAGATGATGATTATTCAGACGCATTAAAAATTTATTTTTTTTCTATTCTTTTTACCGTACAAATACCGTACAAATATTATAAACCCCTCTTTTGTTTATTCTTTCTGAAGTGCGCGTACTTCGTTGACAAAACGGAGGAAAATACCATGAAGTGTAAAATATGCAAACAGGAAGCAGAGACGAAAGTTTGTCCAACGTGTCAGGAATTTTTACAATGGAATTATCCAGGTGAAAAAATTGAAGACATCTTGGAGAAGTATAAGGAGTTATCAACCGCGCATTTCCATCTACAGGGGAGGAAACGAAAATGAAATGGGAACTAATCGCTGTAGCATTATTTTGGTTGGTGTATGGCCCAGTGAGCTTCGCCATCTGGGGCTCTACTAGTAGTCATCTCAGTAGCTTAGTCGCAATCTTAACCGCAGGAGTTGTGTTTACGGCAACCTTCCTTGGTGGTCGTTTGCTAATGCAACATCTCAAAGCCAAGAAGTACAAAGCGTTGATCGAGGAGAAAATGGACATCCTTGACCAATTAGAGAATGAAGAGACAGAGCCGGAAGCTGATTCCGAAGAGACTGAGGAAGTTTTGGAAGAAAAAGCTTCTGCTCCTCAAATTCAAGAAAGCTTAGACTAAGGGGGTGCAAAAATGAAAAAGATATACTTTGTGTTACTATTGCTGGCATTGTTCATCGCTCCGAACGTGCTGGCAGTAGACCAACAGGCAAACATAGACACGCAGATTACCCAAGATGAGAAAGACCAGTTTGACGCCATTTTGGCGCCCGTGCTAAAGATATACAACTTTGTGAAATACGTTGCTACAGTTGTAGCAGCACTCTTTCTGGTGTATGCTGGGATTAACTACATGACTTCTGGCAATGATCCCAAGAAGAGAGACCAAGCTAAAAATATCGTAACCTATGTAGTGATTGGAATGGTGGTAATCTGGGCGGCTCCACTGTTGGTGAACTTGCTAATATGAAATTAGCACTTTTTTTTCTTTTTTTAGTACTTGTACCTAGCATTCATGCTTTAGATTGTAATTCAATAGCAAATAAGCAGTGGTGTAATGACATTCAGAAGAGCAATATTTCTCAGACAGAAAAGGATTACTTACTTTCTGATATTATCAGCGACAGCAAACATTATCCAGATCATCAATTAGTGAAGCAATGGAACAGTAAAGTTTCAACTACCACAGCTCCAGAAGGTGTAATTAAGAAAAATTCTGAGTATGTGAAGGATTCATGGGTAAAGATACTTGCAGTGATGCCTTCTGTTATTTTCAATGATACTTTGTACATCAGTAATAGCGGAGAAATTCTGGTGGGATATAATCACAACGTGTACATTCCTTCTTATACTGATTCAGGCGACTGCAAGACTGTACGCAGTATTGTCCAAAGCACCAGCTCAGCAAAACTGTATATCAACAACCAATATGTTGGCAGTGGACATTCTGTAAACTATTTCACTTCTTTACCTCATAATGCGGAGGTTACTATCAAAGCAGTTTATACGGTACAAGTCCAAGTAAAAATTAAACATTACACCAAGCAGAAAGAATATTATTGGAAGAATGGAGTTAAAAAGTATAGATGGGTTTGCGACTACGACTACACTGAATACAAAACTGATACCGTAACCACACAAGATATTCTTAAAGCAAAAGTTCATAATCCTCAGTCAACCGCTAGTTTTACAGTACAAGACAAATATCTTGATTCCGTCAAAGGGGAATTTATTTCCAAAGATACTGTCAATACTGAATTAACCTTCTTTGATTCTTATTACAAAGAGCATAATTACGTCTTTTCAGAAGTTGTGAGTTTGAAGCCATTAAATGTTTTAACCATCAAAGCAGAAAAACAGCCAAGTACAGAGCAAAAGAATTTAGCTTTTTCTGGAAGTGTAATTAATGTTCCTAAGGTAGATGGCTGTACAATAGCAGTATATGATTTCTTCTCCAAAAAAATACTTCCCTGTAACGTGAATTATGAAAGTACAGAGTTCACTTTAACTACGGACAAGATCATCTATGCTGAAAATGAGACTATTGCTCTAAAAATAGAACCACCAGGAAAAGAGTACAGCGTTACTTACGCTGGGCAAGAATACAAAACTAACGGAGAATTGCAACTCAAAGCACAGTATCCTTACAGCAAGATAGAAGTGCAGTACAAAGATAGAATTATCCCCTTAATCATCCACATCAAGAACGAAAAGCCATTGAATACTGCCTTTGTCTTAGTTATCTTTGGTTTGGGAAATTATACCTTAGTCGGCTTTATCCGAAAATACTGGGGTGTTGTACTTGGTTGAATGCGGGTTAACTAATCTGGCAACTTGTTTGCCGGAGAAATTCTTTGAGTTTATTATCAGTTTACTGAACACAGCTATTCAGCCACTCTTAAAATTAGTTCAAACATTACTAACAGAACCAGCGAATGTTAATACCTTCCAGCCACTCTGGGCAGTTATTGTCTATGTCATCTCCATGTTTTATGGGTTATTCTTTCTCTTTGCAGGATTTAACCTAATGATCTCCGGCTACGATTCAGCGAAAAGAGAGAAAGCGAAATATTGGCTCAGAAATGTGGTGCTTATGATTATCTTCGTGCAAGCGAGTTTCCTAATCTATTCCTCGATATTAGAATTATCCAGCTTAATGACGGCTGGGGTAATTAACATCATTGATCCAAAATTTTTCTTAATGACACTTGATAGCGGTCTTAACTTTGGCTTGCAGTTATCGTTACTGATACCATATATTGCCACGCTCGTTACCACTATTATCCTTCTCGGATTGAGATACTTATTTGCGATTGTAGGAATAGTCTTTTTCCCCATTGCCATGTTCTTCTACTTCATTCCGCCCTTGCAGAGTTATGGGAAGCTCATTACTAACCTGCTGTTAGTAATTATTTTTGTTCCTTTCTTTGATGCAGTTATGCTCTTCGGTGCTTCCGCATTGCTAAAAATTCCAGTCTTTACTAATTTTAAGATTGTTCTTACCATCGTTGCATTTACTGCGGTCAATCTGCTCATGATTTTACTCACCATTTTTGCTATTATCAAAGCAGCAACAAGTGTTCTTGATTCAGATATGGGTAGAGGAATCAAGAAAGCTGTAAAATACTTGTAATAATCCTAAGGGAAGACTTAGGGTTAGGGAAAAACGGGAGACTAACGATCTCTAGACAGCTATGGGACTAAAAGTCTTTAAGAAAATCAGGAAGCGGATTATATCTTTTCTTAGACAAACTTATGATTAATTTCTTTAAGGCTTCATAAAAATTACAAGTAAGGGCATAGTAATTTAGGTAATAGATGAAATGATTATCTTGGTCAATTTTTTTTTCCAGAAATTCAACCTCTCTATAATTAGTTTTAATTCTATGTAAATAAAAAAATTCAACTAACATGATTTCTTCTTTTTTCTTGTATTCATCTCTTAGTTCTTTATCCTTTTTCTTTTTCCAATCTTTAATCTCTTCACTTCTCTTGTAATCATTCAGCTTTGCACTCGCAATTTTTTTAAATATAAAAGACTCCATCTCTTGCTGGTCATAATTATCTTTCAATTGTGCTCCTGCTGAACAATGTAAGGCCTCGATTTGAGAATAGGTCTGAATTTTATTGAATTGAGGATTACTAAATAATATTGTCCCCTCTTTAACTTTGGCTTTAATAAAACGATTTACAGCAGAATGAGAAGAATTGATGGATTTTTCGTCAAGACTTACCAAGTAATTAACAATACACCACAGGTGAAAAATTAAATAGTAACTCTTGATAGCAATCCAAACATTGTTTAACTCTGCAAGTTCTGAAAATTTTGAGATGTCATTAAATTCTCTATCAAGAGTTTTCTTGAAAGTCTTAATCAATCGCACTTTTCTCTCAAGATTTTTTGGTGGAGCTTCACATTTCTTTAAATTAAAAGATTCTGTTATTTGTAAACGATCTGATTTTTTTTTCAAAAAACCAATATAGTTGGAATAGGTCTTAAAATCTGGAGGGGTAAGTTCTGCGGTCTTACCCATTTCATCTAGATCTAATTTTACAGACATTTAGAGATATGCGCTTATGTTCTTTTTAAAATATTCTTATTATATTCATGACTTACGAAATCCCACAGGAACTGGAATATAAGGAGAAGATTATCTTCGGGCTGACCTTTGAACAGCTCTTGTATGCGGTAATCTTCTCACCTCTAGCGATAGCGTTGCTGTTCAAGACACCATTCCCGCTATACATCAGAATATCTCTTGCTCTCATCCCTTCCGGCTTAACCGGAATCCTCATGTTTACTAATATTCCAAAGCAACTCAAGAACTGGGCTAAATGGCTACGGTGGCAGAAGCTAGACATCAATCATCCTAAGATGAAGCAGTTTCTAGAAGTAGAAAAAATAGAAGGGGACACAATATTACTAAAATGAGAAAAGTATCAATCCTGAAAGTTGAACCCATTAACTTTACCCTTAGAAATAATCCGGAAAAAGAAATCATCATCAGAACCTTTCAGAAATTCCTCAACAGCTTAGACTTTCCCATCCAGATAGTTATAGCTACAGACACGCTGAACCTTGACACGTATCTCTCCAAGCTGGAAGAACGAAGTGACAAGCTAGAGCAAAAGAATTATGCCAAAATCCTGGAAGATTTCAGGAAGCATTTACAGAAAATGATTCTCTCCGAGCGACTGCTCAACCGTTCCTTCTATCTAGTCGTTCCCGAAAAAGAAAATATCATCTTAGAAGTAGGCGTCTGCGAAGAACTGCTCAAGAATATGAACCTTAAACTTACCAAGCTCAAAGATAGCGAGCTTATGTTCACCCTCAGCAGATTCTTTAATGATCTGTACGAGGACAATAAAGAAATCAAACAGGAAGAGTATCTCTATTCTTCCATAGCACCGCAACAACTCATCAACAAACCAACTGAACTACAATTCAACGACACTTTCGCCAGAACCATAGCAGTAAAAGGCTACCCCAGAACGGTTGAAGAAGGCTTCTTGGACAAAATCATCACTCTCAACGGCAATTTTGACATCTCTATCCATATTGAGCCTTATGATATTGAGACCATGATGGTAATGCTCAACAAAGAGCTCCAGAAACAGAGAGGCGACTTATGGTCAATGGAGAATAAAGGAATTATTAATCCTTCTTTAGAAATAAAATATCAAGATACTAGAAAAGTACTGGAAGAGTTACAGAAAGGAAACCAGAAAATGTTTAATGTTTCCTTATACATCACTTGCAAAGGCAAAACGATAGAAGAATTAAATCTCTTAAGCAAAAAAATAGAATCAGAATTAAACGCTCTCTTGATGATTCCTACCACGCCGAGATACCAGCAACATATTGCTCTAAAATCAGTTCTTCCTTTAGGGAAGAATGAGCTGAATATTAAACGGAATATTACGACAATAGGATTATCTGCCTTCTTTCCCTTTACTTCACAGTTTCTGCAACTAGATGAATCGGGGATTCTTCTAGGTCTTAACAAGAATAATATTCCTATCATCAAAGATATTTTCAAGCTCTACAATGCTAACGGAGTAGTTCTTGCTTCATCTGGTGGGGGAAAGTCGTATTTTACCAAGCTGATGATTTCAAGACTTCTATTAAATGGAACGAAAGTAATGGTGATTGATCCGCAGGCGGAGTATGTTGATTTAGTGCAACGCTTTGGTGGACAATTAATCACTATTTCAAGAGAATCGGAAACTATCATTAACCCTTTAGATTTGATGGGGCATGATTATGATGAGAAGAAACTGACACTGCTGGAACTCTTTCCCATCATGATAGGACAAACTTCAGAAATTCAGAAAGCAGTGCTGGACAGAGCTTTAACTACTGTTTACAATGCTAAAGGAATTACCAATGATAAGACTACATGGCGAAAAGAACCACCTCTCATGGCAGATTTACTGCAACAGCTCAAGGAGATGTCCAAATACGCCACCATTGTAGAAAAAGAAACCTATAGAAGTCTCATCAACAGAATTGAAATGTATGTAACAGGCGTATTCTCTTTCTTGAACAAGCAGACAAACCTAAACTTCCAGAATAGGTTTGTGGTGTTCAACGTGGGCGATATGCCCAATCAAGTAAAACCAACTGTGATGTTTCTGATTCTAGATTATGTCTATATGAAGATGAGGAAAGATATTGAGCGAAAGATTCTAGTGGTAGATGAAGCGTGGTCATTACTGCAAAGAACGGAAGATGAAGGCTATATTTTCAAGATTGTAAAGACTTGCAGGAAATTTAATTTAGGACTTCTGCTAATCACTCAAGACGTGGCTGACTTGATAAAAAGCGACGCTGGGAAGGCTTTGCTCAACAATTCTGAATATACGCTCTTGCTGAGGCAGAAGCCTTCCATCATAGACCAAGTAGAGAAAACCTTTCATTTATCGCTACAAGAGAGGGAAAGATTGCTCACCGCTTCAACAGGAGAAGGCATTATCATTATTTCTAATGAACATTCAGAAATCAAAGTTATTGCTTCTCCAGAAGAGCATCAGTTTATCACCACCAACGCAGATGAACGATTAGCAAAAGAACGAGAAAAGGCAAATGATGTAATTACAGAATTTGAACCAGCCTTTGATTACAGCAAAGGAATTTTCAAAAGTAAGGAATTGAAAAAGGAAGAAATAGAAGACTTACTCAAACATGGCTACATTCGCTCTCTTCATGTTGGCTTGTTTGGTGGAGCGCAAGAGGAGTATCTGCTAAAGCCACGTTCTAATGAAAGTGCGGAGCATTTCTTTGTGATTAAGGCAATTGAGGAACACTTGAAGAAATATACCCAAAAAGTAGAGCTGTTTGAAACTAAAGATGCTGATATTGTCTTTGAATACGGGGGCAAGAAGATTGCTATCGAAGTGGAAACTGGGGTAAAACTTCGGGCTAAGAATCCCCGAATTGAAGAGAAAGTAAAACAGCTTACAGAACTGTATGGAAGCAATTGGTTCTTTGTAGTAACGGACTGGACAGTTAAGGAAAAATATCAAAAATATGGCGAAACTGTGGGTAGAAAAGAAGTTCCCGCTATTCTCAAGAAACGCTACTTTTTGTCTGGTTCAAATTTCGAGGTTATAAACTCTCAAACCTCAAAAAAGCGCAGTTTCGAGGTTCAAACTGCGCCCGCTATTAACGACGAAATAGTTGAAACTTTGAAACAAACGGAGGCAAACGAAAATGGAAAAACAACAACCAATAGTTGAGACACAGATTAGTATGAGTAAGGACAAGAAATATGTAATACATAAAACAATAATCACGGATATCAAGCCTATCGGCTATTATAAGAAAGTAATAGAAAGTGTGGGGCAGTAATTGCCCATTTTAAAATTTTATTTTAGAATAGAGCGGTTATAAGCCTCGTCAAGCTTAGTTTTGGCTGATTTTTTCTTCAATTCAAATATTTCATCATCTAACTTATCAATAATATTTTTAGAAAAAAGTCCAATGTGCTTTTCCACTTTCTTTAAATCCATATTAGTTCTAGGATTCTTTTTGAATCTTATAAATCTTGCCCCCTATTCCTTTAATAGTATCTTCAACCATTTGTTTTCTCGCATAATCTTTTTGGCAGTCTCTTTGCTTAAAAGACCATGTCTTTTTTTCATTTCATCTGCAAGTTTATTCTTTGCTTCATAGGTCTCATCTATTTTCTGGTTAACATCTGCCAAAACTAAGTTAACCTTATCTAAGGTACTTTGTTCTAAACAGTCATATTTCGCGGGCAAGGGTATATTCGTGCGCTTAATTGTAACTCTGTGTGATTGAATTTGATTTCTTATATCTTCTAACCTGAGCTTGAAATCTCCTAGAGCTTGCCCATTAAGATTAAAGACCCTTCGAAGCAGTGCTTCCTTTGAATCAGAAATAATTTCTTCACTAAATAAAATCTCCTTTGTAAAAAGGTGTAGCAATGCTACTTGAGCATTATAATAAATTGAGTAGTATGAATCTAGGTTGTACTCTAATTTCATCATTTGAAAATAAAATTCCTGGAACTTTGAGTACTTATAATCTTGCTCACATAGTAAGCTTCCATTCGCTATGTTTGTTACATGAAAAGTGATTTCGTTTTTCCTAATCACGTGGTTGAATATTTTAGTCAAACACTCAACAATATTTTCACTCTCAAAAGCTTCTTCTGGCAGATCATTGAAAATGAAGCGTAATGCTCCCTTAAGGTCTTCATGGCTTATTGGAATATCATTTATTTGATTGGCAACTTCGGGTAGTCTTTCTTTAAAAAAATCATAAAAATTCTTGTCACTAACGTATTCTATGTTCTTAACTGCACCTATAAATGATTCTATCTCTGTATCGGTATTTAACTCGATTAAATGTTCACTGTCTTTTACAATAATATTTTTACAATCCTTTTCCAAACCGCCTCTTAAGTAAGGAAGGGAAGGGATATAGTATTTTTTTCCCATTGTGTCTTTTAGGGGGATTGTTTAGTAACCGATTAATGTTCTGTCCACCTCTTTCTTTAACATCCAGCTTAACTCATTTATAACAATTGTGCAATTTCGCTTTCTTCTCTCACTTCACCCACATCTTCTCTCATCCTGCTTTCTTTTCGCACCTCTTTCCTCATTTTTTCATTATCCTTGCATCGGGGTTCCAACTTAAGGCTTTTGTTTTAGCAAACCCACTTCGTTCAAACCCATAAGAGAACCGCCTCGCTTTCTCCGGAATATGAAAAAATTTCGGAGGTACGAAAAACATGAAAGCAAAACAACATTACTGTGAGTACGAAGTGCTCTCAGAAGAACATAACTTAATCGCCTGCAACTTCTGCGGGCAGGAACCAGGGGTGAGAATATGAACGCTCACCACTACCTTAAACAAGTTGAGGCAAAGCTGCAAGAACTGGCAGCAGAAACAGATGCAGTCAGGAAAACTGCTGGATTCCAGCAGTACCTTGACACTATGGCAAAATTCTGGCAGTACAGCTATCACAACCAGCTGTTAATCCATTTTGCCTTGCCATCTGCTACCAGAGTAGCAGGCTTCAAGACATGGAGTAGTCTTGGTCGCAGGATCAAGAAAGGCAGTAAAGCCATCAAGATTCTTGCTCCGGTTACCCGGATTGAGAAGAACGATGACAAAGAGAAAGAGGTGATTGTCAACTTCTCTGCGGTCAACGTCTTTGACCTCAGCCAGACTGAAGGCCAAGAGCTGCCTGATCTGGAGATTAGGCTGAAAGGTGATGACCAGCAGAAGCTTCTGGACAGCCTGATGAGTTTCTGTGAAGCGAAAGGCATCAAGCTGAACTTCAAAGAGCTGGGAGTGAATGGCTTGTACGGATACAGCCAGGGCGGGCAGATTGTAGTATCTTCCCAAGACAGCGTGAACACCAAAGTGAATACGCTGGTGCATGAGGTAGCGCATGAGCTTCTCCATCAAGTTGGAGAAGGAAAATCTCTTTCTAAACAGCAGAAAGAGATTCAGGCGGAAGGAACGGCTTACGTTGTGTGTAAGCATTTTGGTCTTTCGACCAAGAGCTTCACCTACTTAGCTTTGTACGAAGCTGATTCCCAGCAGATTCTGGAGAATTTGGAAGCGATTGCCAAGGCTTCAAAGGAGGTGATTGAGTTTGTGATTTTAATTTTTTAGAGTAATGGCTCGTTTTTTGCTTCTTTTTTGAAAAAGAATATTAGAATAGAACTATTTATATACAAACTAAGAAATAAAAAGGTAAACAATGGGATCAAAAAATATCACATTGAAGATTAAATTGGACTTATATGATAAGTACAGAAAATTCTGCAAGAAGAAGGGTTTATTAATATCTAGACAAGTTGAATAATGGCGGAAGAACAACTTAAAGGTGGTAATAATGATTAAATTAAGAAAACAGAATTTGATTGTGTGCCCAAATAAGAAAGCCAGTAATCCTCCGCAAGATTGTGTGCCGTACAATTGTTTTAAAAAATTAAATCATCAAAGTTATGAGTTATTTGATTTAGATGGTTATACCGTAAATTTCTTAAGGAAAGTAGCATCAGCACTTTTTGTAAAACGAGAATATTCATTTGATGAATTGGCTGAGGCTAATGAAGATACTATAATCCAATCAATTTTGAATAATGAAAATAACAATGAGTGGTTTAATAGGCTATTATTTAGCGAAAAATTAAATATATCTCTTTTTTTGACAGTATGGCCATATGATTATCCAAATAAGAGCTATGATGGTTTAGAAAATCCTGTTATGATATTCAAAGCTGAAAGATGTGGAAATAACATTCAATTCAAATTGGTTGAGAAAGGAAATAAGGATAATTTACAACAATTCATTAATAGATATAGGGGTTTTAGTTTTAAATATGTTAAGCCATTAATTATCTCAAAAACTTATATGGAATGCTATCTATCTGCAACTCCAGATCCTTGGCCAGGAGATTTGGACGGTGTAATTAAACATTCAGAGAGTGACGAAATTAAAGCACTTCTAGAATTTAAAACACATAATTTACAAACCTCTATCGAAGATGAAGGTGTAAATAAATATCAATCGCAGGATTTAAGAAGATTTAAGGCATTATTTTATCTTCAAAATCAAATTAAACAAATTCAAGGTAAAGAGCCACCTATTTTATTTATCATCTGGAGCACCAGAGAAGAACATAAAAGAGTTAAGCTACAAATACTTAATAATGGGGAGATTACCGAAGAATTACTAATTGAATCAACAGCTAATGAAAATTATCAAAATCTATATAAAAAAATTGTGGAGATGTTTTAGATGCCCCTACTAAATTGGATTGGAAAAGAAGCAGTGGTAAATCATGATAAAGAAGTACCATTTAGATTATTGAAGAAGATTAAAGCTCATTCTGTGGGAGAACATTCTCAAAATCTTATTATTCATGGTGACAATTTACAAGGGTTAAAAGCATTGATGCCATATTACCATAATAAGGTAAAGTGCGTTTACATAGATCCGCCATACAACACTGGAAACGAAAGCTGGGTTTACAATGATAAAGTTAATTCTCCTAAAATTAAAAAGTGGTTGGGTAGTGTTGTGGGAAAAGAATCCGAAGATTTATGCCGACATGATAAATGGTTATGTATGATGTATCCACGTATTAAACTGTTAAAGGATCTTCTTTCAGAAGAGGGAGTTATTTTTGTTTCCATTGATGATGATGAAGCCCATTATCTAAAAGCAATTTTAGATGAAATTTTTGGAAGGTCTAATTTCATAACAGGGGTAGTTTGGCAAAAGAAACACACCTCTAGTAATGATGCAAAATATTTTTCTGATAATCATGACTATATTTTAGTTTATGCTAAAGAGATATCTAAATTTAAAATTAACTTACTCCCAAGGGAAGAAATTCATGATTCGAGATATACTAATCCCGATAATGATCGAAGGGGACCGTGGGCTTCAGGGCCTTGTCATGTTAAAACTCCTAATGAGAAGGATATTTATGAAGTCGTGACACCCTCTGGACGAAAAATCTGGCCTCCAAAAAGCACAAGTTGGCGTTTTTCAAAGAAGAAATTTCAAGAACTTTTAGAAGATAATAGAATTTGGTTTGGAAAAGATGGAGGAAATATCCCTCGTTATAAGAGGTTTTTATCTGAAGTTCAACAAGGAATAGTTCCTAAAACATTATGGTTAAGAGAGGAAGTTGGCGATAATCAAGAAGCAAAGAGCGAAGTGAAAAAATTAATTCCAGAAAATCCATTTAATACGCCAAAACCAACAAGATTAATAAAAAAAATATTACAACTATCAACAGATAAAGAATCTATCATTTTAGATTCATTTGCAGGTTCTGGTTCAACTGGACACGCGGTTCTTGATTTGAATAAAATTGATGGCGGGAATAGGCAGTTTATTCTAATTGAGATGGAAGATGATTTTGCGAGAACAATTACGGCTAAAAGAGTTCAAAATGCAATAAATGAATTTGGGTATAATGATGGCTTTGAATATTGTGAATTGGATAAACCACTTTTTGATGAAAATGGTCAAATTGAAGATGAATGTACATTTAATCAATTCGCGACCTACATTTACTTTACTGAAACACAAACAAATTTAGATAAAAAACAAATTGATAAATATTTCATAGGAGAACATAACAAAATTGATTATTATCTTATTTACAAAGAAAAAGACAAAAATGTTTTAAATAAGGCTTTTTTCAAGAAAATTAAGAAGAATGATAATAAGAAGGTCATTTATGCAGACAGATGCATGGTTGATGAAGATACGTTGGAAAAGCACAATATTAAATTCAAACAAATACCATATGAAGTAAAGGTTTACTAAAATGTCACTTAAAACATATCAGGAAAATGTAATTGAAGATTTAAAGAAATACCTCAAAATTGTTAATCAATTTGGTCCAGAGCACGCATTTATTTCTACTACAAAACAGGCGTATAAAGACCAATTCTTTGGAGAGGTTCCGTTTGTTTGTGTTAAAATCCCAACCGGTGGAGGAAAAACTCTTGTAGGGTGTCACTCTGTTAGAGAGATTTATGATATTCACTTAAAAGATAAAATGGGTAAAGGCATCGTTATGTGGTTTGTGCCATCAGAAGCGATTAAAACTCAAACATTAAGAGGCTTAAAAGACAGAAATGATCTTCTTAGAAAAGCATTAGAGGAATATTTTGAAAATAATATTAGAATTCTCTCAAATGAAGAAGCATTAAAAATCAGAAAATCAGATGTTGAGAATAATCTATGTATAGTTGTTGCGAGTTTAGACGCATTCAGAAAAGAAAAGACTTTACAAAACAAGTATAAAGTATATCAAGAAAATGGAGAGTTGTTAAGTCATTTTGAGAATATTGCAGAAAATGACAAATTAGAGAAAGATGAAGAAGGAACTATAATTAATTCTCTTGCCAATGTTATAAGAATAAATAATCCTCTTGTAGTTATAGATGAAGGGCATAAAACAAAAACTCAGTTATCAATTGAGTTTATTAAAGAATTAAATCCGAGTTTTATTATTGAATATACTGCAACACCAAGACCTGAAAGTAATATTTTAGTTTCTGTAACTTCTGCACAATTGAAAGCAGAAAAAATGGTTAAAATTCCTATTATCTTAGAAAGCGTTTCTCAATGGCAACAAGCCATTAATAATGGTTATCTCAAAAGAAAAGAATTAGAAATTATCGCTAAAAAGAACAATGATGAATATATTAGGCCTATTGCTTTACTTCAAGCTGAGCAAGAAAAGGAAGATGATAAAAAAGTAACTGTAGGCAAGATTAAAGAGTTTTTAATTAAAGAATTAAAAGTTCCGGAAGAGGAGATAGCAATCAAAACTTCAACTACTAACGATTTAGATGGTGTTAATCTTTTTAGTCAGAAATGTAAAATAAGATACATTATAACCGTCAATGCTCTAGCTGAAGGTTGGGATTGTTCTTTTGCTTATGTTTTAATTTCTGTAGCAAATATCGGGGCAAAGGTAGCAGTAGAACAAATTATCGGTAGAATCATGCGTTTACCAAATGTAAAAGAGAAAAAACAAGATGACTTAAACTATTCTTATGTTTTTGCTTCTGCTAAAAACTTTAACGAAGCAGCAGATCAAATCATCAAAGGGCTAGAAGATAATGGATATAGTAAATCCGATGTAATTAATGTTACCGAAAAATCAAGAAAATATGATTTTGATGTTTCTAAAGTAGTTAAAGAAGATTTAGCTGTCCCAATGTTCTCTTATGATGATGATAAATTAGATTTTGCTGATTTAATAGGAGAGGAGTTCAAACTATCAAAGCAAAACGCCCATTTTGATTTTGAAACTCATTACGATAATGATGGTAGAATAAAGATTGATATAACTGAAGGGGATAAGTGGGCAAGAGAAAGACAAACAACTCTTCATGTAGCTTATAAAGATAAAAACTTTTCTAAAGAAGAACTTGTTTCTTGGTTAGACAAAAAATTAAGATTTATTATGTTAGATAAATCTGATAAGATGAAGTTTATTGAAAATGTAGTTGATTATCAGTTAAATAAGCATTTTCTATCAGAGCTTTCCGTGAATAGATTTGTTTTAAAAGACAGATTAAATGAAGTTATAGAAGAAATTTTAGTATCTTATGCAAAAGAAAGATTTGATAAGTTTATCAAAAGTAAGAAAATTGTCGTTAAAGCTTTTGGTAAATTTAAAGATAAAATTACTCTATCCGAGAAAATAGAAGAAACTTTCAAGAAGAACTTTTATGAATGTATAGACAAGTTAAATAAAGAAGAACTTGCATTTATTCAGAGATTGGATTCTGAAGCACTTCCAAATATTAAATTTTGGGTTAGAAATAGAGAAAAAACAGATCCATTTTATCTTCAAGGATGGCAGAAGAATAAATTTTATCCCGACTTTATTGCAGTTACTAAAAAAGGCAATATCATTGCTCTCGAATGGAAGGGTAAAGACAGGGTAAGCAACGAAGATACGCAGTATAAAGTACAACTTGCACAAGAATGGGAAAAATTAGATTCAAAACTGCATTTCTTTTTAGTTCATGTTGATAATGTTGAAGAAGTTTTGAATGAGATAAAAGAATTGTAAGGTGGGCAGTAAGGAATCATCAAATAAACTCCGAAAGATACTGTAAAATCTGCATATAAGCCGATTTTCCATCAGGCCTTTGGGACAAAATTGCATTTGTGTTCATATCTCTTAGTACTGTTAAAGCTACTTTCATTTGATAGGGGTGTGCGTCTATTTTTGTACGCAAAATATCCATAGAAAGAAGCTTATCAATAGAAGTAAATTTCTTCAATTCTGATGATTCAAGATTCAATTTAAATTTAGAAAAAGAGGAGAACTTATTTTTTTGAATTAAACTCCTAATATGGTTAGGGTCAGAATAACTTATTAATCTTTTAAATTCTGCTTCTTCTTTTTTATCTGCCATGGTTAAGATTATTGAATAATCTCCCCCAACTCTTCCACAATCCACACCATTGCTTCCGTATCCCTTTCGCAATACTTCAAAAGATCTTCTCTGGTCTTTTTCTTGGCTTCAGCAGTCATCTTGCCAAAAGTCATGTCCAGATAAGCAATAGAAGCGCAATCTCCATCAGCTATAGTTAATCCTTCATATCCTTTACCTACTAAAGCAGGCAATACTTTCTTGATAGAGGCAGAACCTTTTTGTTTTGGATTATAATATTGGAACTTCTTGAATGGCTCATGTAAATCAACAATCCTTCCTAGGAGAGCATCAACCCAAGCTGTATATTCAGGAAAGTCTTTCACTAACTCTTTTAAGACTGAACCTTCAAAACCTTCAAAGTAAACCAAGACACTTCCAGATGTTGGCAAATACTTCTTCAAGGCAGCCAAAAATTTAGGCCGAGGATCATCTTTACCATCATGCAAATATTCAAAATGCTCTTGTTTGCCATTTTTAATGACATGAAGCGAAAACTGAAACGGCATCCTCTGGTATGCTCTTGTCCCATTAAACTCAGGCACAGCAAACGAGCAGGTTTCAAAATCCAGATGGCAGGCTGGTTCTTGGATGGAATTTAAGAATTTCTTTATTTTAGCTTTCTCAAGATGGACTTCACCACTTTTCTCGCATTTCAGTTGAATCTCTTGCTGTTCATTAGCCAAAATATCATCAGGAACATCTTTCAAAGCATGAATACCTTGCTCAAACAATTTCATGCTTTTTCTGCTGTTGTATAGATGGAAGACATGATTTTCCGGAAGAAAGCCCCAGCATTGCTCTTTCACCTGGCATTTCTTAGGGATAGTGCAATAATTCTTCTCTGCGCTATTTGGGAAAGTAGGAGAATTAACAATGCTCCACAGAAATTCGATATTCTTTGGAACTTCTGACTGCAACTCTTCCATCTCTTCAGTCAAATCTTCCTTTACAAATAGCTTCTGAACATCAATCTCTCCTTGCCTTACATATTGGTTATTCAGTAGCAGGAGAAAACACCTTCTAATCTTCAATCCAGCTTTTCTGTAGACATATAATTGAAAGGATAAATCCCAGCATTTCTTCTTATCTACTTTGGTGCTGCTTTTGACCTCAATAACATCCCATTCATCCTTTCCAACAGGAACTAAAATATCTGCTCTGCCGTAGAGATTATCTACTTGCAGAGCTGCTTCAAAGAGAACCTTTCGCTTTGGAAGAAGCTCTTTGGTTTTCTGTAAATTAAGAGCAATATCTTCCGCATCAATATCTATTCCTTCCGGATAGAGCTTCTTGGCTAATTCGCCAACCACGTGCCCTTGCTCAAATCTTTTCAACACTCCTGGCGTATGCGGAGGAATGTTATCTTTATCATGATACTTCATCCATAAATGACCTGGGCACTCCATGCCGGTAGTGTAGCCTGATTTGGAGAGTGGTTTGAATTTTAGGGTCTGGACTTGTTTTTGTTCCACAATGCCAAACTGCTTGAAACCTTTATAAAAATTCCCTCTGAATTCTCAGAAACCTATTTATACCCTCAAATAATCTTAAACCTATGGCAATCAAAGTATACCTCTTTGACTTCGATGATACAATCATCAGCACTAAAATCTATGCAGAACTCTATCAGCCGCTTCTCAAGATGATTAAGTCAAAGTTAAAACTCACCGATCCTCAATTAAACCAAAAAGCAGAAGATTTAGGTCTAAAGAAAAATAAGTTTGGGAGATGGACAC